>Ga0315906_10001965_pt1 | contig 29643 bp, 19 predicted proteins | sample LakEriMetagenome_4_FD_203526 | JGI IMG/M metagenome (GOLD analysis project Ga0315906, IMG submission 203526) | Freshwater fungal communities from buoy surface, Lake Erie, Ohio, United States - Buoy 2 MA122 | ecosystem: Environmental > Aquatic > Freshwater > Lake > Lake biofilm | place: USA...
TTTAATTATTCCTTTAATTATTCCTTTAATTATTCCTTTAATTATTCCTTTAATTATTCCTTTAATTATTCCTTTAATTATTCCTTTAATTATTCCTTTAATTATTCCTTTAATTATTCCTTTAATTATTCCTTTAATTTTTCTTTTTGTTTGACTTTATATTTTTGTTTATTTGTTTTTTTAAACAAATAAATCGTGATGATATTCATATTGATGATGAGAATAAGTTATTATTAAATAATGAAAATAAATATGGTTCTAATTTATCGCGTGATATTATGTTAGTTTTTAAAAAGATTTATAAACTTTCTATTTCTGCTGTTGAAATTAGACGCTTTTATTGTACATATCTTAAATATCAAGTTGAAGATGGATATATGACAGAACAAAACCACCGAGAAATTGCAGAAATGATGAACCATTCATATCAAGAAAGTCTTGATTATTCTTATAATATTATCTAATTATATTTAAAGATAATTTGGCAGTTTCTTTATATCTTTTTAAATGACTTTAAAATCCAAAATAGGGTCTTTTGCTATTATTTCAATTGCTTTTATTTATTCATCCAAAATAGGTAAAGATATTTGGAATGCCAAAATAGAATGTAGAGATATTTAAAAAATATTTTCTGGCATCTTTTTTATTTTTCTAAAAAAATTGTATTCATTTTTACACACAAAACAGAATTGAGTGAGTTGAGCAAATTGAGCGAGTTAATATATAAATACATGATATTATTAATCATTTAATATAAACAAAAATGACAACAGAAATTTATAAATGTAATTATTGTATCTATAATAGTAATAGATTATATAATTTTAAACGACATATGATGACAAAACATAAAGAATGTAATTCGTATCATTTGGTTAATGATAAACCAAATGTTACGATCGATAAACCAAATGCTACGATCGATAAACCAAATGCTACGATCGATAAACCAAATGTTACGATCGATAAACCAAATGTTATGAATGATAACAAATGTTTAAAATGTAATAAAATATTGTCATCAAAACAGAATTTAAATAAACATTTATTGATTTGCAAGGGTGTATCAAATCCATTAGAATGTCATTTATGTCATAAGGTTTTGGCAAACAGAGGTTCAAAATCAACACATTTAAAAATATGTAAAGGAATAAAAATAGAAAATAATGATATAACTGACTTAATTGAAAATACTAATAAAAATGAAATAGTAGAAAAAAATATTAATATTAATAATAATAATCTTATAATAAATACTTATACAAATTCAAATAATGTTACTAATAATACATATAACATAAATTTGATATCATATAATAAAGAAGAAAGGAAAATAGAATTTGATATAAATCATATGAATAAGAATTTAATATATAAATTGAGAACTATGCATGAAAATGATGCATATGATTATTTTTGTTATAAATTATTTGAAAATAAGAATAATCAAATGATAATAAAAACAAATTTAAGGCATATATATTCAAATGTGCATTTAGGGTTTAATATATGGGAAAAAATATTAGATAATAACATATATCATATAATAATATATTATATTGCCAAAACAATGAATAATTATATAATAGAAAATACAACAATACAAGAAAGAGACGATAATAAATTAGGTGAAATATTATTTTATATAAAAATGATGTATTCAAAAATGACAATCGAAAAATATCCAAGAAAATATGAAAAATATTATAAAAATAATATTGAAAGTTTAAAATTAAAATTTAGCAAATTTGAAGAACCATAATAAATATTTAAAGATAATTTGGAAGTCTCTTTATATATCTTTTCTTTTTATATTATAATAAATAAATTGATAATATATTTGATGATATAAATATGTCTCATGCTTTAATAAAATTATATAACAGTTATTTTTTTAATTCGATAGATTTGATATCATTTTCAAATGAAAATTTTAAACAACTGTTAATTAATTATAGTAAATATTTATTTAAAATATCTATCTTACACAACAATATATATTTAGAATATATTTTTAATAAAAGACCTCCGCCTGACACTACATTTAACCCAATTAATGAAATATATAATAATATGAAAAATGTAATGCGTTTTTATCGATATTTTCCGGTTCGAAGTACGGAAAAAATAGATACAACAATATTAATATTTTATTGTGAATTAATTATTAAATCTGTTTTTGTTATTTTTCAATATTATTATTTGTATAATAAATTGGGAAAAGAAATAATTTTACAATCAACATCTTTAGAACCTCAATCATTTGATTTATTATTGCAAAATTATAAAATAACTTTAACTAAAAAAGAAGAAGCAGAAGAAGATTTACCAAAATATGATAGTGAACAAAAATTGTATTCAATAGCAGAAACAATTTTAGAAAAAAATAATAAGAAAGTGAATACTAAAATAGCAACATTTATAGAAGAAGAGGTAAATAAAATAATTCAAGAAGGATTAGCAAACGAACAATCATATAATATGTTTATTTTAAATAAAATTAAGTATTTATTAACAAACAGCACGACATATTATGATATCAGAAGTCACGATATAAAAAAAGATACTTTAATACTCAAATATACTATTCTCTATAGTATAATAATAATAGAATTTAATAAATTGTTTTATAATAGAAATGAAACGGATTATATTAGAAATCCAGTAGGTTTAACAAAACATGTTTATTATGAAAATATGAAAAAATTATTATTAAATGATGAAAAATCTTTTTTAAATGATTTAAAAAAAATATTGTTTGAAATTTTAACACAATTATATAAAATAAATCAAAAAACAACAATTATAGATAAAAATACTTATATCACAATACCACAATACGAAGGCATATGTTGGTTTATAAGTTTTTTGACTGCTTTAACATACAGTGATAGAAATAAAAAATTGTTAATGAATAAATATGATGAAATTAAAACAATAGTATTAGATGATTTAGATAAAATAACACCAAAAACAGATTATATAATAATATTTAATACATTAGTTTATTATATTATCAATAATGTGACAAAGGATTTTAGAACTTATAATGTGGATGATATGGAATCTAACTGTAACATTTTTACTAATTTTAAAAAATATCCAATTCTGTTTTTAAAAAAATTAATAAATGATATGGATAATTTTTATAAAGATTTAGTTATAGAAAAAATAAAAAAAACTGAAAAGCCAGAAGGTATATTAAGTTCATTGTCAAGAAGAATATTTAATTCATCATCACTAAAATATGAAAATGAAATGATTAAATATTACGAAAATAAACTTAGTAAAAACTCAATAAATGATCATAATTATATATTTTATTCTATATTAAATAAACAATATGGAATAATGCAAATGCATTATTCTATAATAAAAATGTTTTACAGTTTTTTAAATATACATTGCTTATATGTTTATAAAATAAAAGATAAGTATTTTAAACTTAAAGATTTTGATATAGATTATGATATTATTATTATAGATAATCATTTTAATTATGACTATTATTATTATAATAGTATTGAAAATATGATTGATATTACTGATGATATTTTAAATAAAAAGGATAGTATAATTTATAATAAAAATAAATATGAACTAGATTATTTATTACATTTAACAGATATAGATAAAACTGGCGACAAATACTCGCATTGTATATCAGCAATTCATTATAATGATGAAGAATATTATTATAATTCAGCTAGTGCACTTAATACTATAAGTTGTAAAAAAGATAAAAGTGTTCGTATTCCTTGTTCTTTAATAAAAGAAAAATGGAAAAATAAAATAGATACAAATACTTGTTATAAATTGCAAGAATGTGCATATAACATTGAACATAAAGATACAACAATAGATCCAAAAATTAATGATATTATAAGAAATTCAATATATTATAATATGTGTTTTACTAAAGATACACATTATATAACTTGCTATGTTAAAATATAATATTTAAGAATAATTTAGAAGTTTATTTTAATTCTTCTCTTATCTTTTCCAAATAATAACATCTTATTGGATATTTCATTCTAGGAAATGTGTGCCATAATTGACAATTTTTTGTTTTTAATAATATATCACGAGATATTTCACAAACTTTGAATTTTTCCAATGCTATTTCATACATAACATCATGTTTATTTTTATCCCATTCTTTTATTTGTTCTGCATTTAAATGAACCAGTTTTCTATTTTTTCTTGCCATTTTTCCATCTCCAAGTCCAATTTCATTATTACTTTCAATTGTAAATTTCAAACCTTCTTCTTTATTTGCTAAACTAATTTTTGCTCCTTGAAAAGCATGTTCAATTGTTTTATAAGTATAATCATTATATTTGAATTCATAAATATGAAAATTAGATAAATATCTTCTAAAATTTTTAATTTTATTTAATTCTTCATATTCATCTTGATTATTAATAAATTCATTCTTATTATCTCCAATTTTACTATCTTTAGAGCTAGAAAAGAATATTAGTTTATCTTCCATTTTTATTTATTTATTTAAAAAAGTTTTTCATTTTTTTTATTTATATTATAATAAATGGATAATATTAATAATATATTTGATGATATAAATATGTCTCATGATTTAATAAAATTATACAATAGCTATTTTTTAAATTCGACAGATATGATATCATTTTCAAATGAAAATTTTAAACAACTGTTAATTAACTATAGTAAATATTTATTTAAAATATCAATCTTACACAACAATATATATTTAGAACATATTTTTGATAAAGGAAAACCAAGAACAGAAACTACAGTAAACCCAATTTATGAAATATATAACAATATGAAAAATTTAATGCGTTTTAATGTATACATTACAGATGAAATACGTGATAAAATAGATGCACCAATATTAAGATTATATTATGAATTATTGATTAAATCGGTTTTTGTTATCTTTCAATATTATTATTTATATAATAAATTGGGAAAAGAAATAATTTTACTATCAAAATCATCTTCAGTGCCTTTATCATTTGATTTATTATTACAAAATTATAAAATAAAATTAACTAAACAAAAAGCAGAAGAAGATTTACCAAAATATGATAGTGAACAAAAATTATATTCAATAGCACAAACAATTTTAGAAAAAAATAATAAGAAAGTAAATAATGAAATAGCAAAATTTATAGAAGAGGAGGTAAATAAAATAATTCAAGAAAGTTTAAAATTTGATAAATTTACATTTACTCAAATAAAAACGATTATATTTAATTACCGGGAATATGAAGATATTTATACTATAGATAATTTAACAGAAGAACAATCATATATTTTATTTATTTTAAAAAAAATTAAATATTTATTAACTAATAGTAAACAATATTATGATATCAGAAGTCATGACATAAAAAAAGATACTTTAATACTTAAATATACAATTCTTTATAGTATAATAATAATAGAATTCAATAAATTGTTTTATAATATAAATGAAAGTAATTACATGACAGATCCATTACAATTTCATATAAAATATGATAAACTGACAGAATTATTATTAAATGATGAAAAATCTTTTTTAAATGACTTAAAAGAATTATTATTTAATTTTTTAACACAATTATATAAAATAAATAAACCAACAACAATTATAGATAAAAATACTTATATCACAATACCACAATACGAAGGCATATGTTGGTTTATAAGTTTTTTGACTGCTTTAACATACAGTGATAGAAATAAAAAATTGTTAATGAATAAATATGATGAAATTAAGAGTAGTGTATTAGATGATATGGATAAAATAACATCAAAAACAGATTATATAACAATATTTAATACATTAGTTTACTATATTATTAATAACGTAACAAAAGATTTCAGAACTTATAAGGTGGATGATATGCAGTCTGATTGTAAACTTTTTGATAATTTTAAAAAATATCCGATTTTATTTTTAAAAAAATTAATAAATGATATGAATAATTTTTATAAAGATTTAGTTATAGAAAAAATAAAAAAATCTGAAAAAAAAATAGAAAGAGTATTAAGTTTAGTGTCATTAAAATATGAAAATGAACTAATAAGATATTATAAAAATAAACTTAGTACAAATGTAACAAATATTCATAATTATATATTTTATTCTATATTAAATAAAGAATATGGAATAATGCCAATGCATTATTCTATATTAAAAATGTTTTATAGTTTTTTAAATATAAATTGTTTGTATGTTTATAAAATACAAGATAAATATTTTAAAATTAAAGACCCTGTTAAAACACACTATAATATTATTATTATAGATAATACTATTAATAATTTTAATAATTATAATTTGGATGATAATATTATTGAAGATACTATTGATGTTACTGGTGAAATTTTATATCAAAAAGATAGTATAATTTATAATAAAAATAAATATGAACTAGATTATTTATTACATGGATCTGATAATTATAAAACTTCTAGTCATATTGGACATGTTATATCAGCAATTCATTATAATGATGAAGAATATTATCACGATTCAGATAATATACTTTATCTTCAAGAGTGTAAAAAACATGAAAATGATATATATATTCCATGTTCTTTAATAAAAGAAAAATGGAAAAATAAAATAGATACAAATACTTGTTATAAATTGGAAAAATGCGGATATAACATTGAACATAAAGATACAACAATTGATCCAACAATTAATCATATTATAAAAAATTCAATATATCAAAATATATGTTTTACTAAAGATACAAGTTATATAACGTGTTATGTTAAAGTATAGTATTTAAGGATAATTTGGAAGTCTCTTTAAATGTCTTATTTTTTTTACTTATATTATAATAAATGGATAATATTAATAATATATTTGATGATATAAATATGTCTCATGATTTAATAAAATTATACAATAGCTATTTTTTAAATTCGATAGATATGATATCATTTTCAAATGAAAATTTTAAACAATTGTTAATTAACTATAGTAAATATTTGTTTAAAATATCAATCCTACACAATAATATATATTTAGAACATATTTTTGATAAAGAAAAATCGAGAGAAAAGCTAGTAAACCCAATTTATGAAATATATAATAATATGAAAAATTTAATGCGATTTAATCTATATTTTTCAGCTGAAACTCAATATGAATTAGATGCACCAATATTAAGATTTTATTATGAATTACTCATTAAATCTGTTTTTGTTATCTTTCAATATTATTATTTATATAATAAATTAAAAAAAGAAATAATTTTACCATCTAGAAGATCTACTAGGTCTTCTAGAGCTTCATCATTTGATTTATTATTACAAAATTATAAAATAAAATTAACTAAAAAAGAAGAAGCAGATTTGCCAAAATATGATAGTGAGCAAAAATTATATTCAATAGCAGAAACAATTTTAGAAAAAAATATTAAGAAAGTAAATAATGAAATATCAACATTTATAGAAGAGGAGGTAAATAAAATAATTCAAGAAGGATCAAATAATGAAAACACATATAATATGTTTATTTTAAATAAAATAATACATTTATTAACTAATAGTAAACAATATTATGATATCAGAAGTCACGATATTAAGAAAGATACTTTAATACTTAAATATACAATTTTTTATAGAATAATAATAATAGAATTTAATAAATTGTTTTACAATATAAATGAAACTGATTATATTACTGATCCATTACATTTTCATATAGAATATGATAAACTGAAAGAATTATTTTTAAATGATGAAAAATCTTTTTTAAATGACTTAAAAGAATTATTGTTTAAAATTTTAACACAATTATATAAAATAAATGAACCAACAACAATTATAGATAAAAATAGTTATATTACAATACCACAATATGAAGGTATATGTTGGTTTATAAGTTTTTTAACTGCTTTAACGTATAGTGATAGAAATAAAAAATTATTAATAAAGAAATACGATGAAATTAAAACAATTGTATTAGATGATTTAGATAAAATAAAAGCTGACACATCTTATATAATAATATTTAATACATTGGTTTATTATATTATTAATAACGTAACAAAAGATTTTAAAACTTATAATGCACATGATATGGAATCTAACTGTAACATTTTTACTAATTTTAAAAAATATCCGATTTTATTTTTAAAAAAATTAATAAATAGCGTAGATGATTTATGTAAAATACAAGTTATAGAAAAAATAAAAAAATCTGAAAAGCCAGACACTTTATTTAGTTCTTTATCAAAAAGATTGTTTAATTCACCGTCAACAAAATATGAAACTGAAATAACTAAATATTATGAAAATAAACTTCTCACAAATCCATTAAATACGAACAGTTATATATATAATGCAATATTAAGAAAAAGCTATGGAATGTTTTCATATTATTATTCAATAATAAAAATGTTTTACAGTTTTTTAAATATACGCTGTATGTATGTTTATAAAATAAAAGATAAGTATTTTAAACTTAAAGGTGATATTGATTTAGATTATGATATTATTATTATAGATAATGCATTAAATATTATGTATGATAATGTTATTGAACATATTGAAGATGTTACTACTGAAATTTTAAATAAAAAGAATAGTATAATTTATAATAAAAATAAATATGAACTAGATTATTTATTACACGGATCAGATTTGAATAAAACAGGTGATGATTTTGCGCATTGTATATCAGCAATTCATTATAAAGATGAAGAATATTATCACGATTCAAGTAATAAGTTTACTTATAAAAAGTGTAAAAAAGATGAAAATATATATATTCCATGTTCTTTAATAAAAGAAAAATGGAAAAATAAAATAGATACAAATACTTGCTATAGATTAGCAAAATGCACATATAACATTGAATATAAAGATACAACAATAGATCCAAAAATTAATGATATTATAAGAAATTCAATATATCGTAATATTTGTTTTACTAAAGATACGCGTTATAGACTTTGTTATGTTAAAGTATAATATTTAAGGATAATTTGGAAGTTTCTTTATATAAAAATACAAAAATTTTTCATTGATTGCTTTTGTAGTCTAATAGTTCATTAATATACAGAGCGATCCCAATTATTTTTTATATGATCTTCTCAGCTCTCCTTAAATTTCAAAGGTCGTTGCTTTCTCTATATATTAAATTATTACTATTTTTCTACGCGATCTTACCAACATTAGCCGACATTATAGGTCTAATATTCTGACAAATATTGTTATTTTTGACTACTCTATTTTTATTTGGTATTCATCATAATAAGTTATGTTTATTTTTGTATTCCTTTTTTCTTTTATTTTTTTAATGAACAAAAATTTATTAATATATAAGATGATTTCAATCATTTTTACATGATCTTCCTCGTATACCTTAGATATCAAATCATTTCTGTCTGTTATTGTTAATTTTAACAACATTTACCGATATTATCAGCAACTGCTATCAATCTTAACAATTCCATTCAACCGTGTTAATTTTAACAACATTTACCGATATTATCAGCAATTGCTATTAATCTTAACAATTCCATCCAATGATGTTAATCATAATAATATTTTTCAATATTATCAGCAATTGCTATTAATCTTAACAATTCCATCCAATGATGTTAATCATAATAATATTGAAAAATATTATTATAATTAATACCATTTGATAAATCACACATTATATTAAGTTACAATGAGTAATTTATAATTTATTTTTTTCATTAAATTTCAGTTTTTCTTTTATTTCTATTTTTTTAATACAAAAATATACTTAAAGATAATTTGGCAGTTTCTTTATCTCTTCTTCGGTGTCATCGTCGTCTTTAAAGGTGTTGAAGAGATATTTGAGGCTTTTTATATGATTTTTATAAGATTTTTCAATTTCTTTTGCATCTTTGCTATTTGAATAACCTTTTGTTGCCATACAGTCGAGATAATCTCGTAATTGTTTATATTTTGGATCTTGTTTATTTTTTGTGTGATTATAAATATATGATAACATCGTTTCAGAAATGAAATGCATTATTATATGATATATATAATCATCTAACATTATTTGCCATATGTTGAGTCCAGTGTGAACTTTGGAATAAGTATGCCTCAAACTCTTTTTTATCACCATTTGATTATTTTTATTTTCAAATAATTTCTTATAAAATTTACGAAATGCATCTTCTGGTGCTATTATATACAATTTATGAATAATATTATTTTCTTCTTCTAAATGATTACTGTCAAAATCTATTTTCAATTCTTCTTCATTAAATCGAATTAAATTTATATTATATGTATTATTACAATTATTATTATAAGTTTTATTATTATTTAATATTATTTGTGTATTGTTATTAATTGGTTGTGGTGCTGCCTGCACTAATTGTTGAGACGGTTGCTGTGATGGTATTGGTACAACTTCAAGTATTGGTTCTTCTACAATTGGCACAAGTTGTAATGATTTTTCTCTACATATTTTTAGATGTTTTGATTTCGAACTACTATCAGATAATATTTTATGACATAAATGACATTCCAATGGATTTGAAACTCCTTTACAAATTACTAAATGTTTTTGTAAATATTTTTTTGATGATAAAATTTTATTACATTTATAACACTTATTATCATTTAATTGTTTTGTACCCTTAATAACCGTATTTTTACCCTCAAGAACAGTATTTTTACCCTCAAGAACAGTATTTTTACCATTTAAAAATAAATTTGAATGTCTAAGTGCCGGATTTAAATCATTTGGTTCAAATACTGTATTTTCCTCTTTTTTATGTTTTGCCACCATATGACGATTAATATTATATTTTTTATCACTTTCATAATTACATAAGGAGCATTTATATTTTTTTGATATCATTTATATTAATCTCTTATATTTTTTATTATCATTTTTTTCCTTAATTTTAATGAGCAACTGAGGATGTGTGTTACACATTTTTTATTATTTTTTCTTTTAAAATTTAAAAATAAACTTCCTTTTAAAATAAAAACAAAAATAATATATACAATTAATTATTGTTTAATAATAGTAATATATAAATTTCTGGTGTCTATTATATGACTTATAATTACCAAATAAATGTAGCCAAAGAGAATTTAGTTAAATAAAAGTTTTAGCATATTGATATTATATTTATACTTCTTTTTATTATTTTCTGTTAATTCTTTTTTATCTATATTTAATAATAATAATTTTGATATATTTGATATTATTATTGGATATATCATATCATCCATATATTTAATCCATTTATCATTTCCTACATGCACCAAAGAATAATTTGTTCTTAAACTTGGCTTTTTTATAATTTTATTATTTTTATTTTCAAATAATTTATTACTATAATATTCAAATATATAATCTTCATTTAATGTTAATAATTTACATTTAATTTCATCATTATTTAAATGACCAGTATCAAAGTTAATTTGCATATTTTCACTGTCAAATATTACTTTTTCATTTTCATTTTTAATTTCATTTTTAAGTTTAGAATGTTTATCTTTACATATTTTTAGATGGTTTGATTTTGAAGTTCTAGATGCATATATTTTATGACAATAATGACATTCTAATGTATTTGAAACTCCTTTACATATTAATAAATGTTTTTGTAAATATTGTTGTGATGATAGAATTTTATTACATTTGCTGCATTGATATCCATCTTTATTTTCAATTAGTTTATCTTTACATATTTTTAGATGTTTTGATTTTGAAGCATAACAAGAAAATATTTTATGACAATAATGACATTCTAATGAATTTAAAACTCCGTTACAAATTAATAAATGTTTTTGTAAATATTGTTGTGATGACAGAATTTTATTACATTTGCTGCATTGATTTTTATTTTCATTTTTAATTTCATTATCCTTTTTGTTTTTAATATCAAATTCCCATACTAAATTATAAATTGTTTCTATCATTTTATAATGATTGCCTTTAAAATATTCATTTCCAATTTCTTGTTTATGAATAAATAATTCTTTGAATTTATTTATAAGAAGTCTTTCATATTTATCACAGTCATTACATAATATTTGAATTAATAATTTTGTTCCATTAGGATAATTACAAATCCTTTTTAAGCATTCTTGTTTTGTTTTGCCTATTTTATAAATTGGTTCATTTGTTCTTATAAATTCTCTTTCTTGTAATAAATAAATATATTCATCGTTGATTTCTTCTTTAATTTTTGGTTTAATTTCTTTTTTATTTTTTTCTTTAATTTCATTATTAATTGGAATATTTTTATGTTTTGTATTATGATGTCTTGTAATATTATATTTTTTATTAGTATTATAACTACATAATGCGCATTTATATTCCATTTTTTATTTTATGACTTTTTTAAATATTAATAATCAATTTTTTGGGGGGGGTAAAAATGATTTAAAGAGACTACCAAATTATCTTTAAATATCTTTTTGTATTGATTTTTTGAGTATTATTATAAAAATTGATTGTTATATTTTCTTTCTTTTTATTACCCTGTTATACAGCCGGTCTTCGTTTTCAAATATGATTTATAGAATTGCGTCTGGTGCTCTTATCGTTCTTGCATTGATCTCTTTCTTTTATATGCCTGCTACTACTTCGGCTAGTGCTTTGCAACATTTATATTTATTGCATATTATGAACACTATAAAGATCATGGTTTCGTGCTACGTCTATAATGATTGGAATGATAACAACGTTAGAGAAATCCACATGAATAATGTGTTTGTTATACTCTTCCGCTTCATGATAATGATTATATGAATACGAATGCAAAAAATGGCAAACTAGAGAAATCTATTTTGTCATTAAAGATAGTTATTTTTGAATTTTTTTATTAAAATGACAAAATAGATTTCTCTAGTTTGCCATTTTTTCCCAACTCAACATTCTTTTACCATAAATAACCAGTCAAATAGAACCGATACCATGATTTAATTTGAATACGATCAATAACCGTTTCAATATCTTCATTGCATCGAAGGAATTCATACATAACACAATCACACCAATAATTCTGATAAATAAGACTTTTTGCAAGTTTAATTAAATCAGCATTGTTGGCGGAATTGCGTTGAGCACGATAATATTTGTAGATCGAGATGTCAGCGTCATAAATGTTCATTTTTGGGTGATTACTCTCTCGCAGTAGTAATGATAAATGTTAAAATATAACAATATCACTTTTTATAATTTTTGTATTAAAATAAAACAAAAATAATTGTAAAATTAATTTGTATTAAAATAAAACAAAAATTATAAAAAGTGAGTATTATTATTTTTTTATTTTATTACCCTGATATACAGCTGGTCCCCCGTTTTCAATTATGATTTACAAAATCGCTGCCGTTGTCTTTGCTATCATTCTTGCCATGGTCTTATCAATTTATATTAAGCCCGTTTATATTGCAATCACCCTTTTACGTTCTTTACATTTGATATTAGTTATTAATACTGTCGAATTAATGAATAGGTGTTGTAACAATAATAATTGGGATTATTATATAATTATGCAGATCGGCATCAATTGTGTCTTGATAACGCTGTCCGTTTATCTGACTTTGATCATATAAATAGGATAGCAAAAAATGACAACATAGAGAAATCTATTTTGTCATTTTAATAAAAAAGTTCAAAAATAACTATCTTTAATGACAAAATAGATTTCTCTACTTTGCCATTTTTTTCCCAACTCAACATTCCTTTACCATAAATAACCGGTGTTAAAGAACTCGTCCCATGATTTAATCTTAACGCGATCAATAACTGTTTGAAGGTCATCGTTGCATCGGAAGAAATCGTACATAACACAATCACACCAATAATTCTGATAAATGATATCTTTCGCAATGCCAATCAGATCAGCGTTGTGACCGTAGTGATATTCAGCACGATAATACTTGTAGACAGACATGTCCGCTTCGTAAATGTTCATTTTTGGGTGATTACTCTCTCGCAGTAGTAATGATAGATGTTAAAATAAAACAAAATCACTTTTTATTATTTTTGTTTTATTTTAATACAAAAATAGTAAAATTAATTTGTATTAAAATTAAACAAAATTTATAAAAAGTGATTATTAGTATTCTTATCTAATTTCACCCTGTTATACAGCTGGTCACCGCTATCATGCCTATCTACTATTGCAGAATGAACTCTGTCTGTGTCGATCCGAAATGCCGTTTTCAGCATCATCATTCTCTGTCTCAACGACAACTCCTTCTCGAGGTTCTTAACGAATTCCCAGAACATGTGAAATTAATTGACGGCTTTAAGCCGCCTGTAAAATCATGTGCCTGTAAGTTCGGTTTGAGATGCTTTGAATTGGATTGCCCATTCACTCATAGTGGCGTCGAAGATTTGGAAGAAAGAAAGAAGGTTTTCAAAGTCTTTAACACGAAGTTGAAAGCCTCTCAGATGAAAGTGAAGATTGCAAAGGAAATTCAAGACAAAAAAACTACCACTGTCGATTGGAATGATCTTTGAAAAAAAGAAGCAAAAAAAATGACAACATAGAGAAATCTATTTTGTCATTTTAATAAAAAAAATTCAAAAATAACTATCTTTAATGACAAAATAGATTTCTCTACTTTGCCATTTTTTTCCCAACTCAACATTCCTTTACCATAAATAACCGGTGTTAAAGAACTCGTCCCATGATTTAATCTTAACGCGATCGATAACTGTTTGAAGGTCATCATTGCATCGGAAGAAATCGTACATAACACAATCACACCAATAATTCTGATAAATGATATCTTTCGCAATGCCGATCAGATCAGCATTGTGACCGTAGTGATATTCAGCACGATAATACTTGTAGACAGACATGTCCGCTTCGTAAATGTTCATTTTTGGGTGATTACTCTCTCGCAGTAGTAATGATAGATGTTAAAATAAAACAATATCACTTTTTATTATTTTTGTTTAATTTTAATACAAATTAATTTTATATTTAAACATTTCTTTTCTTTTTTTATTAAATGATTATTACTATTATAAACGGCGGATCAGGAAGTGAAACTTTACAAACCGAATTATATAATATTAAATTTAATAATAAATGGATATGATGATGGAAAATCAACAGGTATTTTAAGACATTTTAAAATATAAATCATAAATCTTCAAGTAACATTAATATTATCAAATTAATTAATGATATTATTTTTTTTAATTTAAAGATAATTTTGCAGTATCTTTAAATTCTTTTTTATATTTTTAATATTATAATATGGTTTTATGTGAAGGTGGAAATATAATAACTGAAAATAATCATACAATCCATTTTTTTAAAACAACCGGAATATCAACATTAACAGTAATAGAAGGAGGATTAGTTGAAGTATTGGTTGTAGCAGGTGGAGGAGGTGGAGGAAATGGAAGTACAATAGCACAAGAAGCCGGAGGAGGTGGAGCAGGAGGATTATTATATAGTTCTAATTTTTATCTTACTGCTCCAGCAAATATATCAGTAACTGTAGGAGCAGGTGGAATTGCTGCAACAAATGGTGGAAACTCCATTTTTTCAACTTTAACAGCAATTGGAGGAGGTGCAGGCGGAACTGCTGCAAATGGTGCATTAGGTGGTTCTGGTGGTGGCGGAGCTTATGGAAATGTTGGTAGTGTAGGGACAGCAAATCAAGGTAATAGCGGAGGAGCAGGATCCGGAACATTAGACTTAGCAATAAGAAATGTAACTCCTGCATCAGGTGGAGGTGGAGGCGGTGCTGGTTTTCCTGGTAATACAAATTTTATATCATTTGGTGGAGATGGATTATATTTTCCGCAATTTTCTAATGTTGGTGGTAGTCCTCCTGGATGGTTTGCAGCAGGAGGACAAGGAGGAACAACTCATATTGCTAATAAAAAATATAGATCTTATGGTGGTGGTGGATATGCGCCTGATGTAGTAAATGAAAATCCTTATCCCGGAGTTCCAAATACTGGAGGTGGAGGAGGTGGAAGATTTGAACCAAGAACACAACCTGGAGCAGCTGGAGGTTCGGGGATTGTTATAGTTAGATATAGAAATTATATATCTCAAACAGTTCCAACATATTTATCAGATTTACAATTAGCATTTGGAGGAACTAATCCAATTTATTTTAGTGAATATTATGCAAACAGTACGCCTAATTATACATCAAATATAAGAAATATTCCAAATTCTGGAAATATGATTAGTATGTCTCAATTTAGAAACAATGATAACAGTATGAATTTTAATACATATAGTTATCATGGCATAATTAATTCTAATTGTAATTCACTTGCGATTGATTTAAATTCAAATGTATATTTTACAGATAATACTAATTTTGTATCTAAACTAGAGCCACCTTATTATCCTACTATTACTGGAACTAATAATGTTATTATTCCTACATTTGATAATCCTGATTTTAGTTTAGCATTCTTTTCTACTTCAGGCACTTTTTTTGTAAATAAAAATTTTACTTGTGATATTCTTGTTGTTGGTGGCGGAGGAAGTGGCGGAGGAACACTTGGTGGTGGTGGCGGTGGTGGAGCTGTTGTTTATGTTACAAATGCAACTATTACGCAAGGAACATATAATGTGGTTGTTGGCACTGGAGGTAATCAAGCAGCTGCGGGAGTTTATGGAAATAAAGGAAATAATTCATCTTTTGCAGGTATTATAGCAGAAGGTGGTGGTGCAGGTGGATTATTTGGAAGTAATCGAAATGGTGGAATAGGTGGTTCAGGTGGTGGTGGTGCAGCAGATGATGTTCAAGCTGATAATATTATTCCTGCAGGAGCTTCTAAAGGAACACAAAGTACATTAAATGGTTTTACTGGAACAATTTATGGAAATAACGGTGGTAATGGATTAGATCGAACAGGTAGTTATTTAGGCGGTGGAGGTGGTGGTGGTGCTGGAGAAATTGGACAAAATGGAAACCCTAATTATAATAGTGCTGGTGGTAGAGGAGGTAATGGTATTCAAATTAATATAGATGGAAGAAATCTATATTGGGGCGGAGGTGGTGGGGGTAGTTCATATGTTTCTAGTGATGGTGGAGTATTATATAAAGGAGGAAGTGGTGGGCTTGGTGGTGGTGGTGGCGGTGCATCAGCACAATCACATATTGCAATTGGTGGCACTAGTAGTTTAAATAATGGATCAAATACAACTGGACAAGTTGGTGGATCAGGAGGTGCAAACACTGGTGGTGGTGGCGGTGGTGGCGGATGGACAAGTAATAGTAGCGGCGCAGGAGGATCAGGAGTTGTTATTATTAGATTTTCTAATACTAATAAAACTCTTAATTCAACTTTTTATAATATTGGAGTTCCTTATAGTAAAATATGTATATTAAACAATGATTTATATTTAGCTTATTTTTATAATGATCCTAGTCCTGCATATTGGAACAATAGTCCAATGACAAATAATTACATTAGAATGAGAAAAATGACATTAACAAGCACAAGTCCGGGTTATACATCAGATATATTATTTGCAGATAGATTACATCATAGTTATATTCCACCTGGTGATACTGGTTTTTGGCCGAGTGGTTATCCTGGTCCAATGACAATAAATCCAAATGGAGATATATATTTATGTACAAATACTGGTTATTGGTGGACACAACAACATATTATAAAAGTTTCGTCAAATGGAACAAAATCTTTAATTTATTCTGAGACTGGAGACGCTGGTTATTGGAATAGAATTGTTTATTCATTAGCACCAACTAATAATTCGGTTGGATTTTATACAATCCAATCAAATAATTTTAATTTTATGAATGATGCAGGAACAATAACAAACTTATTTTCTATGGGAAATCCTGATTGTAGAATAGTTCGATATTTAAGTTCGAGAATGATTTTATTTAACAGAACTACCATGGTAGCACAAATTTATGATTTCAATTCTTCAAGTATAATAGAAACAGTGCAATTATATAATGTTGATTTTAAAGAAATGTGCAGAAGTAGCACAAATGATGTATTTATATTCAATACCAATTCACAAAGAATATTAATAAGAAATGGTCCAAATGATGGTTCATCGAGTAGAAAAGCAGCAGCAAGCGGATGGCATTTAGCAAGATTAAATACAATTTTAAATTTACAATTAACAAATGGTTATTATTGGATTAAAAGTGATAGCATGCCAAATGCTTTACAAATGTATGTTAATTTTACAGCTGATGGAGGCGGATACGATTTTTATATAATGACAGGTGCAATAAGTAGAAATTATATTTATCAACACACAGGGGCTGAAAATTTAGGATTAGATTTATTTTATCCTCGCAGCAAAGCACATTGGGCAGCTATTCATAATTTTGTAGTTACTGTAAGTGGAAATTCATTAGCAAATGTTATACTGGTTCCTGGTAAAGTTTATAGAGTAACTGGAATTGGTAATTATACAGGTTTATTAATGAGAGATCCAAGATTTTTTTCAACTGGTTCTCCGGATTGGATGGTTCCAGATGGTGGACAATGGTTTGTAAGAGATGCAGCTTATTCAGAACCAAATGGTGATTATGTAGGATATACTTATTTAGGCACATGGAATAGCAGATTATTTTCAGATGGAACAGTTGAATTTAATGATGGAAATTTTAATTATTTTAGTGGAACTACAATATTATGTTCAACAAATTTTAAAGGGTCTTTATTCGATGTTTCAACAAATGATGGTTCTACTTCAGCACTTGCTGCATTAAGCGGATGGCATTTATCAAAATTTAATAAAACTTATAAATTAAATCTACCAAGTGGAATATATTGGATTAAATCGTCCAAAATGACAAATCCTTTACAAATGTATGTTGATATGACAAGAGAAGAAGGAGGATATGATTTTTATAGATATACTACAGCTACTAGTTGTAATTTACTTACACAAAGTACAGGCGCTGATACTTTGGGATTAAGTTTATTTCATCCTCGAAGTAAAGAACATTGGGCTGCAATTTATAATTATGTTGTTAATATTTGTGGATCAACAATTGCAAATGATGTTAAAACAGTTGGAACTGTTCATAAAAGAACTAGTGGAGGGAATTATTCAACATCTATAATGAGAAGTTCAATACATAATTTTAATGGAAACAACGATTGGAGAGTTCCTGATTATGGAAACTGGTATATAAGAGATACTGTATTTAATCAACCGTCAGGAAATTATACAGCATATGCATATTTAGAATTAACTGAATTATTGTCTGATGGAACTGTTAATTCATTTGCAGATAATGATGCTACAATTTTTACAGGAACTACAATTATATGTTCTACAAATGTAAAAGGATATTCATATTATAATTAAAAAACTTCTATTTTCTTTTTATTTTCAATATTTATATTAATGATAGTTATTATTTATTCTTCTATTTTATTTGTAATATTTTTAATTCTATTTCTTTTAATTTCTATTTTATATAAAATCCATTATTCGTATGTATTAGAGAAAGGCTGCATTCTCCCTAAAAAATGATTTAAAGACATTGCCAAATAATCCTTAAATTCTTTTCATAAGATGCGCGTATTTATGAGAATAAGATAAATATTATTTAATTAAAAAAACAAAAATGATTTATATTTATGTGTTATTGTTAGAAAATTCTAAATATTATATTGGTAAAACAACAAATCCAAAATTTAGAATTGAAAATCATTTTGACAATAATGGTGCAGAATGGACAAAAATGCACAAACCTTTAAAAGTATTAGAAATTATTCCAAATTGTGACAATTACGATGAAGACAAATATACTTTGAAATATATGGATAAATATGGCATTGATAATGTTAGAGGTGGTTCGTATACATCAATTATATTAAATAATTCTATTAAAAACCATCTTATGAAAATAAGCAACAGTGCCAATAACAGATGTTTCAAATGCGGGAAACAAGGACATTTTGCAAAAGATTGCAATTATGACGATGATAATTATAGCTATGATGACGAAAAAAATAATAATGATAGTGACAACGACAGTGATGATTATGACAGTGATGATTATGATAAATATTCAAACCATATTTGTTTTAGATGTGGAAGAAATGGACATTATGCATCTTCATGTTATGCATCAAAACATATTAAAGGTTATAATTTAGAGAAATGAAATGACAATGACAAAAAGAATTAATTCAAATTGTCATTTTTAGCTGTTAGACTATTTAGAAGATTGGAAAGCCACCATCGCCAAGACGTTCGTAATTGTTAAAGATCTTATTATAAGTAACCTTCTTAATATCAGAAATATTACATTGAAAATCTGATCCAACAGGGTTATAATTAAATGCTCCAACAATTTGCGGGGATTGTTCGCGGTCCTTTTCATCCTTCATAATCTCATAAAATTTGAGTGCTTTTACAATAAACATCTCTTCAAGATTTTCAAGACAACATTCTTTACGCTTCAACAAATCAAATAAACATTGAATTTTTTCAGTTTCATTGATTAAATAATATGAAGAAGATGTATCGTTCCAATCTTGTTGCATTTCTACAACATAATGAACGCAGTTTTGAAAATTGTCAGATAATTTATAAATGAAGATAAGATCACTGCCAACATCAAAGAAAGCAACGATATCAGCAATTTGACAACTCATTTTATTAAGCTTAACTGCTATAGTTATAATTAAATCAATCTTTTATTTAATTATTATAAAAACAAAACAATTATTTATTTAAAATCTTTTTTGACATGTTTTTGCAATATTTTTGCGTTAGCTAATAAAGCATCTAAATCATGCTTTTTATCCTCATCTTTTGTTATTTTTTTATATTCATTCAAATGAATGATATATTGATTTATGGATTCGATATATGCCTTAATTTTCATAGGATTGTTATTGTATTCTTTCATTAATACCATCCATCCAAGATTTTCAAATAGATATTTCCCCCATAAATGAAGTCCGTGAAATGTAACTTTATGCATTCTTATTATTATTATTTATTTTTTTGTGTGAAAATATTATTATAATTATAAAAATTGATTTGTTCTTTAAAATTTAAACGCAACAATGCCTTCTGTGAATTATTGTAGTTGTGGTGTATTCTGCACACATTCAAAATGTCGATTTAATAGAAATCATTCTTTGATTATGGACAATAAAGAAAATTCCGAATATTCTTTAAGTCCAAAAGAAAAGATGAATACGTTAGTTAGACTTTGGAAAAAGAAAATGCAATACGAATGAATAGAAATCATTTGAAAAAAAGACCATTAGAATAAAATCTTTTTGTCTTTTTTTGTCATTTTTTTGAAATAAAAAAATAAAAAAATGATTTTCTTTTAAATAATAATTACCATCTATAATATTGAGATCGTTATTAAATGTCAAGCAAGTTAATTTCTCGCCTTAATGAATTTCTATTGTTGCAATCTGAAGAACCATCAAAGAAAGATATTTCAGATGCTGTAAAAGAGATTTATAAATCAAAGAAGACTACTAAAAAATCTAATGATGGCGAAGAAAAACAAAAGCGTAAGCCTTCAGTATATAATATTTATTATGCAGAGCAATCAGCAATTATTAAGAAGAATGAAGAAAATACGCCGAAGGAAGAAAGAATGACAGCAAAAGAAAAGATGAGTTATATTGCTAAGCTATGGCATGATAAAAAATCGGGAGAAACATCTGAAACAGTTGAAGAACCAGTTGTAACAGATGAAGAAAGCGAAATTACTCTTGCTGTAGCTGAACCTGAACCAAAGCCAGAAGTTGTACCAGCTGCTAAAAAACCAGTTGCTAAATCTTCTTCTTCATCTTCTTCTGCTGCCAAAAAAGGCAAGTAATTCAAAATCGATTTCAATATAAAAGAACGACAATTATTTTTGTCATTTTGTTTATTTCGAAATCAAAAAAAAATAATTAAATTAAGACATACAAATATTAATATTATAATTATTGTTATTATTTGAAATATTATCATGATGTAATGAATTATTAGATAAGTTTGAGTAAATATCATCATTATCATTATCATTAGAAGAGTTTGAATTATTATTTAAATTAGAAGAATTATTTGAAGAATTATAAGAATTGTTAGAAGAATTAGAAGAAATATTAGAAGAGTTATTTGAAGAATTAGAAGAATTTGAAGAATTAGAAGAATTTGAAGAATTATTTGAATTGTTAGAAGAGTTATTTGAAGAATTTGAAGAATTAAAAGAATTAGAAGAAATATTTGAATTGTTAGAAGAAATATTAGAAGAATTAGAAGAGTTAGAAGAAATATTAGAAGAATTATTTGAATTGTTATAAGAATTGTTAGAAGAATTATTTGAATTGTTATAAGAATTGTTATAAGAATTGTTATAAGAATTGTTATAAGAATTGTTAGAAGAAATATTAGAAGAATTAGAAGAGTTAGAAGAGTTAATTAAATTAGAAGAATTGTTAGAATTATTAGAATTGTTAGAAGAGTTATTTGAATTGTTATTAGAATTGTTAGAATTGTTAGAAGAATTAGAAGAATAATTAATGAGATTAGAAGAGTTATTTAAATTAGAGGAAAAATGATTGATGAGATTAGAGAAGGTGTTAGAAGAAATTGAAGATATTGAGTTAGAAGTAAAAACGGAACTAGTAATTAATTGCTAGTCGCCGTCTCCACGACCATCGCCACGTCCTCTACGATCATGGCGACCATCGACAAAATTATTATAATAGTGATGGTGATCACGGTCATCATTATGTCTATGATGATAATCGTGATGATGTGGGTGATGATGATGTAATGCATGAATTATTTTTTCAGATTGTAGATCATTTCTGATATTATCATTATTATATCCATTAATTAAATTGCGTGTGTCAATGTTATCTTTAATATTTGATAATTTAATGTCTGCAGCGCTTTCAATTATTTTTTGTTCTAATCCTAATCTATTTTTGGCAGCTTCTATTTGAGTATTTGCATAATTCTCAGCGGCTTGTTTTACAACAGCTATTTCACTGGCAGAAATAGCCTTTTCAAGTCCATTATTCATTTTTAGCATTTCTACCATAGCTTGATTATGATGATTATCCATTAAACGACCAATACTATTTTCAACTCGAGACAAATCATTTTCTATTTTTCCAAAATTTCTTTCAGATTGTAGATAATAATCACCGATTTTTCTTTCAATAAATTGATTTTGAGTTGCATTAAATAATCGAGTTTCTCCAAAATTCTTTTCTGATGTTAATTGATTTTCCTTAAATCCTGACATAATTTCGCGATTATTTCTTTCTGATAATGTTGCCAATTGACCACCAATTCTTTCAGCGGCAATAGCATTTGCGGCGGAAGTTCTTTCCGTAGTATTCATATTCATAGAACCATTTCTTTCAATTGCTGAAGAAAGAGTATTTCCAACGCGATCTGTAGTAGCAGCAGTTGCTGCCGATGTTCTTTCTATAGCTGTTAAATCAGCATTAAATCCATGTTGCAATATATCTTTCAAACTAGAACCAATTGTATTCAAATTTTGATTAGCAAACGCATTATTTCTATCAATAACATCAATTGCCCGATTACTATCAGAATTTATTAATGATGATAGCCCTTGTGTATTGCGTTCCATTGAATTTTTTATACTTTCTGTTACAGCCCTTTGACTGTCTAAAATAGCGGCTGTTTGATTATTATTGCTTATTATACCGAGCATAGAATCAATGGAGGGACTTCCATTCATTGCCATATGTTCTATTATTACGATATATAATGTTTTTTTTTCGAATATATTTTTATAAATATATTTTATAGGATTTATAAACAGAAATGAATTTTGATAATATTATTAACACTCAATTGACTGAAATTCCGAATATTTTAGACTCATATATCGGATTTATTTATAGTAATACAGTTGCTAGTAATTATTTATCAACTAAACTTGGAGGGATTGTTAATTCTAATGTAAATATTTCAGGTAAATTGGGAATAGGAACAACAACAATCTCTGCCTGTAATTTATATATATCTGATAATTTAAATACTGCAATTTTAGGCAAAGTTGGTATTGGAACAACAGATACTTCAACATATTCTTTAAATGTCATGAATGGTGATGTATCAATAGGAAGTAATCTTATTATTAATGGTAATTTAAATCAAACTGCATCATCACAGTCTAATATTTTTATGGGTAGAGTTGGAATTGGTACTTCTACAAATATAACGTGCAATTTAACAATTTTTGGAAATTCTTATTTTAACGGAAGAATAGGAATTGGCGGAACTGACTTCAATTCAAATTTAACAGTCACTGGCAATTCTTATTTTAATGGAAATATAGGAATAGGAACCACAAATACATCTACTTATCGATTAAATATTGCTAGCGGAGATGCCAGAATAGCTTCTAATATAAATATTGAAGGTTCTATACTTCAAACATCCGCATCTAGATCTAATATTTTCACGGGAAATGTTGGAATAGGCGGAACAACTTTTAATTCAAATTTAACAGTTACTGGACCATCTTATTTTATTGGAAATGTAGGAATAGGAACAAATGATACCTCAACTTATAAATTAAATATTAGAGGTGACGCAAATATTAACAATGGAAAAATATTTGCGGACGCATCTGGATTAAATAATTTAAATTTAGAAAATCAAACTTTAATAACAATTCCTCCAATATCATTAGTCTCAAATACACTTACATTATTAAATAATCAAAATCAAAATGGAAATTATGTGACATCTGCATCATCCAATTCTACAAATGCCTATTTAGCGTTTGATGGTAATAGTAATAATGAATTTACAATCAATGGCAGATATAATGCATCTGGCAATTATACGACATTAACATCAAGTATTTATATAACCCCTCAAAGATATATTAATGACTTTAATACAACTACTTCAAAATATGATGGCGAATGGATACAAATATATTACGATAAAGGATTTGTAGCAACTTCATTTACAATTACCGGACTTTCAGCAAATAATTTAAAATGTCCAAAGGATTTTATTTTAGTTGGTTCCTTAAGTAATAATAGCGATTGGAATTTATTATCATCGCAAGTAAGCGTTGGACCATATACAGGAACTGATAACAAAAAAACATTTACAATTGCGAATTTTACATCATATAACTATTATCGTTTAGTTGTTTCTAAAACAATTGGAAGTGCTGATTTGAGTATTGCGGAATTATCATTTTCAGGTTATGCTAATCCAACTTATACAAATATAGATACAATCAATCGTATTTTTTATAATACATCTGAAAAAAGATTTCCACCAATTTCACATAGCATTATCCCAAATTCTTTAGATTGTAATGTAGATTATTTATCATCAAATGAAATTTTAAATATAACACCTACTTCGTATTATAAACAAAAAATATCAATTCCAGAACACGGACAATATCACATTTATTCATCCTCAAGTAATTTAGAAAATCCTATTATTTGCTCTAAATCATTTTTATTTGATAATACATTGTCAACAGATACAATTTGGGGCAAATTTAATTATACTCGCGATGGAATTCTAACATTTCAATCAAGTACATATAAAATAGGAAATGATAATTATTTTGGAGATTGGATAATTATTAAATTTCCTTATAGCATTGTATTGACAAAATTTAAATTTATTATAAATACTGTAAATGCAAAATTAGCTCCGGCATTATGGAAATCATACGGTTCTACAAATGGAATAACATGGACTGAAATAACAGATGCTTCAAATTCAACAACTTCTGCAACTTATACTATAGACGGAAGTAAAAATATTTATGAAAAAATATTACCTCCATTATTTGATATTCCATATTTATATTTAGGATGGGTTTTTAATAAAATTATTGGAGGTGATGATAATGCAACATCATTATTAATGAATGAATTTGAAATATATGGAAAAGATGATATATCTAGCACTTATTTAAATGTTTGGAATAAATCTTCAACTAATATTTATAATACTATTGGAAATGTTGGGATAGGAACAACTAATCCGACAAAGACATTATCAGTAATTGGAGAAGTATATATAAGCAGTAATGTTGGAATTGGTGGAACCTCATTTAATTCAAATTTGGCTGTAACTGGCAATTCTTATTTTAATGGAAATGTAGGAATAGGAACCACAAATACATCACCCTATAGATTAAATATAGCTGCTGGAGATGTGAGAATAGCTTCTAATTTGAATGTAGAAGGATCCATATTTCAAACAACAGCATCTAGATCTAATGTTTTCATGGGAAATGTTGGAATAGGCACTTCTACAAATATAAATTGCAATTTAACTATTGTTGGCAATTCTTATTTTAATGGGAGAGTAGGAATAGGAGGAACTGATTTTAATTCAAATTTAGCTATTACTGGAAATTCTTATTTTAATGGAAATATAGGAATAGGAACAACAAATTCTTCAGATCATAGATTAAATGTTGTTGGAGGCGATGTTAGAATAGCTTCTAATATTTTTATTGAAGGGTCGTTGCTTCAAACATCAGCATCAAGATCTAATGTTTTAATGGGAAACTTAGGAATAGGAACTTCTACAAATATAAATTGCAATTTAACTATTGTTGGCAATTCTTATTTTAATGGGAGAGTAGGAATAGGAGGAACTGATTTTAATTCAAATTTAGCTATTACGGGCAATTCTTATTTTAATGGAAACATAGGAATAGGAACAACAAATTCTTCAGCACATAAATTAAATGTTGTTGGAGGAGATGTTAGAATAGCTTCTAATATTTTTATTGAAGGGTCTTTGCTTCAAACATCAGCATCAAGATCAAATGTTTTGATGGGAAATGTTGGAATAGGAACTTCAACAAATATAAATTGTAATTTAACTATTGTTGGCAATTCTTATTTTAATGGGAGAGTAGGAATTGGAGGAACTGATTTTAATTCAAATTTAGCTATTACTGGCAATTCTTATTTTAATGGAAATATAGGAATAGGAACAACAGATACCACAACTTATAGATTAAATATTGGTGGAGCATTAAATGCAGCAAATATATTTCAAGCTGGACAAAATATATCAACAATATATGCAACATTAACTGATTTAAGCGGTGTATTATCAGGCAATACTAATTTTTCAGGAAATATAGGAATAGGAACAACAAATTCGGGAACTTATCGATTAAATATAGTGGGAGGAGATGCTAGAATAGCTTCTAATATAAATGTTGAAGGTTCTTTACTTCAAACATCAGCATCTAGATCAAATGTTTTAATGGGAAATGTTGGAATAGGCACATCTGGAAACTTAAATTGTAATTTAACTGTTGTTGGCAATTCTTATTTCAATGGAAGAATGGGAATAGGAGGAACGGATTTTAATTCAAATTTTGCAGTTACTGGCAATTCTTATTTTAATGGAAATATAGGATTGGGAACAACTGATACAACCACTTATAGATTAAATGTAGTAGGAGGAGATGCTAGAATAGCTTCTAATATAAATGTTGAAGGTTCTTTACTTCAAACATCAGCATCAAGATCAAATGTTTTAATGGGAAATGTAGGAATAGGGACATCTACAAACTTAAATTGTAATTTAACTGTTGTTGGCAATTCTTATTTTAATGGAAGAATGGGAATAGGAGGAACGGATTTTAATTCAAATTTTGCAGTTACTGGCAATTCTTATTTCAATGGAAATATAGGATTGGGAACAACTGATACAACCACTTATCGATTAAATGTAGTAGGAGGAGATGCTAGAATAGCTTCTAATATAAATGTTGAAGGTTCTTTACTTCAAACATCAGCATCAAGATCAAATGTTTTAATGGGAAATGTTGGAATAGGCACATCTGGAAACTTAAATTGTAATTTAACTGTTGTTGGCAATTCTTATTTCAATGGAAAAATGGGAATAGGAGGAACTGATTTTAATTCAAATTTTGCAGTTACTGGCAATTCTTATTTCAATGGAAATATAGGAATTGGAACAACTGATACAAGCACTTATCGATTAAATGTAGTAGGAGGAGATGCTAGAATAGCTTCTAATATTTTTATTGAAGGTTCTTTACTTCAAATAAGTGCATCAAGATCAAATGTTTTAATGGGAAATGTAGGAATAGGGACATCTACAAACTTAAATTGTAATTTAACTGTTGTTGGCAATTCTTATTTCAATGGAAGAATGGGAATAGGAGGGACTGATTTTAATTCAAATTTAGCAGTTACTGGCAATTCTTATTTTAATGGAAATATAGGCATAGGAACAACTGATACAAGCACTTATCGATTAAATGTAGTCAGAGGAGATGCTAGAATAGCTTCTAATATTTTTATTGAAGGTTCTTTACTTCAAACAAGTGCATCTAGATCTAATGTTTTAATGGGAAATGTAGGAATAGGGACATCTACAAACTTAAATTGTAATTTAACTGTTACTGGCAATTCTTATTTTAATGGGAGAGTAGGAATAGGAGGAACTGATTTTAATTCAAATTTGGCAGTTACTGGCAATTCTTATTTTAATGGAAATATAGGAATTGGAACAACAAATTCTGGAACTTATAGATTAAATGTTGTTGGTGGAGATGTCAGAATAGCTTCCAATATTTTTATTGAAGGTTCTTTACTTCAAACATCAGCATCTAGATCAAATGTTTTAATGGGAAATGTAGGAATAGGCACATCTGCAAACTTAAATTGTAATTTAACTGTTGTTGGCAATTCTTATTTCAATGGACGAATAGGAATAGGAGGAACTGATTTTAATTCAAATTTAGCAGTTACTGGCAATTCTTATTTCAATGGAAATATAGGTATAGGAACAACAGATAGCTCAACTTATAGATTAAATGTTGTTGGTGGAGATGTCAGAATAGCTTCCAATATTTTTATTGAAGGTTCTTTACTTCAAACATCAGCATCAAGATCTAATGTTTTAATGGGAAATGTAGGAATAGGCACATCTACAAATATAAATTGTAATTTAACTGTTGTTGGCAATTCTTATTTTAATGGAAGAGTAGGAATAGGAGGAACTGATTTTAATTCAAATTTGGCAGTTACTGGCAATTCTTATTTTAATGGAAGAATGGGAATAGGAGGAACTGATTTTAATTCAAATTTGGCAGTTACTGGCAATTCTTATTTTAATGGAAATATAGGAATTGGAACAACAAATTCTGGAACTTATAGATTAAATGTTGTTGGTGGAGATGTTAGAATAGCTTCTAATATTTTTATTGAAGGTTCTTTACTTCAAACATCAGCATCTAGATCAAATGTTTTCATGGGAAATGTTGGAATAGGCACATCTACAAATTTAAATTGTAATTTAACGGTTGTTGGCAATTCTTATTTTAATGGAAGAATGGGAATAGGAGGAACTGATTTTAATTCAAATTTGGCAGTTACTGGCAATTCTTATTTTAATGGAAATATAGGAATAGGAACAACAGATACATCGACTTATAAAATAAATGTTGGTGGAACAATAAATGCAACAAATATATTTCAAGCCGGGCAAAATATATCAGATATATATGCAACAAAAGCAAGTTTAAGTGAAGCAGCATCAGGTGATGGATCAGGATTAAATAATTTAAAACTTGATAATAATCAATCTATTTTATCTTATCCACCAGATGTTTTTGCACAATCTGATAATAATACAAAAACAATTACAAATAAAG
>Ga0315906_10001968_pt1 | contig 29586 bp, 20 predicted proteins | sample LakEriMetagenome_4_FD_203526 | JGI IMG/M metagenome (GOLD analysis project Ga0315906, IMG submission 203526) | Freshwater fungal communities from buoy surface, Lake Erie, Ohio, United States - Buoy 2 MA122 | ecosystem: Environmental > Aquatic > Freshwater > Lake > Lake biofilm | place: USA...
CTTTACGACGATACTCTCAATGTCGGGATACCGATCAATTAAGATACGATCTCCAAATCCTTGAAAAGACTTGAAGTATTTTTTTTCGCAACTGCATAATTGCTCTTTCCCTTTTATTCTAGTCATAGAAATTAGCTCTTTAAATCCTGAAACTCTTGGATGAGTGAACCTAAGCGCTCATTCGCAATAGGATCATAATTTGGAATACCGCTTGAGGTAACAAACCCCGCCTTAAGTAAATCGTACCACATGATATAATTGCGATAATTTGGTAGCAATTTGAGTTTTTCTTTGGGGAGTGGATTTTGATTAAGTAATTCTGGCAATTGATCCATTTGGGTGATTAAATCAGCTACGTCTTGTTTGGTGTTTCTTTCAAACTCTAATTCATTGTGTTTCCAAGATAAGCCCTTAATGTTTTCACTAACTTTATTTAAATCATCAAAATTTGATTCATTGTAGTAAGCTAATCCTACTGTATTAACGAACTTATTTACCATTTCGGTACTTATATCAGCTATCATCTCGTAGACATCTTCAATATTCCTGAAGCCATCTACATAATGTCTAATTCTTTCTCCAATTTTTTGAGTAATATCAAGCTTTTTATACAAACGCCTTAGCATTTCATGAATCTCTACAAAATCTTGATCGGAAAGGTATTTAGAAAGATTTTGTTGATTCCTTTGCAAAAATTCCTCAAACCAGAATTTCTCTAATTCAAGTGCCAAAACTTGGTAAAAGCTTTTGACTCTTTCATTATTTCCGTAGAAAAGTTCATTGAGGTCAACCCCCATTTCATTTTCGAAAAAGTGTTGGCACTCCTCAATAGAACTTTTTTCGTAATGCTTTCTAAGGTTTTCTAAATTCTCTTGAAAGGAAAGATTGGGATCAAGATTGGGAACCTGAATTCGAATACCGCTGTATTTGTCCATGTTGACTACATCTCTTCTTTCTATATCGCGGATTTTACTTAGGTAGAGGGCGTAGACTTCACTACTATTCAACATAAACTCTCTCATCATAGATCCGAAAAAATAAGGATCCATCCCGAAGGAATTATCTAATTTGGCTTGAATTTTACCTGCAGTCGCAATAGCTTTCAATAAACTTTCGGCCTTGTCCGAGCTATTGTAATATTCTTTTAAGAAAGAGGTTAAATTTTGGTGAATTTGGTTTAACTCTTTACTATTTTTTTCAGCTCGTGCAGCATTAATATTACTACCTGCAAGATTCAATTTTTTGATAATCAACTTTGTACCGTCTTCATTTATAGAGGCGGCACTGTCCCAAGAAATTTCCGGATTTTCAAAATGCTTTCTTACAAATTCGTCTTCTAGGAATGATTGACGGAGTTTAAGCCTGAAATCAGGAAAATTATCGGGTAATACCTCCGATAATTCTATCTTATTGGCATTGAACCCCTTAAAAATATGACTAATACTTTCAGACTTTTCAAAATCTCGAAGCAGAAATATATTAGAAAAATTAGGTTGTGCTGTGGTCCAATTAGTAAACCAAGAGTAAGTTTCCGTGTTTAAAAGTTGCTCAGATAAAGTTTTTATAAAACGTTGATGCCAACGGTATTTAAAAGAAGAATTATCGTTTATTTTATCCAACTGAGGATTGTGCTGCAAATTGACATTAAAAAAAGTCCCAATAATAAATAAGGGAGGAACTTGGCTCTTTTGGATAAATTCATTCCTTTTCTCTGGGGTTTCTCCAACAATTTTTGTAATCCAATTATTCAACATTTCTGGCATGGCTCTTTGGGCTGCTTGCTCATGCTTGGCACAAAAAATTAGAATATTTATCTTTTCACTTTCAGAATATTTATTGAAGAGGTAAGCAACTTTACCTCTTAGTAAAAATTCTGGGATCATCTCTCGCTCAATTAAATTCTCAGGATGAGATAAACGCGATCTTGCACCAGGGAAATCTAATAAATCAGTTTCTTTTAAAAAGCTTTTTGTATTTGCTAACGATTCTGGTTGGCTAAAAATCAATTCCGCGCAAATCGCACAAAGAATTGGTTTTCTGAATGTTAATGTAATTTTTTGATCTTGATCTAGGTAAAGAACTTTTGTTTCCGCTCTATAATCTGATTCTACCTTATCTGGATCAAAATAAATTTCTTTTAGTCGCTTGACATCAAGTAAAGTACCATGTTTATAAAGTACAGACTCAACGGGCAAATAGACGCTGTCCGCGAAATTTAGTTTTTGAAATTCTTCAATCAGAGTAGAAAAAAGTGAAGTTATTTTTTCATTCTTGTTCCATAGAATTGCAAAGACTTCTGGCCAATCAGCAGGTTGAATTTTTTCTATGATATTTGGGATGACTTCAAAGAAATTTGAAGAAAGAACCTCTCCCGCTTTTTGCAAATGATTAGTGAAGTAATCTTTTATGTCTAGAATGTCATCTTCTTCTAAGTATTTTTGTATAGCGGGCTTATTCGTATAATTTTTTATTAAGATTTCTAAATCAATAGAAATTGTTTCTGACTTTAATAATGAGTCATGGTTGGTTTTAATATCATTATAAAAACTATCTGAAAGAACTAAAATTATATCTTTTATAGACAATAAATCTGCTTTAATTGGAAATTTATCATCAATAGGCTTGTAATTAACAGAAAATCTTGAGACCAAACTGGTGGATTCGGATCCACCTCCTGGAGGATTAATTTCTTCAATAAAGTTGTAAGAAACATTATTCTCGTCTTGCAGGACCAAAGGATGACCTTCTTCTGATAACAAACTACTGATTAGGTAAGATTTACCAACTTGGCTCTCCCCATAAACTGCAGCCGCTGCATTGCTTTCTAATGCAAATTTTTTCTTTTTAAGCTTCCGGCGAAAATCAACCAAGTTATGGTAGGCATATTCACCTTTAGCGCCTTTCATTGATTCTGTTTCCTTAATCCATTTAAAGGCTTTTTCAATAAAACGGATTTGTTCGGATATAATTTGCACCATGACTTTTCTAATTAAATCTGATAAAAATTGATGTTATTAAATGCCCCTGAGTCTAACCAAAAGGTGTCACCTCCACTCATACTCTGTACTTGTAAGGAAAAGTAGGAGATAGGTAATTCGTTTTGATTTCTATCTTCAATATGCTCAATTTTTAAACTTTCTTTATCTTCTAAATAACTTTCACGAACAATTCTAAATTTGTAAGGACTTTGAACCCTTAACTTTTCAAGTTCCCTTACCACTGTATCGTTGACTTGCCTTTTATCCACAGGATCTAAGTCAAATTTCTCAATCATTTTTTCTTTTATTTTCTCTTCATTAAAGTCTAGAAGAAAAAAGGGCCGAGTTGGATATTTTGTTGAATTTAATTGCCGAGTCCAAATGCGTAAAGGTAGCTGGGACACGTCAATACTTGCGTTGTTTACCTCAGGAGAAATAAAAGAGTCCTCCACCTCTGATTTTGAAAAATATTCCGTTGTTGGGGTCATTTCCAAGATCAATTCACTTAAATCCAATGAAAAGCCGTTTAGATTTCCTTTTGTAGCTGCATAATTTCCAATCATTGCCCCAACAGGAACAATAGATTTTGAATCTTCGAAATACCCTTTTCCGTTATGAAATGGATACCAAGTTCCAATTCTATAGTTATCAAGAGTTATAAGTCTATTTGGAGCAACAGCGTAATACTTAAAAAACAAGTTGGATAAGGGTTTCAAAGCAGTAGGTCTACCAGTCAGTAAGACAATATCACAGCCATAGTATGAAAGTAAGGTGGAGATTTTTCCAACCAAAGCGTCAAAAGTGCTCTCTACAATTTTTGAAATCTTTTCTTTATCGTAATGCCATTGTAAATCTTTAATGGAAAAGCCAAAATGTTTTGAGAAATGTTCTAAAACTCGCTCTGTTGGTTTTGCTTTACTGAAAATATCATCAAATCCCAAGCTTACTTTTTCGATTTTATTTTCTTTTAGCAATTCCAGAAAATAAGTGGCCACGGGAATAGATACTTGCAAATTAAAATCACTTCTTATTTGACGATCTGTTATGGATTGGCGCGCGTTATCTTCGCCAAAAAAATCAAGAATTAATTTCTTCAAGTCTGCTTGAGGATTCTTTTTCAATTGGTTAGGTATGACAGCATCCTCCCCTTCAATCACAACTTTTCGAACTAAATTTTTTAATAAATCATCGCCAGCCAAATAAAAACTTTCCCAAAATAATGGTACTGGAGTCAAGGTACATTGCCCTGCATCATCGTATTTGTAGGCTGCAATCATGATATCTGAGGTACCTGCTCCAATATCTACACTACCGATGGTAATTGATTTCTTGTTATAATTTTTTAAATCAGGCCTTACTTTGCCATAAAAATCAAAATATTCATTGCAGTTGTTTTTGTAGCGTTGGGTCAACTCGGAATATAAAAAGACAAATTGCGAACAGGTTGCCTCATCATAAATCCAATCCATTTTCTCATTTTTAGTAACAAGATTTTTATAAGCAGGCAATACTTGAACCAAGCTTTGCAATTCTTTAAGATTTACCTCTTTGGATGAAGTATCCGAATAATAGCGCTCTAAAATAACCGATGCATCTTCTGCACACTTTCTTAATGCAATCTGCTCCACTCTTGACATAGCCGTGGGAGCGGTTACAATAATTCTACTAATTCGACGAGGTTTGTTCTCTTCTCCCCACTTATGTCTAAATCTATAGCTATTGATTTGCATTTTAGCCTGAGCTAAAATTTCCAAAAATGAAAATGTCATCAAGGTCTTGCGAGAGTAAAATTTATCAATTACCCCCACCCCAGATACATTTAATGAACCGTCTGAGTTGAGTTGCTCAGAAATCCCCTTGATCTGTAAAAGACTATTTTTTTGCGTATCACTACTTAGTTTTAGAAATTCCCAATCTTTTTGCTGAGGTTTTGAATCCCATAAATATCTCTTTGGGCTTGAGAAGGTTGTAATTTTCTCTACACCCGTATTGAGGTTAATGGCTTGATGAATGAGTTCTTTAGCCTCTACTCCCAAGCGAACAAGGCTTGGAAAAACAAATTGTTTACTCCCTTTTAAGGAATCTACTCCAAAATTCGCCTCCCTAAATGCAAGCCGCATGTCAAAGGGCTTTTCGTGCAGGTTAATTTTACCTTTTTCAACTGGATTCGATAAATTAGTTAGGGATAATGACTCAACTTTGGTAAAATCATGATTATCAAAAAGCACGGCGCAGGTACGGGAATTACCCATATCCACGATTAAATCTACGTCACCAAAAGCTACATTTTTATCCGAAAACAAGGTTATTTTGGGTAATACATTCAATTGCTGAATATATTTTAAGATAAAAATGTATTGAGCTAGATAATTTAATTTTGGTTTTTTGATTGTTAATTCATCCACGGATTTGACATCGTGGTAAATTTTTAGGATACATTCTTCGACCCAATCGCAATTGTAAGGTGCTTTTGAACAAAAATCTAACAATGAAAATTCGTTATTGCAGATTCCATACACTTTTGATTTATCATAAGAACTCGCAAAAACCGGAGTCTCCATCAAATCGTGTTCTTCAAAATCTTCGTTTTCATAGGTAGTACGCGTATCAAAGGCTAAAAGTAAGGTGTACTTTTTTGAAGAATTGCTGGATTCTTCTGGTACAAATTTACAACGACACCAATTGGTCGGTCCAAATTCAGATTTTCCGTTGTTTCCTAAAGCAAAAAATGGAAAGGGCAGCCATTGATTTTCAAATTTATCCCATCTAAATCGATTTACTGAAATCTGAAAGCAATCCGAATTATCCCCATCGGATTCCATAGGCACGATGGGTTTATTTCCTTCTGAAAAAAAATCTCCTTTTATTTCCTCCCAATTGTAGGGTTTAAAAATGCCGTCTTCAAATCGACCTACTTTCCCGTCCGTTAATCCTAAACCTAGAAGATTATGTAAATCCTTTTTTTTGACCCAGATTTCGTCTTCGGAGAAATGATGCGCAATCTCAAGTTTTAATTGTTCATCTGTTAAATCAAACCATTCGTGAAAAAACATTTTGAAGTTATCATTCATGTTTATTTCCAACGGAACTGTAAGTAGCTGAATACCAGTATTTGCGATAAGATTCATTTCAATTTATTTATTGTAAATCAAGGATCATTTTCTCAATTTAAAAACTTTTATGTTTTTTCATGAAAAATGTTTGGAAATACTTATTAATCGTAGATCAAATCACCGTAGCGCGGTTTGTTAAATAATCAATTATTTCAATTAAAATTTGAATGAATTTTAAATTTAAATGATTTAAAATTTAATTTGATTAACCTAATCAACAAAAAGGTGCTCCAAATTTTTACCTATATTTGTTAGTTCATGCAATGATAAATCAATTTTAAGAAAACTCAATTTTATGGGAGTGCCTTCAATGTAGGAATTGATGAAAAATTTTCCATCTTCAATTTCTAAAGTATCTGGCAAGATTATTTTTCAGGCAGCCACTTCCCGCCTTCCCGAAGACAGCACAGAAACCATCGCGGCTAAGGTCCTTGCCTTGGAGCACTGGTATTTTGCCGAGGTGATTGAAGGTTTTATGAGAAACTAGCCCAAGTTCATAACTCCAGAGTTAAAACTCAAGCTACTTACTTAGCAATATTTATAATTTTTGAAGTCAATTCTCAGCATATTAAAAAAAATTAAATCATTTTTTTTGTAAAAAAAAATTTAAATGAATATAAATTCTTTAAATTGAATTCTTTAATCATCGTAATTACCATTAAAATATAATTATTTAATAAAAAATGAAACAGAAAAACTATTTTTCCCAAATACTATTGCTTTCTACCACGCTGATTTTTTCTTGCGATGAGAGGCCGCCAATAACCTTTCATGATCCACAACCAATTGAAGAGGAAAACCTAAGTGAATTCCCAAATCAATTAATTGGAGAATATTTAAGCGAAGATGGAAATTCAAGATTGTTAATTAATCAAAAAATGATTCAAAGAGAATACGACGTAGATTTAAAAATACATATTTCAGAACTTGACAGTAATTATTCAATTTCCGGGGACACTGTTATTGATATAGAAAAAAATAAAAAATGGCTTATCAATAGAATAGGTGACAGTCTACAAATTAAAGAAAATGGAAAAGATACTCTATTTCAGATTAATGAAAAAAGTATCCTCAGAATGCATAAAAACAATTATTATTTAAACAATTATTGGGATGTTGATGGCTGGGGGGTAAGAAAAGTGAAGCTAACCAAAGGAGTTCTTATGTTAAGTAATATAAAAGCAGAAGAGGTTGAGGCTTTAAGAAAAGTAGGAAAAGAGACTTTAGATTCTATTCCCTACAAATTTAAAATAGAAAACAAAAATTTTCTTGAATTTGTGAAAAATGGAGGTTTTCAAAATCATGAGTACTATACAAAACAAAAAAATATAAAGAATTAAAAAAATGAAAAGTAAATTATTCCTATCACTTGTTTTCGGTTTACTTATAAACCAAAAAATTTTTGCTGATTCTCCTTTAACTTCCACTCCTTTTGCTGAGGCTTATAAAGATTTAGAAATAATTCAAAAAGCCAGTAAATCAAATGGGGATATAACTGTTGATTTAATGGATTATTTATATGAAAAATCTAATCCAATTGATGTAAAAATTGCTTTAATAAACGAAATCGCTAACTCTGGATGGAGAATTGAATTCAAAGAAAAAAATAATGCCGAGATTTTTCTCGCATATCTAGAACAAAAAGAAAGTGGATTTTCATTGAACGGAAATCCAAATTCAGAGATCTTAATCTCCTATGCCTACTTGAAAGCCTTAGATAATTATTTCGATGTGGCTGCAGCCACGCAGTGGGCTGACTTGGCGAAATATGGAAATGAAAAAAGCTATACCATCAACATTGTTTGGGCCTTGATTCATGCCCAGCAAGCAATGGATTCTGATTGGTGTGAGGTTTATACCCTTACCCATAGAGTGAGAGAAAACAAAGACTTGGTTCAAGACATGAAAGAAGGAGCTATTGCCATTATTTTTGAATATATGGATTTGTACAAGGATAATTGTTAAAAAAGGGGGATGTAACTAAAATTTAAAATTATCGTTAACATCACTTGATCAATTCTAAAACAAACAAAATGAAATCTCTACTAATTACCGCTTTGATTTTACTTTCATTTGGATCCTTGAGTGGCCAAACTATACAATCTAGTAATTATGGTACAAGGGGATATATAAAATCAGATGGAACCATCCAAAATAGCAACTATACCACGGTAGGCCATATAAAAAGTGATGGGACTATTCAAAATAGCAACTATACCACCATTGGGCATATTAAAAGTGACGGAACCATACAGAATAGTAATTATTCAACGGTTGGGTACGTGAAAAGCGATGGGACTATTCAAAATAGCAACTATTCAACTATAGGGCATATCAAAGATGATGGAACAGTTCAAGACAGCAATTATTCTACTCTCGGTTATGCCAAAGGAATAGATAAAAGATGGGCAGCAGTTGCATTTTTCTTTTTTAGGTTCAATTAATTTATAAAAGGAAATTTTTTTTATAAATATTTGATAATCAATATTATATTGAATAACAAATCAAAATTTTGGATACTAGTCCTATGTCTTTTTATTGGATTGATTGGCTATTATCTTTTACCAGAAACTAATTTAAAAATTGGCCAAAAGGCAGACAAAATCATTATTAATAAAGCAAATCACGAATTATTGCTTTATGAGAATGAAGATCTGATTGCCACCTACAAGGTATCATTAGGCCGGAAAGGCCTAGGAAAAAAAACGATATTAGGGGATAATTTAACCCCTGAAGGACGGTTTTTGGGAAAAAAAAGAGGTCAATCTGAATTTTACAAAGCCATCTCTATTGGGGAATGGGGGGAATGCTGCGGAGTGCTTATCCATGGTCAAAAATACAGCTGGGTGGGTAAATTCCAGCGATGGATGGATTGGACTGAGGGATGTATTGCGCTGACAAATAATGAAATGGATGAAATATATGCTGCAGTCAGTGATGGAGTGATCATCGAAATAAATCCATAAAATGGGTTTATTTTCCTTATCAGATTAAATTATATATTTAAAGTAGTTCACTGAATTAATAAACCTATTTTTTCGCGCTCGGTTTAGAATTTAACAAACAGCAACACCAAGTAATTGTAATTATACCTCGCCTTTAGCAAGACTTAGTCTCGAGCATCTCTAGGAAGAGATAATACCTAAAGGGGTGGTATTTTTTTAGGCGATGGAGATCGTGATTTATCCTTCCATATCCTATCCAATCTCAATCTCATAACAAAACATAACTTATTTTTTTTGAAAAGAGAGAGATTGAATTTCAATTAAAAAATCCTCCTCAGTTTTCGAACCAAAAAATAATTTAATAAACAAAAAAATTAAAAATAAGAGATGATTTTGCGGTCAGGTGAGTAAAGTTTGTTATCTAGAAGGAATTTGAATGCACAATTAATCCTTTAGGGAAAATAAAAACCTAAATAAAAACTATAAGAATGGAGATTTCCCTAGCTACAACCGCAGATCGAAATGAAATTTTTAAACTTCGATATGAAGTATATGCTCAAGAATTAAGGCAACACCCTGCCAATACAGCAGCTTTACTTCAAGATCCTTTAGATGAATTTAACGTCTACCTCATAGCAAAAATAAATGAGGAAATCGCTGGCTTCATCAGTGTAACCCCTCCTGATAGGAACATTTATTCCATTGACAAATACTTCACACGCAAAGAAATACCCTTGAAAGTAGATGAGGACACCTACGAAATGAGAATTTTGACTGTGCTTCCCTCCTATCGAGGAAAGCCCATCGCGGTGGCACTCATGTGGGCCGCATTTAGATGGATTCAAGCTCTAGGAGGAAAAAGAATCCTAGCCATAGGGAGAGCAGAAGTGCTGGACATGTATTTGAAGTTGGGTTTCACTTCCACCGGTAATAATGTGGATTCGGGTGAGGTGACATTTACCTTAATCCATGGGGAAGTTGAGGAATTGAATAGATTCATAGAAACACATTTCAAAAGTTTATTTCAAAAAATAAAGCAACAATGTGCCTGGAAGTTAGGGATTGATTTTTTCAAACCCTCTCCTTGCTATCATGGAGGAGCATTCTTTGATGCTATAGGAACAGAATTTGATGACCTGAATAAGCGGCTTCAAATCATCAATGCAGATGTTCTCGATGCTTGGTTTGATCCCGCTCCAGAGGTAACCAAAGGGTTGGAAAATCATTTTTCTTGGATTTGCAAAACCTCCCCTCCAACAGATTGTGCAGGTATGGCAAAGGGAATAGCCAAGATCCGAGGCCTCAAGCCAGAACAGGTTTTACCAGGCTCAGGTTCTTCAGATTTGATTTTCCTGGCCTTTAGGGAATGGTTATCGTCCTCGTCAAGGGTATTGATTCTTGATCCTACCTATGGAGAATACCATCATGTACTTGAAAATCTTATTGGATGCCAAGTGGATCGTATCCATTTGCAAAGAGAATCCAATTATACCCTAGACTTGGATGAACTTGTAGCCCTAGCAAAATCAAACTACGATCTGATTGTACTTGTCAATCCCAATAGTCCCACAGGGCAACACGTTCCTGCAGAGAATTTAATTCATGCCTTGAGACAAATCCCTTCAAACACGCGGATTTGGGTGGATGAAACCTACGTGGAGTACTGTGGAAAAGAACAGTCTTTAGAGAAATTTGCGATTTCTACAACGAATACCGTAATATGTAAATCCATGTCTAAGGTTTATGCCTTAAGCGGACTCAGAGCAGCCTACTTATGCGCCTCGGCTATTCAATTAGAAAAACTTAGGTCCATTTCTCCCCCTTGGGCAGTTAGTCTTCCTGCTCAAATTGCAGCCTTGAAGGCCATAAAAGAGGTAGCCTACTACGAGCAATGCTATGCACTTACCCATGTGCTACGAGAAGAATTTACAAGGAAATTATTGGAAATTAAGTCTTTAGAAGTAATCCAAAGTAAAGCCAATTTTGTACTCTGCTTCCTTCCCGAACATGGTCCTGATGCGGCTACAGTGGTAGCTAGATGTAAAGAAAAAGGGCTATTTATCAGAGATGTTTCCTCCATGGGAAAAAATTTTAATTCACATACCCTAAGAATAGCAATCAAAGATGAACACACCAATCGCAAGATGCTTCAAATCTTGAAGGAGGTTATTGATCATTCCTCTTGAGAAATGCATTGATCCTATTCTACGTAGTGCAGACTACAGAACTGAATAGATAAAGACTTTCTCAAGTTTTATAATTCTTCTTAATGAAGCTTTTGAATTACAAGTAGAAAGGAGATGCTATCGAATTTTTTAAAGGAATTTTTTTTTATTTTAAATATTTGATAAATAGAGGAGAATTAGTGGAGACCAGGAACCACAATAATAAACGGGGCGGAACCCAAAAGCCAAACGAGTAGGAAAATCATTACCAGAAACTTTATGAAATCACCCCTAAAAAAACTTGCCTTGCTATTAATCTTGTGTTTAACAGTATCGCTTAGCTCTTGCAAACTCTCCACTGAGGAACTTGCTAAAGAAGTTCAAGTCAGTATGGAAGAAACTTGGGATAAAGAAGGAGTCACTGGCATTAGCATACAATCCTTTACGCTTACCCATAAAAGTGGTAACGAATATTCGGGAATTTTGGAAACCTTGGAAGATGGGGAATCTATGAAATATACCGTAGAAGTTATTTACGATGGGGAAAATATGCAATGGGAAATTGTTGAGTAACCTAGGCATAAAAAGTAATTACCCTATATGTTGGTTTATCTTTATTTATCTGATCATAAAAGAGGAGGCAATTGAGCCCCTCTTTTTTTATTCTAACTCAAATTCATTCCTTTGGTAGCAATAGGCTTCGCTACATTTTTTCTACCTTTGTGCCTTTCTGAAATTCTTCCCATTCCTTCTCTATGGCACTCAAAAAAATTCAGTCTGCCCTTATCTCCGTTTACTACAAGGACCATTTGGAGCCCATCATCGCCTTGCTCAAACAGCAGGGTGTGACCATCTATTCCACGGGCGGCACCCAAGAATTTATTGAAGCCCAAGGAGCGAAGGTAGTGCCCGTAGAAGAACTCACTAGCTACCCTTCCATTTTTGGGGGACGAGTAAAAACCCTCCACCCGAAGATTTTTGGAGGTATACTCTATCGCAGAGACCACGAAGGCGATCTGGCTCAGGCAGCTACCTACGACATTCCAGCCATTGACTTGGTGATTGTGGATTTGTATCCTTTCGAAGAAACGGTGGCTTCTGGTGCTTCAGAAGCAGACATCATTGAAAAAATTGATATTGGAGGCATTTCACTGATTCGTGCTGCAGCCAAAAACTTCAAGGACGTCACCATCATTGCTTCCAAAAACCAGTACTCGGAATTGGAAGCCAGACTTTCCGCTCAAGACGGCGCCACTACCCTAGAAGACAGACGCTACTTTGCCGCCCAGGCCTTTCAAGTATCCTCCCACTACGATACGCATATCTTCAACTACTTCAATCGTCAGGAAGGAATCCCTGCTCTTAAAGTATCCGAAACTACCGCCAAGGCGCTTCGCTACGGAGAAAACCCACACCAAGCGGCTCATTTTTATGGAAACTTGGAGGAGTTGTTTGAGCAAGTTCATGGTAAGGAGCTTTCTTACAACAACCTAGTGGATATAGACGCCGCAGTAAACCTGATTGCCGAGTTTCCAGACCAAACCGCTTTTGCCATCCTCAAGCACACGAATGCCTGCGGTTGCGCTACCGCCCCTACCGTAAAAGAAGCCTATCAAAAGGCTTTCGCGGCAGATACCACCTCCGCCTTTGGAGGCGTACTGGTCACCAATAGACCAGTAGACCTAGCGGCAGCGGAGGAGATGAATTCCCTCTTTTTTGAAGTGTTGATAGCGCCAGCATTCAGCCCTGAAGCTATGGCAGTCCTAACCACCAAAAAGAATCGCATCCTGTTGCTTCAGAAAATGGCCGTACCAGGAACAAAAATGATCAAAACCCTCTTAAATGGGGTCATCGAACAAGACAAGGATCTGGCCACAGAAGGCAAGGCAGATTTCACCGTAGCCACTACCCTCTCCCCTAGCGAAAAGGAATTAGACGCCTTGGTCTTCGCAGCGAAAGTGTGTAAGCATACCAAGTCCAATACCATCGTATTGAGCAACGATTCTCAGCTCTTTGCTTCTGGGGTCGGGCAAACCTCCCGAGTGGACGCATTAAGACAGGCCATTACCAAAGCCAATGAGTTTGGCTTCAACTTGAAAGGTGCCGTGATGGCCTCCGATGCCTTTTTCCCCTTCCCGGATTGCGTAGCTATTGCCCATGAAGCAGGCATCACCGCGGTAGTACAACCTGGGGGCTCCATCAAAGACCAAGACAGCATTGATTATTGCAATGCTCAGGGCATGAGCATGGTGCTGACAGGCATCCGCCACTTCAAACATTAAAAACCTCGAAGGTTTTTTTTAAACCTTTGAGGTTTTTAGAATCAAGGCTTCAGTGGTTTTTAGTCAAGACCTTCGAGGTTTTGGAAACAAAAACCAAGACCTTGGAGGTTTTTAGAGTCAAGACCTTCGAGGTTTTGAAAACCTCAAAGGTCAAGTTCGAATTCAAACTCAGAAAAATGTTGTACTTCGTACCTTGTACTTTGTACCTTGTACTTTTATGAAAGCACATCAACTCAAGCTCTACAATACCCTTACACGGCAGAAGGAAGATTTTGCACCCATCAATCCTCCCTTTGTGGGCATGTATGTGTGTGGCCCTACAGTATATGGAGATGCGCATTTGGGTCATGGTCGGCCAGCAATCACCTTTGATACGGTCAACCGGTACCTGACGCACTTGGGATACCGCGTGCGCTATGTACGAAACATTACCGATGTGGGCCACTTGACTGGGGATGCGGACGAGGGAGAAGATAAAATTGCCAAAAAAGCGAAACTCGAAAAGTTGGAGCCCATGGAAGTGGCCCAACAATACACGGACACCTACCACCGGGACATGGCCCTTCTCAATACCTGGAAGCCCAGCATTGAACCTAGAGCCACAGGACATATTCCTGAGCAAATCGCCTTAGTAGAAGCCATTCTAAATCAGGGATTGGCTTATGTGGTCAACGGATCGGTTTATTTCGATGTACTCGCCTACAACAAGAAATACACCTATGGCAAACTTTCAGGACGTGTCCTAGAGGAATTGGTCAGTGGTAGTCGCGACTTGGATGGACAAGGAGAAAAACGAAACTCTGTAGATTTTGCTTTATGGAAAAATGCTTCCCCAGAGCATCTGATGAAGTGGCCCTCGCCCTGGGGCCTTGGATTCCCAGGCTGGCACCTGGAATGTACCGCCATGAGCTCCAAATACTTGGGTACCCAGTTTGATATCCACGGTGGGGGTATGGACTTACTTTTCCCACACCACGAATGTGAAATCGCGCAAGGAAATGCCTGCAATCGCCAGGACCCTGCCAGATACTGGATGCACAACAACATGATCACCATCAACGGGCAGAAGATGGGCAAGTCCTTGGGGAATTTCATCACCCTGCAGGAACTCTTTACGGGTAGCCATGCCTTGCTGGACCAAGCCTATAGCCCGATGACGATTCGTTATTTTATCCTGACTGCCCAGTACCGCTCTACGCTGGACTTCTCCAACGAAGCCTTGAAGGCGGCACAAAAAGGCTATAAAAAAATCATTAACGGCTTGCGTATTGCCAAGCAACTGCAATTTAATACACAGGCGGATATCGCCTTGGATACCGAGCAAATTCAGCAAGTAGAGGCAAGCATTACCGCGGCTTACCGATCCATGGACGATGACTTCAATACGGCCATGGCCATTGGACACTTGTTCAACCTGCTCAAAAAAATCAACTCGGTATATACCGGACAACTTCACTCGGCAGCCCTGGGAGAGAAGATTTTCACGCAGATGCTGGAGACGTACCAAACCTTCGTTGTGGATATTTTGGGCTTGGTAGAGGAAAAGGAAGATAACCAAGAAGGATTAGTGCGTCTGTTATTGAAGCAATATTCCGAAGCCAAAACGGCACGCAATTATACCAAGGTGGACGAACTTAGAGCGGGATTGAAGGATATGGGGATCGTAGTAAAAGACATGAAGGACCGAATCGATTGGGCATATGAGGAATAAGGCGAGGTTATTCGTAATTCTCCTGCTCCTCCTAGGGGCTTGTACGGGTGAAAAAACTACCAACTCCGAAAACGAGGAAATAGTACTAAAAGCATATCCAAGCTTTAATCCGGACTCGGCCTATACCTTTGTTAGGCAGCAGGTGGACTTTGGTCCTAGAGTACCTGGAACACCCGGTCATGCCAACACGAAGCAATGGATCATTCAAACCTTAAGCTCCTACGGATGGAACGTTCAAGTGCAGGATTTTCAAACCCAAACCTACGACAAGCTCACGTGGAACTTAAGTAATATCATCGCTTCCTACAACCCTCAGGCGAGCAAACGCATTTTACTAGCCGCACACTGGGATACGCGGAGAATAGCTGATAAGGACACGCAGCGCATCAATCAAGCCATTGCAGGAGCCAACGATGGGGCCTCTGGGGTGGGAGTATTGATGGAGATTGCTCGAGTGATCGGCACCCAGGAACTCAAGCCCGAAGTAGGTATTGATCTAATTTTCTTTGATGGAGAAGACGATGGAGAGCCCGAAAACAGTATCTCCAAAGATCCATCCAAAACCTGGTGGTGCCACGGCTCCCAGTACTGGTCCAAAAACAAACATATCCCTAACTACTCCGCTTATTATGGTATTTTGGTGGATTTGGTCGGTGCAAAAAATGCAAGATTTTATCGAGAAGGGTATTCTAGAAAATATGCCAGTGGAATAGTGAGTAAGATCTGGTCCAACGCCAGCCTCTTGGGACATTCTGGATTTTTTATTTCTCAAGATGCCCCAGAAATTTTAGATGACCACCTGTTTATCAACGAATGGGCTGGAATTCCTACAGCAGATATTATAGATTTTTCTCCAGAGCTAGGATTTGGATCCTACCACCATACCCACCAAGACGACATGCAGCTTATTGATGTTCGTACCCTAAAAGCTGTCGGTGAAACCGTTTTGGCTACCGTTTATCAAGAATAGCAATTTTTTCAAAAATCTTTGCTTTATTCGTAATTGCATACGATTGCAGGATACGAAAAACACAATAGCAAGAGCATGAAAAAGGGGCGCCAAGTGACGATGAAAGAAATCGCAAAAAAGCTTGGCATATCTGTATCTACCGTATCCAGAGCATTGCAAAATTCCCCCGAATTACAGGAGGCCACCAAGGAAAAAGTCGTTGCTGCAGCCAAGGAAATGAAATACCAACCCAATTTGTTGGCCCAAAGCTTACGAAGGAGCAGGTCCAAGACCTTGGGGGTTATTGTTCCAGAAATCACCTCCCACTTTTTTGCCTCCTGCATCAGTGGCATACAAGACACAGCCAATTCCAGGGGATACAACGTGATGATTTGCCAGAGCAATGAATCTTTAGCGCAAGAAAAAGCAAACATCAAAGCCTTAGTTTCTAGTCAGGTTGACGGACTTCTTATTTCCCTCAGTAGGGAAACAAATGCCTATGACCACTTGTACGAATTGTACGACAGGGAACATACCTTCGTGTTGTTTGACCGTGTACAAGAAGATATTCCCGTATCCAAGGTGACTTTCAATGATGTCGGCGGTGCCTACCAGGTGGTCAAGCACCTCTTGGAAACAGGCAGTAAAAGAATTCTATACCTCTCAGGGCCAGAAGATTTGTATATTTCCAAAAAAAGAAAAGAAGGATATCTCCGTGCTTTGAAAGAATTTGGCATTGCAGAAGATTCATCGCTAATCAAAGTTAGTGACCTGACCACTCCTCATACCGTACAACTGGCAAGAGAAATTCTGGAAATGCAACCTAGACCAGATGCTGTTTTTTGCATGATAGACCCAGTAGCGGTAGATGTATTGACCGAATGGAAGCAGCTTGGCATACGGGTCCCTCAAGAAATTGCACTTGCTGGATTTACCAATAATCCAACTTCTGCGGTAGTCGAGCCCCCACTCACTACTGTCTCTCAGCCAGGATACGAAATGGGAAAATTGGCAGTAAGCCACCTGTTGGACCAATTGGATGGCTTGGCCTCAGAGGATCCCCTTTCTATTGTATTGGAAACCACCTTGGTGGTAAGAAACTCTTCCCAGCGAAACTCCCCCGTTCATCTTTCCTGAATTATTAGGAATAGACCATAGTAGGAGGAGTTGTATTTTAGTCCCATGAAAGATCAAGTCATTTCATCTTTTATCAAAAATTTTCTAGATACCCCTCTGGTAGTCTTTGCTCCTGGTAGGATCAATCTTATCGGAGAACATACCGATTACCAAGAAGGATTTGTATTTCCAGCAGCCATTACCCAAGGCATTTGGGTGGGGATAAAAAAAAATAATTTAGGCTCCCTATGCAGGCTATATTCCTTAGATTTTGATCAAGAATTCAGTTTTGACCTTCACCATCTTTCTCCAAAAAAAGGGCATTGGGCAACGTACATCATGGGGATTTGTGCCCAGCTGAAGCAATCAGGATACCCTGTAGAAGGATTTGATTTGGCTTTAGGGGGAAATACCCCCATAGGAGCAGGCTTGTCTTCCTCTGCTGCTATTTCCATTGCCACTGCCTTAGCAATTTCAGAGGCCTTTCACTTTCAGGTCCCCAAAAAAAATCTGGTGGTTTATGCTCAAAAATCTGAGCATCTGTTTGCAGGGGTCAACTGTGGGATTATGGATCCTTATGCCTGTGCCTTTGGAAAAGCACAACATGCCCTACTCTTGGATTGCAGAAGTCAAACACATCAAGAAATTCCCGTAGAATTTCCAGGGTATGCGCTACTCTTGACCCACTCCAAGGTGAGCCATTCTCTAGCCGACTCTGCGTACAACGCCCGCAGAGCTGCCTGTGAAGAAAGCATGTTTCTCCTGAAGGACCTTTTTCCAAGCGCTCATACCTTACGAGACCTAAGCTGCAAGCAACTTGAAGTTATCCAAGAAGTGCTTCCCAAAACTCTCTATCCCAAGGCAAAGCATGTGATTAGCGAATGTACGCGGGTACATGAGGCGGCAGATGCCCTGAGGGCTGGAAACGTAAAGGGTTTTGGGGATATGCTATACGCTTCCCATCAAAGTCTAAGTAAAGATTTTGAGGTGAGCTGCGCCGAACTTGACTACTTGGTGGAGCAGGCTAGGGTTCATGGAAGTGTGCTGGGTTCAAGGATGATGGGTGGAGGATTTGGGGGCTGTACCTTAAGTCTTGTAAGGCAGGAAGCCCTTGAGGACATTTGCGCACATCTGGAAAAAATGTATACGAAAAAATTTCAGCTTGTTCCAGACTTTATCCGGGTAGAGATAGGTTCAGGGGCAAGCCAGGTTTAAAAAGATTATATCCCTAAAATTTACCGATTACCCTATTTTATCTACCTAAACCTATCCTTTTAAGGTGATAAATAAAGCAATTTTATTATTTTCGAAAAAATATACTTTACCCCATGACTTTCCCAAAAAACCTACGAAACCTGTCCTTACTTCTACTTCTTGGAATCCTCGTACTAAGTGCTTGTTCCAAAAAGCGAGAAGGACAACCCAAAGTACTTGTATTTAGCAAAACTGCAGGATATTACCATGAATCCATACCTAGTGGCATAGCTGCTATCCAAAAATTAGGTTCCGAGAATGGATTTGTAGTAGATACCACCACCAACGCAGAGCTGATTAACGAAGAAAATCTTGCCCAATACGCAAGCGTCATCTTTTTGAGTACAACCGGAGATGTACTCCAAGCGCCTCAAGAAGCAGACTTTGAAAGATACATACAATCTGGGGGTGGTTTTGTTGGAATACATGCAGCAGCCGATACCGAATACGGATGGGGCTGGTACGGCAGGTTAGTCGGAGGATACTTTGCGGATCACCCTGGAATCAATGACCCTCATCCCAACGTACAGCCAGGAAAAGTTACCAAAACCGGGGAAAAACACCCCTCCGTAGATTCATTGCCTGAAACATGGGAGCGTACCGACGAATGGTACAGTTACAAAAAAGTAAATCCCAATACCAAAAAACTATTGCTCCTAGACGAAGCCTCCTACCAAGGTGGATTGGACATGGGGGAGCATCCAATCGCTTGGTACCATGATTTTGATGGAGGTAGGGCATTTTATACCGGAGGAGGACATACCAAAGAGTCTTACACAGAACCTGAGTTTTTGAAGCATCTCTTGGCAGGTATACAGTATACCATTGGAGAAAATTTGGAATTGGATTACGCTAAGGCCAAATCCAAGCGAACTCCAGAAGAAAATCGCTTTACCAAAACTACCCTTTCCATGGGTCAGTTTACTGAGCCTACCGAAATGACCATTCTTCCTAATTTGGACATTTTGGTTGTTCAACGAAGAGGTGAGATTCTACAATACAATCAAGCTACAGGAGAAATTAAAGAAATTGCCAAGTTAGATGTGTATTGGAAAACAGAAGTGCAGGGTGTGAATGCAGAAGAAGGATTGATGGGAATCCAAAAAGATCCAAATTATGCGAGCAACAACTGGGTATATGTCTTTTATGCGCCTACAGGCGACAAAGAAATCAACCGACTTTCCCGATTTACTTACAAAGACGGTAAGTGGGACATGAAATCTGAAAAGATCATTTTAGAACTTTATTCCCAACGAAATATTTGTTGCCATACCGGTGGATCTATTGCCTTTGATAAAGAAGGAAACCTGTATTTATCTACTGGAGACAATTCCACCCCTTTCAATCAACCTGGGTCTATGTATACCCTCAATGGCTATGCACCTTTGGATGGACGGGAAGGCAACAAGCAGTGGGATGCTCGCAGAAGTTCGGGCAATTCCAATGACTTAAGGGGAAAAATTCTTCGTATCAAGGTGGCCGAAGATGGCTCTTACACCATTCCAGAGGGTAATTTGTATCCTAAAGGTACAGAAGGCACTCGCCCAGAAATCTACGTGCAAGGACTTAGAAACCCCTATAGAATCTCTGTAGACCAGAAAAATGGATTCCTTTATTGGGGAGAAGTAGGTCCAGATGCCAACAACGATTCCTTGGCTGTCAAAGGACCTAGAGGGTACGATGAAATCAACCAAGCCAGAAAGGCAGGACATTTTGGTTGGCCGTATTTGATTGGCAATAATTATGCCTACACGGAATTCAATTACGAAACCGGACAAGTAGGCCCTGCTTTTGACCCAGCGGGACCGGTAAATAACTCTCCCAACAATACGGGATTGAAAAAATTACCTCCCGTGGAGCCTGCTTTTATTTGGTATCCGTATGCAGTTTCTCCTGACTTCCCTCAATTGGGTACTGGAGGTAGAAATGCCATGGCTGGACCTGTGTATTATGCAGATATGTATCCATCAGATACGAGGATGCCAGATTACTTTGACGGAAAACTCTTTGTATACGATTGGATCAGAGGATGGATCAAGGTGGTGACCATGCAAGAAAATGGGGATTTTGATAAAATGGAACCCTTTATGGCAGGCACGAAGTTCAATGCCATTATGGATATGGAAATGGGTCCTGATGGAAAAATTTACCTACTTGAATACGGTAACGGATGGTTTTCCAAAAACCCAGATGCAGGGTTGTTCCGAATTGATTACAACGGAGGCAATCGTGCCCCTGTAATTTCTGAAGTCAAGGTAGACAAGACTTCTGGCAAAAATCCACTTCAAGTAACCCTCACCGCTACGGCCTCAGATCCTGAAAAGGATGCGCTAACCTATACTTGGGACTTAGGGGGAGGAGTTACCAAAACTACCACAGAGCCTACCTTGACACACACCTTCACCACGGTAGGTGAGTTTGAAATCACAGTGACTGCCTCCGATCCGGCGGGATTGAAGGGTCAAGGACCTTTGGTTGCGGTGTACTCTGGTAATGTGGCTCCAGTGGTGAGCATTGCTGTTCAGGGCAATCAGTCCTTCTACTTCCCTGGAAAGCGAGTGAATTACTCAGTAACTGTAAGCGATGAGGATCATCCAGACGCTTCCAAAGACCTTTCTAGCCTGTATGTAGCAGCGGATTACCTACAAGGCATAGATCAGGCAGAAGCAGACATGGGACATAAAGTGATGAGTGAGGCCATGACTGGAAAGTCTTTGGTGCAATCCCTGACCTGTAAAACCTGTCACAAGGAAAATGAATCTTCTATAGGTCCTGCCTACACGGAAGTAGCTAAAAAATACCGTGAGCGTAACCGAGACTATTTGGTCAATAAAATTAAAAATGGAGGAGGCGGAGTTTGGGGAGAAACTGTCATGCCTGCCAACCCCAATTTGAAAAATTCAGAGCTCAATGCTTTGGTTACTTACATCTTGTCCTTAAGACAAGAAAGCAAGCCTAGCTTGGGGGCAAAAGGAAGTTTAGATCCTACCCTTGGAAAACCTGCTACGCCAACTGGCTCTTTGGTCATATCGGCTTCCTATACCGATAAAGGAGGAGTAAACATCAAGCCTTTGACCGGGTCAAGTTCTTTGGTGCTTAGTCCAAACTCAGTGGATTTGGCACAGGCAGGAACTTTCGCAGGCTATGCTAAGATGGTATTTGATGGAAAGACCTTGTTGACCATTCCAAACACCAAAGGCTCTTTCGCCTTGCAAGGAATTGACCTCACAGGCATCGGTTCGATTACCTTAATGACCGCTTCGCAGCAAGCTATAAAATTCCCAACAGACTTTGAGATCCGTTTGGATAGCCCAACTGGTGAAGTAGTAGGCCGTGGAACACATGCGCCTAGTGAAGGAATGAAGTTACCAAATATGCCAATTCTGATGCACCAAGCAACTGTATCGCTTACGGCTGCGGGAGACGGCAAGAAACATACCTTGTACATCGTCAGCGATGCCAAAGGAGCCGACTTAGGCACCTTCATCTTGATGGGCATTACCTTCAACGCAAAATAAGCACTAGCCAAAATCATTAAACTAAAAAACCACTCTGGAGTATCTGGAGTGGTTTTTTGCTTTTTCTAGTTTGGGATGGGCTTTTAGTTACACAGAGATTCTGCTGGCTTCCAGATTATTTTTTGATTTGTTACCTCAGTAATCGATGCATTGGTGATCACATTTCCTTGGCAATCCAAAATTTGTGGCACTGTTCTACAAAATGGACAGCAATTCAAAACAGAAAAAACAGTTTGACCTTCATACGTGCCTTGGATGAGGTAAAAATATTGAATCAAATTTAGGTCTGAATTTGTCTTGATTAATTCCTTTAGCCAAGGTAAATCTTCCACTGGATTGGCTACGTTACATCCATTTGGGGTATCCTGCTCTTGACAAGAAAAGAGGAAAAGGAGAATTAGGAAAGGTAAAATTCGGATCATGGGTTGAATAACTTACTAGCAAATCAACGATACGAGATAAAGAATCGCTACACCAGCTCTGAAATAATTAGACTTGGCTATTTAAGTATATCTGAAAGGATTAATTTTAAGGATTCAGAACGAATATCGAACAAACACCCTTTTTACATAAGCTTTACTTCATGGGAGAAAAAGGAAGGGGAGTGAAAAATACAGCATCAATTTTATCTACTATTTTCCCATTGGCTTCTGAGGCATCTCTCACCTGAATCCATGCGGGATCCAATCTAAATCGATCAAATGCCGCATTATATTCCTCTTTGGTAGTGTGACCAATAAGGTACACCAACTTGGCTTGAGATCCATCCTTTTCCACCGTGAGCCAATAGGGGTAATTGACCAGGCCTTGGTTTTCAAAAAGGACTTGGGTGTGGTCTCTAAACCTATTTTGGATGGCATCTAGCTTTCCTGGAAAAAGATGGTAGGTACGGAATTGGAAGACTCCACTGCTTGCCAATTGTTTTCGCTGATTCAAGCCATCGGCTAGAACCATAAAGACTTGATCGACTTTTTGCACCAAAGGACCGTTGGCTTCAGAGGCCTTGGCTGCGGCCTTCCACTCGGGATCGTTGGCAAAGTTGTTCCAGAGAATGTCCCGTTCGGTAGCCGAGGGGTAACCCAAAATAAAGGTAAGTTGCTTGTCGGGCGCTTCTTCCGAAAGGAAGTAAGCCACGTTTTCTATCCCATGTTTGCTAAACAAAGCCCGCGTATGGTTTTGAAACCTTTGAATGAGATCCGGCATCTTTCCCTCATGTACGGTGTAGGTGCGCATTTCAAAGTAGGAACTGGTATAGGTTTGTTGTGCCTGCACCAAACAAGCAAATAAGAATGTGATGAGAAAAAGACATAAATTTTTCATGATCTTAAGGTTTAGTTTGGGATGGTTGAGAAGGACGGTTTCAGGTTATTTTTTCTTCCAAGCTTGGTAAAGGGCAGGGGATAAGACTAGGGCAATAGTAAGCAAACCAAAGGTTTCCCGATTTTCTTCCATCTGAGGAGTTTTCATCGTGAGGTCTTTTTGTGCCCATTCGGCAGCAATCCAATCCCCAACACCTCCAGGAAAGAAATAGATCGCCCCAAGAAGACATAAAATCACAACCAAGGTTAAAGGGATCTTTGGAAAAATCCCACGAGTGGCAAACAAGGAGAAAATCACCGCTACGGCGTAGATGCTCACCCAAACTTCTGGGTCGGGATCATTGAATTGCCAGTAGGCAAAAAGGGCAAAAAGGAAAATCCAAAGGCCGTAGAAATAAGAGATGAGTTTCATACCTGGTTCCTGACAAAGAAATAGAAATCTACGGAATTTCTAAGATTAATCCACTTTTGGAAGATGAATGGATGTTTCTTCTTCTACTTTTTGAAATTAATTGCCTTTATTAGGAACATAAAAGCGAATCAAATGGTACAGCTCTGCCTTTCCCAATCCACTGCAGACCTAGAGGGAATTTTATCCTTACAGCAAGAAAATCTATCGACTATACTTTCACAAGAAGAGAAAGACAAACAAGGGTTTGTGACCATACAGCACAACTTGGAGCAATTGCAATCCATGCATTGCATTGCCCCTCATGTGCTTGCCATTGAGAAGGATCAGGTGGTTGGCTACGTATTGGCAATGACCTTGGCTTCCCGGGAAGTGGTTCCTTTGATGGTGCCGCTTTTTGAAAATTTTGACCAATCAGAAATTGAGGGCAAAAAAGTAACCGACTACAATCCCATGGTCGTGGGTCAGGTATGTGTCGGGAAGTCTCAACGTGGAACAGGCCTACTTGACAAACTGTATACCAAATACCGGGAGCAGTATGCGTCCACCCATGATTTTGCAATTACTTCCGTTGCCTTGAGCAATTACCGGTCTCTGGCAGCCCATCAACGGATTGGATTTAAAATCCTCCATACCTTTCAAGATAGCCTGCATCCATGGGCGATTGTTTGTTGGGATTGGAATAATCGATTTTCATTGCCCTAAAAGTCTCTTGGAACCTCACATCCTATTTTAAATCTCCTCTAAAAAAGTCTAAAAACAGAAATGGGAAGCGTTTCTTGCGAAAGCCTCCCATTTGGTGGACTGATCCCCGTAGTTCACAGCCTCCTCAAGCTACAGTTCAAGACTCTTCCCAGTTGCCCAGGTTGAAATCTCAGGTTGAAGCCGCCCTCTCGGACTAGTCCTGTTTTTTTAGATTCCCATCTCCATTTCTGTGGTTTCCCCTCTCAAACCCTTGTTTCCAAGAGCTCCTTCATGGCGAGTATCCTGAACCTGCATATTGACAGATTCTCAGGCCGATCTGTTATAGCACTTCTGCGGTTCCCCGTCTCAAACTACTGTAATTTGTCAGTAGCTCCTTCGTGCACGATTCTCTGTACGAGGACTCCCTAGAGAATCTTCGGCTTGGTTAATCCATTCCGCTCTTCTGGGGTTGCCCCTTTCAACTTAAAGATTTCTCTTTAGGTCCTTCAAGCATGGAAATTTGATTTCGCCCGAAGACGTCTTCAAATCCAAGCAAATCGTTTTTGGCATTTCTGCGGTTTCCCGTTTCAGAGACACGCCCTTGAGCTTGCCCCCCTTTATGCCCGATCTCAAACTTTCAACTTCCGATCCGGAATCGTATTTCCGACCTTTTATCTCTTACTTGATGAATCTAAGTTCGCTCAAGAATATACAAAGTCAAAAAAAAATGATAAAAACTTTCCCACAATTTTTACCACAAAAATCCCTGTAAAAGAACAAGTTATCCACTTATATCAACAGTTTATCAACTATATATTCATGTTTTTAGTGGACAAGTCTCCTTTTTTGAAGGAATGCTTTATAAAGGGATCCTATGCTCTCGAGATTTTTCTCTTTGCCCATTCTTTTATTTTTTAACTAATAGAATAATACCCCATCCCAAGAGATATTTTTTTTAAGCATTTCTTACCTATTCAGTAGACTTTGCTCGCATCAATTAGTACATTCACTACAAACCCAAGCGGAAGTAAGAACTTGGAAACAGGTATTCACTGGCTGAGCTATAAAATTTTCCCTAGCTCATAGCATCCCAGCTCTTGGACTTCCCAATTTTTGAAATCCATATGACTACACCCCAAGCCCGATTTACCCACGTGGATTACCTCTGGGATCCAGAAAAAGCCCGTCTCATGGAGGGCAATGAACTTGAGCTTTTTTTATATCGCTCCAATTTACTAGGGGCAGATCTCAGAATTACCAATTTTGGAGGAGGAAATACATCCTGCAAAACCCTAGAAAAAGATCCTTTGACTCAACAAGACGTAGAAGTGATGTGGATAAAAGGTTCAGGAGGAGATATTGGCACCATGACCCGATCAGGTCTAGCAGGACTCTACGTAGACAAACTGAGATCCTTGGAAAAAATCTATAAAGGAATTGACCACGAGGATGAAATGGTAGCCCTTTTCTCTCATTGCCTTTTTGATATGGCTTCCAAAGCTCCCTCTATAGATACTCCCTTGCATGGATTTCTACCCTTCAAACACATCGATCACCTTCATCCCGATGCTGCGATCGCCATTGCCGCATCCAAGGATGGGGAGAAAATTACCCAAGAACTTTGGAACGGTAAGATCGCTTGGGTACCCTGGCAAAGACCTGGCTTTGACTTGGGATTAAAGCTAAAAGAAACCTTGGCCAAATACCCCCAAAGTAAAGGTATCCTTTTGGGTGGACATGGACTATTTACCTGGGGAGACACCTCCTACGAGTGCTACCTATCAAGTTTGGAAGTCATAGAAACCGCCTCCCTCTACCTCGCATCCCATTCCGGAAAAAATCGTCCCGTCTTTGGAGGAGAGAAACTGCCCGCCTTGGCTCCTGAACAACGAAAAAAACAAGCTGCACTTCTGGCTCCCATCCTTAGAGGATTGGCCTCCAGCCAAGACCGCATGATCGGTACATTTACCGATGCTGCCCCTGTTCTTGAATTTGTCAATAGCCAGGATATGGAGCGCCTGGCGCCTATGGGTACTTCATGCCCGGATCATTTCCTCAGAACCAAAATAAGCCCCCTACTCCTTCCGCTGCCCCCAGAAGTAGACCCAAGTCAGATAGATACCCACCTTCCCCGATTGCAGGAGGCCTTTGCAGCTTATAGGGAGCGCTATGCTCAGTACTACCAAAACCACAAACATGCCAATAGCCCTGCAATGAGAGACCCCAATCCCGTCATCCTCCTTTGGCCAGGTGTGGGCATGTTTAGCTTTGCCAAAGACAAGCAAACCAGTCGCGTGGCATCCGAATTTTACATCAATGCCATCCAAGTGATGCGTGGAGCAGAATCTGTTTCTTCCTACGTATCCCTACCTCTACAAGAAGCCTTTGATATTGAATATTGGCTGCTAGAGGAAGCCAAGCTGCAGCGCATGCCCAAGGAAGTCCCCCTGTCTAGAAAAATAGCCTTGGTAACAGGCAGCGCAGGGGGAATTGGGAATGGAATCGCTACCAAATTCTTAGAAGAAGGAGCCTGTGTGGTGCTCAGTGATATCAACGAAGAAAAACTCGCCTCCTCCGTATTAGAGTTAGAAAAAAAATTTGGAAAAGATCGCGTCTATGGAGTTGCCCTAGACGTGGCCGACTCCAAAAGTCTTTCATCATGCATGGAAAAAATTGCCCTTCGCTATGGAGGCGTAGATATTTTGGTCAATAATGCGGGGATTTCTATTTCTAAGTCATTTGAAGCCCATACCGAAGAGGATTGGGATCGCCTGCATCAAATCCTAGTGATGGGTCAATTCCAAGTTACCAAGGCTGGAATAACCCTTTTACGCCAACAAGGATTGGGAGGAGATATCGTTAATATCGTTAGCAAAAACGCCTTGGTTGCAGGTCCAAAAAATGTAGCCTATAGCACTGCCAAAGCAGCTCAGCTTCATATGTCTCGCCTGATGGCAGCAGAATTTGCAGAGGAAAAAATCAGGGTCAATGCCATCCATCCCGATGCCGTAATAGAAAATTCGAGTATTTGGGAAGGAGGCTGGGCAGAAAATCGCGCCAAAGCCTACGGCATTGCTGTGGAAGAGCTCCCTGCTTACTATGCCAACAGAACCCTGCTCAAAGAAAGTGTGAAAGTAAGCGACATCGCCGAAGCCGCCTTCGTCTTTGTTTCTGGAGCCTTGAGCAAGTCTACAGGAAACATGATCAATGTGGATGGAGGCCTAGCAGCAGCATTTCCTAGGTGAGGATCTGCCATAAGAGATGCCTTAGTGTACTTATCATGCTTTAAGCCAATTGCCATATACCGTTTAGTCCTTTCTTTTGATCGCCTATGGCCAAAGTACCTGTCACCGCTATTTTTGATATAGGAAAAACCAATAAAAAATTTTTCCTTTTCGACGAGCAACTGCAAGAAGTGGGTAGTTGGTACACACGCCTAGACCCTATTCCTGATGAAGATGGTTTTCCAAGTGAGGCCCTGATTCCCCTACAAACCTGGATGATTCAGACCTTTAAAGAAGCCTTACAATCGGAAAATTTTGAGATAAAAAGAGTGAATTTTTCGGGACATGGAGCCTCCCTAGTTCATCTAGACGCCCAAGGATTGCCAGCCACTCCCCTCTACGATTACCTCAAGCCCTACCCCGAGTATTTACTTGATCAGTTTTATGGACAGTACGAGGGAAAAATGGAATTCTGCAAAAAAACTTCTTCTCCTCCCCTAGCCATGCTCAATTCTGGCTTGCAACTCTACTTTTTAAAATACCAAAAACCGCAACAGTTTGAAAAAATAGCTACTTCCCTGCACCTACCTCAATACCTTTCCTATTTGTTTACCGGAATCAAGGTTTCCGATTATACCAGCCTAGGCTGCCATACCGGGCTTTGGGATTTTGAAAGCATGAAGTACCACGAATGGGTAGAAAAAGAAAGCTGTACTCCCCTTCTTGCTCCAATTCTCCAAGGTAAAACCCTTCTCCAAACTACCCCTGATTTAGGTAGCATTCCCTGTGGAATCGGTATTCATGATTCTTCAGCGGCCCTACTTCCTTACTTGGCAAAAGGAAAAGAACCTTTTCTCTTACTGTCTACAGGAACCTGGGCCATTAGCATGCATCCCTTCAATACTTCTCCCCTTACTTCCCAAGAATTACAACAAGATTGTCTGCAATTTTTATCCATAGAGGGGCAGCCCATCAAGATCTCCAGGTTATTTATTGGGGAAGAGCACAAGTATCAAATAGAAAGCATGTATGCCCACTGGCAACTTCCCATGGGCACCTATAAAAAATTGATATTTGATCGTAGCCTGTACGAAAAAATCGCCTCTTCTCCTATACCAAAGATACGCATGAAATACCTACAGCCTGAAATGTTCTCCATCCCCAATGGAGAGGAAAATACCTGGGCCAGCTTTGATTCCTTTGAAGAGGCCTATTATGCTTTCATGCACGAGCTCACCAACCTACAAGTAGCTTCCCTGCAGCTGCTTCTAAAAGATGCTCCTGTACCCACTATTTTTGTAGATGGGGGATTCAATGCAAATCCCATTTATTTAGAAATGTTACGCCTCAAACTACCTGAATGCAAGTTTCTGGCAAGTGATTTCCCTAATGGATCAGCATTAGGAGCAGCGATGTTGGTAAATATGGCATCCTAAACCTATCTTCCATCCATGAATGCAAGGTCCCCGCATATCGGCTTATTTATTCCCTGCTACATGGATCAGTTTTATCCCCAAGTAGCCCAAGCTAGTCTGGAGCTTTTGGAAAAACTAGGATGCCAAGTCAGCTATCCCTTGGGGCAGACGTGCTGCGGGCAGCCCCTGGCCAATGCAGGATACGAGCGGGACACCCTTGCTTTGACCAAGCATTTTGTTAACCTATTTAAAGAGGTAGAATACATTGTCGCACCTACAGGAAGCTGCGTACTGCATGTCAAATCCCATTTCCCTGAGGTAATGGGCTTGGAAGCTGAATTGGAAAAAACGCAGGCAAAAATCTACGAACTCACCGAGTTTTTGACAGATGTCCTGCAGCTTACTTCTATTAAAGGTAAATTTCCACACAAAGTTGGATTTCACGCTTCCTGCCATGGCCTGCGTGGCTTGCGTCTATCTTCGAGCTCTGAATTGCAGGAACCT
>Ga0315906_10001972_pt1 | contig 29539 bp, 23 predicted proteins | sample LakEriMetagenome_4_FD_203526 | JGI IMG/M metagenome (GOLD analysis project Ga0315906, IMG submission 203526) | Freshwater fungal communities from buoy surface, Lake Erie, Ohio, United States - Buoy 2 MA122 | ecosystem: Environmental > Aquatic > Freshwater > Lake > Lake biofilm | place: USA...
TCATCTCCCTCTTCAAAGGTGGTGCGGATGGGGCGAGGGGAGCCAGCTCCATCCTCACGGTACCCCTTCTTCTCTTCGCTCTCCCGCTCTTCGATACGACCCAGGTGATGTACAACCGCTGGAGGCGGAATGTGTCCATCTTCCAGGCCGATAAGGGTCATGTGCATCATCATCTCCTTGCCATGGGATATGACCACCGACAGGCGTCATGGATCCTCTACAGCGTCGCCATCGTGACCGGGATCCTGGCCATCGTCCTCTCGCTGCTGGATCTGGGATCCCAGCTATTCCTCAGCGTCCTGTTCCTGGTGATGGCGGTGGGCTTCTTCCTCGTCTGGCGCTCCCGGCTCCGCGACGACACCTCGACCGGCGATTCCGGGAAGTAAGGGGGGCTGGTCCTCGTTTTCCGCCCCTTCGAGTGGTGGGGCACCCTGAGGTGGTTGGGTCTTGGTTTGACAGGGGTGCGGAGTGGCGGGACACCGGACCGGGTTTCCGGATCCGGATGATTGTGGACGACACCTCTTCAGCCTCTCAGTACTCCTCAAGTCCTCGGTCTCTCGAGGAGGTTTTGGATTGTTTTCTGGATTCGGCAGGAGTCCTCGCTGACGAGGAGGTGCCCCTGACTGACGGTGTCGGCCGGTACCTGGCCTCTCCACCCGTCGCCTGTGTCCCGAATCCAGTGGAGGACTCCGTCGGTCTCGACGGATTTGCGGTCCGCGCCGCGGATGCGAAGGAATCCGGAATCGTGCTTCATGTGGTCGGTCGGGGGTTCCCTGGACGGCCCTTCAACGGGAGGATGGAATCGGGTGAGGCCGTCGTCGTGGCGACGGGCGCTCCATTGCCAAAGGGTTCGGACGCGGTCGTCCCGGTGGAGGAGGTCGAGCCGATCACGGGTGATGCCACGCGGATCCGGCTCCTGCATCGAGTGCGGCCCTGGCAGTCAGTCCGTTTTCGGGGGGAGGATGTCGCTGAGGGGCAGGTTCTGCTGACACCCGGTCATCGCATCGGTCCGGGGTGCCTCGCGCTCTTGGCCGCGGCCGGGATCAGCTCCTTGAGGGTTCACCGGCGTCCCAGGGTCGGGATCCTGCCCACGGGCAGTGAGTTGACCCCTCTGGGACACCTTCCCGGTCCTGGGCAGGTCTTTGATGGCAACTCCCCCATGCTGGAGTCCCTGCTGTCGATGTTCGGGGCCAATGTTTGGGTGCTACCCGGTGTTCCGGATGAGCCGGAGGCGTTGGATGCCGCCTTTCGGGCAGCGCTGCCTTCCGTGGATCTGCTCGTCACCACCGGAGGGGCCTCGGTTGGGCAGCCGGATCTGGTCCGCCCCGCTCTCCGGCGGATCTGCGCCGCTGTCCACGATGGCCCGATGGCGATCAAGCCGGGCAAGCCGTTCTTCTGGGCTCGATGGGAGGATCGCCTCGTTGCCGGCCTGCCGGGCAACCCCGCCTCCGCCTGGGTGACGGCCCTGCTGCTCGTCGCCCCGGTGATCCGTCGCCTGTCGGGTGCCCGCGATGTGCATCTCCCAACGGTTCCGGGCGTCCTGGCCGAGCCGCTGTCCAATCCCGGTGAGCGACGCCAGTTCTTTCGCGTGGTCATGGATCAGGAAGGCGCTGTCCGTCTGGCTGGAATCCAAGCCTCCCACCACATCACCTCCCTGGCCCAAGCCAATGGCCTCGTGGATCAGCCGGCCGGCCTTCACTGGCCCGTCGGGACCCCGGTCCGGGTCATCCGTTGGGGTCTACTGGAGTGATGTTTTCGCGGTCCCGTGTGATGGCTCCTCCAGGGGAAACCCCCGGAGGCCGGTCCATTGGAGGGCTGCGAGCCACAGGAACCGGGGCACGACCCTTGAATACCTGGGCCAGAGTCGCTTGAAGTCCTTGGTGAGCCGGAAGAACCACTCCAGGCCGGAGCGCTGGATCCATCGGGGAGCCTGTGTGACCCGGCCCGTGTGGAAGTCGAACGCCGCGCCGACACCGAGCATGATGCGGGCTCCGAGGGGTTCGAGGTGGGCGGCCATGAAGCGTTCCTGTTTCGGGGTGCTGAGCCCGATCCACACATAGTCGGGGGACTTCTCCCGGAGTTCCTCCGCCAGCGCCCGGACCTCGGAAGCCTGCAGGGGACGGAAGGGTGGCGTATGGGTCCCGACGATGCGCACACCCGGGAATCGACGTTCGAAGCACTGCTGGAGGTCCTGTGCCACTCCGGTGTTTACCCCCAGAAAGTAGTGCGTGGCCCCGCTCCGCTGGGACCACGCCATCATCCGTTCCATGAGGTCCGGACCGTAGACCCGGCCCATCGTGCGGTGCCCCTGAAGTCGTCCCATCCAGACCATGGGCATGCCATCTGGGGTCGACAGGAGGGATGCGTTGTGGATGGCCTTGAGCGCGGGATCATCCTGCGACTCGATCACCCCGTGGGCGCCGGTGATGGTGACGAAGCCACGGCGGCCGGCGGCTCGGGCGGCGGCGAGGGCTTCCACGGCGGAGTCGAGGTTGAGCGCCGAGATGCCGACACCGAGGACGTTGACCCGGGGAGGTGGAACAAACTCTGACATGGGGGTGGGTGCCGAGCTCGCATCAGAGCCGGCCATTGTCGATGAGGCGTGTGTTTCCAACACGGACCGCCAGAGCCATGTGGGAACCACGGACCACTGTCTGGACTGGTTCCAAGGAGTCCGGGTCGAAGAACTCCACGTAGTCGAGGCGGGCCGCGGGATGGCGGGAGACCTCCCTCTGGACCCGGGTCTTCAGGCGCTGGGCCGGGACCGGGCCGCCTTGGACGGCCTCGCGACAGAGTTGGAGGCTCTGGACCAGGATGACTGCCTGGGAGCGTTCTGCGGGTGAGAGGTATCTGTTCCGGGAACTGAGGGCCACGCCGTCCACGTCACGTCGGGTCGGGGCCACCACCACCCGGATCGGGAAGTTCAGGTCCTGGACCATCCTCCGAACCACCTGGGCCTGCTGCCAATCCTTGGCCCCGAAGATGGTAATGTCGGGTTGGACGCACAGGAACAGCTTGGCGACGATCGTCGTGACCCCTCGGAAATGGGTGGGACGCGACGCCCCTTCCATTCCCTGGGACAGGCGTTCCTCGACGACATAGGTCGAGTAGAGGCCGTTCTCCTTTCCGGGGTACATGGATGCATCCGAGGGCAGGAACACGACGTCGACACCGGCCTGTCGGCAGAGTGAGAGGTCGCGGGGAAGATCCCTCGGATATCGGGACAGGTCCTCCGAGGGGGCGAACTGGGTCGGGTTGACGTAGATGCTCACGACAACGATCCCGTCCCGTCCCGCGCGTTTCCGCGCCTCGTGGACGAGGCTGATGTGGCCCTCATGGAGGTATCCCATGGTGGGCACGAAGGCGATCTTGCGACCCTTCCGCTGCCAGTCCCGGGCTGATCGCTGCATGCCAGCGGGCGTCTTGACGATCCTCATGGGCCTGAGCCTGCCACGAATCCGTCACCTGGGACAGGCCCCGGTGTCTGGGGGAGCTGATCTTCAGGGCTCTCGCGGAATCCCGACCTTGTCTCCGGGACGGTCCCGTCTAGAGTCGGCGCGGATGGATTCGCAACTCGCCCAATACCTTCCGGTCCTGTTCCTCCTGTTGGTGGCCATGGGATTCGCCTTCGGCACTCTGGTCGTCTCCGTGCTCCTCGGGAAACGGGGGCGTCGGACCCGCACCAAGGACATCCCGTACGAGTGTGGCATGGTGCCTGAGGGGGAGGGGACCTCCCGGCTGTCCGTGAAGTTCTACCTGGTGGCACTGCTGTTCGTGCTCTTCGACATCGAGGTGGTCTTCATGTATCCGTGGGCGGTGGTCTACAAGGACCTGCTCAAGGAGAACGCGAGCCTCATCCTGGGAGGGATGGTGAGCTTCATGGGGGTCCTGTTCGTCGGCTACCTCTATGCATTGAGGAAGCGCGCCTTCGACTGGACGCGGTAGTGGACCGAGTCGCCGTGCGGGGGTGTCCTGCGGCTTCCCTTGGGCTTGGACCGTAGACCTCCATGGCGACACACCGGCGAGATTTCGACTTCATCGTTCTGGGCAGCGGCATCGCTGGCCTCAACTTCGCACTGCGTGTGGCGGGCCATGGCCGTGTGGCGGTGGTGACCAAGAAGAACCGGGCCGATTCGAACACCAACTGGGCCCAGGGCGGCATCGCCAGTGTCACCAGTCCCGAGGATTCCTTCGACCTGCACATCCGCGACACCCTCGAAGCGGGTGCGGGGCTGTGTCGGGAGGACGTGGTCCGGACCGTGGTGGAGGAGGGGCCGGCAAGGATCCGGGAGCTCCTGGACCTGGGAGCCCGATTCTCCGAGCGGGAGATTCCTGAGTCGCCGGGCAGACGGGAGTTGGATCTGACCCGCGAGGGCGGGCATTCCAAGCGGCGGGTCCTCCACGCGGCTGACGCCACGGGGGCGGAGCTGGAGCGGACCTTCCTCCGGGCCGTTGGCGGGCAACCCTCGGTCACCTTCTTCGAGGACCATCTTGCCGTCGACCTAATCACGTCGGCAAAGCTCGGGCTGTCCGGACCCAATCGGGTGCTGGGTGTGTATGTCTTCGACCGCCTCCGCCAGCAGGTTGAGGTGTTCGCAGCCCCTGTCGTGGTTCTGGCCACTGGTGGCAGCGGCAAGGTGTATCTCTATACGACAAACCCCGATATCGCCACCGGCGACGGGGTGGCGATGGCCTACCGGGCCGGGCTTTCCGTCGCGAATCTTGAGTTCGTCCAGTTCCATCCCACCTGTCTCTATCATCCGCAGGTCCGGAACTTCCTCATCACCGAGGCGGTCCGGGGCGAGGGGGCGGTACTGCGCGGGGTCGACCAGAACCGGTTCATGGAACGCTACGACCCGAGGGCGGAGCTTGCGCCCCGGGATATCGTGGCCCGGGCGATCGACTCGGAGATGAAGCGGACCGGGGCCGATTGCGTCTTCCTCGACCTCACCCACCTCAAGGCGGATTTCATCGCAGGGCATTTCCCAACGATCCTGTCGCGGTGCCGGGAGCTGGGCATTGACATCACCCGGCAACCCATCCCAGTCGTGCCCGCCGCTCACTACCAGTGCGGTGGCGTCGTCGCGACGGTCGATGGCGAGACGGAGATCGAGGGGCTCTTCGCCATTGGCGAAGTGGCCTGCACCGGCCTCCATGGTGCCAACCGGCTCGCCAGCAACTCCCTCCTCGAGGCCCTCGTCTGCTCCCATCGGGCCGCAGCCCGTGCCCTCAGTGGAGGTGTGCCCCATACGGGTGCCGTCATCCCCGAATGGCAGGTGGGCTCGGCCACGGATCCCGATGAACTCGTGGTGGTCGCCCACAACTGGGATGAGATCCGTCGGGCCATGTGGGACTACGTCGGTATCGTCCGCACGACCAAGCGCCTCCGACGCGCCGAGACCCGTCTGGGCAATCTCAGTGGGGAGATCCGGGAGTTCTACTGGAACTTCCGGGTCACAGCCGACCTGCTCGAGCTCCGCAACCTGGCCACAATGGCGGAGTTGATCGTGGCCTGTGCCTTGAGACGCCCCGAAAGCCGAGGCCTGCATTACAACCTCGATTTCCCCAGTCCCAATCCCGCGTGGGCTGCCCAGGACACCCGCATCCGGCGGGGTGATCCCGGAGCTCCGTAACCCTCCCCACCCAGGGCATTCCCCCTAGCCCTCCTGCGGCAAAAACCTATTGACCCCCTTTTTCAAAAACGCATCATCTCATCCCGATACGTCAATACAACAAACGAAAACACAAAGAAACATGAGCAAACGATTCATCTTCTCATCCGAATCCGTCGGTGAAGGTCATCCTGACAAGGTGTGCGACACGATTTCGGACGCGGTGCTCGACGCCTGTCTGGAGCAGGACAAGTACAGCCGCGTGGCGTGCGAGACCTACGCGAAGTCCAACGTGGTAGTGATCGGTGGTGAGATCACGACCAAGGCCAAGCTCGACTATGCGGCGATCGCCCGGAAGGCGATCCGGGACATCGGCTATGTCAACGACGACGACGTGTTCCATGCCGACAAGGTCTTCGTGAACCTTCTGGTGACCCAGCAGTCGCCGGACATCGCCCAGGGTGTCGATGCCAAGGCGGCGAAGGGCAAGAAGAAGGCGGAGCAGGGTGCTGGTGACCAGGGCCTGATGTTCGGTTACGCCTGTGACGAGACCCGCGAACTGATGCCCTGCCCGATCATGTTCGCCCACCGTCTCGGTCGACGCCTGACCAAGCTCCGCAAGGCGGGCAAGGTCGACTGGCTGCGTCCTGACGCGAAGTCGCAGGTGTCGGTCGAGTACGTCGATGGCAAGCCGGTCCGCATCAGCAACGTGGTCATCTCCACCCAGCATGCGGCCTCGGTCGAGCACAAGGAGATCGAGGAGTTCTGCATCGAGGAGGTCATCCGCAAGGAGCTGCCCGCCGGACTGCTCTCGAAGGACACGCTGTTCCTGATCAACCCGACCGGTCGTTTCGTCGTGGGCGGTCCCCAGGGCGACACGGGCCTCACGGGCCGCAAGATCATCGTGGACACCTATGGTGGCTGGGGACGCCACGGCGGTGGTGCGTTCTCGGGCAAGGATCCGAGCAAGGTGGACCGCAGCGCCGCCTACATGGGCCGCTACGTCGCCAAGAACATCGTTGCGGCCGGTCTGGCGTCTCACGCCGAGATCCAGTTCGCCTACGCGATCGGCTATCCCGAACCCGTCAGCGTGTATGTCTCGACCTTCGGCACCGCCAAGGAGGGGCTCACCGACGCCCAGATCACCAAGGCGGTCGAGTCGGTGTTCAGCTTCAAGCCGGCCGACATCGTCAAGCAGCTCAACCTGCTGCGCCCGATCTACGGCAAGACGACCAACTATGGACATTTCGGCAAGATCGACGCCGACCTGCCCTGGGAGAAGACCGATAAGGTCCAGGCCCTGCAGAAGGCGATCAAGTGACCGGAACCACCCCCGAACCCATTCCAAGGAAACACACCATGGCCAAGACCAAGAAAGCCACCGCAGCCGCGGCGCTCGCCGATGTGGCAGCCGCCCTGCCGAACCTCGCCAGCTTCGCGTCCAACACCCCCAAGGGGGCCGACTATATCGTCCGCGACATCGCGCTGGCCGAGTGGGGACGCAAGGAGATCGCCATCGCAGAGCATGAGATGCCCGGCCTGATGTCGGTCCGCGAGAAGTACGCGAAGAAGAAGCCCCTCAAGGGCGTCCGCGTCACCGGATCGCTCCACATGACGATCCAGACCGCGGTCCTCATCGAGACCCTCGTGGATCTCGGCGCCAAGGTCCGCTGGGCCTCGTGCAACATCTTCTCCACCCAGGACCACGCGGCCTCCGCCATCGCGGCCACCGGAACCCCGGTGTTCGCCTGGAAGGGCGAGACCCTCGAGGAGTACTGGGAGCTGACCCTCAAGGCGATCCTGTTCCCCGGGGACCAGGGACCGCAGCTCGTCGTCGACGACGGCGGCGACGTCACCCTGCTCATCCACAAGGGCTATGAGCTCGAGCAGGGATCCAAGTGGGCCTACGAGCCGACTGACAACCACGAGGTCTCCGTCGTGAAGGCCCTGCTCCGCCGTGTGGCGAAGGAGAAACCCGGCGTCTGGACCAAGATCGTCAAGGACTGGAAGGGCGTCTCGGAGGAGACGACCACCGGTGTCCATCGCCTCTACCAGATGCAGGAGGCCGGCAAGCTGCTGGTCCCGGCCATCAACGTGAACGACTCCGTCACGAAGTCGAAGTTCGACAACCTCTATGGCTGCCGCGAGTCGCTGGCCGACGGTCTCAAGCGCGCCACCGACGTCATGCTCGCCGGCAAGGTCGCCGTCGTCTGCGGCTACGGCGATGTCGGCAAGGGCTGTGCCCACTCGCTGCGGGCCTACGGATCGCGCGTCGTGGTCACCGAGATCGACCCCATCAACGCCCTGCAGGCCGCGATGGAGGGCTTCGAGGTCAACACCATCGAGTCCACGCTGGGCACGGGCGACATCTATGTCACCACGACCGGAAACTGCGACATCATCACGGTCGATCATCTGCTCAAGATGAAGGACCAGTCGATCGTCTGTAACATCGGCCACTTCGACAACGAGATCCAGGTCGAGGGCCTGAAGAAGGCCAAGGGTGTCCGCATCGAGAACATCAAGCCCCAGTACGACCGGTACCATCTGCCCGGCGACAAGAGCATCTACCTGCTCGCCGATGGCCGTCTGGTGAACCTGGGCTGCGCGACGGGGCATCCGTCGTTCGTGATGTCCAACTCGTTCACCAACCAGACCCTCGCCCAGATCGACCTCTGGGCGAACCGGGACAAGTACGAGAAGACGGTCTATCGCCTGCCCAAGAAGCTCGACGAGGAGGTCGCCCGCCTCCACCTCGAGAAGATCGGGGTCAAGCTGACCAAGCTCACGAAGGCCCAGGCGGACTACCTTGGAGTCTCGGCGGACGGCCCGTACAAGCCGGAGCACTACCGGTACTGAGCACCGGGTCGACTGAGTCGACAGCAGACGGGCGGCCTCTCCTGGGGAGGCCGCCCGTTTTATGTTTTCCGGGGAGCTGTTGGTGGACCCTGTGGGGTGGGAGGGGCCGACGGTTTCCTGTCAGCCGTTCAGAATGAGAACTGGAGACCGGCACTTCCGCCGTAGTTGGCGCCGAAGTCGAACTTGGCCTCATAGCCGAGGCCGCTCAGACGGAAGGCGCCATTGTAGGCGACCTCAAGTCCGGCATAGATCCCGAGCCAGGGGAGGACCCGATACTCGCCCCGCACCTGGAGGTATCCGCCGGGAAGCCAGTCACCGGAGGAGCTCCGGACCGACTGCATCGTGCCGGGGATCGAGGGATCCGTGTAGGTCGTGTTCTGGATGAACATCGCGTTGCCCTGGGCGTAGATCGAGGTGAACCCCAGGCTGGCCTCCAGATCCCACTTCGGTGACAGCGGATACGTGAGCCAGGCCCCGAATCGGGCCGTGTAGAAGTCGGCAGCGAAGCTCGTGGCGAGCGACGACGTGGCTTTGGAGGCGATCGGCGTCTGGGGCTGAGGATTGAGTGAGATCAGCGGGCCCGGTACCGCGAACGATCCCGAATAGGGCGCGAGCGGCGGGGTGATCCCACCCAGGTCGTAGGCATCCCGCTGCTGGACGACATCGCTGCCCACCGTCGCCTGGTCGCTCCCCGAATAGCGGCCCTGGCGGAATCCGACCTCGAAGCCGAAGTGGGCGTCCTTGCGGAGCATCTCGAACTGGTAGAAGTCGAACCCGACGAGGACCTCCGGTCCGAAGAGGGAGGGATCCTTGAACCCGTTCAAGGACCCCACCGGGGCCAGGTTGTCGACCCGGCTGTACTGGATCTGACCATTCGCCACCTGGCCCGCGTCCGTGTAGCCCCAGTTCGATGTCAGACCCTGTGCGCCCTTGCTGATGTCGGGTTGGACATAGCCGTTGTCATAGATCCCCGGCGTGGGTGCCGCCACGGGAGCCGTCCGATTGACGGAGAGCTTCATCCCCATCTGGATGTAGGCGCCGGTCCGGATGTACCATCCGGCCTTCTCCAGGTCATACGGGGAATCCTGGGCCAGGGCGGGCAGGGCCACGAGGGCGGCGGTGGCTGCGGCGAGGTTCTTCGGGGTCGTCGCGGATCGGAGGGAGGTGCGCATGGGACGTGGAGGGCGGAGGAGCGGGAAGGGTCAGGGGGTTTCGACGACGCGATAGAATCGGGAACCCTCGACCGGTGGGGACTGGGTCCGCGGCGGCCCGGAATCCAGCCACTGGCGCCGACTGCCGGTGCCCACCATGGGCGGGAACGAGGTCTGGAAGTTCCCGTTGGTGAACCCGGCCATCGTGGGTGCGTACTGGATGTAGTAGCGGTAGGTCGTGCTGGTGGGGAATTCGACCAGCACCAAGCCGTTCGTCCATCGGGTGGTGACGTTCGGCAGGACCGTGCCGCTCGGGGTCGGAAGGGTGAACCCCGGGGTGGCTTGGACGGAATAGGTCGGCGTGGGCGTGGTCACGCGGTCGGTGACGTGGAACTGCATCAGGCACTCCCGGGTCTCAGCCGGCGCAATCCCACCGAGGTCCACGTACGGGGTCAGCCACGGCACGAGCCGTCCCTGGGCGTTGGCGAGGGTGATGAGATTGGTCAGCGAGTCATTGCCGAGATTCGAGACCGTGATGCGGGTGTTCGGGACAAACCCGTTGCCGGGATTGGCGAAGGTCAACGTCTGCTGCTGGAACCCGGTCTGCCGGTCGAGGCTGAACGCACCGATCGAGACCGTCTGGGGATCCATCGGCAGGAGGATCAGGTTGTTGGTGCCGCCGAGCGGAGGGCCGAAGGTCCCGGCGATGGGGGTTCCGGAGAGCCCGAGCAGCCCGGCCATCGCGTTGGTGGCACCCTCGGCAAGGTCGCACTCCAGCCATCCGATCCGCCCGGGTCCAGGCGGCAGCGTGGGTTGGGACCAGGCGATCGACACCCCGAGATTCCCACCCGACAACAGGGAGGTGTCGAGGGTCACGACCGCGTCCTCCGGAAGGGCAGCGGGGCGAAGGGACGACCGCGTGCCGAGGACCGCACCGAGCAGGCGCTCAGCCACGAACGTCATGTTGGTGAAGACGGCGGGGTTGAAGGTGACCGAGAAGGAGAGGTTGGTCTCGGTGCTGTTCGCGGTGAGGATCACAGGCGCCTGGACCCGGTTCGTGGTGGTGATGGGACCGATCTGCAGCGCCGTCGAGGGCCACGGGTTGACGATCAGGTCTGCCTGGAGGCTGGTGGTGGTCCCGTACGCGTTTTGGACCCGGACCGAGATGGGTCCCGCCTGGTTGGCGGCGGCATTGGTCACCGTCAACGTCGCATTCGTGGCCCCCGTGATGGGCCCGCCCCGGAACAGCCACTGGTAGGTCAACGGGGCCGTTCCGGCGGCCTGGACCGTGAACGTGGCATTCTGTCCCAGGTAGGTGGCCTGGGGCGAAGGGGGGGTGACGATGACCGGCGGGCCCAGGACCGTGAGGGCGGCAGGGGCCGAGGTGGCGGACCCGAGGGCATTGCTGACGACCGCCAGGTAGTTGCCGGCCTGCAGCACGTTGAACAGCCCAACGACGAGGGTGCTGTTCGTCGCGGCAGGAAGCCGCACGGCTCCCCAATACCACTGGTAGGACAGCGGCCCGGTCCCGGAGGCTCCGACGCTCAGGATGGCCGAGGTTCCGACCGTGTTGGTCTGGCTCGCTGGGTTGGTCGTGATGACCGGGGCCTGTCCCCAGACCGGGGAACCGAGCAGGAAGAGGACAACGCCAAGGAAGAGGGGAAGTCCGTGACGAGGGGCCAGATGCATCGGGGATGGGAGTTCGGAAACCAGCGGAAAAAACAGCAGCGAGACCATAGACAGGCCCGAGATCTTCAGGCCAAGGGAAAGTTTGTCGGTGCGCGTCGGGGCCTGTTCAGGACGGATCCGGCCTCCCGGGATCCGCTGTGGGGGACCGGAACTGCGGGTGCGCCAGGAGCGCGGACCAGGACGTCTCCGAGAGGGGTTCCTGGCGGTATCTCGGGCCCCGCAGTGGCTCCGCACTCGTCGAGCGTCTGGCCCGATCGAGCCAGACGGCCCCGAGGGGTTCTCCGATCAGTTCCGGCACGTTCGCCGCAAGGGTCGTCTCCTCCTTCTCACCGGTCGCGTGCCCCACCCCCACATGCCAGCCCGCGAGAAGCAGGGTGACCCGGAGGAGGGTCGCCCGGGAATAGGTCGCCATCGCGCAGGGGGTCGATGACGGTGCCAGTTCCCGGAGCCGCTGGAAGACGGGGAGGGTCCACATTGCCGGGTTCCGCGCCGGGGAGAAGGCGTCGAACAGGATCACATGAGGCCGGGGCCATGATGTCGCCCCGGAACCCTCGAGCAGCGTCGGGAAGTCTGCCTGGAGGACCTCCCAGTCCAGCGGGAAGGGGCCGGCGTCCCGGACCACCCTTCCACGGCTCAGGAGCCCCTCGATCAGGGATTCGTGCCCCTCGACGTACCGCAGGGCGGTGCGGTGTTCCAAGGCGAACCGGAGGGGCTCGAGCGTGTGGTCGAAGCTCAGCACCCGGACAGGTCGGCCGTTGGCGGGCAGGGATCGGAGGACAGTGAGGATGTTGGCCGCGGCACCGAGGCCGACATCCCAGATCACCCAGGGGCCGTCCTGATGGGCCGCCATGCGGTCTGCTACCCGGAGTCCGCGCACATACAGGGCCTCGGCCTCGGCCTCGGGTCCAACCACCGGATGGAAGGTCTCACCCTCCGCCGTGGACCGGACGCTCCAGGTGCCGTTCTTGAGCTGGACCAGTTCGTAGGCGTCAGCCATGGGGTGTGGGCATCTGCGGGTGTGATGGTGGCCGCTCAGCCCGCGAGGGAACGGAATCGTCGGACCCGACCGGCATCCGCCACCGACACGGCATACTCCGAGGCCGCGAGGGTGCGGCCCATCGGGATCCTCGAATTCCGGAATTCCATCCGGCTGTCCCGCGTGCCGCTGGCCGACACGTGGAATTCCCGGACCGGGCACTCGCGCAGGATGCGCGGCAGGTTCCTCTCCGTGATCCCACCACCCGGCACCACCAGGATCCGGTTGCCGGCCTGTCGGACCAGATCCACGAGCAGATCCAGTCCCTCGAGCACCGACTTCTCCTGGCCCGAGGTCAGGACCCGCTCACAGCCCAGCTGGATCAGGGTTTCGAGCGAGCCTCTGGCATCCTTCGCCATGTCGAACGCCCGGTGGAAGGTCACGGGAAGGGGGCAGGCCAGTTCGATCAGATGTCGGGTCCGGTCGGCATCGATCGTCCCGTCGGGCATGAGGAGACCCAGGACAATCATGTCGGCCCCGTGCTGCTTGAGGGCGGTGAGATCCTCCTTCATGACCTCGAACTCGTCGTCGCTGTAGCAGAAATCCCCGGCCCGCGGACGTACCATGGCGGCGATCGGAATCTTCATCCTGGACCGGACCACCTTCATGAGACCGAGGCTAGGGGTCAGTCCTCCCTCGCCGAGGGCCGAGCAGAGTTCGACCCGGCTGGCGCCCCCGGCCTCGGCGGCGAGGGCGGATTCCACGGTGTCGATGCAGACTTCAAAAGGGATGGGGCTCATGCGCGCGGCTGGGGAAGGGTGAGAATGCGGTCGAGGAGGTTGCGTGTGATCCTCTGGATCCGGGCATCCGGGCCCTTGGGGGCGCTGTAGACGGAGGGGCGGAGGTATCCTGGCGGGGCGCTCAGTCCGTCCCCCCACCAGATGGTGGAGGCGTTGAAGACGGGGTTGCCCCTGGGGCCGGGGTAGACCGTCGCGGTGTAGACGCCGCCGTTCGGCTTGCCGGGGGCGTCGAATGTGGGGCCGGTGGCCACCACCTCGAGTCCCGGGATGGGAGCCGGATCGCCATGCCATTCCCAGCCGACCAGGCCCGGGATGCCGTCTCCCTGCTTCATCCCGGTGCCTTCGAAGATCCAGTGAGCGGGCTTGGTACAGGTCCAGTCAGCCCCCCCCGTGACCGGGCCGGTGCTGTGGGCCCCGACCAGTTCGTTGGCGTAGGGCCGTTCGTGGGCCAGCGACGCCATGGCAACGAATTCCCGTGTCCCTCCCGGAGGGCCGAACACGCCGGTCCGCTCGAACACCCGGTCGGCACGCCCCGCACCGTCGGGTGACAGCGCGATGCGCCCGCAGCAGGTGTTGCCCGACAGGAAGAGCACCCCGACGCCGGCGTCCACGGCTTTGCGCACGTTCCAGAACATCTCGGGGGTCCAGTACTCATCGTGCCCCACCGAGAGAAACCCGCGACCCCTGAGCAGTCCGCGGGGATCGCGATGGGTGTCCTGATTCGAGATGTAGGTGATGTCGTACCCCCGCTGTTCGAGCCAGAAGGCGATCGGGAACTCCCACAGCAGGAACTCGCCGGAACCCTGGGACAGGGGGGCGTCGAAGATCTGGCAGTAGCGGCCGTAGGGACGGTTGAAGCCCACCTGGATGCCGCCACCCCAGTACCAGCCGTTCTGGCCATCGTCATAGAGGGCGAAGTTCTTGGGCCAGCGGTTGTAGGCCTGCCAGGTGTGGTCGCTGCACTGGAAGATGAAATCGGCCCGGCGGTCGTCGCGGACGATGAACACCACGTAGCTCTGCCAGCCCTCCACCTCGGCCGTGAGGCGTCCCAGGTAGACCCCGCTGACCCAATCCGATGGGATACGGAACGTGGCGGACGGGTTCCAGCGGCAGTCCTGGAGCCGTTTGCTGCCGACAACGGGATCCGGCTGGGTCTGGCCCCTGAGTGGGCCGAGATCGAGGACCTTCCGGGCTCCGGCGCCGCCGTACCATCCCATGCGGAACACCTCGAGGCGGAACGGACTGGCCGGCCGGGTGCTGACGTAGATGGCCAGTTCCTCGCCATGGCGGATGGAGGTGTGGGAGCAGTATCCCTCGATCCAAGGACATCGCCATTGGGTGGAGGGGTCCACCCCGGTCCTGGTCAGCTGCCAGTCCGGAGTTCCGGCGCGGGCGTTCTCCCGCTGGATCGGATTGATGGACCCTGGGTCGGTGGTCCGGGTGCCGCTGCACCCGACCAGGGCCGTGGCGGAACCCGAGACCGCCAGTTGACGAAGGAATTCGCGTCGGGGTCTCGGTTCCGGTCGGATCATGGGTGAAGGGTGACAAGACCCCGGTATCGAGTCACGTCCGAGGGTGAAAAACGCCTTGCCACTCGGGTCGGCGCTTGTGTCTAGTTCGCCCCTCGTCTTCGGCTGGGTAGCTCAGTTGGTAGAGCAGAGGACTGAAAATCCTCGTGTCGGCGGTTCGATTCCGCCCCCAGCCACCACCTCTCCCCGAGGCTGGCCTTCCGCCTTCTTCCCTTCCCTCCCAATCTGTTCCGCCCGCTTCCTTGACGGATCGGGTACCCGGGAACTACGAGGGAAACCAACAGGGTCGCCCCGGCCCGCTTCCTTCTGACTGTGTCCACCACCATGAAACCAATTCTCTCCGCTTCGCCTTGGGTTCGGATTCCAAGGCGATTCCGCTCACTGCTGTTCTCCCTGGCGTGCCTTTTCGGGGCCGCTGTCGCCCAGGAGGCTGGTGGACCCACCCTCCTTTCGGTCAAACCCGAGAACGGCGCCCGGGAGGTCGACCCTTCCACCACGGTCACCTTCACTTTCAGCGCCCCGATGAAGCGGCAGCAGTCCGTGATGTGGCTGGCGGGAGGCATGCCGATCGAGGAGAGCAAGGTGGCCTATGTGTGGAGTGCAGACGGCAAGACCCTCTCAGCGTCGGTGGCGGCCGGATGGCCCGCCAACCGTGAGGTCCAATGGGTCCTCATGCCGACCATCGAGCCTGTTCCGCCCTTTTTCCCCGGGGTGACCGGGTTCGAGGATGTCGAGGGCAACATGCTGGAGGGCGACACCGAAGGGTCATTTCAGACCAAGCTGGGTGGCGGCACCGGGCCCATCACGGAGGTCTTCACCAACTCCTGCGGCCAGACCTTCACGAACATCGTCAAGAGCACGTTCTCCCTCTCACGGATGGCTTCGCATTCCCAGACGGGTCCCAACACGGTCGTGCCGAAAGCGGGCTCAGGTGATGATTCCCCCTTCGGCTTCGTGGCGATGGTCATGCTCCAGGCTCCTGCGGTCGCCACCAATGGCACCCTGCGCTGGCCCAGTGGCCAGAACGAGCCACTGATGACGTTCCCGATGTCCCCCATGCTCTACCTGACCGACTCGGCCACGAACCTGACCAGCCTCACCTCCAAGTTCCCCGCGGGAGGATACACGTTCACTCTCCAAGGCGCCTCCGGAGTCCCCGCTTCGGTGAGCGTGTCGCTCGTCGAGACCGCAATCCCCGTGATCCGCGTCGTGAACTACGCCGCCGCCCAGGCGGTGGATGGGACCAAGGACTTCGTCGTCAGCTGGGCTCCCCTCGGGGCCACGGCCAAGGATGCGGTCCAATTTGATCTCCGGGATGCCTCTGGGAATCCCCTCATCACCTCCCCTGACTCAGGGTGTCCGGGGGCGTTGGATGGCACCTCGACCTCATTCAAGATCCCAGCCGGTGTTCTCAAGCCCGGGGTCAGCTACGTCGGCCACATCCAACTGACCCTGGGATCCACCACGACGGAGATCGATGCGACGACGCGGAGCTCGAGCTTCACATTCTCCGGCACGGAGTTCCCGATCGTCACCACCGGGGGTGTTTTGCCGCCAGCGACGCCGACCGTCCTGGGAATGCCCCGCATCGAGGGCGCCAACCTCGTGATCGGATGCACCGCCACGGTCGCCGGCAGGACCTATCGGCTGGAATCGGGTTCCGATCCGTCCGGCCCCTGGACGGGGTTGGCGGACAAGGCGGCCAGCGCGACCTCCCTGCAGTTCGAGGTCCCTATCCCGGTCGCCGGACCGCAGTTCTATCGCGTGGTCGACCGCTGATCGCCGGCGAGGGCTCCCAAGGGCGACGTCTGGTTTGGACAGCGGTTCCTGTCTCGGGTCCACTTCGTTCAACCCGTGAACTCCCTGCCGCGCTGGACTTGTATCGTCGTCCTGTTCCTTGCCCTCCGGATCTGCTTGTACCCGATCCATGGTGCGGGACGTGATCCGGCGCCACGGCCCAATGTCATTGTCATCCTGGCGGACGACATGGGCCTTGGGGATATCTCTGGCCTGAATCCGGGGTGTGCGTGGCGGACCCCGGCGATTGATCGGCTGATCCGGGAGGGACGGACGTTCACCGATGCCCACTCGGCCTCGGGCGTCTGCTCTCCCAGCCGGTATACCCTGCTGACGGGGCGCTACTCCTGGCGGGGTCGGCTCAAGTCCGGCGTGCTGCACGGATACGACCCGGGTCTGGTGGAGACGAATCGTCTGACCTTGCCCAGTCTCCTGCGCCAGCAGGGCTATGCCACCGCCATGGTGGGGAAGTGGCATCTGGGGCTCGACTGGGTCCGCACGGGATCGAAGCTCGAAGAGGTGAATTTTGGGCTCCCCTTCGGTGGAGGTCCTATGGCGCATGGGTTCGATCGTTTCTTCGGCATCAGCGCCTCCCTCGACATGCCGCCCTATGTCTACCTGCGACAGGACCGTTCCACGTCGGTACCCACCAACCGGATCCCATCCAGCCCGGGGATGAGGATGTGGCGCGAGGGATGGATCGGCCCCGACTTCCGTCACGAGGAGGTCCACCCGCGATTCCGTCAGGAGGCCCTCGATTGGATCCGGGAAAGGGCCCATCCCACTGATGGGAAACCGTTCTTCCTCTACCTGGCTCTGGCCTCGCCCCACACGCCGATCCTGCCGACTCCGGAGTTCGCGGGGAGGAGCCGGACGACGGCCTATGGGGATTTCGTGGCGCAGGTCGATGCCACCGTTGGGGATCTGCTGGGGGCGCTGGACCGGGAACGCATCGGCACCAACACCCTCGTGATCTTCACCACCGACAATGGATTCGCTCCCGTGGCGGATCTGCCGTCCTTGAGGCGGCTGGGACACGATCCCACGGGGGGATATCGCGGACACAAGGCCGACCTGTTCGAGGGGGGGCACCGGGTGCCGTTCATCGCCCGCTGGCCGGGACGGATCCCATCGGGAACCCGGTGCGGTCGGACGGTGGGGCAGGTGGACCTGATGGCCACGTTCGCGGATCTCCTCAAGGCCGATCTGCCCGAAACGGCTGGCGAGGACAGTGTCAGCCTGCTGCCCCAGTTGCTCGAGGGGGATCGTGGTGGACGGGGGCGGGAATCGCTGGTGCACCAGTCCAGCGACGGTTCCTTCGCAATCCGCCAGGGGCGTTGGAAGCTGCTCTTCACGCCGGACAGCGGCGGCTGGAGTGCCCCGAAACCCGGCAGTCCGGAGTCCAAGATGCTTCCTCCGTTGCAGCTGTATGATCTGGAGATGGACCCGACCGAGAGCGTGAACGTGTGGCAGGAGAATCCGAAGGTGGTCGAGCGCCTTGGGCGTCGCATGGCCGAGTTGGTGGTCAACGGCCGGACGACTCGAGGCGGGTCGCAGCCCATCGACTGGCCCGAGCAGTGGAAGGCATTGCGTCCGCTGGCCATCTGGGGTGCCTCGCTGGAGACGAAGCAGCGTGTCACCGAGGCAGCGCGGAGTGCGGCGGTGGCGCGCGGATGGCGGACTGCCGAGATGGGGGTCGACGTGCCGCGCCTCGAGAAGGGGCGATGGCATGTCGAGCTCCAACGACTTCCCCCGACGCCCGGCAGGCATGCGGTGGTCACCCTGTCCAGCGATGGGACGGTGATCCGGTTCCAAGGAGGCAAGTGATCCCATGAAGGCACGCGTTCGCAGGCCTGGTGGGTTCACTCTCATCGAGCTGCTCGTGGTGATCGCCATCATCGCGATCCTCGCGGGCATGCTGCTCCCGGCGTTGGGTCGTGCGAAGGAGAAGGCCAAGGGCATGCGCTGCCTCAGCAATGGACGTCAGATCGGCCTGGCCTTCATGATGTACGCCCAGGACAACGGCGACTGCATGGTCCCTCTAGAGATCCTGGGTTTCCCGCCCCCGGACGCGTTCGTCCCGGGCGGGGTAACGATCTGGTGGCCGGACCTGCTCCGCACCTATTTCCCGGCCAAGAACGGGGTCGACTGCCCCAGCGTGACCGGCACCAACCAGACCGGCGTCTTCCAGGGAGCGCCCCAGTCGAGGGGACAGGGCCGGTTTGGCATCGGCATGAACCACATCGAGTTCAGCTATTCGCCGTGGGCTTTGGACCGCATCGGCAGCCTGAAGCTTTCCTCCGTCAAGAACCCTGCGGAGTCCGTCGTCTTCGCCGACGCCGGGAAGGTGCGGAACCCGACGGAGAAGGACCCTGACCAATGGCGGGAGATCCAGGGGGCGCAGCTGCTGTACTTCCTGACCCCGAGCCATCCCCACTTCGCGTTCGACAACCCGTACCGGGTGGTGAACCGGCATTCCGGGGCTGCGATGATGACCTGGGCCGATGGCCACTCCTCCGCCACGCGGGTGAGTCGGCTTGGATTCCAGTTCTATCCCGGTCGCACCGAGGGAGGTGAGGTGGCGCGGGGCGACGCGATCGTGGGCACTGGCAACAACCGCTGGGACCCCCGGTGGTTGTGGGACCGGGAGTGATTGGTGGCGGTAATCAGCTGAACAGGCCAAGCACCGGGTCGGCCTGGACCAGTTCCCGGGGCTGGTTGAGGTGGTTCATCACGATCGTGTGCGGGTCGATCCCGAGGGCGTGGTAGATCGTCGCAACAATCTGGGTCGGGTGGACCGCATTCTCCGCGGGGCTGCTCCCGGTGGCATCGGACTTCCCATAGAGGGCGCCTCGGGAGACTCCAGCCCCAGCGATGAAGGCGGTGTAGCAGTACGGCCAGTGGTCGCGTCCGTCGGGCGAATTGGTGTTCCCGCTCGTGCTGACCCCGAGCCGGGGACTGCGTCCGAACTCGCCCAGAGCCACGACCAGCGTCTCCTTGAGAAGGCCGCGCTGATCCATGTCCTCGATGAGCATGCTCAGCCCGGAGTCGAGTTTCGGGCAATGGAGGTTGCGGAGGGGGCCGAAGTTCGCCGCATGGGTGTCCCAGGCATCGACCGTCGGGTCGCCGTTCGCGACTGCGGGCCAGTTCATCTGAACCACCCGGGTGCCGGCCTCGATGAGGCGTCGGGCCAGGAGGCAGCCCTGGCCGAAGGTGTGCCGACCATACCGGTCGCGCAGGGCGTCAGGCTCCTTGGCGAGGTCGAAAGCGTCCCGGGCGCGTCCGCTGCTCACGAGGTCGAACGCCTTCTGGTAGTAGCTGTCGAGCGCGTACTTTCCGACGGCCTTCTCCATGTCGGGCATCGCCTCGTTGATCTTCTTGAGCAGCGTCTCGCGGCGTCCGAGCCGTTCCGTGCTGACCTCCTTGCGGAGCGTGAGGTCGGCCAGGTTGATGTCCTTCGCGGGGTCCTGATAGAAATAGTAGGGGTCGTAGGCCGCACCGAGGAACCCGGCCGTGCCGCCCTTGCCGATGACGTTCGACTCCTGCAACGCGCGCGGGAGCATCACGAATGGCAGCATCGGGACCTCCGGCGGCTTGAGGCGGGCGATCTGGGAGCCGAGGTGCGGGAAGTCGTTGGGCGCGGGCGGCTCGAGCTGGCCGGAGGGCGAGACGCGGTCCGGCGTGTAGCCGGTCATGATCTGGTAGATCGCCGCCGTGTGGTTGAAGAGACCCACCGGCGTGTAGCTCATCGAGCGGATCAGGGTCGCCTTGTCGAGCTGCTGCGCCAGACGGGGCATGACCTCGCTGACCTGGATGCCGGGGACCTTGGTCCGGATGGGCTTGAAATCGCCGCGGATGTTGGACGGTGCGTCGGGCTTGGGATCCCAGATGTCGATGTGGCTCGGTCCACCCTGGAGGTAGAGGATGATGACCGATTTGGCCGCGCCCCAGCCATTCTTGGGCTGGCCTGAGGCGGGTCCGACGGCGGGGTTCTGACCGGCCTGAAGGCGAAGGATGTCGGCCAGGCTCAGACCGGCGAGGCCGGCGCCGCCGAGTCGGAGGAATTCGCGGCGGCTGAAGCCGTCGCACGTGGCGCCGTATTTTCCGGGGACGGAGATCATGGGAGGTCGGGGTTCAGCGGTTGAAGAGGAAGGCGGGGCTGTTGAGGAGGGCCCAAGCGAGGTCCTGGGCTCCCTCGAGACGCTGGTCACCCTCGCCGAGACGGAGGCCGGCGACCTCGCGCTCGGTCGGCAGGCGGTTGAGGCAGCTCAGGTAGATCTCCTCCACCACCTTGCGGTCGTCGGTCTCCGACTTCACCAGCTTCGCGAGCCGGTTCTCGGGGCTGCTGACGCATTCGCCGAGGGTGGGTCCGTTGATCAGGTTCAGCGCGTGCGAAAGCGTCACGTTGCTCGACCGCTCGCACTCGCAGGCGCTCTGGCGCTTGGGACGGCCGAAGAGGGCCAGGAAGTCGTTCCCGCCCACCATGCCGTCGGGAACCTCCACGGCACGCAGTCCCGAGGGCAGGTCCTTGAACTGCGGACGGTGTCCGGTGGCCACCGCGACGGCGTCGAGCATCTGCTCCGCACTGAGCCGGCGTGGCGCCGCGTGGGAGAAGTTGACGAGGTCGTCCTCATTCCAGCGGTTCGGGATGATGCTCAGCTGGTAGGTCCGGGACTGGCAGAGGGTCCGGATCAGCTTCTGCACGTCGTAGCCACTGGCGATGAAGTCGCGCGTCAGGGTGTCAAGGAGCTCGGGATTGCTGGGTGGATTCCCGGCCCGGATGTCGTCGACTGGATCAATGATCCCGCGTCCGAAGAGATAGCTCCAGAAGCGGTTGACCGTGGATTTGGCGAAGTACGGATTTTCCTTCGACGTGAGCCAATCGGCGAAGACCTCGCGACGGTCCTGACCCTGCTGGGCTTCCTTGGCCGTGCCGTAGGGGACCTGTGGAGGCATCACCCGTCCGTCCTTGGGATGCTTCGACTCCCCGCCGTTGTAGTTCTGGTAGACGATGTCCTCGGAGACCTGCTCGGAGGCGTAGGTCTCGTTGGGTCGGATCAGCACGTCGCGTCCGAGCGTCCCGCGCTTGAAGGCGACCTGGGAGAAGTAGGCGCCGAACTGGTAGTACTGGTTCTGGGTCCAGCGCTCGAACGGGTGGTCGTGGCACTTGTTGCAGTTGAACCGCACGCCCAGGAAGGTCTGCGACACGTCCTCGGTCATCTTGTCCGGATCCCGTAGGGCCCGGAGGTAGTTGCCAGCGGGGTTCTCGAAGGTGCTGCCCTTGGCGAGGATCAGGTCCCGGACGAACTGGTCGAACGGCCGGTTCTTGGCCAGCTGCTGCTCGATCCAGGTCCGGAACACCCAGACACCCTTCTTCCCGAGGTTCTCCGAGTTGCACTGGAGCAGGTCGGCGAACTTGTTGGCCCAGAACGCGGCGTAGGCGGGCGAACCCAGGAGTTCATCGATGAGCCGATCCCGCTTGGTGCGCTGGGCGGTCTTGTCCTCGAGGAAGGCCCGCACGCGGTCCGAAGTGGGTGGTTGTCCGGTGAGGTCGAGGAATACCCGGCGGATGAACTCGGCATCGGTGCAGAGGTCGCTGGGGTTGATCTTCATCCGCGACAGCTTGGCATTCACCAGACGGTCGACGGTGTTGTTCTCCGGCATGGGCTGGAACGCGAACCCCTGCCGGTCGCCCATGACCACGACCTCGCGTGCGGTGTAGAGACCCTCGTAGCGGACCAGCACCGCCATCTCACCCCGGCGGAGCGCGGTGAGGGTGTTGTCCTTTACCAAGGCGATCTCCTCGTTGTTGCTCGACAGCACCGCCTCGCGGGTGACGTCCCGTGTGGTGCCGTCGGGGTAGGTGGCGATGACGAGGAACTGCTGCTGGCGTCCGGGGAGGTCGATCTCGACGGCCGACGGCAGGACAGTCAGCTCCTTCGGGCGGGCTGGAGCGGGATCCTCATACCGGGCTCCCTCGGCGATCCACTGGCGCAACAGCGCGTGATAGCGGGACCCCGGACGGATGGCCTGACCCCCTTCGTGGGGGACATCGGCGAGGGGTTTCTGGAGCATCAGGGACTCGTCGACGTTCACCCGGTTGAACCGGCGTCCGGCGAGGTCCTGGATCAGCGCCTGGTAGTCGTACTCGGGGTCGTAGCCGCGCAGCGACAGCTTGAAGCCGTTCTTTCCCTTCGCGGAGCCGTGGCAGGTTCCCTGGTTGCAGTTGGCGCGTCCGAGGACGGGTTCCAGATCGCGGACGAAGCCCACTGGGAGGGTCTGGATGGAAGTGACCTCGACCGGGAGGGAGGCCGAAAGGCCGCCGGCGGCGACGCGCACGGTGGTCTTGCCGACGGACTTGGCGGACAGGAACTGGTCGGAATCAACCGTGACGATCTCGCCCTCGGGCTTCAGGGAGGCCTCCGTGGTCAGATCCACGAGCCCACCGTCCTTGCGTTCGCCGAGAACCAGGATCTTCCGGGCGTCCCGGGAGTGGCCCAGCGTGAGGGAGGAGGGCTCCAGACGCAGGCCCTTGAGCGAGGGGAGGGTGGGTTTCGCGGGGATGGCCTTGTCGGAGGCCGCGGTCGGCGCACCCAGCGCCGGGGATCCGGTGATCCCGACCAGCAGGAAGGCGGCAGCAAGAGCTTTCAGGGCGTGGTTCATCGGGGAACTCCCAAAGGCTAGGCATCGAGGATCCCACCCTCAAGTGCCATTCCCAGCGGAGTCACAGCCGTGCTTTGATCGCCCGGATCCCATAACCGAGGACCGGCACATGCTCGAACAGGCCCGTCGTGCTGTCCCAGTAGTCCTGGTGGATCAGGATCCGTCCGCTGCGGTCGAATCGGACAAGGGTGATGCCCGGGGTGGTGATCGTCTCCCCCTTGGCGACCTTCTTCATCTTCACCTTCATGATCCAACGGAAGTAGTAGAACCCGTCCTGGCTCCGGGTGACGTCCTGGAATTCCGCCGTGAAGCTGTCGGCCGCTTCGAGGGTCTGACGGAAGTACTCCTGGATCTGCTGGGGTCCGTGGAGCGTCTTAAGCGTGTCGTTGAGGTAGGCGTTCGTGGCGTAGATCCGTGGGACCTCATTGTTGACGGCATCCAGGGTCATCCGTCCGAGGAACACCTTCACCCGTTCGATGGCCTGGGCCTCCTCCGGGGATCCCGGGGTGAGGTTGCCCTCGCTCTTGAACCGTTCCGTGGCCTCGAGGAAGCCGGCGGCCGGATTGGAGTTTCTCGGGACCGTGGAGCAGCCCCCGACCACGAGGACGACGACGGCGAGGAGGACAAGGGAGACGCGCAGGGCCATTGTGGAAGATGGGGGAGAAACGGGGTTCAGCAACGGGGCTGGCTCATGCGCATGCCGCGGGGCACGCAGGACAGGCCCATCCGTTCGACTCTGAAGACCGCTACGGATCTGGATTACTGTGGCGCCCAGGGTGGGTGGGGGGCACGGTTACATCATGTTGGAATACTCGCGATGTGGGCTGCTGGCCCTTCTTGTGGCGAGTGCGGGGATTGCTGCCGGCTGTTTTGACAGGACGGGTGTATCAGAACCGTCCGATGATGAGACGAAGGGCGCTCGGGAAAAGGTCTTGGCACAAGCCGATGAGGCCGAGAATGCCCTCGCAAAAAAGCTGGGGTTGAGTCGGCCTTTCACTGCTGGACTGACGGGCCAAATCGGGATGGTGACCGTCAGGTGGATTCCTGCGGGCCAGTTCATGATGGGGAGTTCAAGAGGCAGGGGAAGCGAGGGGAGTCTGGAAGAGGTCCGGCATCAGGTCGAATTGAGCAGCGGCCTGTTCCTGGCCGAGACGGAGTGTACGCAGGCACAGTGGGAGGCTGTGATGGGGAGCAATCCATCGCACTTCAATGGGTCTGACCGACCGGTGGAGCAGGTGAGTTGGACGGATGCTTTGGAGTTTTGCCAGAAGCTGACGATAGAGCAGCGGGCGGCAGGCCTGTTGCCCGAGGGGTGGGAGTGGCGGTTGCCGACGGAAGCGGAGTGGGAGTACGCGGCTCGTGCAGGGACCAGGGGTCCGCGTCATGGGGATCTGGATGCAATTGCGTGGCATGCAGCGAATTCAGGGAACCAGACCCATCCTGTTAAGCTGAAGGCCGCCAATGCTTGGGGATTGCACGATATGATTGGCAACGTCTGGGAGTGGTGTTCTGACTGCTATGGGAGTTATCCGGCAGTGACAGTGACGGACCCGATGGGTCCGGGTTGGGGATCCAATCGCGTATGCCGTGGCGGCAGCTGGTTCCACGAAGGCCCCAGCGCCCGCTCAGCCAATCGGAACAAGAGCGATCCCGGAAACCGCAGCAACATCCTGGGATTCCGGCCCGCCCTGAGCTCCACCCGTTGAGGTTTTGGCGCCCGGGTGAATACTGTGTGGCGGATCCCCATCGAGAACCCCAATGCCCGCGATCCCCCCTCCCTTCGCCTCCCGATCCGCCCTTGCCCTCATCGTCCTCCTGCTGGGATTCCAGCTCTTCCCAGGCTATCGCGCCGACGCCTCGGTCCTATCGATTGAGGGCGTCCACGTGGTCCCCCATGTGCAATCGACCGAGATGCAGTACCGGAAGAAGCCGGACTTCAGCCTGGGTGCGCGGGTCGAGGTCTTCCTCCGCAATAGTTCCCCAGACACGCTGTCCCTGCCCGTGTCCACGGACATCCGCCTGCGGGGACGGACACCTGAGGAGTTGTTGGCTTCGGACGAGTGGGCGTGGCACGACCTGCCATCGGCGTGGGGCGGTGAACCGCTGAAGCTCCCGCCGGGGTCCATGACCGTCTGCAGCTGGAACGGCAAGCGGGCTCCCTGGGGCACCAACACCTCCGCCGATCTCTCAATCCAGTGGCCCGGATCCGGGTCCACCGAACGCCTCGAGGTTCCCATTGCGAGTCCCACGGCTTGGCTGTCGGCGGTGACCTTCCTGGGCTCGGCGACCAACCCGATCCCCGATTCCCTCGTCTTCCATGTGGTCAACGCAACCTCCGGCCCGCTGACGCTCAAGGCCTGTCGACTCTGGCTGCCGGAGTCCGGCACCTCGTGGCGGGTGTTGCGACCCCAGGCCTGGTGGGACCAGGGCCTCAAGACCTTCCCGGCCAACGGTGTCATCCCGGCCCACGATCGGGGCGGTGCCCGCGTGGCGACGGGCCCCCTGCCGCTCACCTACGGTGCGCTGGAGGTGCGTCTGGCCAATGCCGAGGGCCGGACGGTGACCGTCTGGTCCCACCAGCGCATCAAGCGCGAGGTGTTCGACATCAGCGGCGGCTGGGTGCACGACACCAGCGGTGGCGGTCACAAGCCGCTCGAATCCGTGCCCTTCCTCAAGACCCTCCGGCGGATCCACGTGAACACCGCGCACATCCAGGACACCCCCGGCTACACGGACCAGACGGGGCCTGATGGCCTCTACACGCGGTATCCCCTCAAGTACTTCAGCAAGCTGGAGCCGACCTCCCACTACGACTCGGACGCCCTGCTGCCTCGGATCCATGCCGTCGAGTTCCTGGGGGAACCCCAGTACGGCGGAGGGAAGCCGGTTTCACCCCAGGATTGCTGGAAGGCCCTGGCGACCTATGCGCCGACCCGGCTTCCGACCTCGGTGACCCACAGCGAGGAGCGGGTGTGGCGGTTCTACGCCGGCATCTCGGACTACCCTCACTTTGACGCCTATCGGGTGACGGCGCCCTCGCCCGATGCCTGGGGCCAGTATGACCGCTGGGAGGGACAACGCATCCGCTGGGGGGCGCCGCTCGAGACCATCGGTGAAATGTGCCGTTCGCTCCGTGACCTGAACCGTCCCCGTCCGACTGCCTACTGGGCGCAGGGCCCTCATCATGATTGGAACGGCTACGGCGGCCGCAAGCGGGGCTCGCCAACGCCCGACGAGCTCCGACTGCAGGCCTACCATGCCCTCGCGAGCCGGATCACCTCGCTCTACTGGTTCAACCTCAGCCTGCGCTCGCTCGTGACCTTCCCGGACCTGATCGAGCCCATGACTCGGGTCGGACGCGAGATCCGGATGCTCGAGGACCACTATCTCGAGGGCGATGCGGTGGGTCACGAGCGGGTCCTGCGGGATGGGAAGCCGGACTGGGACCTCGATGTCGTGGCAGGCCCTCGGGGGGCGGTCCTTTTCGCGCTCGATCTCGCATACGAGGCCGACCGCGAAGAACGGGTATTCCGGTTTGGTCCCCCGCGTGCGGTTTCCTTCCGGTTCCCGCTTCCGTCCTACCTGAAGTCCCCGGTGGAGGTGTTCCGTGTGGATGCCGATGGGATCACCGTCGTCGAGCACTCGGTCCGGGAGGGGGTCCTGGTGATCCAGGACAAGGCCAGTCGCGTGGCGATCTACGTCGCGTCCTCCAAGGCCGGTGAGAGGGCCCGATTGGAGGCCCGTCGTTCCGGCTTGCTCTCCGTGGAGCGGTCGATCGACTTCAATCCAGCCCAGCGGGAGGAAGACCTGGCGGTGCTCCGGGCCCTGCTCCAGACGAAGTCCAAATGATCCCATGTCTCACATCAAACATCTCGTGTTGCTGCTGATCCTGGCGTGCGGGATCTGGAAGGGAGTTGCTCAATCCCCAGCCCAAGAAACTCCGTCATACGTCCCCAAGGGGTTTTCGTTGCAGTGGCAGCCCGACCTGTCGAGCGACGCGATCCTGGAACAATTGGAGTTCACCGATTCCAAGGCGTGGCGTCGGGCCACGAACGCCGGGCGTGTCGCCCTCGAGCTCGTCGGGAACAGCCGGTACGCCGCGAAGGTCCGCTCGCCGAGCAGCATCGCGTTGCTCACCACGCGGCGGTTCGGCGACTTCCTGCTCGAGGCCGAACTGCTCCAGACCGGGGCCGACTATGGGCACCGGGACCTCTGCCTCTTCTTCGGGTTCCAGGATCCAGGCCGCTACTACTACGCCCACTTCGCCAGCAAGACCGATCCCGAGGCGAACCAGATCTTCATCGTCGACGGCAAGCCCTTCACGAAGATCTCGACCCGGACCACGGAGGGGAGCCGCTGGGGGCAGAATGAATGGCACCGGGTGCGGGTGCAGCGTCTCGGGACCCGGATCACGGTCTGGTTCGACGACATGACCACCCCGGCGATGCTGGCCGATCACGCCTCGTTTGGTGCGGGCTATCTGGGATTCGGCTCCTTCAACGACAGCGGCCTCTTTGCGCGCATCCGGGTCTGGGCCCCCTCGGTGGAGTCCGTGGTGAGGAATCCGAACCTCTTCAGGACCGGGGCTGCGGGCGCGGCACCCTGACGAGAAGTTCACCGTTTTGTGCTTTGAAATCCGGCTCGTTCCCCGGTCATCGTCCCACCATCCCACTGCCATGAAGAAGCGTCCCTGGAAGATTGCCGGCATCAACTTCGACCATTTCCACATGGGTGACCTGCTGCGGTACGCCCATGAGCATCCCCGCGCCGAGATCGTGGGCGTGAGCGACGAGAAGCCGGAGCGGATGGAGGAGGCGATCCGCAAGGGGCTGGTCGACCGCCACAACGCCTTCACCGACTACCGCGAGTGCCTGGCCAAGACGCAGCCGGACGTCGTGATCCTGTGTCCCGCCGCCTCCAAGCATGGCGAGTGGGTGAAGAAGGTGGCGCCCTTCGGATGCCACATCATGGTGGAAAAGCCCTTCGCCGCGTCGCTCAAGGAGGCGGACGCCATGGCGGCCGCCGTCCGGAAGGAGCAGGTGCTCATGATCAACTGGCCCCTCCAGTGGGTCGGGTCGCATCGCAAGGCGCATGAGCTCGTCTCGAAGGGCGCGATCGGCGATGTCCTCAATGTGTGGCATTTCGGTGGCAACCGGGGACCGCTCTTCCATGGGGCGGACAAGGACGAGAAGACGGCGGCCCAGGTCGCCCGCGAGAAGCCCCATTCCTGGTTCTACAAGCGCGCCCACGGCGGGGGCTCACTCCTCGACTACCTCGGCTATGGCACGACCCTCGGCACCTGGTACCAGGGGGGGAGGCGCCCGATCGAGGTCACGGCGACGGTCGATGAGCCGGAGGGGCTGGAGGTTGACGAGCACAGCATCGTTGTCGCCCGCTACGCCCATGGTCTGTCGAAGTTCGAGACCCGCTGGGGGACTTTCACGGATCCGTGGGTGATCCAACCCCAGCCGCGGTGTGGCTTCATCATCCTCGGCACCGAGGGCACGGTCAGTAGCTACGACTACGACGATTATGTGACGGTGCAGACCCGCAAGAAGCCGGAGCCGCACCGTGTGGAGGCGCCGGCACCCAAGGCGCCGAACCAGAACCCCGTCCAGTACCTGCTCCACTGTCTCGAGCAGGGTGAACCGCTTGAGGGCCCCGTCAGCCTGCCGATCAGCCGGATCGGACAGGAGATCGTGGACGCCGCGGTGCGGAGTGCGCGCCTGAAGCGTACCGTGACGCTGAAGCCCTGATCCGGGGTGCTCTTAGAGAGTGGTCTGGCCCAGTTCGGCGATGCGGCGGAATGCGGCCTCCTCGATGGGCATCACGCTCAGGCGGGTGTGACGGATGAGCGGGATCTCGCGCGTCCCGGGATCGGTCTTGAGCTCGTCGAGGGTCAGATGTCGGCGCAAGGCCTTGTGGGGAACGAGGTCCACGCAGGACCAGTCCCCCTCGGTCGCGGTCGGGTCGGGATAGGCCTCCCGCTCGACGGTGGCGCAGCCGACGATCTCCTTGCCGATGTTGCTGTGGTAGTAGAAGACGCGGTCGCCGGAGCGCATGGCCCGCAGGTTGTTCCGGGCCTGGAAGTTCCGGACCCCGGTCCAGGCGGTCCTTCCGTCGGCGACGAACGCCTCCCAGGAGTAGGCATCGGGTTCCTGCTTCACGAGCCAGTACTTTCGCGGCATGGCCGCACAGTGTCCCGGGATCCGTGGACCACCAAGCCGGAATCTACCTGCGCCTGGCTCCCGCTGATCAGCCCCGGAAAACGCTGTGGAGGATGGCTTCCTTGATCTTCCACAGGAGCGTCATGGTCAGCGCGACGGGCGGCAGGAGGACCATGATGAACAGCCAGGGGCGGGTGAATTCGAGGAAGGATCGGAGGCGTGCCACCGGCTCCGGCGCAGGATTCCAGTGCGGCAGGCCGAGCCAGAGGAGGACGAACAGGCCAATGACCATCGGG
>Ga0315906_10001976_pt1 | contig 29523 bp, 34 predicted proteins | sample LakEriMetagenome_4_FD_203526 | JGI IMG/M metagenome (GOLD analysis project Ga0315906, IMG submission 203526) | Freshwater fungal communities from buoy surface, Lake Erie, Ohio, United States - Buoy 2 MA122 | ecosystem: Environmental > Aquatic > Freshwater > Lake > Lake biofilm | place: USA...
TATACGCCTGAAGCTGTCGACAAGGTGGCGGACGCGATCGCGAAGGCGGATGGCGAGGTGCTGCTTCACTGCACCGTCGGCTGGCGCGCCAGCCATATGTGGGCGGCCTACCTCGTCAAGCACAAGGGGCTCAGCGAGGAAGAGGCTATCAAGCAGGCGAGCGCGATCAACTTTGGCGGGTACACGCCGCCGAATGGTGGGCCGCTGCCGATCGATGGTTTTCTGGGTCGGGTGAAGCCGTAGTCGGGCTTCCAGCCATTAGTCCCTGAACGCCGCCACCTGCTCGCTTGTCGCCAGCAGCGCCCCGTCTGGCGACCAGAGCCTCAGCTCGTGATCGAAGTATCCGCCTTCGCAGCGGCGGCAATGGACTTCGCTCAGGATGAAGCGGGAGCCGACGGCGGCCATCTCGTGGGGAGTGGCGTGGAAGTGCGTTGTCATCGAGACAGTGGCGGAGCCCGAGATCATCTCGCGTTTCCAGATCACACGCGGCGGGGCGAGGTCGGCGAGAGCTGCGAGCATCAGGGTATCGAGCGGGCGGCCGGCGCGGTCGCGTTGCCAGACCAGTGAGCTGGCGGGCTTGGTTCGGTCGAGTTCGGGCGAGCGCGGCGTGGGGGTCGTCCAGCGTGTCTGGAATTGCGCGCCGAAGCCGGCAGGCGGCGCCCACTCGCCGAGCGACGGCGTGTCTGGCGGTGGCGCCTCGGGCATCAGGACATCGGTGAAGCTGGTCGTCTGCCGCCGCACGCCGAATGTCGCCTGGGCGTGGGCGCAGACCTTGCCGCGCTGGCTCAGCTCGGATCGCCAGAATTGCAGGCGTGCGCCGGAGCGGAGAAGGCGCGTCGAGATTTCGTAGGGGCCGTCGCCGATCGCTTCGAGGAAGAGGACGCTGAGCGACAGCGGGTCGCCGTTGGTCTCGGGTTCGACCATCACGCCCTTCAGGAGCGCAGCCGCGGTCCAGCCGCCGAACTGGCTGCCGAACCCCTTGTAGGCGGGATCGACCTCGCCGCGCCAAAGGTTGTCGCCGGCGGGGTCGAGATGGAGGGTGTCTGCGAAGCTGATCATCCGCCGCACAAAGCCCGGAGGCGGCGCGAGGTCAACGCGACGGTTCGATTAGCTGGGCTGAACCTGCAAATTGCTCAGTCCTTGCGCTTGCGGCGCGGGGCGAGGACGAACCAGAAGAACAGGCTGAACGCCATGCCGACGGCCAGCGTCACCAGCGGCAGCCATGGCCAGTACTCCTGACGCAGGGCGCTGTCGGGCCGGAGCGAGAGCAGGCCGGCGCTGATCGATATCGCAGGGATGGCGCCCATGAGCGACATGACCGCGGGAGAGGGCTTGGGCCGCTCCATTACCACCACTTCTGCGGGCGCGCCTTGAAGCTGGCGGCGTCTTCGATGGCGGCGGCGACCTTGAAGCAGGACTCTTCGTCCAGCGCCTTGCCGATCACCTGCAGGCCGAGTGGCAGGCCCTGGGCGTCGAGGCCTGCGGGCATGGCGATGGCGGGAAGCCCGGCGAGGTTGGCGGTGACCGTGAAGATGTCGTTGAGATACATCGCGACCGGATCGTCGCCCTTCTCGCCATAGCCGAACGCTGCGCTCGGCGTGGCGGGCGTCAGCAGCGCGTCGCACTGTTTGAACGCTTCCTCGAAGTCCTGGAGAATCCGTGTCCGCACTTTCTGGGCGCGCAGATAGTATGCGTCGTAGTACCCGGCGCTGAGCACGTAGGTGCCGATGAGCAGGCGGCGCTGCACTTCGGCGCCGAAGCCTTTGGCGCGCGTCGTCTCGTAGGTCGAGGTCAGCGAGCCATCGCCACTCTGGCGCGCGCCGTAGCGGATGCCGTCATAGCGGGCGAGGTTGGACGAGGCCTCGGCGGGGGCGACGATGTAGTAGGCCGGCAGGGCATATTTCGTGTGGGGCAGCGAGACGTCGATGATCTCGGCGCCGGCGGCTTTGAGCCAGGCGATGCCTTGCTGCCAGAGCTTCTCGATTTCTTCCGGCATGCCGTCGGCGCGGTATTCCTTCGGGACGCCGATCTTCATGCCCTTGATCGATTTGCCGACAGACTTGGTCCACTCGGGCACGGGCAGGTGCAGGCTGGTGGAATCCTTCTTGTCGCCCGAGCACATGACTTCGAGCATCAAGGCGGCGTCCTTCACCGTCTTGGCGAGGGGGCCGGCCTGATCGAGCGAGGAAGCGAAGGCGACCATGCCATAGCGGCTGGCGCGGCCGTAGGTCGGCTTTATTCCGACGATGCCGGTGAAGGCTGCAGGCTGGCGGATGGAGCCGCCGGTGTCGGAGGCGGTCGCGGCAAGGCAGAGGTCAGCTGCGACGGCGGTGGCCGATCCACCGGACGAGCCGCCTGAGGTCAGCTTGACGTTTGAGTTCTTGCGACGCCACGGATTGGTCGGCGGGCCAAACCGCGATGTGCCGTTATCCGAGCCCATGGCGAACTCGTCCATGTTGAGCTTGCCCAGCATGACCGAGCCCTGATCCCACAGGTTCTGCGTGACCGTGCTCTCATAGGTCGGCGTGAACTCGCCGAGGATGTTTGAGCAGGCGGTCGTGCGCACGCCCTTGGTGCAGAACAGGTCCTTGATGCCGAGGGGCGCGCCTTCGAGCTTGCCCCCCTGGCCCTTGGCCAGTTTCGCGTCGGACGCCTTCGCCATCTCCAGCGCCTTGTCGGCGGTGACGACGACATAGGCGTTGAGCGTTTCGTTCGACTTCTCGATCTGCGTCAGGAAGGCCTGTGTGATTTCCTGCGACGAGAACGTCTTCGCCTTGAGGCCATCCACGGCGTCGGAAAGGGTGAGCTGAGTGAGGTCGGTCATCTGTGTGCGGCGTTCAGTTGTTGTTGGCGGGGGCGGCCGGGCGCATGTCATGGCCGTAGGCGGCGAAGAGTTCGAGGGCGCGGTCGAGGCCGATGCCCTGTCGCTGTTCTTGCAGGAGCGGATGGTCGGGCCTGTTGGTGTAGGGTTGCGTCCCGGCCAGCAGCAGGAGCGGCGGCCAGCCGTCTTCCTGCTGGAAGGCGAGACCCATCAGGTTCGCCGTGTCGTGGTGGCCGGCGATGCGGCTGACCAGCCGGGCCTTGAAACGCGCCTCGTTTCTCAGAGTGTTCTGCGCCTTGGCTGCGATGTAGGCTTCGAGGTCGGCGCGTTCAACCGCCGCCCAGACCGTGTACATGAAGGCGGCAGGCGAGGCGCCGCGCATCTGCAATGGCAGGCGCATCCGCATCGCGAAGTTCTGGCCCTGCCAGACGCAGTAGCTTTCGGAGATGAAGGTGCGGTCGAGCTGGATCTCCTCGTCGGGAGCGTACTCCTTCGGACCGTCCCACATGGCGGGCGTCAGCATGTTGACCGGGAATAGCCCGACATGCCGTTCACCGCATGAGCAGGGAAAGCCGTCCTGGTTGAACGCCTGCCAGCGAGGGTCTGCGCTAACGTCCTGGGTCGTCATCTACTCGACCACCTTGGGGACGACAAAGAAGCCGTCTTCTGTTTTCGGCGCGTTGGCGAGAACCTGATCGCGGATATTGCCATCCGAGATCACGTCCTCGCGCATCGGCAGGGTCATGGCGACCGGCGTGGTCATCGGCTCGACGCCACCGACATTGACCTCGTTCAGCTGCTCGATCCAGGCGAGGATGCCGTTGAGCTCGCCGGCCAGGGGCTCGAGACGTTCCTCCGGAACGGCGATGCGGGCGAGGCGGGCAACCTTGCGGACCGTGTTCTTGTCGACGCTCACTGTGAGTCCCTCGGCCAGAATCCTGGGGTGTCATGCGTGGGAACGGCCCACGCGCCTGCCCTAGACGGCCTCGCCCGCTAACTCAAGCTTTTGGGGCCAGCTTCAGGCGCGCCCGCCCGAAATCTGCAGGCGGTCGGGCGAAATGCCGATCCGGGCAAGGGCGCGGCTCCATTTGGTGTCGAGCGAGGGGTCGTAGACCAGCGCCACGTCGGGCTCGCCGACCAGCCAGACATTCTCCGCCAGCTCCATCTCCAGCTGGCCTGCGCCCCAGCCCGAATAGCCGAGGGCAAGAACGAAACGTTCAGGCGGGTGGTCGGACGTCATTGCATGCAGGATGTCCCGGGTCGCCGTGAGGCAGACGCCTTCGCAGACGGCAAGCGTGGCGCCCTCGCTGTCATAGTCCTCGGAGTGGAGCACGAAGCCGCGCTCCCGGCCGACGGGGCCGCCCATCAGGACGTGAGCATCCTCGGGCGCGTCATGGCCATCGACGCCGAGCTGGTCGAGCAGTTCGGGAAGGCTGTCTTCCTCGCTTGCCTTGTTGAGGACGATGCCCATCGCGTGGTCGGCATTGTGCGTGCAGACGAGGATGACCGCCCGGCTGAAGCGGGGGTCTTCAATCGCCGGGGCGGCGATCAGCAGCTTTCCGGCAAGTGAACCTTCCAAGCGAAGGGACCTTTCAGGGCGGGACGGATGAGGCATGCTGGTCTTTCGCGGCTGGCATTGCAAGCGCAGGTCTGGGCAAGCTGTGCATCTGGCCGAAACGGATTCGCTTTTGGTCGAAAATCGACTAGATGCTGTCTCACCCACCAATTCCCGCGAAGGACACAGGCCATGACGATCAAGGTAGGCGACAAGTTGCCGGAAGCGACCTTTGGCCTGATGAAAGACGGCAAGCCGGGCAGCATGACGGTTGCCGAGCTGACCGCCGGCAAGAAAGTCGCGCTGATCGCGGTGCCGGGCGCCTTCACGCCGACCTGCTCGGCGCGCCACCTGCCGGGCTATACCGAGAAGGCCGCCGACTTCCGCGCCAAGGGCATCGACACGATTGCCTGCGTCTCCGTGAACGATGTGTTCGTCATGAACGCCTGGGGCAAGGACCAGAAAGTCGGCGATGACGTCGTCATGCTGGCTGATGGCAACGGCGCCTTCGCCAAGGCTGTCGGGCTGGAGATGGACGGCTCTGGCTTCGGCATGGGCTCGCGTTCGCAGCGCTATTCGATGATCGTCGAGGACGGTGTCGTGAAGCAGCTGAATGTCGAGAAGCCGGGTGTTTTCGAGGTCTCGTCGGCCGACTACATGATGGGCCAGCTCTAGACCCGCCATTGACCCCCATCCGCTCTCGCGACTAGCCTCTTCCCATCGTTGAGGAGTGGGCGGATGGACTTCGGCTTTGACTTTGCCAGCAGCGCTGGCCTGCTCGTTCCGATCGTGCTTGTCATGCTCGGCGTTATCCTGATCTTCAGCGCCGTGAAGGTGGTGCCGCAGGGCTATCAGTACACGGTCGAGCAGTTCGGGCGTTACACGCGAACGCTGCAGCCTGGCCTCGCCTTCATCATGCCGTTCATGGACCGGATCGGCCACAAGCTGAACATGATGGAGAGTGTCCTCGACATTCCGACGCAGGAAGTGATTACCAAGGACAACGCGATGGTGTCGTGCGACGCCGTTGTGTTCACGCAGATCGTTGATCCGGTCCCCGCCGCCTATGAGGTGAACGACCTCATCCGCGCGATCAGCAATCTGTCGATGACCAACATCCGGACGGTGGTCGGTTCGATGGATCTCGACCAGGTGCTGTCCAACCGCGACGACATCAATGCGCGACTGCTGTCGGTGATCGATGCGGCGACGCAGCCATGGGGCGTCAAGGTTACGCGGATCGAGATCAAGGACCTGACGCCGCCGGCTGACATCACCGAGGCGATGGCGCGGCAGATGAAGGCCGAGCGCCTGAAGCGGGCGCAGATTCTCGAAGCTGAAGGCGACAGGGCTTCCGCCATCCTGAAGGCCGAGGGCCAGAAGCAGTCTCAGATCCTCGAAGCCGAGGGCCGCCGCGAGGCTGCGTTCAGGGATGCCGAAGCGCGCGAGCGTGCGGCGGAAGCCGAAGCGAAGGCGACCGAGGTCGTTTCCGAAGCCATCGCCAAGGGCGACGTGAATGCGATCAACTACTTCCTCGGCCTCAAATATGTGGAGGCGTTCGCAAAGCTTGCAAGCTCTCCGCAGCAGCGCACGGTGATCGTGCCTGCCGACTTCGCCGGGCTGGTCGGCGCCATCGAGGGCGTGAAGGCGCTGACCGACAATGTGAAGCGCGTACCCGAGACGCCGCCGCAGTCGCCGCGTGGCGGCGGTGGTCCGCCCGGCAGCCCCTTCGTGACGCGGAGCTAGGCCATGTACATGGTGATCGGCTTTCTCGAAGGGCTGACCATCTGGCACTGGATCGGGCTTGGCATCGTGCTGCTCGCGATCGAAGTCGGGGTCGGCACGTTCGATCTGCTCTGGGTCGCGGCGGGCGCGTTCCTGACCGCGCTGTTCATGATCATTGTTCCGGCTCCCATGAATGGCTGGGAAGGGCAGCTGACATTCTTCGGGGTCGTCGCGATCGCGTTCGTCCTTTCGGGGCGAACATTGTTCAAGGGGCTGCGCAACCGGTCGACATCGCATCCAAATCTCAACGACCGCTTCGCCAGCATGGTCGGACAGCGTGGCGAGGCGGCAACGAATTTCGATCAGGGCCGTGGCAAGGCGAAGCTTGGCGACACGGTGTGGCTGGTTATGCAATCGGACGACAAGGTGATTGTCGAAGGCGATGCGATCGTCGTCACCGGGTCCGAGCGGGGCATGCTGAAAGTCAGGCTCGCCTAGGCCTTCGCGCCGAGCTTCAGGCCGCGCGTGACGATGATCTTCGCGAGGTTCACGCCGGGGATGAACATGCCGGCTGCTTCTATGCCGGCATCGAGCAGGAAGTCGCGATCGACAAGCTTGCCGACATAGGTCTCGAAGGTGGTCCCGCCAGTCTGCGTTTCACCCGTCACGGCGTCGACCTCGACCACGGCTTCCTTCTGCTGCCATCTGTATCGCAGGGCGTAGACGGGGCGGTAGAAGAGGTCGATTGCATCGAGGCGCATTGTCTCCTCGATGATGCGGTCGGCCTCGATCTTGCGAATCGAGCGCGAGATCACCTCGCGCACCAGCATTGACGCCTTGGCCTGCGGCGGCACGACAATGTCGCCAGCCCGGGCGCGCGCATTGAGGTCCTCCGTGGTGACCGGTTCCGCGGAGAAGGCGAGATAAGGCTTGAGGCCGAGATCGCCCTTCTTGCTGATGCCGTCATAGAGCCAGTCTTTCCGGCTGCTCTCGTTGCAGCATTCGGTGACCGTGATCGTAGCTTCCTTGTCGGTGGCCGCAAACGCCTGCCCGCCGATTGCAACCGACTGGACCTCGCCTGACACCTTCAGCCTGTGTTCGCGCTGGCGTTCGTAGACATAGGTCGTCGCGGCGCTGAGGCGCCAGAAGGGCTGCAGGCGCAGCTCGCGGTAGACGATCTCGAAATCCTCGTCCTTCGGCTTCTGCAGAAGGCCGCCGAGTTTCGCGAAGGCGCCGAAGGCATCCGTGCGCTTTGACCACGCACGCGCTTCGGCCTGCGCGGCGCCGAGCACGTCCGGCAGCAGCAGAATGCGTTCTTCGGCGAGTTCGACGTTCATTGTCCGTCCCGGCTTTGACGGCAGGCTACACCAGCGTCATGACTCCTGCAAAAGGGACGGGCCTCTGCGAAAGCATGGGGAGCGCAGCTGCAGCGCGCAAGACCGCGCCTATCGACGCGGACGGTTTTCCTCGCAGCCGAGTCTGGCGAGGGCGTCGGCGCGGTCGTTTTCCTTGTGACCCGAATGACCCTTCACCCAGCGCCAGTCGACCTTGTGAGAGGCGGCGGCGGCATCGAGGCGCATCCAGAGGTCCTGGTTCTTGACCGGCTTCTTGTCGGCGGTCTTCCAGCCATTGCGCTTCCAGCCGATGATCCATTTGGTCAGGCCGTCCTTCACATAGGTGGAATCCGTGTGGAGGATGATTCTCGCGCCCGCGGGATACGCCTCGAGGGCCGAGATGGCGGCCATGAGTTCCATGCGGTTGTTGGTCGTGCTCGGCTCGCCCCCGTGGAGTTCCGTCTCGACGCCGTCGGCGCGCATCAAAGCGCCCCAGCCGCCGGGTCCCGGATTCCCCGAGCACGCACCATCCGTCCAGATTTCGACTTTGTCTGCAGTGTTTGGGTCAGCCATGCCGATCAGGTCGGGGCGTTCGCTTCCCGCGTCAAGACTCGTGCTAGATTGCCGGCATGGGCCACAGTGTTCAGCTGATCGTCGGACAGGGCGCCGCCATCGCCAGCTTCCTGCGCGAATGGCCGGTTGCGCGCGTGGTGGAGCTGCGCGGCGGGTGGCAGGCAATTCCTGTGGACGAAGCGCTGTATGCGGCCATCGAGGCCCGGCATCCGGGCGCCACCCGGCCGTCGGGTCTGGATGTTTCTCCGCTCGGGCTGTCGGAGGCCATCTCCGCGTCGACCGTTGGCGACGGCGGGCTTGCCTATGTCGAGACGGAGTGTTTTGGCGGGACGGGCGCCCAATCGTCGATCGCTTTTGTAGATGGGTGCGAAGTGGTCGCGCCGCAATCGGGTCGCGCCGCGGGGCCGATCAACCAGGCGCTGCGTAGGATCGGTGTTGCGCGCACACTCGCTGAAGATGAGTTCGATGCCATCGGGCTTGGTGAGCGGCGATCGATGGCGGACTACGAGCCAGAGGGGCCGATGCGACTACGGGGGCAGGCTTCGCCGGTTGCGGCCGCGCCGCAGGCGGCAAGCGACAAAGAATTCGTGCCGCTCTGGAAGATCGCGTTGTTCATTGTCGCCTTCATCGCTGTCGGCGTGTTCGTCGCGATCGCTAGCCAATCCTAGGGGCTCACGCCCCATAATCCTCCGGCGACTTGGCCTGGCGATGGAAGCCGAGGCGTTCGGCGTAGTCGAGTGGGTTGTGCGGTTTGACGAGGGCGTCTTTCGGAGTTGCTGCGAGATCGACGAGGCGCGTCAGGAAGAAGCGCATGGCGGCGCCGCGGGCGAGGATGGGGAGGGCTGCGCGTTCGCGGGGTTCGAGGCGGCGGACGGTTTCGTAGCTGGAGATCAGCGCGCGGCCCTTGGTGAGGTTGAACTCGCCGCGCCGTTCGAAGCACCAGGCGTTGAGGCAGACGGCGATGTCGTACGCAAGAAAGTCGGAGCAGGCGAAGTAGAAGTCGATGACGCCCGAGAGCTTGCCATCGAGGAAGAAGGTGTTGTCGGGAAACAGGTCGGCGTGGATGGCGCCGCCGGGCAGGGTCTTCGGCCAGTTCGCTTTCAGGAAGGCCATGTCGCCATCGATCTGGGACGACAGCCCGGGCGAGAGTGCGTCGGCTTCGGGGCCGCGGCTTTCCCACAAGGTTGGCCAGGCGCCGATGGACAGGTCGTTCGGGCGGCGGAGGCGGAAGTCGCCGAGGGCGGCGTGGAAGCGGCCGAGGGCCTGGCCGAGGGCGCGGCACTGGTCAGCGTCGGGGCGGCGGGGGCTCATGCCCTGCAGGAATGTGCAGATGACCGCCGGCTTGCCCTGCACGGTGCGGAGCGGGTTTCCGTCCTTTGCGGGCACGGGCAGAGGGGCCGGGAAGCCTTTTGCGGAAAGATGGCCCATCATCCCCATGAAGAAGGGAAGGTCCTCCCGCTTCGCGCGCTTCTCGAACACGGTGAGGATGAAGCGGCCCTTGGACGTCTCAAGCAGGAAGTTGGAATTCTCGACGCCTTCGGCAATGCCCTTGAACGCCAGAGGCGGCCCGAGATCGTACTCGTCGAGCAGGGCGGACAGCGTGATGTCGTCGATGTCGGTGTAGACGGCCATGGGGGCTGGTTACGGGCGGAGCGCGCAACGCGCAAGCGTGTGCGCGTTTAGCCGGGCTTCGGTGTTCGCATCGGGTCGAACTTCGCCCGCGCGCGCTCCAGCCGCGCCGTGAGATCAGCCAGCACGTCCGGGTGGCGCGAGGAGACGTCGTAGGATTCGGCCGGGTCGTTCGCGATGTCGACGAGGACCGGCCAGTCGGTGCGGCCGGCCAGGTCGAGCTGGGCGTCGAGCGAGCGGTAGTGCGAGCGGACGACGTATTTGTAGCGCTGGGTGCGGATGGCGGCGATGTCCTCGTTGAGGAAGAGCAGCAGCTCGTCGTGCGGCGAGGCGGCGTTGCGCGTGGTGAGCAGGGCGGCGATGTCCTTGCCGTCGAGTTCGGCGGCGACGAGAGGCGCGCCGCACCAGGCGGTGAGCGTGGGCAGCAGGTCGGTGTTCATTGCCATTGCGTCGTTGACGATGCCCGACGGGATGCGGCCGGGCTGGCGGGCGATGAAGGGCACGCGATAGCCGCCTTCCCAGCCAGCGCCGCCCTTGCGATCGCGCAGGCCGCCGGCGGAGCCTTCCCACCAGGGGCCGTTGTCGGAGGTGAGGATGACCAGCGTGTCGTCGTCGATGCCGTGCTGCTTCAGGCGTGCGATGAGGCGGCCGATGTTTGCGTCGATCTCCTCGACCACGTCGCCGTATTCGGCAGCTTGGCTCTTGCCGTCATGGTCGGGGTGCGGATCGAGGGGGATGTGGGGGGCGGTGAGCGTCAGCAGAAGGAAGAAGGGCTTGTCCTTGTTGGCGTCGACGAACTCCAGGCCGCGGGCGAAGAACTTCTCGGTGAGGCGATCCATCGCCATCGGCTCTTCGGTGAGTTCGACGCCGGCGCTCGTGGAGTAGTAGGCGATCGGCTTCATGTCGTGGCTGTAGGGCAGGCCGGAGAACAGGTCGAAGCCGTGCCGTGTCGGCGGCCAGAACGGCGCGACGTGGCCGAGATGCCATTTGCCGACGAGGGCGGTGGCGTAGTCGGGCTTCAGGGCTTCGGCGATGGTGATCTCGGCGAGGGGCAGGCCGTGCGTGTCGGTCTGGCGGATCACGTCGCGCGCGAGGCCGGTGCGGATCGGGTAGCGGCCGGTGAGCAGGCCGGCGCGGCTGGGCGTGCAGACGTTGGCGGAGGCGTAGAAGGTGGTGAGGCGCGCGCCCTCTGCAGCCATACGATCGATGTTCGGTGTGCGGATGACGCCGTTGCCGAAGACGCCTAGATCGCCATAGCCCAGGTCGTCGGCGAGGATGAGGATGATGTTGGGTTTGCGGGTGGCGTTGGCCTGGGGCGGCGAGGCGCAAGCCGCGAGGGCGGCGGTGGCGACGGACGTGGCGAGGAAATGGCGGCGGTTCATCGGGGCATGGTGTCCAGATTTAAGGGCGCGTCTAGGGGGCGGGCTAACCGGCAGGGATGCCTTCGCGATCCCGCAGGTGGCTGCGGGTTTGGCGGTTACCGCTGAATTCCGGCTATCCGGGTCCTGAGGGCGGCTGGATCGTAGTCGTCGGAGCGCTGGCGCTGCCGTTCGAGTGCGGCGAGACGTGCCTGTTCCGCCTCGCGGGCTTCGCGCCCCGCAATGCGCGGGTCGATGCGGGGCTGGTGGGCGGCGATGGTCATCATCGCAGCCTGGATGCGGTTGGGCCGAGTGGTTTCAGCGGATCACGGATGCGATTGCGTTCGAGCGGAAGCTCAAAGGGGTGGTCGCGCACCAAGAAGGAAGCGTTTCTTTCGGCGCGAGTAGGATCGCTTGCGTGAGCTGGCGAAGCGGCGTGGGACGTTTGTGAAAGCGCCACTGGGAAGCACGTCCTCGTCCTTCGAGACGGACACTGCGCGCGCTCCTCAGGATTAGGACTACTCTGGCGGTATGGATGGTGAGCGACGGGCGGCCGAGGCTACGCCACGTCGCTCTTCTTTTCGTGCGCCGAGTGGATCTTCTTGGTGACCAGGCGGTCGAGTTCGTTGGCGACGGAGATGCGGTGGATGAAGGCTTCCTCGGGCATGTCGAGGATGATGGTGATCGTCTGGAAGTGGTATTTCACCACTTCGATATCGTAGGTGGCCGTCATGCCGACGCCTTCGATGTAGCGCAGGGCGGACGTCCAGACGCGGTCGATCGTGTCGTCGCCGAGGCGGCTGACTTCGGCGGCGTTCTGCTGAAGCAGGCGGTACATGCCACGGATGCCGGCGCCGCGATCCTCGTTGGAGCGGTTGGCGTATTCGGTGAGGCTGTCGATGATGCCGCGCAGCTTGAAGGCGTTTTCCTTCGACTGCTCGGACTTGGCCTTCTGCGGCGGCTCGTCGGTGAGGCGGCGCCAGGGGCCGGCGTAGTTGGGATCTTCCTTGCGGCGCCGGCAGGGGCCGACATAGTTGCGGCTGTCTATGAACTTGCGCGGACGCAGGACGATCTCTTCGATCCGCGAGAGCACGCCGTGAGCGCTGACGGGCTTGAGCAGGAATTCGTTGATGCCGTTCTGGCGGGCGGACATCAGCTGGTCGTGATCGATGACGCCGGCGAGCAGGATAATCGGCGTCTCGCGCGCGATGCCGGTCGTGTTGCGACGGATCTCGCGGGTGAATTCGAGACCGGACATGCGGCCGGCGTCCCAGTCCACGAAGATGAGGTCGGGCTTGAAGGTGCGGCCGACCGAGAACGCCTCGACGGCGTTGGCGGTGGCGTTGATGCTGGTGATGGTGAGACGGCGCAGGCTGTCGGCGACGACGCCGCGCATGAACGCGTTCGGGTCCACGATGAGGACCTTCATGCGCTTGAGCAGGTCGGGGGAAATCGTACGCTCGTCTGACATCAGCTTGCCGTGACCACCCATTCTGAGTTCCGGCCAAGGTAAACCGACAAGGTAATTTTACCGTTGAGGCGACGCGGATTTGACGGGGCGGTTGGTTAACGGCTGGGAAAGAGGTGCGACAGGGCAAAACTGCTTGCAGGTGAGGGCGTTGGCTTCAGGTGTGTAACTTGCTAGGGATGGCTCCCGAACAGGAGACTGTTCCTTGAGGAGTCTGGCGTTTTGAGTGACGAGGAAAAGCTCGACCAGCGCATCCAGCTCGTCGCTTCGGCCAGTTTCGGCCGGGACGTCGATGACTGGCGGCGCGGACAGCAGGACCTGCCCAGCCGGTCCGAGGCGATCCGCAGGCTGGTCTATCTGGGGCTGCAGCACGAACAGGAACATCCGATGCGCATGATCACGGCGATCGTCCGGCCGCACCGCTATGAGGCCGTGCGCGAGGCGCTGACGCAGCTTGGCGTGTCTGGGGTGACAGCGACGCAGGTGCAGGGTTTCGGCCGGCAGCGGGGGCAGACCGAGTTCTATCGCGGCAATGAGTATGCTGTGGCCGAGGTGCCGAAGATCCGTATCGATGTGGCGGTGCAGTCGGGCATGGCGGAGGCCGTGATCGAGGCGATCCAGAAGGCTGCGGGATCGGGCAAGATCGGGGACGGGAAGATTTTCGTCTCGGGGCTTACCGAGGTGGTGCGGATACGCACGGGTGAGCGGGACGAGAAGGCGCTGGACTAGCGGGCCACGAACGACGCGTTCGTGGTCTTGTTCGCTTCCGCGGCCGAAGCGACGAAGATGCGTTGGTCGTAGCCGGGGAAAGCGGCCTGGATCGTCCTCGAATCCGGGAGCACATAGAAGACGCCGCCTTTTTCGAAGGTGGGCTTCACGACCCTGGGGTAGAAATCCTTCGAGACGTTGATGCAGCCGTGCGTGATGCGGTTGTCATCGGGCCCGGGCGAGGCGAGGCGTTCCTTGCGTTTTTCCTTCGGCGTGCTGTTGTCGGCGAGGGGATGAATCGAGACGGCGGTCTCGTAGTCGATCCATAGCGCGCGCTGCTTGCCGGCGGCGGGGCCGTAGGCGGCGAGGAAGCGACCTGCAGGCGTGGTGCGGTCCTTCATCGGAATGTCCTTGAGCTCGCGGTCGCCGACGCCGGGGGCGCTGTCGTCGCCCACTGCAGAACCGATGAGCGCGGGGGCGAGGCCGCGGAGTTTTCCGTTGGCGCCGAAGATCAGGACTTGCGCGGCTCGCTTGTCGACGACGGCGAAGGGCAGGCCGCGATTGTCGCCAGCGGCGATGACCCAGGCGGCCAGATCGACAACCTGGTCGGCGATCGGCTGGGCGGGGTCGACCTCATCGATGGCTTGCAGGGCGGTCTGCGCGACAGCAGTCAGGCCGAGGGGAGCGGCGAGCGCGATGCCTGCCGATAGAGCGGCGGCGCGGAACAAGGTTGCGGACGCGGTACGAATGAAGGCGCTCCGTGGTTTGGTCGTCTGTGATCTGCGACCGGACATCGGAAGGGCCGGACGCATTTTAACGCCCGGCCCAATCCATATAGGTCACTGGTCATTCAGTGACAGAGGGGTCAACCCCGCGGCGTACGGGCCGGACCGCGCTCCATGGTGTCAACACGGCCGCCGAGCTGGTCGACGCGCTGGTTGGCGGTGCGGGCGTCGGTGGCGGCGGCCTGCGCGGCGGTGTTGGCGGCGCGAGCATCGTTGGCGGCGGCCTGTGCTGCGGAGTTCGCAGCTTCGGCGCGCTGTGCTGCCTGCTGGACGCGGGCGTCGGTCTGGTCGATGCGGGAGTTCACCATGGCGATCTTCTCATCGACATACTGATTGGTGGCGCAGGCGCTGAGTGCCAGGCCGCCGAGAGCGATGACGGCGATGGCACGAGCACTGGCGGCATGATTCTTCAGCCAAGACATTTCGTGAATCCTCTTGAACTTGCTGACGTTCGCCCGGATGAGCGCCGTCACGTTGGGAAACGTAGACGTCCGGGCAGCAGGCAGGCTCGGAAGCGCGCATGCGGCTCGGGTGTCCTTCAACGTTTCAGGGGGTCGCGTTGTTCCGGATGCGGACGATCACTTCCGGCGGAACGCGGGAGTTTTGTCTGAAAAAATGGTAAGGTGATGCTAGAGGTCCGTACCTGGATCGTCTGGCTTGCGCGGCGCGCCGGGGAGTCGGGCGAGCAGGCTGACGACGTCGCTCTGACGGCCTGCGCCAAGCTTGCGGAAAATGCTTTTCAGCTGACCGCGAACGGTGTCGACGGCGACGTTGCGGCGGCGTGCGATTTCCGACGGTTCGTGGCCCCGTGCGAGCAGCGAGGCGACGTGCGATTCAGCATTCGACAGATCGAACAGTTGTTCGAGCTTTTCGGCAGTCGCGGTGGTGTTCATGTCGAGGTCGGTGAGCATCACCAGGATGCGCGCGCCGGGCAGCGCATCCAGTCCCACGCCGCGCACCGGCACCGGTTGCACCAGAATCGGCTTGCGGCCATCGGGGCGGCGAATGACGATGTCCTGCGTGACGCCTTCGGTGAGGCCGCTACGCGCGCGTGATGCAAGCTGGCCGAGTGCTTCGTTCCCGCTGCTGTTCGACGCCCACAGGCTTCCCGAACGGATGTCGATCTTGGAGCCGAGCATTGACTCGGCGGATGGTGTTACGGCTTGGGCCTTGCCGTCGCTGTCGAGGATGAGCGCCGCGAAGTTCGCAGATGCAAGTCCGTCGAGCATGCCGCGGACGCGCACCTCGCGGATGTGACGCGCCATCAGGAGCGCGCGGTTGGCGAAAGGGGCGAGGCCGGTCAGTATGTCGACATCGGTGCTGCCGGCCGGGCCCTTGTCCTCTGCGCGAGCGAGCGAATAGATTCAGGTGTCTCCGCCCACGGCGAAGCGCCAGCCCGCGAAGTACGCCATGTGCTTTGGAACATAGAGTTCGTTGTAGATCGCTGAGCTGGTGCGCTCTTCTTCCGGCACGACGAGGTGATCCAGGAAAAGGCTGCCGTCTGCCGTGTGGTTAACGTTCGCTGCGCGGTAATCGACTTCGCGCCAGCCGCCTGTGGCGTAGGCGTTGAGGGCGTCGAGGCTGTGTTCCGAGGCGATGAAGGTGGGGTTTTCGAGTTGGGAGTGCACGAGGCAGAAATGGTCGAAGCCGATCTCGCGCGCGACCGCGTCGAGCGTGTGCGGGAGATCGTCGGGGGTGAACAGAGATGCTTCAAACAGTTCGGTCGCGCGGGCGATGCCGGATGTGTGCATCTCGACTGGATTCCTGCGCGCCTGCCTAGCGCATTGCTTCAGACTCAGGATCGTATGCAGCGCGACCCCGGAAATCTACCTCTGCGCGCAGGGAGTTGCGCGGGGCGCGCGGGTGGAGGTGCGCAAACAGCCGAGGCCAGAAACGATCAGGGGCGCCGGTTGCCCAGCGCCCCATGACTTTCGGCCCTGGGTTGGGGGGACGGGCCGGAAGCGTCACAAGAATGTCGTGAAGCCAGGGTGGGTCAACTGGATTGTTGCGATCGCAATACAGATCCTGTGGATTGTACCGCGCCCTACCTAGATTGAGTGTGACTTCTTGCGCCGCTCGCGCGGAAGGATGCGGTCGTCAGGGCCAGGCGGCTTGTCACGATTGAACAGCGTGACGAGCGCGCGCCAGGTCATCCAGAAGGGCAGCACGGCGATGGCGCCCAGGAGCAGCGGGATGCCTCCATTCTGGGCGGCCCAGCCCACAATGTTCAGCACGCCGTTGACGATCTGTCCGAGCCCGCCGCCGATCGTGAAGCCGGGGGCGAAGGGGTTGAAGCCGCCGGCCTGGAAGATGGCGCCGACGATGACGCAGACGATGGCGAGTCGCGTCCAGCCCTTCCAGCCGACATTGAACATGCGGCCGGAAAAGGACAGCGGCGCGCGTGAGCGGCGGCCGCGTTCGTCGGAATGCCAGTACGGATCAGCGTCCGATACCGGCTCGAAGGTGGTGTCCACGACTTTCGCCGGGATCTGGCGGTCGTCTGGCCGGGGATTGGCCATGGCTTCCTTTCCCTGCTGGGACTGTTTTCCAATCCGCATTGGGGGGACGCTATCAGTCTGTCGGTTCAAGTCCACGGGGCGGGCGGAACTCGTCGTCAGCCAATTGCAGTTGCGGCGGCGAGCGGTCGTGGGCCGGTTTGTCGACGTGAACCTGATGTGGATAGGGGATGGTGATGCCGTTATGGTCAAACGCCAGTTTGACATCGCGGAGCGTGTCGCAGCGCGCGTCCCACCAGTCGGAATTCGACACCCAGGCGCGGGCGCGGATGTCGACCGAGGATGTGGCGAGGTCGGTGACCTTGACCCAGATCGGCGGCTCGCTGCGGATCCGGGAGTCCTTCATCAGGATATCCGAGATGAGGCGCAACGCCTTGTCGATGTCGTCGTCGTAGTCGATCGAGAAAAGCAGATCGAGGCGGCGGAGACTGCGGGCGGAGGAGTTGATGATGACGTCGCCCCACGCCTTGTCATTGGTGACCACGACTTCGCGGTTGTCGAGCGTGTTGAGGACGGTGGTGAAGGGCGTGATGTCGGCCACAGTGCCGTCTTGTCCCGCGACGCGGACGACGTCGCCGATCTTGTAGGGACGGAAGACGGCGATGACGACGCCGGCGGCGACGGCCTTGAGGGTGTCCTGCAGGGCCAGCGCGATCGCAAGGCCGGCGGCGCCGACGATGGCGAGGAGCGAGGCGGTGTCGAAGCCGAACTGCTGCAGCGCGGCGATGAGGCCGACGGCGAAGGCGCCGAAGCGGACAAGGGCGCCGAGAAAGGTGAACAGCGTCTCGCTGCCTGCATTGGCGCGGCCGAGCTTCTGGCCGAACTTGCGGACGCGCGAGCCGAGCCATGAGCCGAGGAACCAGACGCCGACGAGGATGGCGAGGCCCCGTACGGAGGCGATGCCGAGCGTTTCGGCCTGCTGCAGCGGGTAACCGAACAGGAGGTTGGCGACGATGACGCATGCGATGAGCAGGGAGAGGGCGCGGATGAGCGCGCCGAGAATGTCGACCATCACATGATCGGCTGTCTTCGGCTCGCCGTCGGTGGGTTTGCCCTGCCGGAGTCCGGACAGCTTGTTGGCGATGAAGCTGAGCACGCGCGCGATGACCAGGCCGATGACATAGCCGAGCAACAGCGCGATGGTGGACCACATCCATTTCTGGGTGGGGCCGTGGAAATCCATCGCCCAGAGCTGAAAGTCGTAGAGCTGCTGCTGGAAATTCATGCGCGGTCCGGGCTGTTGAGGCGACTGGGTGGTGACTAAGCCGGAATCGCGGGAGGCCCAAGGGGGGCGATCGTCACTGCGTCGCGGCGGTCTTCCTGTAGCAGCCCCAGTGGGATTGCATGTTGAGGCTCCAGGCCAGGGCTGTCGCCATGATCTGGGCTTCGGGATTTTTCACGCCGCGATCGCGGTAGGTGTTCCAGGCGCCGTTCCAGGTGGCGTTGCTGTACTGGAAGAGACCGGTGTAGGGACCTGCGGAGTTCACGATCAGGGGACGACCGCCGGATTCGCACATCATCACGGCGTACATGCGCGCGTCGGATTCTTCGTAGGGGTGCTGGCGGCGGGCCCATGCGATCCAGGCGCGGTACTGGCTGAGGGTGTCGGCGCCAGGGGTGGCGCGTGGGTCTGCAGGGGGCGCGGGGAGCGGCGGAGGCGCCGTGGCTGCGGCTGGCGCCGGAGCCGTGGGCGTGGAGGCGCAGCCGGCTAGGACGAGCGCCGCGCCAATCGCGATCGCGCAAGATAGTCGGCGCATGTTCTGCAGCACGGTTCGTCCCCAACTGCTTCTGCCGGACGCTGCAAAACTAGCACGTCACGGTTCGCTTACAAAGGCGTGTTGAGGGCCGTGACGCGGGTCGGCGTTCTGCTAGGATCTGCGCAACGGGAGGACGCATGAAGTATCTGAGGACTATTGGCGCAATCGGGGGGGCGCTGTGCGTGCTCATGGGCGTGGTGTGGATTTTCCAGGGGGTCAACGTGATCCCGGGCAGTTTCATGACGGGCGTCATCGACTGGTCGTATCGCGGCGCGGTGCTGGCGGTTGTCGGGCTGGTGCTGCTGTTCCTGTCGCTGCGCCAGCCGCGTGCGAAGGGGCAGTGAGCGCGGCCGGGACACGGCAGGTGCTGATCGATGGTTCGACAGCGCGGCCGGCGCGATTTGCGGGCGTGGGCGCCGAGATCGTGCGCTGGGTGGGCGGGGGCTATCTGAGGCTCGCTGGATGGAAGGTGTGCGGGGATTTTCCGGCGCTGGACAAGGTGGTGCTGGTGGCGGCGCCGCATACGTCGAACTGGGACGGGCTCAACATGCTGGCGACGGCCGCGCATTATCGCGTGAAGCTGCGCTGGATGGGCAAGGCGAGCCTGACGCGCGGACCGTTCGGGTGGTTGATCAAGGCGCTGGGCTGCGTGCCGATTGATCGCTCGCAGAGCAATGATCTGGTGCGCGTGATGGCGGATGCGTTTGCAGCGTCCGACCGGATGGTGCTGGCCATTCCGCCGGAGGGGACGCGCAGTGCTGTGCGTGAATGGAAGAGCGGTTTCTATCACATCGCGGTGGCGGCGAGCGTGCCCATCGTGCTGAGCGTGCTGGACTATGGGACGAGGCGCGTGAGCCTTGCGGCGGTGGTTTATCCGAGCGGGGACTATGAGGCGGATCTTGCGGTGATCCGCGGGCACTATGCGACGGCGAAGGGGAAGAACCGGGAGAAGTTCGTGGCTTAGTCCGGCAGCATCGCTTCCAGCGTTTCGATGCGGTCGGCTTCGCGGGAGGGTTTGTCCCAGCGGATACGATGGATGCGGGGGAAGCGCATGGCGAGGCCGGAGCGGTGGCGCGGGGAGCGCTGGAGGCCTTCGAAGGCGATCTCGAGCACGAGGCCGGCGTCCTTGTTGGCGGTGACGGAGCGGACGGGGCCGTAGCGGTCGATCGTGTTGTCGCGGACGTATTTATCGAGCGTGGCCAGTTCTTCGTCGGTGAATCCGAAATAGGCTTTTCCTACAGGCGTCAGTTCTTCGCCTTCAGCCCCATCCTTTCCCTGTACTGTGCGCCAGACGCCGAAGGTGAAATCGGAGTAGAGGCCCGAGCGTTTGCCGTGGCCGCGCTGGGCGTACATCAGCACGGCGTCGACGAGGTAGGGGTCGCGCTTCCACTTGTACCACTGGCCGGCGGGGCGGCCGGCAACATAGGGCGCGTCCCAGCGCTTCAGCATCAGGCCTTCGATCTCGTTGGTGGGCGGGTTGCGGCGCAGGTCGTCGAGTGCGGCGGCGTCAGTGAAGGGGACGAGCGGCGAGAGATCGATACGGGGATCGTCGAGCGTGACGATGAAGCGTTCGAGTTTCTTGCGGCGCTCTGCGAAGGGGAGTGGACGGAGGTCGTGGTCGTCGTCCTGGACGAGGTCGTAGGCGCGGAGCATGGCGGGGCGCTCGGCCATCTGCTTTGGGGAGACGAGCTTGCGGTTGAGGCGTTGCTGAAGTTCGTTGAAGGAGGCGACGCCGCCTTGCGAGGAGCGGATCAGGAGCTCCCCGTCGATGGCGGCGTTGAAGTTGGCGGCTTCGAGCAGGTCGGGGAAGGTCTTCGAGATGTCGTCGCCGTTGCGGGTGTAGAGGCGGCGTACGCCCTTGTCGGCGGCGAGCTGGACGCGGACGCCGTCCCACTTCCATTCCGCGGCGAAGTCTTTCGGGGAGATCAGGGAGGGATCGAGACCGGCGGCCTCGATGCGTTCGGCCTTGCTGAGCAGCGGGTGGGCCAGCATGGGCGGGCGGAAGGGGGAGAGGGCGCCGGAGACGGGCTTGGGGCCTCGGCTGTCGAGCCAGGCGAGGAGATCGAGATAGGGCGGCGCCATGCCGTGCCAGAGTTCTTCGATATCTGACACGTCGACCTTGCCGTAGTCGGCGAGGGCCTGTCGGGCGAGGCGGGCGGACACGCCGATCCGAAGGCCGCCGGTAACGAGCTTGAGCAGCGCCCAGCGGCCGGTGGAGTCGAGCGCGTCGAGCCAGCCTTCCACCAACAGCAGGCCTTGCGCCTTTGTGGACTCCATCAGGGTCTTGACGACTTCGCTGAGGTCGGGCGAGCGGTTGGCGCCGGGGCGTTGCGGCCAGATCAGGGAGATGGTTTCGGCGAGGTCGCCGACATAGTCGTAGCTCAGGTTGAACAGGACGGGATCTACGCGATCGGCGACGAGGGCGCGGATGGCGGCGGGTTTGACGGAGGGGATGTTCAGGTCGCCGGTGATCGCCGCGATGGCCCAGCCGCGCGATGGATCGCTGGTGTGGCGGAGATAGTCACAGATCAGCTGGAGCTTCGCGTTGCGCGACGGCGTGAGCACCAGCCGTTCAAGGAGCGCGGCGAAGGATTGCATGGCTGGCAATGTAGGGTGGAGGGCAGCCGAGAGCGAGAGCGATCCTATGTGAGGACATCTATGGCAGTTATCCCGGCCGGGCGCAGCGAGAGCCGGGACCCATTGCGCATGTGTCGAGTTGGAGGAATGGGCCCCGGATAGCCCTTGCGGGCTTCCGGGATGACATTCGCGCGTGTGGGCTATGCAGCAGTCGCAGCGCGCTCGGCTGCGCGTATGTCGACTTCGACGCCGGGGTTTGTACGGAAGACCATCATGCTGCGCGCGTCAGCCTTGTAAGCTGGCCATGCGGGCACTTTCGCATTGGACGGATCGCCGTTACGGGCGAAGGCGATCCAGCTTTCCGACATCTGGTCGGCGATGGCTTGCGCCTCGGGGCCGGTGCCGGACATCGACTCAGACTTTGCCACGTTGTCGAACACCATGCCGATGTCGAGCGCGTGGGGGACGTAGCGCTTGCCCTCCATCACCGGCGTTTCCCAGTCGAGCATATAGAAGAAGACGGGGGCGCCGCCTTGCTGTGCCTTGCGGTCGGCGACGGTGACGCTGCCGCGGAAGAAGGTGTTGTCGGAGGTCGCCATGAAGAAGAGCTCGGGCGCTTCGATGTCTGGATGGTTCTTCTTGTAGAGGTCGATGATCGTTGTCTCGTTCTTGCCGGGGAAGGCCTGTTTGATGGCGGCGGGGAGTGCTTCCCACGTGAGCGCGTGGTTCGGGCTGTCGGCGGCGGTGAGCGACGTGCCCTCGGTGCGGTTGCAGCCGATGAGGAGGGGCACATTCGCGGATTGCGACGGGCCATCCGGGTTGAACGGATCGCGCGTGATCGAGCGGCCGTCGAGCACCGGGCCGGAGCCGGCGCCTTGCACGCCCTCGGCCGCGGACTGCAGGTCCGCCACGGGCTTGGTGAGGATTTCGGCGATGGTGTCCTTCGTCAGGCCTAGCTTTTTCACCACCTCGTCCGCCGCCTTGGCTGATGTGTCTTTCGGTGCGTGATTGATGCGCGGGCCGGACTGCACGACGGCGCGATGGAAGAGACCTTGCGCCTTGTCCATCGCCATCAGGGTGCAGACCTTCGAGCCGCCGCCCGACTCGCCGAAGATGAGGACGTTCGCTGGGTCTCCGCCGAAGGCTTCGATATTGTCGCGCACCCATTCGAGCGACTGGATCATGTCCAGCGCGCCTACGGCGCCGGAATCCGCGAACTGTGCGCCATAGCCACCGAGGTTGAGATAGCCGAACTGGTTGAGGCGATGGTTTGTGGTGACGACCACGACATCGCCGCGCTTGGCGAGGCGCACGCCGTCATAGGCGTAGGACGAGCCGGAGCCGGTGGCGAAGCCGCCGCCATGGAACCAGACGAGGACGGGGCGCTTCTTGCCATCCGCTGCGGGCGTCCAGACATTGAGGAAGAGGCAGTCTTCGCTGGCGGCGATGGGCGGATCGGGCCGCCAGGATTTGAAGAGGCCGCCGCCGTCGCCGGAGACCGGTTGCGGCGCTGAGTTGGCGTAGGCGAGCGCGTCCTTCACATCGGTCCACGGTTCGGGCGCGCGCGGGGCCTGGAAGCGGGTGGTGGCGGTGTCTGCGCCGTAGCGGACGCCCTTGAAGGTGGCGATGCCGTCTTCGAGCGCGCCCTTGACCTTGCCGTAAGTCGTGGCGACCACGGGGTTCGGATCAACGGCTGCAGCGGCGGGCGCAGGGGCTTCATTGCTGCACGCTGCGATCAGGCCGCTGCCTGCGCCGATGGCGATGAGGGCGACGGATGCCTTGAGGATGGCGCGGCGGCTGCCGTGCATGTGATTGCTCATTGTTCTCTCCCTGGGTGCTCCGATCTGGTCGCCGGATGCGTTGCTAACGGTAAAACCTCGCGCATACTGCGTCCAGTAATCGAGGAAGAGGTTCCGGAGAGATGGCGGCGAGGCGATCCAGCCCCGCGCGCGGCCGGACAGGAGGACAGATGAGTACGTCGCCCGCTCCGCCGCAGGGGTTCGAGCCTCACTTCCGGCAATCGCCACTGACCGAACCGTGGGAGCCGATCTATTCGCAACGGACAAACGATCGCGTGATCATCGGGCTTTACGCGCGCGAAACGCACACCAATTCGCGCGGGATGGTGCATGGCGGGTTGATCGCGGCGCTGGCTGACAATGCGATGGGGTTGAGCTGCGTGCAGGTGCTGACGGCGGCGGGGCGCAAGCCGGAGGGCGGGCTGGTGACGGTGTCGATGGCGACCGACTTCATCGGCGCGGCGAAGCTGGGCCAGTGGGTGGCGTTCGATACGCAGTATGTGAAGACGGGGCGGACGCTGTGCTTTGCGCAGGCGTTCGTTACTGCTGACGGCGAGGTGATCGGGCGCGCGGACGCGCGGTTCCGGGTGCTTTAGCCGCCGGCGCCGATTTCGGCTGGCGTGGATGATTGGCGCGGATGTTGTCGGCCGCCAGCCTTGATGTCTCATTGATGCGGCGCGCGCGTTTCAGGCGTCTTTGCTTGCGTGATCCATTCGAGGATGGCGCGGCGCACCGATGGGGGGAAGGCGTCGAAATTGAGTTTGGCGGCGGGATCGGCGGCGAGTGCTTTCGCAAGATCCGGAGGTGGCGACAGCGTTGCGATGGAATCCAGCAGGGACCAGCTGCCGTCTGCTTTCGCCCGATCGATGGCGGCAAGCCCCGCGTTCGTCATGCGGCCGTCGGCGAGCAGCCGCTCGATCTTCGTCTTGTTGACGGCCGACCACGCGCTGCCCGGTTTGCGTGGACTGAGGCGCACCATCGTCCTGTCTGCGTCGAGCTTGCGTGGGAGACTGTCGATCCAGCCGAAGCAGAGCGCTTCGTCGACGACGTCGCTGTAGGGGACGTGGCGTGCTCCGGCTGCTTTCTTCCACGTCACGAGCCAGATGCTTGTGGTGCGCGTGTGGTTGCCTTGCAGCCAGGCGTGCAGCTCCGCACGCGAGGCGACTTCGACACGGGGATGATCACCGGCCATGCACGCTCGCCGCGTGATGCGCCTCGTCGCGCGAGGATTGCTGCAGGATCATGATCTTCTGCCAGATCTTGCGCGAGAGGCTGGTGGTGAGGTCCTCGATCTCGGTGACTGTCTCGATGATCACGGGGTCGCGCATGTCCTGCATGTAGAGGGCGGCGAGCTTGCCCGTGAGCGACAGCATTTCGCTGCAATAGTCGAGATAGCGGAGAAGCTCGAGTTCCGACATGTGGTGCACGTCCGACGATGCCGTTGACGTGTATTCCTTGAGCAGCTGGGTCGGGTCCTTGGTCAGCTGGTGCATGTCGACGACGTGGGCGATGGAGCGAAGCTCGTGCAGGTCGGCGAGGACGCGGTCGCGGCGCATGTTCGATTCCAGATTGAGCAGGAACCAGATCGCGGCGCCCGCCAGCGCCACGATGTTCAGGATGGCCTCGACGCCCTGAACCAGGTCGACGGCATCGGTGCTGACGCGCAGGGGGCCGAGATTGAGGAGCGTCCAGATCACGCCGCTGGCGCCGAGGAGGATCGCGACGCCGACGCCGGTGCGGACCAGAAGGTTGGGTCGCACCACCCAGGAAAGCCGCTCACGGTCCTCGCGCGCAATGGTGAGGAGTTCCGCGCAAAGCCTTACGATGCCGCGGTCCGGAAAGCGCTCGACGATCCGCTTGTGCAGCTTCTCGATCGTGGCTTCGATGTTGGCGGCGTTCAGCGTGCGGTAGGGCATGCGGCAGTAATGCCGTGCTCCGGCGGACCGGGGAAGAGGCGGACTATTCGCCCGCCTCGTCCTCGTAGCCGATCAGGTGCAGCGGCCTTGCCTTGCGGCCGTTGAGTTCGGCCCAGCGGGCAAGCGCGTCGTCGCGGCCGTGGGTGACCCAGAGTTCTTCGGGGTTCACGTCGGTGACTGTTTGCGTGAGTTCGTCCCAGTCGGCGTGGTCGGAGAGGATGAGGGGGAGTTCGATGCCGCCGGCCTTGGCGCGCTGGCGGATGTTCATCCAGCCGGAGGCGAAGGCGATGACCGGGTCGGGGAAGCGTTCGGCCCAAGGCGTGCCGGTGGCGGACGGCGGGCAGACGATGATCTTCCCGGCGAACTTCTGGTTCTCCTTGCGCTGTCCTTTTTCCAGCGTGGCGGCTTCGAGCGGGCCGAGGTCGACGCCGAGGCGTTCGTACATGTCGCAAAGCTGCTTCATGGCGCCGTGGATGTAGATGGTCTCTGCGTATCCGGCGTCGCGGAGTTCGCGGATGACGCGCTGGGCCTTGCCGAAGGCGTAGGCGCCAACGAGGTGGGCGCGGTCGGGGAAGGCGCGGAGGGAGGCGAGGAGTTTGGCGACTTCAACCTTGCTGTCGGGGTGGCGGAAGACGGGGAGCGCGAAGGTGGCTTCGGAGATGAAGATGTTGCAGGGAACGACTTCGAACAGCGCGGCTGTGGGATCGGCGCGGCGCTTGTAGTCGCCGGTGCAGACCATGGTGAGGCCTTTCCAGCGAACTTCGACCTGGGCGGAACCGATGACGTGCCCGGCGGGGTGAAGTGTCACATCAACATCGCCGATGCGGTTGGTCTCGCCATAAGGGGCGGACTGGCGGGCGCGGGTGAATTCCTGGCCGTAGCGGGTCGCCATCGCCTCGATGGTTTCGGGCGTGGCGAGGACGGCGCCGTGGCCGGCGCGGGCGTGGTCCGAGTGGCCATGCGTGACGACGGCGCGATCGACCCCACCGCGGACCGGATCGATGTAGAAGTCGCCGGGCGGGCAGTAGAGGCCCCGCGGGGTTGGGCAGAGCAGGTCTTCGGGTCGTATCATGTGGGAAATATGAGCGTTGGCGCGCCGTTAGCCAAATCTTTCGCGGCGTAGTGCTCCAATTGACCGCTTCGCGCGTATCTACGGCATGAAGCAGCTTGTCCTCGCCCTCAGCCTCGCCGCGTCCGCCATGATGAGTGGGTGCATCACCTCGCCCGGGCCCGGAGGCGGACCACCGCCCGTCGCCAGGGTCGACGCCGCGCGGCTCTATACCGGCCAGTGGCACGAGATCGCCTTCCGGCCGAACTGGCTGCTCGAGGGCTGCGTCGCGGGGATCACGCGCTATACGCCGAAGACCGAGCCCAACCAGGTGCATGTGCGGGATTCCTGCCGGGACAAGACGCTCGATGGCCCCGAGAAGGTGGTTGAGGGAACGGGACATATTCTTGATCCGGGCGCGAACGCGAAGATTCGCGCCGACTATTTCCTGTTCGTCAGCCGCGAAACGTGGATTGCGGCATTGGGCGACGACTACAGCTGGTTCATCTCCGTGACGCCCGACTTTGGCGAAGTGAACATCTTCACGCGCAATCCGCAGCCCGGCCAGAAGCTGATCGACGAACTGGTCGCGAAGATAAAGAGCTGGGGATATGATACCAGCCTGCTCGTTTTCCCGCTTCAGCCGCCTGCCTAAGAGACACGGTTGGCGCCACGCAAGGCCGCCTTGAAGGCGTAAGGGCGAGGTTACCGCTTTGCGGCGGACCTACCCTGCCGCCGCCTTGAGTTTTCCCCAAATAGCCCGATCTATGCGGCGACGTCGCACCCCTAATGGTCACGGGACGGCGGTTGAAGGGGATTCATGCCCAGCGCTTTTGATGCTGCCCGGCGGATGATCGCTGCGATGTTGGCGGGACGGACGTCGGCGGAGGTCGCGCAGCGGACGCGGCCGGATGCCGTGACTCCGCTGAAGCCGTGGATACGTCCGGCCAAGCATATCGAGGCGACCTTCACGGCGGCGAACTGGAAGACGCTGGTGGGGCATTCGGGCGCAACCGAGGCTGACAAGGAGACGCTGTATGATGCGCGGTCTCAGGAAGAGTTGGAGCGCTACGAGCACAACATCGAGAATTATGTCGGGACGTTGCGGCTGCCGGTCGGTGTGATCGGGCCGCTGCGGGTCAACGGGATTTTCGCGAAGGGCGATTACTATGTGCCGCTTGCGACAAGCGAGGCGGCGCTGGTTGCGAGCTATGGGCGCGGGGCGCGGCTTATCTCGTCGGTGGGCGGGTGCACGACGGGCACGCTGGCCGAGGGCGTGCATCGCTCGCCGGGGTTTGCGTTTGCTTCGACCACGGAGGCGGGGCTGTTCGTCGCCTGGGTGTGCGAGAATTTCGACTTGCTGAAGGCGACCGCGGAGACAACGACGCGGCACGGCAAGCTGGTCGAGATGAGCCCGCACGTCGAGGGCGACCATGTCTATCTGGTGTGCAGCTACACGACCGGCGATGCGGCCGGCCAGAATATGGTGACCATCGCGACCGAGGCGGTGTGCAAGGCGATCGAGGAACGGTCGCCGGTCAAGCCGATCTATTGGTTCGTCGAGGCGAACCTGTCGGGCGACAAGAAGGCGTCGGCGATGTCGTTCATGGGCGTGCGCGGACGGAAGGTGACGGCGTCGGTTGATCTTCCGGGCGAGCAGATCCGCAAGCAGCTTCACACCACGCCGCAGCGCATGGAGCAGTACTGGCGGATGTCGGCGTTGGGGGGCGTGATGTCCGGGTCGATCGGCGTTCAGGGGCACTACGCGAATGGGCTCGCCGCTCTGTATCTGGCGACGGGCCAGGATGCGGCGTGCGTGGCGGAGAGCGCGGTGGGCGTTACGCGGATCGAGGTGCGCGAGGATGACCGGCTGTTCGTGTCGGTGACGCTGCCGAACATCATTGTTGGGACGGTTGGCGGCGGGACGGGACTGCCGACGCAGTCTGCGGGGCTCAACATTCTCGGGCTCAAGGGTGCGGGGAATGTGCGGCAGTTCGGCGAAGTGGTCGCGGCGTTGTGCCTTGCGGGCGAGCTGTCGATAATCGGGGCGCTGTGCGCGCATGAGTTTGCGAGCGCGCACAAGAATCTGGCGCGGGGCAAGGCTTGAGCGACGCCGTTGCACGGTCTGACACGCGCGGTCCCGACGCCAGAAGACTGGGCGCGCGGCTGTGGGCGTATCAGGCGGAGCGCTTCCCGCTGGTGAAGCATGGCGTATTGATCGCGGCGTTTGGCGCGTCGGCGACTTGCCTTTCGGCGCTGTTTCGCGGCGGAGCGCCCAGCGTGCTGGCGATTGTTGTCGCGGTGCTGGTGTTGTTCGGATTCTTCTTTCAGCTGCGCGTCGCGGACGAGCACAAGGACAATGAGGACGACACGAAGTTTCGTCCGGAGCGGCCGGTGCCGCGCGGGCTGGTTACGCTGGCAGAGCTTCGCGTTGTGGCGATTGGCGTGGGTGCCACGCAGGTCGCTCTGACGGTTGCGCTGGACTGGCGGCTGCTGGGGCCTCTGCTGCTGGTGTGGGCGTGGATGGCGGTGATGACCAAGGAGTTCTTCGCTCCCGCCTGGCTGAAGAAGCGGCCGATCATCTACATGGTTAGCCATATGGCGATCATGCCGCTGATCGATCTCTATGCGACGGCGTGCGACTGGCTGCCGGCGGGCGTGGCGCTGCATGAGAATTTCGGGCTGACGCTGGGAGCGTTCCTGTTGCTGTCGCTGGTGAACGGGTCGGTGATCGAGATCGCACGAAAGAGCTGGGCGCCGGAGTTGGAGCGCGACGGCGTCGAAACGTACTCTCGGCTGTGGGGCGCGCAGCGCGCCGGCATTGTGGTGATGGCGCTGTTGCTGGCGGGGCTGGCCCTGTCGGCCTTCATCAATGTGCGGTCGGATGCCGGTGTGGTTGTGCTCGTGGGCTTGATGCTTGTGACGATGTTCGCTGCTTGGACAGCCATCGATTACGCGGGCGCGCCGGCGGCGAGACAAGTGAAGCAGATGGAGACGGGTACGGCGGTGTTCGTGCTGGGGAATTACCTGCTGCTTGGCGTGATCCCGCTGCTGATGTCGTTGCTGCCATCGTGAGCGACGCGCGCCGATATGTGTTGACGGGTGAGGCCGCGATGTCGGCGGCGCTGGCTGGCGGCAAGGGCGCAGCGCTGGCCAGGCTGGCGGCGACGTTTCCGGTGCCGGCGTTCTTCGTGATCGCGGCGGAGGCTTTTGATCGGGACGGGTTGAGGGCTGAAGCGCGCGGAGAAATGAATCAGGGGTTAGCGCGACTGGCTGCACAAAGCGGGGCAGGGCGGTTGGCTGTGCGCTCCTCCGGGCGCGAGGAAGATGGCGCGGCGTCGGCGCATGCAGGTCAGTTCGAAACGGAGCTGAATGTTGCGCCGGGCGATGTGGCGGCTGCTGCGCATCGGGTGTGGCGGTCGGGATTCAGCGAGACGCTGGCGCAGTATCGGCAGGCGCATGGGCTGTCGGGTGATCCGCAGCCGCCTGCCGTTGTGGTTCAGGTGATGGTTGAAGCGCGTGCCGCGGGCGTGGCGTTCTCGGCGGATCCGGTGTCGGGCGATCGCGGCGTCGTAGTGATCAGCGCGATTGCGGGGCTGGCGGACAGGCTGGTCGGCGGCGAGGCGGATGGCGACAGCTATCGCGTTGGCGCTGGCTGGGCGACGCTCGAGGCGGACCTGGTGGGCGATGCGGCGGTGCTTGGCGAGGCTGAGCGCGCGGAGGTCGCGGCGATGGCGCGGCGGGCAGCGGAGCATTTTGGTTCGCCGCAGGATATCGAATGGGCTTTCGATGGGCGTGGACTGCACATGTTGCAGGCACGGCCGATTACGACGCTGGGAAACGTTGAGAGAGAGACTGTCCTGTCCTCCCCTTTGCACGGGGAGGAACCACGCGGGGAGAGGTCGAGCGATCTCACGATCTGGGACAACTCCAACATCGTGGAGAGTTATCCGG
>Ga0315906_10001979_pt1 | contig 29503 bp, 31 predicted proteins | sample LakEriMetagenome_4_FD_203526 | JGI IMG/M metagenome (GOLD analysis project Ga0315906, IMG submission 203526) | Freshwater fungal communities from buoy surface, Lake Erie, Ohio, United States - Buoy 2 MA122 | ecosystem: Environmental > Aquatic > Freshwater > Lake > Lake biofilm | place: USA...
GCTCCGCCTTGAAGGTCGAGCGAGCGAGGCCCCAAGTACGCTGGTACTGGAGCGGGATTTTGTGCATTTGTTTTTCAGCCTTGACGGCGAAACGGCGTTCCAATTCGGCCCGATGTACATGCGTCCGCTGCCCGAAGGACAGAGTTTTTTCATCTACAACCCAAAAGACGAGCTGAAAGCAGGCGTCGGATTGCCCCACGGCAAGCGGTTGATCGCGGTAAAATTGCGCTTTGACCGACTGCACCGCCTGTTTATGCCCGACGGCGGACAAAGCGACGAGCTTCCGTTTTTAGGAAAGTCTGAAATGCAGCGTCCGATTTATGACCAGCGGAGCGTGGATGCAGGCCAGCGCGTAATCCTCGACGCCCTTTGGTCCAAGAAGCTCAGCGACAACGCGCTCCGCGTGGCCCAGCTCGGCTACATCTATGAGTTGCTCGGCCACTACTTTCACAGCAGCGAGCCCGATACCGCCGTGTGTCCGTTTTTGAAGGACGAAGACAATTTGAAGCGAATTCACGACGCGAAAGCCGTGATTTTGGAGCAGTGGCAGGCCCCGCCCACCATTAAGCAACTCGCCGACCGCGTAGGCCTCAACGAATACCGCCTAAAGGCCGGATTTAAAGAGGTGTACGGCAATACCGTCTACGGGTACGTCATGGACACGCGCCTGAACCACGCACGCCGCATGCTGGACCAGGGACGGCTGAGCGTGAACGAGGTTGCGTTTGAAATTGGCTACCAAAATCCGAGTCATTTTATCGCAGCCTTCAAGCGCAAATTTGGCGTTACACCCAAAAAATACACCAAGGCCGAGGCGAACTAAGCGCGACCTTTGGGGAATGCGCAGGCTTCACCTTTCAGAACTCGCCGCCCACCCGGGCGGCTGGATTGTTTTTGACTTCGGAAACGTTTTAATCGAAATTGATCCGCCACGAAGTGTAGAGGCGTTTCGCGCGCTTGGCGCTCCGGCCGAGCTCCACCTTGACGCGGACTTTTTTCATGCATTCGAAACGGGCGCGCTGAATGCTAGCAGGTTCCGCGACGCGCTGCGCAGCCAACTTCGGTGGGCGACTTCTTCGCCAAGCCTCGACGCGGCCTGGAACGCACTGCTTTTAGCGGTTCCGCCCCGGACCATCGCCAAGCTGCACCAACTTCGGACCAAGGGCTATAAGCTGGCGCTGCTGAGCAACACCAACCCTATTCACATTGACGAGGTTCGCCGGCGCCTAGGACTGCGCGGCTACGCGGAGTTTGAACGCTGCTTCGAGCGGGTATTTTACTCGTTTGACATGGGCCTTCGCAAGCCCGACCCTGCGATTTACGCGGCGGTAGACCGCGAGCTGGGCATTACCCAACCCGCAGAGGTGCTGTTTGTGGACGACAACGCCGCCAACATTGCTTCCGCTGAGGCCCACGGCTGGCGGACGCTGCTTTTTCAGTAGGCTAACGCGGAGCGTCCTGGCACAGCTCAATCAGGCTGCCACCCGTCGATTTGGGGTGCAAAAACGCAATGATTTTACCGTCGGCCCCGGGCTTAGGATGCCGGTGAATCAAGGCCACGCCGGCGGCATCGAGTCGGTCTAGTTCCGCTTGAAGGTCGGCCACCGCATAAGCCACGTGGTGCAGGCCCTCTCCGCGCTTTTCTAAGAAGCTCGCGATGGGCGAATCCGGGCGCGTAGCCGCCAAAAGCTCGATTTTGTTGCCGCCCACCGCAAAAAACGACGTCATTACGCCCTCTGACGCAACTTCTTCGCGCTTATAGGGCCGCACGCCCAGGAGCTGTGAATAAAGCGTTTCGGCCGCGTCAAGGTCGCGAACGGCGATTCCGAGGTGCTCGATTCCGAGCCAATGGGGAGAGGGAAGCATGGCCTTAAAATTAGCGGTACTTTTGTGGCTATGGAATCCATTCGCCAAAAACGCATCAATTCGCTGCTTCAGCACGACCTGGCCGAGGTTTTTCGCGCCTTGGCGGCGGCGGAATTCCCCGGAACCCTGATCACCGTGAGCAAAATTCGGGTAACGCCCGACCTCGGACTGGCGCGGGTGTACCTCAGCTTTTTCCCGATCGACCGCACCGAGAAGGCCATGGAGTTCATTCAGGAGCACGCTCCGAGAATTAAAAACGAGCTCGCCGGCCGGGTGCGCCACCAGCTGCGCGTCATTCCCAACCTGCAGTACTACGCCGACGATTCGATGGAGTACGAAGCCAACATCGACCGATTGCTGCGCGAAGGCGGCGAAAATCCGTTCAAATAATGCGCGCAGGCGGACCGCAGTTGGGCTGGCGCCTGCTTCGCGGCCGCACACTGACCCAATGGGTGGCCTGGCTCGCAGCGCTGGGCGTAGCCGTAGGCACTGCCGCGATGCTCGTGGTTTTGGCCGGCTTCAACGGGCTTGAGGGCATGGTCCGCGCAGCCTACGAAGGTATTCACGCGCCCTACACCCTATCGCCGAGCAAAGGCCAGCACGCCCAGATCACGACGGAGGCCCTCCGCAACCTCCCTGAAGTCGAGGGCGTGGCCCACGTACTCAGTCAAAAGGCGCTCGTGCGCACCGACGAACGCGAACTCCTCGTAACCCTCTGGGGGGTCGACTCGGCCTTTACGGCGCTTAGCCCCTGGGCCGCCTCGTTGGTGCGCGGAGACGGCGACAGCCTCGCGCAGCTCGACGGGCTCTACGTGGGCACGGGCGTGGCGGAACAGCTGCTCGTTTCGTTTGACCTTGGCCCCGACCCGGTCGAGCTTTTGTGGCCCCAGCAAGGGCTTGAAGACGTGCAGCGCCAGTTGGGTTCCGTGCGCGGAACCTTTGCGGTGCACCCTCAAGTGGACTATGCCTACGCCCTCTTGCCGTTGGCTGAGCTGCGCGCCCTGCACCCGCTCGCGGACTCGAGCGCACTTTCGCATGTGCTCGTGTGGCCCAAAGCGTCTGTTCTCCACCGCGACCTCAGGCCAGACCTCGAACGGGCCGCCCCGGGCTGGACCGCAGAGCGCCCCGAGGAACGCGAAAAAGCCATGTTTCAGGTCCTGCGAAGCGAAGGCCTCGCAACCGCCGCCATCCTCGGATTTATCGTACTTCTGGCCTCACTAGGGCTGTACGCCGCGGCAAGCTTGATCATCCTCGAAAAACAGGGACAGCGCGCAATGCTCGCGGCCCTGGGAATGCCTGCGGAGCGTATTCGCACCGCCTTTATGTGGAGCGGAATCTGGCTCAGCTTACTCGGCGCGGCCGCCGGCGAACTTCTCGGCGGAGCCGTCGTAGCCGCCCAGGCCCAATGGGGCTTGCTCCAACTCGGCGAGGGCTATGTGGTCGACGCGTATCCCGTCCATTGGGACTGGACCGAAGCACTGGCCGTGTGGGTTCTGGTAGCCGGGCTTGGAACCCTGCTTTCGTGGCTCGCCAGCCGTCAAGCGGGCTCTGACACGAGGCTGTTGCGCAGCGCGTAGTCTCCGCGAATCTCGTCAAACGTAGCGCGGAGCGTGTCAAGCGAATCCGACGTAACCAGGGTTTGACGCAACTCCTTGAAATTGGGGAAGTTCCTAAAATAGTTCCCGTAGTGGCGGCGCATTTCGGCAATGGCCAACTTTTCGCCCTTCCACTCCACCGACAGCTCGAGGTGACGCTGGGCCGCGTCGGCGCGCACACTCAGGCTCGGCGGCGCGAGGTGTTCGCCCGTTGCCATGAAGTGCTTGATTTCCTTAAAAATCCATGGGTATCCGATCGTCGCACGGCCAATCATCACCCCGTCAACGCCATAGCGGTCGCGCATCAAAATGGCCTTTTCGGGGCTGTCCACGTCTCCGTTACCAAAAACGGGAATGTTCATTCGGGGATTGTTTTTTATGGCACCGATCAGTGTCCAGTCGGCTTCGCCCTTGTACATCTGGCTGCGGGTGCGGCCGTGAATGCTAATGGCCTTTATGCCAATATCTTGCAGTCGTTCCGCCACCTCGACCACGTTTTTGGTGCTGTCGTCCCAGCCGAGGCGGGTTTTGACGGTCACTGGCTTGTCCACGGCGTCAACGATAGCTTTGGTGAGGCGGACCATCTTTGGAATGTCCTGGAGCATGCTGGCCCCGGCCCCCTTGCACACCACTTTTTTCACCGGACAGCCGTAGTTGATGTCAATCAGGTCGGGGTTGGCCTCGGCACAAATCTCGGCGGCCTCAATCATGCTCTCGAGTTCCGAGCCAAAAATTTGAATGCCAATCGGCCGTTCGTACTCAAAAATATCAAGCTTGGCGCGGGATTTCGCAGCGTCGCGAATTAGGCCCTCGCTCGAAATAAACTCCGTGTACATCAGGTCGGCGCCGTTTTCCTTGCAGAGCGCGCGAAACGGCGGATCACTGACGTCCTCCATCGGGGCCAGCAGCAGCGGAAAATCCGGCAATTCAATGTCAGCGATACGTACCACGGCACAAAGGTACTTACTCCCGGCGGAGTGCCACGAGCACCGCCAACGCCGCCAGGGACATCGCCACTACGGTCCACGACCAAGGTTCCGCACTAAGGTCTGCATAGGAGCCAGGGCCCGCGCGCTGCGCGTCAACGTAGGTTAGCGCGTTGTGCAGTACATGGGCCCCGACGGGCACCCACAAGCGGCCGCTGCGTTCGTAGAGCCATGCCAAAAGGAGTCCGGCCGTGACGAGAAACGGCACGTGGAGCAGGTCAAAGTGAAAGCCTGCGAACAGCAGCGCTGACACAAACACAGCGTTCCGTCCCCAGCGCGGGCGAAGCATGCGCTGGAGGGCTCCGCGAAAGAACAGTTCCTCACCCACCGCCGCAATCAGCACAAACACCACTACGGCGAGCAGCTGGTCAAACACGTGGGGCAAGAACAGCACTCGGTCGACAAGTTGTGCTTGGCGCTCGGCATGCGCGATGGCCTCGGGCGCCCAATTCATGGACCGAAGAAGGTCCACCCAGGTGCCGGTCGACCATTCGAGCAGCGGCAGCAAGGCCGGCAGCACCGACCACGCCATTAGGGTCTGAACCCAGGTCCATCGTGGCTTGGGGAGTTCAGGCGACTCAAGCTCCACCTCGTGAGCGGCTTGCACCGACCAGCGCTGAAGCAGGGCCGCCGCCGGCAACAGGAACAAGGCCAAAGAGCCCAAACCTTGCTGGGCCAAAATAGCTCTCGCCGCATTGAGTTCCTGGCGCAGCATGACCTCGTTCAGACTCATTCCGGCGTAGCCAAGCAGGCCCATGACGGCCGATCCGCCGAGTCCCGAAACCAAGAGCAACGAGGCGAGCACCGCAAGGCCCAAAAACACAAAGTCTGACTTCATCACGTTCATCGCGGCCAAAAGTACGGGGCAAGGCATAGCCAGCAACCAGTAACTAGTCGCTAGTAACAAAAAAGCCCGGCTCCTTGCGGGCCGGGCTCTTCTTCGTGGTCAGTAGTTCTATTAGAACGACTTGAACAACTCTTCAGCCGATGCCGCAGGGTTGGCCGAGTACGAAAGCTTGAGTGCCTGCGCCTTGCGGAGTTCCTGCTTGATGTCGCTGATCAATCCCATCTTGGCGTCGACGTCGGCCTTGATCGAAACGGTGAACTTGGGTCGTTCCGCTTCGTTGATCGACTCACGCTGCAGAATAACCCACTGCTGAACGTCGCCCGTTGACGCAAGCTGGTCGGCAAGCTGAATGCGGGGCTCTGTACCAAGCGCAGCGCTCTTTGGGGCACCCACATAGATGTAGGTGGTCAAATCCTTGCGCTCGAGCTTTTGAATCTCTGTTGCCTGGGGTTTCTTCAGCTTTACCAGCAAAGTAACCTCGCGCATCGTGGTCGTTACCATGAAGAAGAACAGCAGCATGAAAACGATGTCGGGCAGCGACGCCGTCGACAACGGCGGTGTCTCAATCTTCTTTTTCTTTTTAATGTGTGCCATTATCCTCCGATTTTAACCGGTTCTGCTTCTGAGATGAACTGAGGGTAAACCTCATTCACCAACTCCTTATCGCTTTCACTCAACGACTCGTAGTCGCGGCCAAACTTGCGCTCGGCAAGCTCGTTGCGCAACTCGGAATACGCGCCCAAAAGCTCGTTACGCACGGTAACAAAGGTCTTGTAGCTCGTACCGCGGTCGTTCTGAAGCGAAATAACAGCTTTGCGCGGATTGTCAGAAGAATTCGGATCGCGCAGGCCGCGGCAGTCCTCGCAACTGCCGTCGCCATTGTTATCAATGAATTCTTTGGCAAGCCGGCGAATATCTTCGAGCGACGCGTATTCGTCTTCAATCAGGAGCTGGTCCTGAGCGTTGACGAGCACCACGAAGATGTTCTTCTCTTTAATGTCTTGCTCCTCGGAACTCTCCTCGGTCCAGGGCGGCAGCTTCACAAGCAAGCCCTTGTCCACGTCCATAGTCGTGGTTACCAAGAAGAAGATCAACAGCAGGAAGGCGATGTCAGCCATCGACCCTGCGTTGATTTCAGGAACGCTACGTTTCTTACTGGCCATACGTACGCCTTATTTGCGCAAACGGCTAAGTGAAGAGTAGAGTACTGCTCCGACCGACAGCAACGACATGATGTACGTCGCGTTCAAGCCGGTCGAAACCCAGCGTGATCCGCTTTCAGAGATGTTCTTGTAGGATTCGTAGTCCGAACCTGAAGAAATCGCGTAGCTCAGGATGAGGATTCCAGCGAGGGCGCCGAAACCGATAGCCGAGCTGCGAAGCGAAGCAGGGTTAATGAGCATTCCGCGCACGGCGCTAAAGATGGCCAGCGCTACCGCGACGAAAAACATCGCGATAGATACCCAAATTGATGCGCCCACGTTGAATTCTAGGTTGTCTTCGCCTCCAAAGAAAATGAGCAGCGAAAACACCAGGCCAATACCTCCAAGGATAATGGCTAGTAGTCGGCTTAGTTTATCAAACGACATGATTCGATTACTTTTTCAGGTGCGCAGCAACGATGTCCAGGAAGCTGATTGAAGCATCTTCCATTTTGTTCACCAAGTTGTCGATCATGGCAATGATCAAGTTGTAGAAAATCTGAAGGATCATGGCCGCAATCAGACCAAATACCGTGGTCAAAAGGGTTACCTTAATACCTCCTGCTACCAGTGACGGGCTAATATCGCCCGCAGCTTCAATGGCGTCGAAGGCCTGGATCATACCGATAACGGTACCCATGAAACCAAGCATCGGTGCAAGAGCGATGAAGAGCGAAATCCAAGATACGCCACGCTCCAACTTACCGTTCTCTACCGAGCCAAGGCTCACGATGGCTTTGTCTACCATGTCAATGCCTTCGTCCATTTTCTCCAGACCCTGGTAGAAAATAGCGGCAACGGGTCCGCGGGTGTTGCGGCACACTTCGAGTGCAGCAGACTTGCCGCCACTCTTCAGGGCAGCCTCCACATCTTGAAGAAGTTTCTCGTTGTTGCTGTTCGACATAGACAAGTACAGTACGCGCTCAATGGCAATGGCAAGGCCAAGAATCAAGGTCAAAAGAACCGGGGCCATCCACAAGGGGTCACCCTCGATGAACTTCTCTTTGAGGACTTGCGTGAAGCTCTCCTCTTCTTCTACGGCCGGAACGGCTTCTTCGGTTGCAGCGGCAGCCGTATCGGCAGCGGCGGCATTCGTGTCGGTTGAAGCAACTTGCTCGGTGGCAGCCGCATCAGTAGCTTCTTGAGCCAGAACGGGTTGGGTGAATAGAATCCCTGCAGCGAAGAACAGGGCGAGAACCTTTTTCATGGGGTTTTGCGAGGTTGGTTAAACGTTGTAAAAAATGTCTTTGACGAGCAAAAGTAGGTACTCTGCGTTAATGCAAAAATTATCGGGGCATTAAATTCTTGCCCTTTATCAAATTATGCCTTAACCGCGGCCCGGTGAAGCACGTCAGGACTGAGATCAGGCGTGGCCAAAATGGCTGCAACGGCATCGCGAGGATGGTCTACTACCGTCCATAAATCAAGGTGCTCTGGATTCATGAACTCCTCGTCGACCATGCGGCGGAGCAGACTCAGAAGGTCGGTGTAAAATCCGTTCTGGTTCACAATGACCACCGGCTTGAGGTACTGACCTAGGCGCTTGAGCGTGATGGCTTCGGCAAGCTCCTCAAGCGTGCCGCAACCGCCGGGCAGCGCGATGAGTCCTTCGGTGTTGGCCAGCAGGCCGGCCTTGCGCTCGGCCATCGTGGCGACAAAAGTGAAATCCGTCACCAGCGGGTGGTTCATCTCGATGTCCTTCAAAAACTGGGGCATGACGCCCGAGGCCTTGCCGCCGCGCTGAATCACTTCAGTGGCCATGTGGCCCATGAGGCCGGTTTTTCCGCCGCCGAAAACGAGGGTTGCGCCGGCGTCTACGAGTGCTTGGGCAAGCTCACTCGCGCCGTCCACATAATCTTGTGCGACTCGGGCGGACCCAGCACAGTAGACGGTAACGCGGGCTCCGCGCAAATCGCGGCCCATCATCCTTGGGCGTTTTTAAGTTCGTCGATGCGCGGAATCAGGGCCTCGGCCTCTGCGCGCTTGAGGTCCGACGCCTTTCGGTCGACCGTAGAAAGTTTAAAGGACTGCTCCAGCAAGGCCTGGTACTCCTCGGTAAGGAGCTCGAGCTCGGATTTTTTGCGGAAAAAAGAAAACATGTTGCCAAAGGTAGACGCCACCGAAGGCGCCTTTGTTCAACGCCAGCGGGTTTTCAGAAACAAGCCGGCTACCGCGTTGGTAAATAGGCCTGCGACCGGCGCAAAAACGGCACCCTGAACGGCGTAGGTAGTGAGCGAGAAGTAGGTTTCAGCGGCGTCCATCGACATGTAGCCCTGCTCCACGGCAAACGCCTTGAAGTCCGAGAAGAAATTCGGATTAATGAACGAGAAAAACAGGTACTGCACCCCGACCGACAAAATGCCCACCGTCACGCCAACGCCAAGTCCCTGACCCAAGGCCTGGAGGTAGGATAGTTCGCCGCCGAGTTCCGCGCGGCGCGCGAAGAGCCCCCAAATCATGATCGCCACGGACGGAACCAAAATCAGGTTGGTGTAGGTGGCGTGGTGCGCAATGTAGGTCGTGTGAAGCCCCACGAGGTATTCCGCGATGATCCAGATAAACTGCATCAGGGCGAAGATGATTCCGAATCTAAAGGCGGTTAGCATAGCGTGGTGCGTGTAGGGACGTTGTGAAGATGCGTCAAACCGACGAAAGGTTGCGTGCGGTTCATAGAATGATCAACGATCATTGAGCCAGCATCGTATGTGCGTGCGTGAGCGTACTTTTGCAGCATGGTTCGCAAACTTTTACTGGTGTTTGGAGGCATTGTCCTACTCGTGGTAGGGCTGGCCGCATGGTTGGGTGCATTCAGCACGCTGGTTATCAACGACTCAATGCAGGGCGGCTATATCGTGGCGGGCTACGACCACGTGGGTCCGTATGAACAAATTAGGCCCGTATTTGAGGACGCTCACGCGACGACGGATTCCCTCGGAATTGTAGCTGAAGAGTACATCGGCATATACTATTCCAACCCCGACGAGGTCGAAGAGGACTCGCTTTTGAGCTTCGCCGGTGTGGTTGTAGGCCGTAGCGAAGAAGACCTTGGCACGCTTGATTTTGCCGACCTGCGCCTCGAGCGCATCCCCGAAGGCCGCGCGCTGTGGATTGAGGCTCCGAAGCCCAATGACTTGGCCATGTTCGTGGCCATCATGCGCGCATACCCGAAGCTGGGCGAGGCCGCTAAACAAGCTGGCTTGGAGCCCGGATGGGTGTATGAGGTGCACACCGACAGCACGGTGCGCTTTGTGTTTCAGGAGTACCCTGTGGCTCAGGAAGCGATTGATTTGTAATTTTTTGTAGGTTTGTTAGGTATGAATCGCGCAATGTCCTTGTTTTTGGTGCTGCTGCTCGCGCTGGGCAGTGCGTCATTTAGCATGGATGGCGGTTCGTCAAACCTCGTGGTCTACCCGAATCCGGTTCAGGGCACCTTGCGCGGCCAGCTTGACGTCAGCGGAACGCAGCCCGTAGCCCTGAGCCTGTACGACATGCTCGGCCGCCGGATTGAGGTGAAAAGTTTGCCCTCGAGCCAACGCCAGTTTGCTTGGGAGGTTGGCCACTTGCCCGCCGGAATGTACTGGCTAAAGGCCGAACAAGGTGAGGTCGTGGTGGCCCAAGTCAGGGTCGTGCTCGCCAAGAGCTAAGTGACTGAATTCTAGAATTTTTTAGTTTTTATTCGTCGGTAACCGTTTAGGGGACGACTGGCGTTGGGGTGCGGGCGGAGCTTGCAGGTCTAAATCTGCATGACCCATGATCCACCTTCGTTTTCTTTTTGGGACGGTCCTCGCGATCGGAACCTCTTTGGCGGTAGGGGCCCAGCCCTTGGCCGCTTGGCACTTTAATTTGGAACGCACCCAGGCCGACAGTGGTTTTGGGGAGCTTCAGGTAGCTCGAACGCTCGGCTCCTACGCCAGCGGAACGGGAAGCGGGAAGGCCTGGTCGCTGCGGGGCTTTGCGCCGCAAGGCAGCGAGTCGGGCGAACGCGGCTGGGCGATGCGTGCCACTACCCTCGGCATGGACAGCGTCTGGCTGACCGGGCTGCTGCGCGGCTCACCGACCTCGTCGCGCTGGTGGCGGGTAGAGTCGTCGGTGGACGGAGGTTCGACGTGGACTACCCTGTGGTCGGCCGACACCGGATGGGGACCGTTTGATACGTGGGTGCCGTTCCGCATCCCTTTAGCTGGGGCCGAGGGGCATGCCCGCGTCGAGCTGAGGGCGGTCTCGGTTTTTGCTCCCGTGGCCTTCACCAACTTCGGGGGGTCATTTGGGGCGAACCAAGCCTACCAAGGAATGCGCGTCAACCCGACCTCCGCTACCCAGAACTACAGTACTTCAGGCACGTGGCGATGGGAAAACCTCTCCTTGCGCGGAACCGAGTCGCCGCCAACCGTGTGGAACGGCCAGCAGTGGTCGGCAGGGCTTCCCGACTCGGCGACCAATGCCTGGGTTTTGGGTATGTATTCGGGGCCTGGGTTCTGCTGTGCCAATCTTGTGGTTGGCGCAGGAAGCACGCTCGAAGTGGTTGCGGGCGGGGCGCTGGACGTGCGCGGACGCGCCGTGGTGGACGGGAGCGTGGTGCTGGCCAGTGGTACGGTGTCGGGCGGCAGTCCCCAGGCGGCTGCCCAGTTCCGGCTGGCGGGCGCTGGATGGGGGAACGGCCACGTCTACGGCGGCACCGATTGGGCCCAATCGGGCTGGCACCAGCTTTCGAGCCCGCTGGACCGGGGTATTTCAGGGTTGAGCGGTGTGGACAGCGCCCAGCTTTTTTCGTGGAATGCCGACAGCGGAGCCTACCGCCTGCCCGGTGTTGGGCTTGAGGCCCGCGGACGCGGGTTTTTTGGTTCGGGCAGCGGAAGCGTGGGGATCCACGGTCCGCTCGCCCGGCAGCCTTGGCAGGGCTGGGATCTCGGTTACGCTCCGGGCACTGCCGCCTCAAGTGGCACAGCATTCACGACAGCCGTTCAGGACGGCTGGAACCTCGTCGGTAACCCGTTTTGGTGCGGACTGGATTTTAGCAGCTTGGCCCGCCAGGGTGTGGACGCGAGCTATTCCATTTGGAATCCAGCTCTTTTTGGAGGCCAAGGTGGCTACGATACCTACAGCCCGAGCGGAGGAAGCCTAGGTTCCGTAATTCCGCCGTTGACCGGGTTTTGGGTGCGCGCTCAGGGTGCCACGTCGGCGCTGAGCACCACCAATCAGGGCTCGCTTGGACCGGGAGCACCGACTTCGGGGGCACGTCGCATCGAGCTGAGGGATGCCGGCGACAGCTCATGGCAGGCGTCGGTGTGGCTCATGCCCGACGACGGGGCAACCGCCCTTTTGGACTTCGAGCACGATGGTATTCAGCGCGTTAGCCCCGCCCCGCTGCGCTGGAGCATCGAGTCGGCGAATGGCGACGCGTTTGCCAAGCGCTGGAACCCGAGTATGCCGCTGTCGCTTCGGTCCGAAGTGGCGCAGCCGCGAACCGTGGTTGCGCGCTGCGTCGGATGCTCCGAGCCGATGTTTCTGGTCGGCGAAACCCAGGTCGTGCCCTTGGATGATGGGGGTGCCGTCGTGCAGCTTGACGGAATGCAGCATTGGCAGGTCTGCAGCGCCTTGGTGCTGCCCAAGGCGGACCAAAACGCTCCGATGTGGCGCGCTGGGCCTGGATTTGTTTGGGTTCCCGACGCGGACGAACTCACGATCCTCAACGCGCTCGGCCAGGTCGTGGAGCACACAGACCACGCCGACGGGGCACCGCTCACCCACTCCCTTCCTCGGGGGCTTTATGTGCTTCGGGTGCGGCGCGGAACCCAGTGGACTCAAATTAAAACCATATTAACTCCTTGATTATGAAATATATACTTTTTTTGAGTGCGATGTGGGGCAGCGGTTTGCTGGCGAACCCCAGCGACGAAGCCCTTTGGAAGAAGTCGTTTGACGGGATGTTCGAGCCGCCTACCGCCCTGCCGGTGATCGATTCTCGTGCCGCAGAGCCCATGCCTCCGGTTCCGGTGGATGGCGGGGTGGTTCTACTTCTCGCGGTCGGGATTGCTGCAGCGCGAAAACGCTTGGCGCGGTGAGGGCATTAATGGCCCTATGGCGGCACCGTCAGCTGCTTTGGGCGTACCTTCGGATCACCTACTTCATCCTATGGAAGCACTAACCACTTGGATTCGCCAGAACCGTCCATTTCTTGGCTTTGTCGTCCGCTTTTTGGTCACCTTTTTTGTGCTGAGCTTCGTGTACAGCTTGTATTTGGTGCTCGTAAAGCGCAACGGCGACCTCGATATGGTCACCTACTGGGTGAGTCGATTGAGCCACGAGACCGCACGATTGATGGGCGTCGCCGACTGCGAGTGGTCATGCTTCCTCGACGGGTGCTACGTGGGGCGCGAAGGTCGGATGGTCAACATCCTCGAAGGCTGCAACGGGCTCCGCTTGGCGATTGTCTACGCGGCATACGTCATCGGAATCGGCGGGTGGACCTGGCGTTCACTCCTCCAGGCTTTTGCCGGACTGTTTGTCGTTCAGCTGTTTAATGTCGTACGCATCGGTGCGCTCGTGGCCCTGCGCGACCACGGCGGCGACACCTACTTCTTCTTTATCAAGTACGTTTTTGGCGTGTTTATCTACGGATCTATTGTCGTCTTATGGATTCTAAAACCCCGCATTGATCGATGGATGGGAGCCAAATAGCGGAATCGCGGCGGTTTTGGTTGTGGAGCATTGCGTTTTTAATGCTCTCCATGTTCGTGAGTATTGTGGTGGGCGAAGAGAAGCACGCCCTAGGCTTTGATCCCTTGGGGATTCCATGGGTTCGAAACCTGTATGCCGGCCTGAAAATCGCCCTGGGTATCGCGTACGTGCGGATCGTCGGCTTTCGCTGGGCCTGGGTTGCCGGGCTCGTCGTTTTTGCGCTGCTCGTGCGCACGTTTGCCGAAGGCACGTTCACCGTCGCACTGATCGGAGCCGCCATGGCGTACCGCGTCATGCGGTGAAGCAACTTTTTTAAATGTTTAAACATACATATGGGATTCCGCCCTATATTTGCCCCATTAATGTTTAAACACACAACTATGGCCACTTGGACTATTGACCCCAGCCACTCTGAAATTGGATTTGTTGCACGCCACTTGGTAATTACCAAGGTTCGCGGACACTTTGGCGAGTACGCCGGCAACGTAACCTCGAGCGACGAAGCCCTTAACGACCTCAGCATTTCGTTTGAGGCCAATGTTGCGAGCATCAGCACGAAGAACGCCGACCGCGACAACCACTTGAAGTCGGCCGACTTTTTTGACGCCGACAACCACCCGAAGCTTGCCTTCGTGTCAAAGGGCGTGCGCCGCAACGGCAACAACCTCGAAGTGGACGGCACTATGACCATCCGCGGCGTAGAAAAACCCGTATCGCTTAAAGTGGAAGTGGGCGGTATCGCCAAAGATCCCTGGGGCAATACTAAAGCTGGCCTGAGCTTTTCAGGAAAGCTGAACCGCAAGGACTTTGGCTTGGCGTTTCACGTGCTTAACGAGGCAGGCGACCTGCTCGTGAGCGACGAAATCCAACTCGAGGGCGAAGTACAGCTCAAGCTCGAGGCCTAGTTGCTCGAAATCGACGATCAAGGCCACGTAGGATTCTACGTGGCTTTTTTATTCTACGCTAAGTATGCTTATAATGAGCCAATTAGGGCGACCATAAAATCTATGAGTATCTTTAGTGAATACCTACCCTAGTATGCGCAGCTTTTTACCCCTTGCCCTTGCCATCGCTTTGAGCCTTCCGCTCGCCGCACAGTGGACACCCAACACCGCACTGAATACGCCCGTTGCCACGGGAGCCACTGACGACCTTCAGGCCATTACAGGGCTGAGCGGCCGAACCTATGTTGTGATGTTTCAGCCCAACTCGGGTGGGTACAGCCCGCGGCTGCAGGTGCTGAACGAGCAGGGCGTTCCGCGCTTGGGAAACAACGGCATGGTGTTCAACACCACGACCCCGATGAGCACCTACACCGTGACCTGGGACCTTCGCTTGGACGCCCAAGAGCACGTCTACATTGGGTTTACGGGCACGGGCAACACGGATGCGGTGGTGCACCGGCTCGACAGCGCTGGAAACCACGTGTGGAGCACGTCAGGGGTTGCGCTCGGACAGGGATACGACGTCAAACTGCTTCCGTTGGCCAACGGCGACGTGATGGCAGGCTGGCTGGACGCCAACGGAGGCGGGGCAAAACTCCGAAAGATTGGCGCGGCCGGGAGCTTTGCGTGGCCGGCGGCAGTGACCATTGCTTCCCCAACTGGATCGGGTCAAGTTCAGGTGGGCGAACTGATGGAGTACAGCAACGGCGACGTGCTGGTTATTTTTTATGTGCGCACTGGGTTTGGGCCCTCTGCCCTGCCCTACGCGCAACGCTACTCGGCCTCGGGTACGGCCGTTTGGCTTCAGCCCAAGGCCTTGACGAGCGGCTGGTACGTGTACAGCAACCGCCGGTTTCCGCTGGTGCAGCGGGGCGACACCGCCTACTTTGGGATGGCCGCCGCGCAGGGCCTTGACCTTCAGGCCAAGGTGCAGCGCATTAATCCGCTGGGCGGGCTCCCTTGGGGAACCAACGGCATCGACGTGTCGACGCTCAACAACCAGTACGAGCGGAATGTGACGATGGGCGTGGCGCCGGACGGCGACATGCTCTACGTGGCTGCCGAGGTAACCCCAACCAGCCAGGGCCAGATGGGCACCATTTTGCAAAAAATGCACGTAAAAACAGGCGCGCTCCCGTGGGGCGCTGCGGGGCGCATGCTGTTCAATCCCAGCAACAAAGACCAAAGTCCGCAGGGCGACATGGGCTTCATTGCCAGCAAGCCCGTAATCCTCTACAGCGACGGGTTCAACAACGGCGGAACCCCGGTGCGCCTGCTCGCAGCCTTTTTGGACACCGCTGGGGCACTGACGGACAGCATCCCAATGGCCACCTACACGTCGCCCAAGGGGCGCGTGCACTTGAGCGGAGCCGTGAATTTTGACGTGACGGCGGTATGGGCTGAAGACCGAGGCGCCGGCACACTCGCTTTTGCGCAGCGTCTGAACCGCACGCCTTGTCCGCCCGTAAGCGCTGGCACGGGGTGGGGATCAACGCTGGATTCTGCCTGGCTGTGGTACGCGGGCGGCGGGGCCGACTCCCTGTACTGGACGCTGGGCGACGGCACGACGGCTTCCTCGAACGGGAGCGACACGCTGCACCACCGTTATTCCGCCAACGGAACCTACACGGTTTGGCAGTTTGCGTACCGAAACTGCGGGAGCGCGGATTCCACGAGCACAAACGTCGTGATTCAGGGAATCGGGCTGATCGAGGGCTCGCAGCCAAAGTCGTATGTGGTTCCTACCCGAAGCGTTGGCCCGCTAGTGCTTCAGGCCGCAGCCCCCATGGATGCGGTATGCTGGGACGCCTTGGGGCGCCGCGTTGCATCGGTTCGGGAATGGGTTCCCAATACCGTTTGGAATCCCTTCACGACCTGCCCAAATGGGGTATACTACATCGAGCTAGCAGACGGCCAGCGTTGGCCCGTCGTTCTTCAGCGAGATTGAGCTCACGAAGAGCGGTAGGCCACCTCGTGGTAGGTTTTCACGTGGGGTCCGAAGAATATCCGTGCGAAAATGCGCAACGCGGCTAGGCCGTCAATGACGAAACTGAGCGAAAAGAGTACGGCAAGGCCCAACTGATCTTCGCCAATGTGGGCAAAGAGCAGGTCTTCGCCCAAAAAAGCCGTGGTGATCGGAAAGCCCGAAATGGCCAGGCTGGCGAGAAGCACGACAAACGAGATGCGCGGATGCTCGTAGTAGTGCCCGTGGAAGCGCGTGAGGTCGATTCCGCCTTCGAGGCGGCGAAGTCGTTCGAGCGCAAGCATGCCAACCAGTGCAGCGAGGTAAATTCCGCCCAAGTACAGCAGTGTGGAGGGCACGTCGAGCGACGCGTTGAACGCCACAGCGAGGGCAGTAAACGTGTGGTTCATAACTAAAAGGAACCAGGCCAAGCGAGCGTGGGTGCGTTCGGCAAATGCTTTCAGCACCGAGGCAAGAGCGGTACCAGCCGCCAGGTAGGGCATCATGGGCTTAATGGACGCCGGAACCCACTCTGGGCGAAGCAGCAGCACCACAAGCAGCATAATGACCGGTCCAAAAAGGGCCATGGCGCCAGTTACCGTAAGGAAGTCGAGTCGCCGACCAGCGGATTTGATGGGATTCCACAGCCAACGGTACATGAGAGTGTCAAGATTGAATTCCTTGATGGACAGCACATAAAGCGTGTCGCGCAGGCGCGCGGGAAGCAACTGCTCGCGGCTGCGGTGGCTGGGGTTGAATCCGAACAACTGCTCTCGAATTTGGTAGGTAACTACCGAGGGAGAAATCAGGAGTTGGTAGGTGCGCAGCAAGGCGTTCCCCGAGATGTGAACCAGGGCCAAGGTGTTCCACCCAAGGGCAATTTCAATGAAAATGATGCCGATTTGGGCCGCAGACGCATAGGCAATTTGGGCCTTAACCGAGGACTGCACCCGAGCGATGCCAGTGGCAACCAAGGCGGTAACCAGCCCAACTGCGCCGATGAGCCAGGGCATCAGGGGCAGTTCCGACCAAAAGGCGTGGGTGCGCAGCAAGATGAACGCTCCCATGTGGACCGACAGGGATCCGTAGAAAATGGCACTCGACGGCGTAGGCCCCTCCATGGCGCGCGGCAGCCAGGCCGTGAAGGGCAGCTGGGCCGACTTGGCCATGGCGGTGAGGAGTACGGCCGCCGCGATCACCCAGGCCATTTCTTGGTGGCCCGCCAAGTGTTCGCGCACCAGTTCGTGGGAATTAAGGAGCGAAAACGGAACATTGGCATGCCAAAAGTGGTGGCTCATCCACATGGCCAGCAGAAGGCCCACGTCGGCGATGCGGTACACCGAAAAGACCTTCAGCGCATTTTTCACCGGCAGGTAGCGGTCGCGGTAGAAGGCAATCAGCAAAAACGAGGAGACGCCTAAGACTTCCCAGCCCGCAAAAAGGGTTTCGTAGTTGCCGGCCACCACCGTAACCGTGTAGCCCATGTAAAAGAACCAGATGTTGGCAAAAAATCGGGCATAGCCCTTTTCGCGGTGCATGTAGACCGAGCTGTAGGTAGCCACAAGCGAAAACAAGGCCGCCCCAAGGAGGAGAAACACCGCCGCGAGGTAGTCTAAGTGGATGGCCGCAATAAACTGATAGCCTTCTGTTTCATAGAGGCTGAGGTTCAAGTCGGTCCACGGGATTCGTCCGCGGTAAAGCCAAACCGCAATCGCAGATAGAATCGCCGCGAGGTGCGCCAGGGCCATTCCGATCGTCCACCGCGAGATGGCCTTCTCGGCGCGCGACGGGAGGAGTAGGACCCCGAGGTAGGCCGCGAGCGGAGCGAGCGTAATAAAGTAGAGTAACGCGTTCATACTAAGCTGATTTGCGAATTAGGTGAACTGGAATGTTATCGCGGGATGTCGCTGCAAGCTTGGACGCGTCGTCGACCTCAGGAAGGGTTTGGGTGAACGGCACGTAGGGGGTGTAGGTCCCCCCCTGCTCGTACCGGTAGATTGCCCGAGTCACTGGATCAATCACCGCTAGATGAATCCACGCTAGGTCAAACCAGGCCCGCGTCGCAGGCGCCCTTTGGAGCATTTTTTCTACGACGTCGGGCGCCTGAACGACCACCATCAGCAACCGCAATGGGTCGTGGACTTCGATCATTAGGCTTGGCAGCCCGGGGCGCAAGTCGCCATCGATGCCGTTGGCTACGCCAATGAGGCCCATGACGTTGTGGGGCAACTTCGTGCCCGCCCCCAAGCGCTGGTTGTCGACTCGAGAGAAGTAGTATTCGAGGTTGATGCCGCCACACACGGGTGCTGCAGCTCCCAAAATGGTTTGGAGCCCATAGCCTTCGGGGTCTTGGGCCGGATCGTAGCTGTTCAAAAACGCTCTTCGGTCCAAAAACACGTGGTCGGTGAAGGCGCGCGGTGCCACGATGGCGAGCGCATTCGTCGCGTGATTCAGTTCAGGCCGGGGCTCAAACAGCGATGCCGAACGCCGCCGAACGTGGTTTCGAGCCTTCGAGGCGTCGGTTCCCAAGGGGACCGCCTCGAAGCGCCGGATGCGCTCTTGGGCGTTGCGGCCACTCGCCGCTTCGCAGTCGCGCACGAACTGAGCGTGGCGGGCAGCATGGTCGGCCGTAAGGTCGTCGAAGTCATAAAAGGCCAGTTCGTCGCGGGTTGTATCGCGAAGACCCGGCATAAACCGAGTCGATTCGGGAATATGGATTCCCCGCGCGGCCAATCGATCGCGGACTTGGGGATCGTTGGCCATTCGGCAGTAGGCTCTGGCGTTCACCGAGCCGGCTCGACCGCTGCAGGCTCCGCAGTCGTAGGCCGCGAAGTGGGGATTGTTGGTGGAACTCGCACCGTGGCCGATGATGTACACCAAGGGCGCAAAACCCGAGGTGAGGCCCGTGGTCGTCAGCACGCCCGCTACACGGTCGGCCATTTCGTCAAGCGTGTAGCCAATTTGAACGCCGTGGTCGTGTTCCCCTTGAAAGCCAACGGTGAGCTTGGCTCGCGGGTCCACGTGGTCGAAGGCAAGCGACGTTCCCGCCTGCTTGCTCGGCCGAACGAGGTGGTAGGCCAACTTGAAGAGCGCCAAAAACCCTAGGGTTTGGGACCAAAACCAACCGCCCCAAACGGTATGAGACGACTTTTCAAGGTTGCGTTCTCGGGAACGCACTGAACTGGTTTCAAGCGATTTAATTCCGTGCTTTGGCGTGACCGGCGCCGGACAAACTTTGACCGGAAACTTAGCTCCTTCAGGCAGGTAGTAGGCGTCGATGCCAAAAAAACCGGGCGTTCCAAACGTTTGAATGCGCGGGTTGCTGTGCTCCAAGTGCCGGCGGAACGAGCATTCCCTGTCGTCGATGCAAAAGAAGGCTTGTACTTCGGGCTGTTCCGGCTCTTCGTGCAAATCCGGACTTTGAACCAGTCCGCGCAGGACCGTGTCGTAGAACGTCCACTCCATGGCCTCTTGCCAAAACTGCAGTACCGCGTCTTTTTCGCCCAACTCTACGTCGGCAAAAAGCTCAGTGGGGCGTTCGGTCAACCGCGCAGCGAGTGGCTGAAGATCACCCCCACTGCGGTCCAGTAGGGCATCCCATTCAAGCAGTAGTTCCACAAAAATGAAGTCTTCGAGCCGTATCGGCCGCTGATCAAGAATGCTTTGGGGCAAGTCCTCAATGGCGGCAACCATCCCAGACCAACCTTGGTGTGCAAACTGTTGGTCAAATAGGTAGTGCTCAAAAAGGGATTCGTCACCGACTATTTTGGCTAAAAGGTCTTCTAGTTGGACCTGGGGGTCCATCAGGGCTGCACGCGCCTCCTTGCGCCGAAAAAGGCTTAGTACCGAAGACGCTTCAAGTTGGGCTACCGCATCCCGAAAGGATTTTGCGCGAGATTCCGGGAAGCTCCACATCGCAATTCCCTGATCTAAGTAGCTGTTAATTAGCCGAAAAAGGGTCGGATGAACTAAGGAATCCAAATCAACACCTTGGCTGCGCTTCCAGGTTCCGCGAAGCTGGCCAATCCGCTCGTAGTGTTCCTCGTTAAACGCCGCAAAGTGCATTTTTTGCTCCCACTTCGTTCGATCTGCGTTCGAATAGTCGCGGAGCACCCAATCGATGGCGCCTTGAGCGATAAGGCCTTGGGCAAATCGCTGGCGGTATTCCCACAGGGGCAAGGTGGTTTTGTAGCCAAACAACTCGTTGGCTTTTTTCAGTCCGACAAAAAACGTATCGTGCTGGAACGCATGAAGCGTGTTGTGGTGCACAAAGTCTTTGAGCGGCGCTTGTGCAGGCAAGTAGTGCTTCAGTTCGTGAAGCACGTGGTGGCGGTCAAACCGACTCATAATTACGGAATAAATACTTGATACTGGAGCGTAAACTCATTGCGGCGACCGGTTGACTGCCATAGGCCGTCTGGCGTTGTACCGCCGTACACTGGACGGGTGCCCCAGTCCAGACTTAGCTTGCTGCGGTGCCCTTGCTCAAGCAAATTGACACCGAGGTTGGTAATCCACATGGGGCGTTCCAGACGGTCGGAGTGCGCAACCCGAGCCGACCCATACGGCTGCACCCGAATTCGCTCGGAACCTCGGTCGGGGCTAACCCAAGACGCCTGACCGTACCACGAACTGCCCGTAGAAAACATGGGGTATGCGTTCCCGTAGCCGCCGAGCGAAGCCGCCGGATTCACGGAACTGTTTGCAGGGTTCATGATTCCGTTGGTACGCAGGTAACCGGGGCCATAGTTGGTCTTGAAATAGCCCAAATAGCCCGAGAATGCCGCGCGACGGCTGCCGTAGGGTTGTTCGGCAAACACCGCAATCGACGCCAAATCCAGCGGGTGCAGTGCGGTGTCGCCTGCTTGGAGCGACCACATCGCGTTCGCTTGGTGGATGGCCCCAAGCTCTAGGTTCAAAATGCGCTTGGTCCCCAAGTAGGTGCCCGTCATGTAGGGCGTCGTGTGGGGCTCCTTTTCTGCGAAATTCCACACGAAAAACCCTTGTAGCTGCTTCGTTGCCGCCTGTGGGTTAAACGTGGAATGCGCCGAAATTCCTGTGGCTGCACCCGACGAGGCGTAGGCAAACGGGGTCGTGACTGCTACGCGGTAATCCAAGCGCGCAATCTGGCCTCGGGCATACACGCTGAGCTTGCGCGAAAACTGGTCTGTTTGGTCCACGGTTGCCTGAGCAAAAACAGGCACATCGAGGGTGGCAATTGTGCCGATCGAGGGTTGGCTAAAGCGACTTAACCCGTTTAAAATGGTCAAGCCACCCCCGACCTTGAGCTGATTTTTGGCCGAAAGCCGGCGTTCCATCACCGCGTCGTGAATGAAAAACTGGTTTTTGCGGTTCCCTCCGTTGCCCAGCGAAAGCGCGTTCACGTTGTTCATTCCCAACTGAGTATAGAAAAATACCCGTGGCGCAATTTGGCCGAACAACTGCATGCGGGTGCGGCGCAGTCCGATGTCGGTTGTCCAATCTTTGGGCGTAGCGTTGACCGCCGAACCTGGATTGCTTTGGTCGGCGCGGACCCATACTTGGTTGAGCCAGGTCCACTGCAGGTATTCGCTACCTGAGGCGTTGAGCGAGGTTCGCATTCCTTGGCCGGAGGCCAGGCCGAACCCGAAAACTACCCCAGCCGCAGCCAGGGTAGTTCTCGCTGTTCTGATGCTCATTTTTTCTTCACAATTCGGGTGGACAACTCGTGCTTACCGAGCACTTTGGCGTTATCTGGGTAAAGCACCTTAACGTGCCTGTTGGTCTTTTCTGCGTCGTGCTGCACCGCATGAAGCAACTCCATCGTGCTGTGGTCCAGCATTTTGACCTTTCGAGCGTCGACTACCGCCTTCGGAGCCGTTTTAAGCGGCTCAAGCGTTTTACCCAACCGGATGATGTTGGCAAAAGAGAAGGCTCCTTCGAGTTCAACGTGCGCTCCGTCGTCGGCATGCTCCGTGTGGATTTGCGCTTTGGTGACCTGACGAAATTTACCCTTTAGGCTAAATACCTGGAGCAGCAACTCTACTACGATACCCGCAAAAATTCCGACCAAAAGGTCTTCGGCCAGCGTGAGCACAATGGTCACCAAAAACACCGTGAGCTGGTCCCAGCCAATCTGGAATGTGCTGCGGAACAGCTTGGGATTCGCCAAGCGGTAGCCGGTGAAAATTAGCATCGCGGCGAGCGCGCTGAGCGGAATCATTTGAAGCAGTCCGGGCAGCAACGCGACAAAGAGCAGCAAGGCCAGTCCGTGGTAAAAATTAGACCAGCGGGTTTTGGCGCCGTTCGAAACGTTGGCGCTGGAACGCACCACTTCGGCAATCATGGGAAGTCCGCCGAGCAAACCAGCAACGCTGTTTCCAGCGCCCACAGCCAAAAGGTCGCGGTTGGCGTCTGACTTGCGGCGGTAGGGGTCAAGGCCGTCCACCGCCTTGACCGTAAGCAGCGACTCGAGGCTGCCGACGAGGGCAAACATGACCACGTACTTCCAGGTCGCCGCTGAGCCGATCAGCCCGAAGTCGGGTGCTACGAATCCGGCCGAAAACGACGCGGGAAGGTGCACCAGAAATTTAGGGTCCAGCACGAAGTACGCTCCGAGACCAATGCCTAAAACGAGTACGACCACTTGAGGGGGAACCGCCGATTTAAACGTTTTAAACGGCAACCAAGCGTAGCCGAAGAGCAGCGCCAAGCTGGCCAACCCAACCATGGCATCGTGGCTGTCTGCGCGCTGAATCAGTTGGGGCAACTCCAAAAGCAGTCCAATGGGCGATTTGGCCTCGGGCGTCGCACCAAGCAGCACGGGTAGCTGCTTCGCAATGATGATGATGCCGATGGCGGCCAGCATGCCGTGAACGGCCGAAGTGGGGAAGAAATCGACGTAGCGACCCAGTTTGAGGAGCGCAAAGCCAACCTGAACTACACCGGTAATTGCCACGACCGCCAAGGCGTAGCGGTAGCCGGCCGCCATGTCGCCGTTGCCCAGCTCGGCCACTGCGGCCACAGCGATTGAAATGAGGCCCGCGGCCGGGCCCTTAATCGATAGCCGAGAACCCATGATGGGGCTCACGAGGAGTCCGCCGACCATGGCGGTAATGATGCCCGCGAAGGGCGGAAAACCACTGGCCATCGAGATTCCGAGGCACAACGGCAGGGCAATTAAAAAGACGAGAAAACCTGAAACCAGGTCGTTGGAAGCATGCGCCTTCAGGCCTGCGAGGCCGTCTTTAGGCACGTAATTTTTCATGTGCGTACGTTAAGAATTTAAATTTCACCGAGTTAAACAAGGCTCCTGAACGGAGCGAGCAAAACGGGGCTAGGTTTAAATTCGAAATACTTCGTACTCGATGAATAATCGTTTGGGCTGCGGAAACTGTGCGGGCTTTGGGCGGCCTTCGCGGTTGCTGTGGTACGCCAATTCCCGTGTAAAGCGCACTGGCTGAGCGCTTCCCGGCTCTACCGACGAGAGTTGAAACGGATTACTGGAGCCTTCGGAATCGTCGGCTTCATTTTGAACCTCAACCTCGTCTGCGAGCTCCTTGCCTCCGACCAGTCGCTGCAAATCGTCGCCGGCAAAATCCGTGACAATGGATACCCCAATAGGCTGAACTTGAGCTTCGTGGGCAAACCCAGCAAGTACCGTTCCCAGCAAAATCCAAACAGCCACACCGAGCAGGTGCAGCGACGGAATCCAGCGATGTTTTTGTACGAAACGGTACATGATGATATAGGGTATGCAAATATCAAACCTTTTTTGGGACTTTTGGCACCAAGACGAACGACAAGCTGCAGTACGTTTACTTCATGAAAGAACATTGGGACCAGCGGTTTGCTGAAGCAGCGTTTGCCTACGGCACCGACGCGCACGTTTCGGTTAGCGAACAGGTTGCCGGACCAGGCTGCGGGCGCATTCTTTGCCTCGCCGAGGGGCAAGGACGCAACGCGGTCTATCTCGCCAGCCTGGGCTACGAAGTGACGGTTTTGGACTACAGCGCCGTCGGCCTCGAGCGTGCGCGTGAACTGGCCGCCGCGCGCGGCGTGTCCATTCACCTGCTGGAGGCGGACCTCAGCACGTATTCTTTTGATTCGGAGGCTTGGGACGGAATCGTCTCGATTTTTGGCCACCTGCCTGCGCCGCTGCGCGCCAAGGTAAACGGCCAACTTCGCGGTGCGCTGAAGCCCGGCGGATGGCTGCAGCTGGTGGGCTACCACCCCAAGCAGCTGGACTACCGCACCGGCGGACCCCAAGAACCCAGCATGCTGTACACTGTCGACGGCCTCAAGAACGAGCTCGGTCCCGGGTGGAACTACGAGGTCGCCGAGGTGGTCGAACGCGAACTCGACGAAGGTCCCTACCACCAAGGAATGTCGGCGTTTGTGCACGTTTTCGCCCACAAAACCAGTAACTAGCAACCAGCAACCCGTTATGACTGACTTAGAAATTGCCCGCTCCGTTTCACCCCAGCCCATTTCGCGCATCGCCGAAAAGTTGGGGTTGAATCCGGAATCCCTTGAGCCCTACGGCAAGACCAAGGCGAAAATTCCGCTCGAGGCCCTGCGCGACCCCAAAGGCCAGCTGGTGCTGGTGACGGCCATCAGCCCCACGCCGGCCGGCGAAGGCAAAACAACAGTGACCGTGGGGTTGACCGACGGGCTGAACCGCATCGGCGCTCGGGCGGCTGCAGCGCTGCGTGAGCCGTCGCTCGGCCCCGTGTTTGGCATCAAGGGCGGAGCCGCCGGGGGCGGCCGGTCGCAGGTGATTCCGATGGAAGACATCAACCTGCACTTCACCGGCGACTTTTCGGCGGTCGAGAAGGCCAACAACCTCTTGGCGGCGTTGATTGACAACGATTTGCAGCGCAAGAACCGGGTGGGACTGGATCCGCGCAGCATTGTCTGGAAGCGCGTGATGGACATGAACGACCGCGCGCTTCGAAACCTGATTATCGGGCTGGGCGGCAAGGCGGGCGGGGTTCCGCGCGAAAGCGGATTCAACATCACCGCGGCTTCGGAAGTCATGGCGATTTTGTGCATGAGCCGCGACCTCGACGACCTGCGCGAGCGCTTCAACCGCATCTACATCGGCGACACCTGGGACCGTCAGCCCGTTTTTGCGCGCGACCTCAAGGCGCCCGACGCGATGGCGATTTTGATGCGCGACGCGATCAAGCCCAACCTGGTGCAGACGCTCGAGGGCAATCCGGCGATTTTGCACGGCGGACCCTTTGCCAACATTGCCCAGGGAACCAACAGCCTGATTGCCACGCGCATGGCCCTTGGCTTCGCAGACTGGGTGGTCACCGAAGCCGGTTTTGGGGCCGACCTCGGCGCCGAGAAGTTCTTGAACCTCAAGAGCCGCGCGGGCGGACTCAAGCCGTCGGTGGCGGTGCTCGTGGCTACAGTGCGCGCCCTGAAGTACCACGGCGGCGTGGCTTTAACCGACCTCGGAACCCCCAACCCCGAGGCGGTGGTGCACGGCAGCGCCAACTTGGCCAAGCACATCGAAAACCTGCAGTCCTTTGGGTTGCCGGTAGTCGTAGCTATCAACGCGTTTGCAGCCGACACGCCCGCGGAACACGATGCCATTCGCAGCGCTGCGGCGGCCTACGGCGTCGAAGCCGTGCTGAGCGAAGGCTGGGCCCACGGAGGAGCCGGCACCGAGCACCTCGCGCGCGCCGTGGTTGCCGTGTCGAAAGGTCCCGTTCAGCCCAAGTTTACCTATGAGCTTAGTGACCCGATGGAGGTCAAAATCCAAAAGATTGCGACGAAGATCTACGGGGCCGACGAGGTCGTTATTGCGCCCGCAGCCAAAGCCGCAATCAAGCGAATGGGCGAAATCGGCCTGGGCGAACTGCCCGTGTGCATGGCCAAGACCCAAAAATCCTTTACCGACAACGAGAAAATCCTCGGTCGCCCGAGCGGATTTAACGTGACGGTGCGCGGCTTGGAAGTCAGCGCCGGCGCGGGATTCGTTGTTCCGCTGCTGGGCGACATGCTGCGCATGCCGGGCTTGCCTGAGGTTCCTGCGGCCGAACACATGACGATTGACGGCGCGGGACGCATCGAGGGACTGAGCTAAATAACGAGTTACTAGTGTCTAATAACTGGCTGTCAACGAGGCTTTCGTTGAAGCGGAAATTTAATCTAGAATTATTCTAAATAGTGTTGCATTCGGCGCAGGTTGCGTTGTAGGTTTGCAGCCTATTTAAAATCATTCTAAATATGATCGGTGCACTACTTGGGCTGACAGCCATTATTATTCCGGCAGATTCAACTCAGAGCGACAGCCTTCACGTCGTTGAAGTTCAGGCGAGTTCCGCCCTAGGTTTTGGTCAAAAGGCCAGCGATTTGGGCAGCGGCGTTCGCGTTGAAGCGCGGGTCCTTCGCCAGATTCAGTCGGTGAACCCCAACGAGTTGGCCGCTACCGTTCCGGGCCTTGTTGCCCGCGACGAAGACGGGTTTGGGCTGCGCATCAACTGGGGTATTCGAGGCACCGGCACCGAGCGAAGCAGCCGAATCGTGCTGATGGAAGATGGGGTGCTGACGGCCCCGGCTGCCTACAGTTCGCCGGCCGCGTACTACCAACCTAGCCTGGCGCGCATGGCGGGAATGGACGTCGCCAAGGGGTCTAGCCAGATCGCCGCAGGCCCGCAAACCACTGGGGGTGCCATCAACTTCACGTCGAACGCGACCGACGTGGACCAGCGCCTCAAGTTCCGCACCGCCTTGGGTTCGTACGGTACCGCCTTTGCCCACAGCTTGGTTTCGGTGGGCGGAACGAAAAAATCAGCCTCCCTGGAATGGCTGCGTCAGCATTCGAACGGATTCCGCCAATTGGACGGCGGCGGCCAGACGGGTTTTGACTTTAATGAGCTGGTGTTCAAGACCCAATTCCGTCTGAATTCGCGCAATAAGCTGTTATGCAAGGCTATGGGGAAAATCGAAGACTCACCGCAGTCCTACCTTGGCCTTACCGAAGCGGACTTTGCTTTGACGCCCTACCGGCAGTATGCCTTGGCCCAAAAGGACCGAATGACGTCGCGCTTTGGTCAGGCCTGGGTGCGCCACCTGTGGACCGGACGGCGAGCGAGCCTTAGTACCACGGCATACGCTCAGTACTTTGGGCGAAACTGGTATAAACTGGAATCCCTTACTCCCGACGGGGCGAGTAAAATTTCGCTTTCGAACGCGTTGGCCAACCCAAGTACCGAACTCTACCGAATGTTCACTCTTGCGTCAGACGCCTTGGGCACGGCCGAAGTGCGGGCCAACAACCGCCAATTCGGCGCATTCGGTGTGCAATCCCACGGCAGGCGGAATTTGAACGGACGAAATGAAGTGCGTTTTGGCGTGCGGCTGCACCAGGACTACATGGACCGGCTTCAGCACAACGACGTGTACCGAGTGGCCAACGGCAGCATGTCCCGCTCTGGGTCAGGGACTCCTGGTTCAGCCGGCAACGACCGCAACAGCATCATCGCGGCGTCAGGCTACGCTGAAGGCAGCTTCCGCTCCGGCGCTTGGACCTGGGTACCCGGGCTGCGAATCGAATCCATTTGGTCCTCAAGCCAAAAGTGGGGCGGTGTCGACTCGCTCAGAGCGGTTGCCCCGAATACGGCCCGCGCGCAATCCACTGTGGCCCTTCCTGGCCTTCGCGTGCAGCGAGAACGCCAAAACCAGCTGCTGTTTGCAAGCGTCCACCGGGGATTTGCCGCAGCACCTACCGATCCCAACGTCAAGGCCGAACAAAGCGTCAATGGTGAACTAGGCGTTCAAACGAGCCGAGGACGTGCCCGCTGGTCGACTACCGCCTTCGCGACCTACTACCAGAACATGCTCGGCAGCGACATGGCCGCGTCGGGCGGTTCGGGAACCGGCGACTTGTTCAATGCCGGAGCCGCACGGATTCTGGGCCTAGAAGGTTTGGGGCAAATCGACCACAATCTGGGCGCCGTTCGCCTCAGCCACATCGCCCAGGGCAGCTTTATGTACTCAGCGTTTACCAAAGCATTTAAGGCGTCTACCGACGTTTGGCGCGACGTGGCGGTGGGCGACCCGATTCCCTACACTCCGATGCTTCAAGGCAACCTGCGATCTGAAGCGCGCTGGGGTAAGTGGGGCTGCGTGACCAACCTTCAGTATGTGGGTCGATCGGAATCCGGGCGCGGACTTGACCTTGCGCCTCGGACCCTCGTGCACGGCGGCATTTTTGTGGAGCCGGCCAAAAAGTGGCGCATTCAGCTCGACGGAAGCAACTTGACGGGGTCCACCGCCCTGGCGTCTCTTCACCCGGCGGGATGGAGGGTTATCGGGCCAAGGATGCTTCGCCTGGGCGTGAGCTACGGCTGGTAGTTGTTTAACGTGTTTAAACACATAAAACGCCGTACCTTTGCTCCCATGAACATCGTAGCTTTCGGCGCATCCTACAGCCGCACCTCCATCAACCGCCAGTGGGCGGAATTTGTCGCCCGCCAGTTGCCGGGCGCCGCGTCGGTCCGCGTACTCGATTTAAACGACTACGACCTGCCGGTGTACACGGTGGAACGCGAAAAGGACCACGGAATCCCTGAAGCCGTGGGTCGGTTTGTCGCCGAGCTTACCGCAGCAGACGCAGCGGTGATTTCGTTTGCCGAATACAACGGTTCGTACACAGCCGGGTTCAAAAACTTATTTGACTGGGCCTCGCGCCACACGCTGAAAATGCTCGAGGGCAAACCGACGGTACTTCTGTCGGCCGCACCGGGTCCGCGCGGAGGTCTAACCGTGCTGCAGACGGCGGTGGACCGCTTCCCTCGCCACGGCGCGCTGGTTGCCGGGCACATGGCCCTGCCCCGATTCAACGAAACGTTTCACGCGGAACACGGGTTGGTCGACGCCGAACTCCGTGCCGAACTCGACGACCTGCTCGCCAAGTTTACGGCGGCCGTTCAATCCTAACCAATCATGGCGCGCATCCTCGCCGTGGGCACCAACCCCGACGTCATGACGGTGGTGGAGCGTCTGCTCCGCAGCCAAGAAGGCTGGATGCCCACGGTGCTGAACTGCGCTGAGGAGGCGCTGGCGATGCTGCGCACCGAGACGGCCAGGTTCGACGTGCTGCTCTTGGGCGCAGGCCTCGCGCCGGAGCAGGAATCTGCGCTCAAGACGGCGGCGGAAGCCCTTCGGCCTCCGGTTCCGGTCGTGGCCCACTACGGCGGCGGTAGCGGACTCCTTTTCGCGGAAGTCTGGAGCACCCTCGGCCGTTAGCACAGTACATTTAGGCATGCCTATGATTCGCAGTGCCGTAACCGCTTGGAGCCAACGCTACCCGCTCGATGCCGACGCGGAGCACGCGCTGGTCAGCTTAGCGCGCACGCAGCCCATGGCCCGAGGCGAGGTGATCCAGGCCATAGGACAACCCTGCCGGACCCTCTATTTTGTGGC
>Ga0315906_10001981_pt1 | contig 29496 bp, 22 predicted proteins | sample LakEriMetagenome_4_FD_203526 | JGI IMG/M metagenome (GOLD analysis project Ga0315906, IMG submission 203526) | Freshwater fungal communities from buoy surface, Lake Erie, Ohio, United States - Buoy 2 MA122 | ecosystem: Environmental > Aquatic > Freshwater > Lake > Lake biofilm | place: USA...
CCTGCCCATAGCGCTGATCATGCTCCACGTGGAACAATTCACGCACGCGGCTTGTGTCGCCGGTGAGCATAGCGGGCGAGGAAATGGGAATGGAGAGCGCGTGCTCCTGCCCCACGTAACGCAGATCAGCGTAGAAACGGAAATCCGCGACCTCATTCGCCACGCCGTCGCGCTCCATCTGCGCGCGCCCCTCCCGGCCGAGTTCAGCGAACACGCGCTCGACGAGCGCCGCATCCAGCGCGCCGAGCCGGCCGACGAGCGTGCGCACGAAATCCTGCCGCCATGACGCCATCAACATGCCGAGCGCCGAGAACGTGCCTGGCAGTTTCGGGATGACCACGCGCGGGATGAAAATCTCGCGCGCGATGGCGAGCGCGTGCAGCGGGCCAGCGCCGCCAAAGGCGATCATCGCCGTGTCGCGCGGGTCAACGCCCTTGTTCACCGACACGGCGCGCACCGACAGCGACATATTGGCGTCGGAAATGGTGGCGACGCCCAGAGCGGCCTCCATGGCGGAAAGGCCGAGCGGCTTGCCCACCTTCTCGTCCAGCGCGCGGCGCGCGGCCGCAACATCGAGCCGCATGGCGCCGTTGAGGAAGCGTTCGCCATTGATGCGGCCGAGCACCAGATCGGCGTCGGTGACGACCGGGTCGAGCGAGCCATTGCCATAGCAGGCCGGCCCAGGGTCGGCGCCCGCGCTCTTGGGGCCAACGTGCAGGCCGCCGGCCTGATCGACCCAGGCGATGGAGCCGCCGCCGTTGCCGACTTCGACGATGTCGACGACCGGCAATTGCATCGGCTGCCCGTCAGCGGGCTCGCCGATCACATAACCATCCTCAATCGCGGGCTGGCCGCGCGTGATGAGCGAGGATTTCGCAGTCGTCCCGCCCATGTCGAAGCCGATGCATTGCTCAAGGCCGAGATGCACGGCGAGCTTGCCGGCGCCTATCATGCCAGCGACGGGACCGGATTCCATCATCGAGACGGGCTGCTCGCGCGCCTGCGCCAGCGACATCACGCCGCCGTTCGAGCGCATGATGTGGGCCTTGCCGCCAAAACTCTCGCCGCGCAGATAGCTCTCGAGCGTGCCAAGATAATCGCGCACGCGCGGACCGACGAAAGCGTTGAGCACAGTCGTGGACGTGCGCTCATACTCGCGGAACTCGCGCAAGATCTCGTGGCTGAGGGTGACGAACAATCTCGGCGCCTTGCGACGTAGAATGTCACCAACGAGCCGCTCATGGGCGGGATTGGCGTAAGCGTGCAGGAAGCACACCGCCGCGGCTTCCACCCCCTGCGCCAGCAATGCGTCCGCGACCCGCTCCACCTCGGAAGGATCGATGGCGGTCAATACGTCCCCGGCCGCGTTGATGCGCTCGCTCACCTCCAGCGTGAGCGCGCGCTCGACGAGGGGCTTGGGACGATGGAACCACAGATTGAACGCGTCGATGCGATTGCCGCGGCCGATGGCGTAGACGTCGCGAAAGCCGCGCGTGGTGATGAGCGCGGTCTTCGCGCCCTTGCGCTCCAGAACCGTATTGATGGCGATGGTCGAACCGTGCAGAACTTCGCCGAGCTTAGGCAGATCGCAATGGGCGAGCGAAAGCGCGTTGGCGACGCCGCGCGTGGGGTCCGACGGGGTTGTGGACGTCTTCGAGATGACGATTTTTCCGTCGATGCAGCCGACCAGATCGGTGAACGTTCCGCCGATGTCTACGCCTACGATATTCATTCCTTCACCGATGCCTTGAGGGCGTGCGTGCGCCGCATGCCTGGAGTGAGCCTTTTCTCCGCAATGCGGACGAGTTCATTGAAGACGACGGCGATGGCCGCGAGACAGCCGATCAGGGCGAAGAGCGGCGCCGGATTGTAGCTTTCGGCGAACACGCGCGTGTAATAGCCAACACCCCCTTGCGAGACGTAGAGTTCCGCAAGGATGACGCCGAGCAGCGTCATCGTCATGCTAAGGCGCAGGCCAGTGAAAAGGCTTGGAACCATATGCGGCAGCACGACATAGCGCACGATATCGACGCGCGAGGCGCCCATGGAGCGCGCGGCGCGCAAGTGCAGCTCCTTCACGTCGCGCATGCCCGCCACCACGTTCACGATGATCGGGAACACGCCATGGCTGAGACCGAAGGCGATCTTCGCCGCAGGCCCAAGGCCGAACATCAGGATCACGAGCGGAAGCAGGGAGACCTGAGGAATTGCGTAGAGCAAAAGGACGATGGGAAAGAAGGCGCCGCGGCTGAAGCGCGACGCTCCCACCGCGAGGCCAACAAGCACGCCAATCAGGATCGACAAGGCGTAAGCGGCGGCGATCTCGACGACGCACATATATAGCGCGTCCATCACCTTCTGCTCCGGCAGGATCTCCTTGCGCAGAGCCTCCAGGATCGCAGTGGGCGGGCGCATGAAAGCGGGATCTGCGAATCCGCGCCCATAAATTTCAAGCGCGACGACAATGCCCGCGAGCAAGAGGATGCGCAGGCCAAGCGCGCTGCGCATGAGACGCCGCAGGGGCGTATCCGCAGCGGCCGAGGGAGCGGCGATAACGGGAGCGCTCATCGACTACCTCGCCCTGATGCGGTTTTCGACGCCGTAAACGATCATGTTCAGCGTCACCGAGGTGAGGATCACGAACATGATCCAGGCGTACATGCGGGCGGGCTCCATAAGTTCGGCCGAGAGCGCGATGTTGCGGCCAACGCCAGCGACCGAGGAAATCGTCTCCCCGCCCAGCACGGATGCGAAGCAGATGAAAAAGCCGATGCGCATGCCGGTGATGAGGACCGGCATGGCGCCGGGCAACAGCACGTGTCGGAACGTGTCCCACGCATTGGCGCCCATGGAGCGCGCGGCGCGCAGATAGCGCTCCTCGGCTTTCGAGAAGGCCGCAATCGTGTTCAGCACGATTGGAAAGAAGGCGTAAGTGGCGCCATAGGCGACCTTCGAGCCCGCGCCGATGCCGAAGAAGAGAATGAACATCGGCAGGAACAGGGTGATCGGGATCGTGAACAGGCCGGACAGGATCGGTTCGAGCACGCGCATCGCGAGCTTCGAGCGCGTGATCGCATAGCCTGCAAGCACGCCCGCGACCAAAGCGATGGCGAAGGCCTTGCCAATGGTCGTCAGCGTCACGGTGACGGCCGACCAGAAGGCCTGCGTGCCGACGAGCCGGTCAATCGCCGCCATCACTTCGCGCGGCGGCGGCAGGAACAGGCGGCTGACGCTGCCCGTTTCGCTCGCAAGGTACCAGGCGCCGGCGACGATGGCGACGAAGGAGAGCTGGATCGAGCGCGCCGCGAAGGAGGAGCCTTCCATGGCTCAAACTCCCTGAGCCTGCGGATCGCGCTGCGCCGCAACCGTCGCGCGGATCTCGTCGCGCAGCAGGGCGTAGCACTCATTGCGCAATTCGCTGAAACGCGGCTCAAGCATAAAGTCCGGCGAACGCGGATGGGCTTCGTTCACGTCGATGATCGTCTTGATCTTGCCCGGTCGCGCTGTCATGACCGCGATGCGATCCGACAGGAACACGGCCTCCGCGAGAGAATGGGTGACGAAGACGATGGTCTTGCCGGTCGCCGCCAGCAATTGCGACAAGTCTTCGCCAAGCACCATGCGGGTCTGCTCGTCGAGCGCGGCGAAAGGCTCGTCCATCAGCAGGATGTCGGTGCCGACGCAAATGCCGCGCGCCATGTTCACGCGCTGACGCATGCCCACCGACAATTGCTCCGGGTAATGGCGCGCGAAGGACGCCATGCCCACCGCGCGCAGCGCCGCCATCGCGCGGTCGTCCCATTCCGCGCGCGCGATGCCCTGAAACTTGAGCGCGATGTGGAAGTTTTCGATCACCGTGTACCAGGGGAACAGCGTGCTCTCCTGAAACACGAAGGCGATCTTGTCAGGATGCGGCTCGCCATCGACCGGGCGCCCGTCCACGGTGCACATTCCCGTCGTCGGCTTGAACAGGCCGCCTACGATGTTGAGCAGCGTGCTCTTGCCGCAGCCTGAAGGCCCGAGCAGGCAAACGAACTCGCCCTTGCGGATGTCGAGCGACACGTCGTCAAGCGCGAGCACGGAGTCAGCCTGCCCCGCCCCGCCGAAACGCTGCGTCACGTTGCGAATGGAAATCGCGATATCGTTCATGGAACCCTCAAAAAGGCGGCCGGGCGCGAGAGCCCGGCCGATGCGTGTCTGCTTACAGCTTCACGGGAGCGAAGCCGGGCAGGAACAATTCCTTCGCTTCGGGCACGCGGTCGAGAATGCCGAGGTCTTTCAGGGAATGGCGGATCGTCTCGACGGCTTTAGGATTAAAGGCGCCGTCGAACGACATCATGCTGATTTCGTAATCATAGCTCGACTCAATCACGGATTCGGGCAGCTTCATCGTCTGGGCGATGAACTTCACCGTCTCCGCGCGATTGTCGCGCATATAGGCCGCGGTGCGGAACCAGGCGCGCAGGAAAGCGTGCACGAGGTCAGGCTTGTCGGCGATCAGCTTGCGATGGGCGAAGATCACATGCGTGTGGAAATCAGGCACGGCGTCGCCGAACGTGGCGAGCAGACGGCCTTCGCCGGCCTCCACGAGATTGAACGTCTCCTGAATTGAGTTCACGCTGCCGGCGAGTTCGCCGGACTTCATGGCCGCGAGACGCGTGCGCATTTCGCCCATGGGCGTCACTTCGATGCCTTCCGGCCCCCAGCCCTTCGTGTCGGAGAGCTTGCGGGTGAGCCAGTCGGTGAGAGAGCCGGCGGTCGTTACGCCGATGCGCTTGCCCTTGAGGTCGTCGACGCTCTTGATGGGCCCGTTCTTCAGCACGACGAGCGACATGTTGCGCGGCTCGCTCGCCATGGCGGCGACGGCGATGCCGGGCACGCCCTTCGCGGCGTATCCCATGCCCGGTCCAGACCCCAGGCCAATGTCGATGGCGCCTGCGGCGAGCGCCTGCTGCATCTGCCCGTCTCCGCGGAACACAGAGATTTCAGCGTCGATGCCGGCGGCGGCGAAGAAGCCCTTCGCCTTGCCGTAATCGGCGCCGCTGAAGGGGAACGATGAGCCGATCGACTTGCCGATGCGGAGTTTCTGATTGGCGAAGGCGGGGCGCGTCCCCAGGCCCAGGCCAACGGCGGCGGCGCCTGCGAGCGCGGCGCGACGGGTGATTTGCATAAGTCCCTCCCCTCATCCGGGAATCTGCGTTCCCGGCAGTCATTCCACGCCTGCGCCAGCCCTCTGGCAAGCCGGCGGGCAGGCTTGGTCAATCATAGCCTATGGGCTATAAGTTAGATCATGATACGTCTCACAGGGCGGAAACTGCAGGTTCTGGTGGCTATCGCCGAGACGGGCTCCTTCGCGGGCGCGGCGCGGCGGCTTGGCATAGCTCAGCCCTCCGTGAGCGCCCATGTGCAGGCGATCGAGCGGGACGCGGGCGTGACCCTGTTCGAGCGGGCGAGCGGCCGGCAGGCGAGCCTGACCGAGGCCGGGCGCAGCGTGCTCGACCATGCGCGGGAGTCGCTCGCGCTCGCGAGCAAGCTTGAGGAGGAGCTCGACGCGCGCGGCAGTTCGGCGGCCTCGACGATCTCTTTCGCCTGCCAGCGCTCCCTCGCGCACACCATGCTGCGGGCGCCGCTGGCCGCTTACGCCCGCGAGCGGCGGGACGTGCGCCTTTCCGTGCGCATCGCATTTCAGGAGGAGGTTCTTGCGGCCGTGCGCATGGGGGCGGCGGACCTCGGCTGCCTCATCAGCGATTCAGACCCCGACGACCTGCCCTCGATCCTGCTCGGCCGGCAGCGCTTCGTGGTGTTCGCGGCGCCCGACCATGCGCTGGCGGGGCGCGCGCGCTTGTCTCCGGCCGAATTGTCGAAGGCGGATTTCGTCGGCCCAGTGGCCTCCTCCCTGTTCGGCCGCACCCAGAAGCGCCTGCTGGCGCGGGTGGGCGTGGAGCGCATGAACATCGTCGCCGAAGGCACCGAATTCTCCCTCGTGCGCGACCTCGTCATGGCCGGCGTCGGGCTTGGCTGCTCCCTCTATCCTTCCGTGGAGGCCGACGTGGCCGCAGGCCGCATCGCCGTGCTTGATCTCGACGCGCCCCCGCTGCACCTCGACACGCGTCTGCTGATGAACCCCAAACGGGCCAAGAACCGGAAGGTGGCGGAATTCGCCGATTTCCTCGCGGCGCGCGCGGCGCTCGCCTCCGCGGCCTCGCCGGCGCAAAGCGCTGACGACTAAAGTCGTAAGACTCGGTTGACAATTTCAGAAGCCTGAAGCGTGGTAAGCGCTTGAGCACGACGTCGAGGAGGGGCCATGGGCGGTTTGCTCGCCATCAGTCGAGGGATCGACTGGCTGAACGAACGGTTCGGCTCGTTATGCGACTATATGCTCGCAGCCGCGTGCTTCATCAGCGCAGGCAACGCGTTCATGCGCTACGCCTTCAGCTATTCCTCCAACGCTTATCTTGAGATCCAGTGGTATCTCTTCGGCGCGGCCGTCATGCTGGGCGCCTCCTACACGCTCAAGCGCAACGAGCACGTGCGCGTGGACGTGGTCTACGGCCAGCTCTCCGACCGCGGGCGCCTCTGGGTGGATCTGTTCGGCTTCATTGTCTTCCTTCTGCCCGTCACGCTCATCATGCTCTATCTCAGCGTACCCTTCTTCGGGCGCTCCTTCGCCAGCGGCGAAGTGTCGATGAACGCCGGCGGCCTCACTTTGTGGCCGATCAAGCTGATGCTGCCGCTCGGCTTCTTCATGCTGCTCCTGCAGACGCTCTCCGAGCTGATCAAACGCGTCGCCGCGCTCGCCGGCGCGATCGAGCTGGAGACGAAATACACCAAGCCTCTTCAGTAAGCGGGCGGACCCTCATGTTTCAATATGGCCTCATCCCCCCGCTGATGTTCGTCGGCATGATTTGCTTCATGCTGATCGGTTTTCCGGTGGCGTTCTCGCTGGCCGCCGTCGGGCTGTCGTTCGGCTTCATCGGCGTGGCGACGGGCCATTTTGAATGGGCGTTCCTGCAGGCGCTGCCGCTGCGCATTTTCGGCATTTTGTCGAACGACCTGCTGCTCGCCATTCCCTTCTTCACCTTCATGGGCGCCATTCTTGAGCGCTGCGGCCTCGCGGAAGACCTGCTTGAAGGCACGGGCCAATTGTTCGGCGCATGGCCGGGCGGGCTCGCCGTCGCGGTCGTGATCGTGGGCGCCATTCTGGGCGCCATCACCGGCACGGTGGCCGCCTCCGTCATCGCCATGGGCGTGATCTCGCTGCCCGTGATGATGCGCTACGGCTACGACATGAAGTTCGCCACCGGCGTGATCGCCGCCTCCGGCACGATCACGCAATTGATCCCGCCCTCTCTGGTGCTGATCGTGCTGGCGGACCAATTGGGCCGCTCCGTGGGCGACATGTACAAGGGCGCCATCGGCCCCTCGCTGCTGCAAGTCGGCATTTTCCTCGCCTATATCGCCTTCCTTGCGATCACCAAGCCGCATCTCATGCCCCCCATTCCGCCGGAGGCGCGCGAGCCTTTCGGCTGGAAACTGCTCAAGCGCGTGCTGTGGGGCATGGTGCCCTCCATCGTGCTCATCTTCCTTGTGCTGGGCACGATCTTCATGGGGCTCGCGACGCCGACGGAAGCCGGCGCCATGGGCGCGGTGGGCGCGATCGCGCTGGCGGCTCTGCACGGCCGCCTCACCTGGGATCTCGTGCGTCAGGCGATGACATCCACCATGACGCTGACGTCGATGGTTGTCTTCATTCTGCTCGGCGCGACGGTCTTCAGCCTCGTGTTTCAGGGCATGGACGGCGGGCGCTGGATCGAACATCTGCTGTCGGGCCTGCCGGGCGGCAAGATCGGCTTCCTGATCTTCGTGAACATCTTCGTGTTCGTCCTCGCCTTCTTCCTCGACTTTTTCGAAATCGCCTTCATCGTCATCCCGCTTCTGGCACCGGTGGCCGTGAAGCTCGGCATCGATCTGATCTGGTTCGGCGTGCTGTTGTGCGTGAACATGCAGACGTCGTTCATGCATCCGCCTTTCGGCTTCGCGCTGTTCTATCTGCGCGGCATCGCGCCGCCGCAGGTGAAGAGCTCCGACATTTATCTGGGCGCGATTCCCTGGGTCGTGCTCCAGCTCATCCTCGTGGCGATCGTGATCTTCTGGCCGGAGTCCGTCACCTATTGGCTGGATTCTGGTCCGAAGGTCGATCCGAACTCCGTGCGCATCGAGGTGCCGCTCGACGATCTGGCGCCGCCCACGCTCAATTTCAAATAGCGCGGGCGCGCCGCACTGCTTACGCTGAAGGCGTAAGCCGCGACGATTGCGCTGCGGCCGCCGCTTCGCCATGATGCCTCCCGGGAGGATGACATGCGCAAGCATCGGGCCGCAGCGCTCGCTTTGTGCGTTCTCGCACTGACGTCAGCGCCGGCGCGCAGCCATCCCCATGTCTATGTCGATTATGAAATGGCGCTTGAGGTCGCTGAAGACGGCGTCTTGAGACGGATTCATTTCGACTGGACCTTTGACGATCTCTACTCAGCCTTCCTCCTGCAAGGCGCCCCGCGCCCGGACGGCGCCGCGCGCGAGGCCGCTCTGCTGCGCATCGCCGAAGACATCGTGGACAAGCTCGAAGACGTGAATTACTTCACGAGCGTGCGCGCGAGCGACCACGATCTGCAGACCACCGGCGCCGATGGCGTGCGCGCGAGCCTTGCGGATGGCCGGCTGCGCTTGTCGTTCAGCGTGAAGACGCGGGCGCTACGCGCGGACGCGGAGCGCGTCGCGCTGCGTGTCTATGATCCGCAATATATCGTCGCGATGAGCCTCAAGGGCGAGGTGCGCCTCGCCGGCCCCGCTCATTGCCGCCATTCCTTCACGCCCGCTGGCCCGCTCGACGCCGCCGACGCGCGCCAGATCGAGGACTCCATGCGCACGAACCAGCTCCCAGCGGGCTTCGGCGCAAAACTGGCGGGCCTTGTCTCCATCGACTGTCGCGCGCCGCGCTGATCACGGGCGAAGCGAGATCGCCGCCTCGAGCTGCGCGCGCGTGAAATCATCCACGATCAGGTCGATGCGGACGCGCCACACGCCGGGCGCGGGAATCGTGAGATCGTCGATGACCCATGCGTTCGCGCCTGCAAGCGCGCGCGCCTTGCGGCGCAGGGGCGCAAGCCCCTCGCCTTCGGGCGTCAACGACACGTCAACCTCCTGCACCGTCAATGGCGAAAGATCCGCCGCCTTCGGCTCAATGCGCACCGAGACCGGGCCCACACGCGCGGGCTTGATCGTCAGGCTCGCCATCGCCTGCGCGCCATGGGCGTGAATCTGGAACGCGCGCTCCTGCGGCGCGCCGAGCGCGGAAGGCGGCGGCGTCAGGCGCCAAGCCGACGCCACGGCGAGGATCGCGAGCGCGAGCGCCGCTTCAAACCGGATCGAGCGACGCAGGAGCTGAAGCGCTCCAGGCTCGCCCGCCAGAACGGCCGGCGTGAACAGCGCGCGATTGAGCAACGCGAACATGGTGACCGCGCCGACCAGCGCGAGTTTCGCCGCTAGAACGACGCCCCACGCTGTCTCGAGAGCGTCGCGCGGCGCGAAAAATTGCGTCGCAGCAAGCCATGCGCCTGTGCCGAGCAAGGTCAGATAGACCGGCGGCGCGAACCGCGAGACACGCGCCAGCAGACCTGCGAAATCCGGCGCGCGCCACATCAGCGCAAGCGGAAGCAGTCCGCCAGCCCAGATGAGAGCGGCCGCCACGTGCAGCATTGCGACAGGAAACGCCAGAACGTCCGGCCGGAAAGCGCGCGCATGTCCCGACCAGACGAGGGACATGGCCGCACAGGCGACAGCGACGAGCGCGAGCGGACGCGCGACGCTGCGCGCAGCCTTGCGCACCGCAGCCCATGCAGCGAATGCAGCGCAAAGCGCGGCGAATGCGAACAAAGCGCTCACGCCGGCGGCGAGGCGCAGGCCCGTGCGCCACATCGCCCGATCATTGAGCGCGAAAAGTCCCTGCCCATGTGCGTCCGCGCCTTGCAACCCGATGGACGTGAGCGCGGCGAAAGCCGCCAGCGCCAGCATCGAGGCGTGAAACGGCGCGCGCACTGCGCCGGGCGCGAGGCCCGCCGCAAAGGCGAGCGCCCCGACGCCGAAAACGAGTCCTGCAAGAAGCAGAAAACGCGCGAAGGCCAAAGGCGCGGCGAGCGGCGTGAGGTGGATCGTCGGCTCCTCCGCCGGGCCCACCGATCCTCCGCTGAGGCGCCCGACGGAGAACACGATTCCGCCGCTCACCACATGGCCGTCTTCCGACACGACGCGATAGCTGACCAGATGCGAGCCCTGCGAAAGTCCCGCAGGCAGCGGTATCGCAATGCGAGCGGCCTTATCCTCCGCCGCCTGCAGCCGCGCGACATCGCCCGCAGGCGTCACGTGGGAGACCGCGACCACGCTGACGGGCTCGTTGAACGCAAGTTCAAGAATGTTGGGCGCCTGCGCGAGCAGATCGCCGTCCCCCGGCCGGCTCTCGACGAGATAGGCATGCGCGAAGGCGCCCGCATGGGAGAGCGCGAGAAGCGCTCCCGCCAACAGAAGGGACGCGAGCCGGGCGAACATCAACGCGGCAGGATCAGGATGGACGGCGCCGGCGAGACGCTTTCGTCATGCTCGGCGTCCTCATCGAGCGATTGCGCTGCGGCGCGTCCCTTCGTGTCGATCCAGCGGGAGACGCCCTTCTCACATTCCTGCACGACGGGAAAGAACAGCACGTCGCCCGCCTTCACAGAGGGCGCGAGTTCGATCGTCAGCGGAAACTCGCCGGTCTGCCCGGCGGGCAGAAGCCCGCTCCACGCGATTTCCCGCGCCTCGCCCTGAACATGCAGGCTTGCGGACCAGCCCGCCTTCTCGCGCGCGCGCACGCTCACGACTGCGGCGGGAAGGCGCATGCGCAGGCGAAGCGTCGGCGAGCCGTCGCAGCCATGGGGCACGCGCAGCGCGGTCTCGATGACCGACCCCACAGGCGCGCGGCGCTTGACGAAGCTCACGTGAGCCAGAGCGTGCGAAGCCATCAAGCACGAGGCGCCCGCGGCAAGTGCGAGAGAGCGCGCCCAGCGAGGGGCGACGGCGTAAGCCTGAAATCGGAAACCGGAGAGCCGCGCCGGAGCGCCTATTGCACGCGCAATCATTCAATCAGTATAATCACGGAGGCTGCGTAGCGAAATGCTGATGGGCGGCCCTCGCCAGGCGGGCGCAATGATCCGCGGCGAACGGGAGGACGAATGAAGACACGCGCCACCATGACATGCGCCATAGCGGAACACGCGCCCGGCGCCATTCTCCCCGCCCCCAAGCCCTGAATCCGCATCGCACCCGCGCGGCGCCCTGCGGCGCCCAACAGAAACATGGGAGGAAACATGAACGCCCTCGCCGCCAAACCCTTCATAGCGCTCGCCGCCTTCGGCTTCGCCGCCGCCCTCTCGCAGCAGGCCTGCGCTCAGGCAGGCGCGCCACTGGATCAGCGCAAGGCCGTCTATGCGCCATGGAACCCCGCCGACATGCCGCAGCGGCGCAAGGAACAGGGCCTCATCGGCCCCGGCCCGCAATCCCCCGTGACAGCGCCGGCCTTCCCCTCCTATCTCAAGAAGCCCAATTCGCTCGAGGAGCTGATGCCGCAGGCGCGCGCCGCCGTGCGTCAGTCGGGCGGGCGCACGCCGCTCGGCCTTGTCCTGCCCGGCAAGACGCTGCTCATCGTCGTCGGCGAGATCCGCGAGCCGCGCCCGAACATGATGGTGCAGGAAGCGATCAAGCGCGCCATCGAGGAGCGCGGGGCAAAGGCGCAGGTGGTGACGACCTGGGACCTGCTCGGCGTCAGCGAGGAAGATTATGTGAAGGTGCGAACCGCGCTGCGCGAATCGACCATCTCCGACGGTCAACGTGAGCTCGAGTATTTCTTCACCGTGACTGGCCTTATGCGCAAGCCTGAACAGGGTCGCGACTGGGTGAAGGCCAACGATCCCGATCTCTACGAGGCCACATGGCCCACCCCGAAGATCGACGACCCCAAGCTCGCCGCGCTCGCCGCGCGTTATTCACGCGAGATCCCGAAAGCGCTAGTCGCCTATCTCGACAAGAACCCCGGCGTCGACTGGGTCGTCTGGCGTTCGGGCGGACGCGGCAACACGCGCCGCCTGCTCGATCATCACGCCGACAAATATCTCGGCAGCTACACCTATTTCGATCTTTACGATCTGATGAGCCAGGTGCCGGCCTTCCCCTCCGACGTGTGGCGTCAGGTCGAAACCAAGACGATCGAATCCATCGCTTTCGTGGACCGCGTGGAAGTGACGGACCCCGAGGGCACCGCCTTCGGCTACAATGTCGCGCCCGAAGAGGCCAAAGCCTGGGCTGAAGGCATTTACCAGCAGGGGCATCTCTACATGTTCCCCGCGCAGGGAACCGGCCGCTTCCCTTATTCCAAGATCGAATATCCGAAGATGACGGGCACATACATCAAGCCCGTGCAGCCGGAAGTCACCGGCGTCATCGCATCCACGACAAGCCATGCGGCCACCCATCCGCGCATCGAGATTCAGGTGACGAAGGGCCTTATCTCGAGCATCAAGGGCGGCGGCCTTTATGGCGAGGGCCTGCGCCTGCTGCAGAACTATCCCGGCACGCGCGACAAGCAATGGCCGCTCACAGACAAGCCGGGCTATTGGTGGCTCTATGAAGCAGGCATGGGCACCAATCCGAAATATTTCAAACATCCCGCGGAAGTGCTCGAAGGCATCAATCTGTCCGAGCGCAATGTGGCTGGCATCGTCCACTGGGCGTTCGGCGCCGAGGTCGCGATGGGACCCAACAAGCCCGGCGACTGGGACGACAAGACCGTCGCCTTCTCCGAACAAGGCGCGCTGCCCATGGGCCACTCCATGCACAACCACAATACAATGCCCACATTCCAGGTGCGCATTCGCGAACTGGACCAATGGGTGACGCTGGTTGAACACGGCGGCCTCAAAGCGCTCGAGGACGTAGGCGTGCGCGCGCTGGCCTCGCGCTACGGCAATCCCTCGCAGATCCTCGCGCGCGACTATGTCACCGCCCTGCCCGGCATCAACGCGCCGGGAAGCTATGACGATTATGCGCGCCATCCCGGCGCCTATTGGACCCGCTGGGCCAATAGCATCAAGGACGGCAGCTACTCCTTCTTCAAACCCTGAACAGATGCGACGCACATCCCAGGAGCGCCCTTGATGGCGAGTGAGACGACGCAAAGCGACCGCACCGTCCGCCTCGAGGGCGTTTCAAAAGTCTATGAGACGCAGGCGGCGCGCATCACCGCTCTTGAAAAGTTGAACTGGTCCATCGGCGCGGGCGAGGCGGCCGCGCTGATGGGCCCTTCGGGTTGCGGCAAGACGACGATCCTCAATCTGCTCGGCGGAATGGATCGACCCAGCGGCGGCCAGATCTGGGTGAACGGCGAGAACGTCGCAGCCATGAGCGAGCGACAGCTCGAAACCTACCGCCTGCGCAAGATCGGATTCGTGTTCCAATTCTTCAATCTCATTCCAAGCCTGTCAGCGCTTGAAAACCTCGAATTGCCGATGCTCATGGCGGGCGTTGGCGCGCAGGAGCGGCGCGAGCGCGCGCAGACCCTGCTCGAGACCGTGGGGCTGAAAGCGAAAGGCTTCAAACGGCCGGAGGAATTGTCAGGCGGCGAACAGCAGCGCGTCGCTGTTTGCCTCGCGCTGGTGAATGATCCGCCCATCATCCTGGCGGATGAACCAACGGGCAATCTCGACTCCCATAACGCGCGAGTGATCTCCTCCATGCTAATCGACCTCGCGACAAGCCGAGGCAAAACCGTACTGGTCGCCTCCCACGATCCCAAGGTTGTCGAGCAGTTCCCCCGCGTCTACCACATGCGCGACGGCGCGATTCAGCAGGTCACCTGACGCATGATGAATCAGCAAGCGCATATGGGCTGGCCCGTGCTTTCGGCGTTGTTCCGAATCATCGGCAAGCGCGTCTTCCTCACGTTCTGCCTCGTGTCGTTCCTCGTCGTCTTCTTGCTGGCGGCGGTCAACGTCACGTCGCGCCATGCGATGCAGCGTTATGTGGACGATCAGGTCACGCGCGTGCCCTGGGACGTCTCGGTCTACCAGACGGCGGATGTGCCGCAGGCCGGCAAGGTGCATGACAATGTCGCCCGCACGCCGGGCGTCGCACAGGCTGAGCGCCTCTATTTCCTGCGCACCATCCCGCCCTATTCCGTCATGTCCGTGATCGATGCGCAGCAATTGCGCACGCCCTGGCTCTCCATCCTGACGGCCACGGACCCAAGCCTCATCCCTCCCGACATCCGGCCGTCCGGAAATGACGCAGTGGTGGTGCTCGTGGGCTCCAAGGGCCAGATGGGCGACGCTTTCCTAAAGCTGCAGAACCGCAAGACGTTCGAACTCGTCGTCCAACCGAAGGACGCGCAGCTCGAAGTGGACGCGGGCCACAAACATCCCCTCGGCGTGCTCACGATCCGCACCGGCATCGAGCGCGTGATCCGCATCGATTCCACCGAGCTCAATCGCTGGTATCTGGAGCAAACGAGCTCGCCCACGCTGGTGCCTGAGCTCGGCATGATCCTCGTCCTGCCGTGGGATCCCGCCGCGATCCTGAAATTCGACGCCGTGTCACGCGGCTTCATGCATGAACACGGCCATGCCGACATTCACGGTAGCCCGGGCGAATACTTCCCCGAGATCATTCATCTCGCGCGGCTCGACCGCCGGGCGATCGTCTCGGGCTGGGACATCGAGGGCTCGCTGACGCGCATCATCGCGGCCGGAAGCAGGCTGACCGACGGCGTGCTCGACCAGACCGCGGCGGCGGCGGTGGATCATAACCTCGGCGCCATGTTCATCCGCATGAACGACATCGCGCAGAAGATCGCGCTCATCAGCCTGCTCGTCTCCCTGCCGCTCTTGCTCATGGCAGGCGTTCTGCTCGCCAATCTCTCGGGCTTGCTGATGCTCAATGAGCGCCGCAAGCTCGGTCTCCTGCGATTGCGCGGCGCGCCCGGGCGCATGATAGGCCGGACAATGCTGATCGCCATCGCGGCGGGCGGGCTGATCGGCGGGCTCGCCGGCGCCCTCGCAGGCACGTTGCTCCCGCTCCTCATCTATTATGGCGGGCTGCCCGCGCCCGCGCTGATCACCAAGATTCAGGACCCGCGCGTGCTTGCGGGCTTCGTCATCATCGGCGTCTTCATTGCGCTGATGGTCGGCCGGCGCTTCGTGCGAGAGGCCTCCCGCGTCTCGCCGTTGCAGGCGTCACGCCGCGTCGAGGGGGCGGAGTTTGACGGCGCGCAGGTCCGCTTCGGTCCGCTGCAGGCGCTCGCGCTTGTGTTCGGCGCCACGAAAGTCGCGGGCTGGATCGCCAATCGTTCCCTCACGAGCTATCTGGACGGCGCGTGGGTCGCAGACCTCGACCGAACGCTCGACTTCGTCGCCTTTCCGCTTTTCATTTATGGCCTCGTCACGCTGTTCGCCTCCCGCAAAGGATTGATGGCTGCGCTCATGGCGCCCGTGGCCTCGCTGCTCGCAGGGCCGCTAAAGGGCGTGGCTGTGCGGCACATGGAGATCAGGCGCCACCGCGCGGCGAGCTTCTTGCTCATCGTGGGGCTTATGGCGAGCCTCGCGCTTTATCCCACCGTCATGACCGCGGTGTTCGATGACAAGACCGAACGCGGCGCGCGCATCCAGCTGGGATCCGACCTCCAACTAACGATCAACGCGCTCGACCTCATGCCCTCGGAAGCGCAAGCGCGCGGCGGCTTGCGCGAACGGCTCGCGATCCTGCGGGAGAAGCTAGATCCGCTCATCGCGCGGCTGGAGGCGGAACCCGGCGTGCGCCGCGTGACCTATCTCACGGAAGGCCTCGTCGAGGGGCTCTTCATGCCGGACCGCGGCTTCGCTGGCCTGCCCATCTATCTCGTGCCAGAGCCAGCCCGCCATCTCGAAGCGACCTATTCGGAACCCACGCTCGGCCAGAACAATGATTTCAGCGGAACGTTGCGCCGCCTGAACGATCGCCGCATCCTCGCCTCGGCCCCGGTGGGCGCGTTCTACAAGAAATCCCTCGACGAACCCATGCCGGTCGGGCGCATGGTGGATGGCCGGCTCCAGCGTATGCCATATGGCGGATCGCTTCTCTTTTTGCCCGGCGCGCCGCTGCGCACCGTCAACGATCGCGAAGGCTTCGTCGCCGCGCGCGTGGATTATCTGAACCACCTGTTCACAAACGCGCCCTATCTCATCGGCGCGCAGAACGAACCCGCGCTTGCCGATCTCGACGTGCTTGTTCCGCGCGTGATTGTGTCAATCGCCGCGCGCTCGGGCGCAGATATTTCGGACCTGCGCCGTCGCTCAATCGCCGCTGCTGGGCTTGAACCTCTCGACGTGCGCGACATTTCCTCCGAAACCGCGCGTCTTGGCAGCGATATGTATATCTATCTCGCGCGCCAAAACGTGCAGATATATCTGCTCGGCGGTTTCCTGCTCGCGCTGATCGGCATCTATGCGGTGGCCTACGCCAACTACCTTGAGGACCGAAGGACGCTCGGCCTGCTGCGCATCCGCGGCGCCGGCCCTGCCGACGTGGTGCGCTTCTTCCTGCCTAACGTGCTCGGCCCCTCCATCGTCGGCCTTGTGATTGGCGGCGGCGTCGCGCTTCTCGCGGGCTTCGGGATCACCAAACTGATCTGGGAGCTGCGCCAGTTGCAGACGGTGCTGAACTATCTGCCAACACGGCTCGCGGTCTCATGGGAGACTGGCCTCGTCATGGCCATTCTGGCGCTGACGCTTGGCGGCATCGTCTTCGTCTTCGCCCGTTGGATTTTCGCGAAAACCGCGCGGCAAGGCCTGCTTGAAGGCTGAGCCTATCTGCTCACCGCCTCCAGCCACCGCTTCATCATGTCGATCTCGTTTTGCTGGTGCGCGATGATCTCCTGCGCCAGCCGGCGCACATCCGGCCGCACGCCATCCTTCAGAAGAACGCGCGACATCTCAATCGCGCCTTCATGATGCGGAATCATCTGCGCCAGAAAATCGCGGTCCGGATCTCCCGTCAGCGGCACGCTCGACATGCGCTCGCTCATCTGCGATTGCGCAGCCACAAGCGCGCGCGAGGCCGCCATGCCGCGCTCACGGTCCACCGCCACCTCCGATCCGCCGGGAGACGCGGGCGCGGAATATGCGCCGCCTTGCGCGAAATGCTCCTGCAGCGCCTGAATAAGCCGCTCATTGCCCCGTTGCACCTCGGCGCGCGCCTGCCGCAATTCGCGCGCAATCTCATCGAGCCGGCGCTCGAGCCTGCTTGCCTCAGATGCGCTGTCAGAACATCCACCCCCCAGCAGCAACGCCCCCATGACGCATGCAGCGCGCGCCACGCGCGCTGACATCACACGAATTTCGCTCGCCCGCATCATGGCGCGCCCTCCTTCACCGGCCCTCGCACTTTGCTCAAATCGAAAGATTCAAGAAATTCGCCGCATTAGAGCTTAGAATTCTGAACTTTGTCTCTTCCGACAATTTGCTCGAGCTCATCACGAATTCCACCGGATGCGTCTCGCCGAAGGGAAAATCGGAGCCAAGCATGATTTTCGTTTCGTCGACTTTGTGAGCGAGAAACTCCAGCACGTCGACATTGAACAAAACGGTCTCGTAGTAGAACTTGCGCAGATAGCCGCTGACGTCATGTTTGAGTTGCGGCGTCGAGCCGCGCCTGTAGATCCAGTCAAAGCGCCCCGCATAATAAGGGATGAACCCGCCGCCGTGCGCAAATGCGATTTTCAGACTAGGGCACTCGTCCAGAACGCCGTCATAAATCAGGGAGGTTTGCGCATAGGCCTCCTCCAACGGCTGGCCGAGCGAGATGAGAAGCGAATGGCGCCGCATGCGCGGATCGGGATTGCCGGCGGGGTGAACGAAGATGGGCGCCTGCAATTCTTCAGCGCGCTTCCAGAATGGCCGTAATGCGGGGTCGCCCAGCTCCATCTCGTTCACGCGCGATGCGACGACAAGCCCTTTGAGCTTGAGATCAAGCACGGCGCGCTCCATCTCGGCGATCGCGGCCTGCGTATCCTGCAGCGGAATAGAACCGATGCCCACGAGACGATCGGGCGCGCGCGAGACGAGCTCGGCCATATAGTCATTATTGAGACGCTCTAGTCGCAAGCCCTCAGCAGGGTCGAGGGAATAGGTGCACTGATGCAGGATGTTCGGGCTGACCACCTGGACGTCGACGCCCATGCGGTCCATCTCCTCCAGCCGCAACGAGAGATTGGTCATGCGCTCCACCTGCTGGGTCGGGAAAGCGCGCACGGCTCCGCCGGAATCGGCGCGCAGGCGTCCCAGCACAGAGAGTTTATAGGTCGCGTCGAACACTTCCTGCGTCATGGAATGAGCATGGAAATCGATAACCAGCGGCTTCTTGCGCGGGCCCTTTGCGGTGACGTTCATTGAAAATCCTTCAAGAGATGGATGAGTGATCAGGCAGCGCCGCGTACGCGGTCGACGAGCGCGAGCGGATCAGCGCTCGCACAATCCCCGCGCCAGGCGACGTGGCCGTCCGGCCGCACCAGAACAAGGTCGCGAACGTAGAGCTCGCGCGTCGCAGGGTCGGACACGCGAACGACGCTCAGCGGCGCGCCGCGACGGGCGAAAGCGTCTTTCAGCACTTGCGTCTTCGCGCCCTCGCCGCTGAAATCGAGAAGCGTGAACCCGGCTTCGAACAGATCAAGCGTCGAGCGCCCATCCGCGAGCCAGGCGTGCGGCGCGCGCACGCCGGGATACGTCCCCGGCGCATATTCGGTGACGCTTTCCGCCGGCGGATCGCCGTCCTCCAGCGCGCAGATCGGCGAATCCGCATAGCGATAGCCAAGCGCGAGGCCCGTCGTGACGAACTTCTGCTTGAGCGCGCCTGCAATACGCTCGCCCATCTCCCTGCGGGCCGCTTCGCCCTGCGCTGTGTCGGCCCCTATGCAGGCCGACGGCTTCTGCCCACGGTCGTTTTTGTTCATGCGCTCGGCATGGCCGACATTGCGCACGGCGATTGGCCGCCGCTCCGCCTCGTAGGACGCAAGGAGCCCGGCCCCGCCCCAGCCCTGCTCGAAAGCCGCAAGCTTCCAACCGATGTTCGTCGCGTCGCCGAGCCCTGTGTTGAGGCCAAGGCCGGAGGCCGGGTGGTTCAGATGCGCCGCGTCGCCCGCAAAACACACGCGTCCGACCTGATAGCGGTCCGCCACCACGTTGCGCGCCGTCCAGCGCCCAACAGAAATCACCTCGAAGGGAACCCTCTCCCCCGCCACTTCGCGGAAAAGATGCGCCACGTCGATCGTCTCGTGATTGTCGTAATATTCCTTGCCGCGGATGCCGAAGCGATACAATTCGCGACCGTCGAGCGACACGAGATTGCGCCACAGGCCTTCCGGCTCGATGAAATTCGTCAGCGCCGCCTTGCCCATGGAATGATGTTCCCACAGCCGGGGCGCACGGATATAGGCGCTTACGTGATAGGTCAGGCTTTCGCCGCCGCTCATCCCGACGTTCAACGCGCGCCGCACAGGCGTATGCGCACCGGAGCAGTCCAGAAGATGGCGCGCGCGAATGACGCGCCGCTCGCCGGCCGTATGATCATAAGCGACGACCTCAACGCAATCCTCGAACTGCTCAAGCCGCTCAAACTCCCAGCGGAAGCGCAAATCCACGCTGCCGAATGAACGCGCAAGCGCGCAAAGAATGGGATCGGTCCAGATCTGATTGCAGCGCTGCGCGCTCTCAGGGCTAACGGCGCTCGCTTTCGCGCCGCCGTGATCGGGCCGCTCAACTTTCGCGACGACGAAACCCTGCAGGCCGGTGCAATATAGAGCCGTGTGCGGAAAATCCGGCGGCGCAGCGGCGGCGCGAATCTTGTCGGCCACGCCCCAGCGCCGCATGAACTCCATAGAGCGCGCGTTGAGCGCCGTAGCGCGGGGATGTTCCGCAGGCTTGTCGCTCTTCTCCATCACAAGGCAAGGCACGCCCCGCAGCCCGAGTTCCGCAGCTGTGGCGAGCCCGACGGAGCCGCCGCCCACAATGAGAATGGGCGTTTCAATAGTCTTGGCGTTCATATGTCCTGTCCAGCAAAGCGTCTCGAGACACAATTCATTCTGCTTCACGATTGCGCTGCGCGCTTGTCACGGCTTGCCGTCTTCACGCCCATAGGCCCCGCGCACTTTTTCGGCGATGTCATGCGGCGCGTCGACGATCTGTCGAACGAGACGCGCGAGGGTCTCACCGTCCATGGGACGGATGTCCAGCTTCTGCGTATCGGCTTCCTTACGAAAGGCGGCGTCATTCATTGTGGCGTCGAACGCCTTGCGCAGGGCGGCGACGCGATCGCCAGGCACGTCGGGGGTCGTGAAGAATGGCCGCCCAAGCCCAACGGATTGCGAAAGGAGCATGAGGACCTCCCGCTGTTCATTCGTTTTCGCCAACTCCTGCATCAACGGCGTGTCGGGCAGGCTTTGCTCGCGCGCAAGCCCGGTCTGGAAGAGGATGTTGATCTTCTTCTGCTCGATCCAGTCGGGATGTTCGGAAAGAACGGCGGACAGGCTGAAACCCGCGCGCCCGCTCACTTCGCCGCGCTCCATGCCGAGATCAGCCTCGGTGCTCGTGCCATAACCCGACACGATCTTGAACTTCGTGCCAATGAGGATGTTGAGCACGTTTGGATAAAGGAAGCCATTGGAGCTGACCCCTGTAGCGCCCATAATGAGCTCGCGGCTCATCACGTCCTCCACGCTTTTCACATTGGTCGTATGCCAGGAAAAAGTGAGCAAATTGCTCAGTCCGGCGGAGCCGATCCAGTTGAACTGACGCACGTCGAAGCGAGCCGAGGGACCCGCGACCAATTGCTCCAGCGGAATGCCGTTATTGACGACGGCGATATGCGTGCCGTCTTTTGGCACCTGCGCATACATGAATTGCGTGGCGCGCATGTGCCCCGCACCGGGCATGTTGCGCACCACGAAGGCTGGCGCCCCCGGTAGATGCCGTTGCATATGACGAGAAATCGCGCGCGCTGTGTTGTCGAAAATACTTCCCGCGCCCGTGCTCACGATCACATTCATGGTCTTGCCGGCGTAGAAGTCGCGCACAGGATCCGCCTGCGCGCCGGATACGCCACCACCGAAGCCGGCTGCCGCGCACACAAGGCCGCGAGCGATGATTTGACGACCGACCATGAATCCTCCCCTTCGTTTCTTTTTGTTCACCGCACGCCATCCGCCTCAGACGCGGCGCCCCGCTCCATTCTGAAGAGCCCGAGCCGCTCAAGCGCGGGCTGGTCGCTGATGCAGAAAAGCGTTGCGTCCGCATCCCGCGCCTCATGGCTGATCCAATTGCCGCCCGGCATGGTCACGACATCGTTGCGCTCCCAAACGAAGGTATGGTCGCCCACCCGCGTGCGCCCAGCCCCCTCGACGACAATGAAGACAGCGTTCGCCGTGGTGCGATGCGTCGCCGTCGGCCTATGCGGAGCAAGCCGCAGCATTGCGCATTCCATCAGCGACAGAATGGGCCCGCCGTTTCGCGGATTGAAAAAGCGCATGCGGCGCGCTTCGTCCGCATCGGCGGGCGCGGCTGCGAGCGCGCGCGCCCAGTCCGCGCGCGCGAAACGGAACAAGGGCGAATAGTCTCGCGCCGGCGTCTCGCGCTGCGGCGCCATGCCGGCCTGCGCGAAGGCCTCATCGGGCTGCATTGCGGGAAGATCATTGGCGGGGCCAGGCTCAAAAAAGGCGGCGCCCAGATATTGATGCAGTGGAACGTCAAGCGCATCGAGCCAGATGAGCGGCCCCTCGCCCTCGTGGCGATGCTCGTGCCAGGACCATGCCGGCGTGATGACGAGATCGCCGTGCTCCATTGGGCAGCGTTTGCCGTCCACCACCGTCACGCCGCCACCGCCCTCCACCACGAAGCGCAGGGCGTTTGGCGAATGGCGATGCGGGCGCGCCGTCTCCCCCGGCATCAATATCTGGAAATTGGCGTTGAGATTGGTCACGGTGCGCCGCCCCGCCGTGGATGCGGGATCCGATAGAGCGAGCACGCGACGCTCAGCCTGCCGGGTGTCGGTGATGGCGCAGGCCTGTTCGATCAGCGGGCGCAAATCACGCCAGCGCCAGATGCGCCCGGGCGCCGCCTCCCGCTCCGCGCGGTGAACGCCAGTCTCCCAGAGCGGAACGACATGCGCGCGCGCCCAAGCATCACGCGCGCCGTCCACATTTTTCTTGTCCGCTTCGCTCGCCATGAGGCCTGTCTTTCAGATGCGAGGATCCATCGCCTTGAAGCCGAGACGCACGGCGCCGTAATTGAGCGCCTGAACGTCCCACACAAGCGCAATATGCTGCGCCACCGCGTGCACGTCGCGCCATAGCCGCTGAAAGGGATGGCTGCGTTCAAGGCCGCGACCGCCAAGAAGGGGCAACAAACGCTCAACAGCTTGCACGGCGAGTTTCGCGGCATAGCCCGTGTTGAGCCGATAGCGCACGCGCTGTTCGTCATCAGGCAGGACGCGCGCCCGGGCGCCCGCGACGATCTTCGCGCGATCCGCCGCGATCAGCGCGCGCGCAGCCTCGATCTCCGCGGTGGCCTCCGCGATGCGCATCTGCACATTGGCCTGCTGGGCGAGACGCACCTGCGCGACGGAGGTCTTTTCGCCGAGTTCATCAAGCAGAACGTCGAGCGCGCCCTGCGCTCCCCCAACGGCGACGCCCACAAGCGAATGAGCGAAGGCGCAAAACAGCGGCGTGTGGGAGAGATCGGAATCGCTCGCATGCGCCCCGGGGGTGTTGGCCATGCGCGTCGTCATGACGTCGAGCAGGCGATGGGCGGGAACGAAGGCGGAGTCGACCACCACGTCGTTGCTGCCCGAACCTGCGAGGCCCACGACGTCCCACGTCTCCTCAATGCGATATTGATCGCGCGCGAGAAGCGCGAAGAATTGCTTCGGCGGGCCGCTCTCCTGCGGCTCGACGGCGAGCACGATGCAGCCCTGGCAATTATCCACATTGCTCGAGAAACGCCAGCGGCCAGACAGACGAACGCCGGCGACGCCCGCTTCAGCGCCGCGCGTCAGCTGCGCCTGCGCCGGCAAAAACGTGCTCGCGATCGTCGATTCGGGCGCCTGCGCCCAAAATTCGTCCTGCGCGGCGCGGGGAAACATTCCCAGAATCCACGAATGACAGGCGGTCACGCTATAGGCCCACGCGCTCGAGGGGCAGCCGCGCGCCAGCTCCATGGCGATGCGCGTGTGGGCGCCGTAAGCCAGCTGCGCGCCTGCATAGGCTTGCGGCTGCAAGGCGCGATAAAAACCAGCATCGCGGAAAGCGCGCTCGACGGTTGCGGAGATCTTGCGCGATCGCTCCGTCTCGCCAGCCTGCGCGCGCAAGAATGGAATCATGGCGCGCGCCGCATCGACGAGTTTTTCCTCCAAGACCAGCACGTCTGACGACACGCCCGCGTCCTCCCATTTTGCTTTGACCCTTTCTACCGCAGGACCGCGAGCAAGGCCACCGTTCCGCACGACGGTCGCACAGTTGGCGAGTGTTCGCCCGGCGCGCGCCAGCGCCCATTGCCACGCTAATGGGTTCAGGGGCGGCCTGCCGCCGGATCCGCTCTGTCCGCACGCCCCGATCTGTTTCCCACAACGGCGCAAGGTCCGCCTGACCGAAGTGTTCCCGCGCGCTTCTTGATTGACAGGCTGCGCCGGATCGCGACGATGCGTTCAAGAGCGACGCGTCGCCGCCAGGCGTTCGTCAATGCGCTTACATCGACATGGGAGGCTTCCAGCGACCGCGCTGGCGCAACAGGCGGCACGCCGGCGACGCAGTATCGCCCTTTCAGCTCACTGGAGAGATTATGTCTTATGCAATCGCCGTCGACATCGGCGGCACCTTCACCGACCTTGTCGCCTATGAACGCGAGAGCGGCGCGATTAAATACACCAAAAGCGCAACCACCTATGGCGATTTCGTCGAAGGCATTCTCGATTGCTTCAAGAAGGCGGGCGTCTCGCCTGACGCGGCGCGATTTCTCAACCACGGAACGACGCTCGTCATCAACGCCTTCATCCAGCGCAGGGGCGCGAAGACGGCTCTGGTGACGACCCGCGGCTTCCGCGACGTGCTGGAGATCGCGCGCGGCAACAGGCCCGACCCTTTCGATCTGCATTACCGGCGCGACGAGCCGCTCATTCCGCGCGCGCTGCGGTTCGAGACGAGCGAACGCATGGACGCGGAAGGAAACGTCGTTACGCCGCTCGATCTGGAGGAGCTCGACGAACTTGCGCAGGAGCTGCGCCGGCGCGAGGTCGAATCCGTCGCGGTCTTCTTCATGAACTCTTTCGCCAACCCGGCCCATGAAGAGGCGGCGGCCGCGCGCCTGCGTGAAAAGCTGCCAAATGTCTATGTGACATGCAGCACGGAGCTGACGCGCGAATGGTACGAATATGAGCGCACCTCCACCGTGGCGGCCAACGCTTTCGTAGGCCCGCAGGTCAGCCGCTACATCCGCCATCTTGAGTCGGACATGAAAGCGCAGGGCTTCACGGGATCCCTCTTCATGATGGGCTCCAACGGCGGCCTGCTTTCGGTGGAGCGCACCTGCCGACAGCCAGTGGCCCTCGTCGAATCCGGACCGATCGGAGGCTGCATCGGCGCGGGCGCCTATGCGGAGGCGTTGGGCTTCAAGAATGTCGTGGCCTTCGACATGGGCGGCACGACCGCCAAATGCGCTCTCGTTGAGAATGGGCGCTTCAATGTGGAGTCGATCTATTACGCCGGCGGCTATGTGAAGGGGTTTCCAATCAAGTCGCCGGTGATCGACATTGTGGAAGTGGGCTCCGGCGGCGGCTCCATCGCCTGGCTCGACGACCAGAATCGTCTTAACGTGGGACCGCGCAGCGCGGGTTCGACGCCCGGGCCAGTGTGTTATGGGCGCGGCGGCCTCGAGCCCACCGTGACCGACGCCAATCTCGTTCTCGGCCGCCTGAACGCCGCGCGTTTCCTGGGCGGCGAGCTTGCCCTCGACGTCGAAGGCGCGCAGCGCGCCCTTGCGAAGCTCGCAGGCCCGCTCGGTTTCACAGAGCCTGACGGCGTGGCCCGGATCGCCGATGGCGTGCTCTCCCTCGCCACCGTCATCATGGCGGGCGCCATTCGTCAGGTCTCCGTCGAGCACGGGCTCGATCCGCGCGACTTCATCCTGTTTTGCTACGGCGGCGGCGGCCCCCTGCATGCCTCAGCGCTCGCGCGCGAATTGTCGATCCCTGTGATCGTCATTCCGCCTGCGCCGGGCAATTTCTCCGCCGTCGGCATGTTGCTCGCTGACGCCCGGCTCGATCTTTCCAAAACCTTCACGGGCTTGCTGGGCCCCGAGGTGGAAAAAGATCTGCAGTCGGCCTTCGCAGATCTGGAGGCGCAGGCGCAGGCCGCGCTTGAGCGCGAATTCGGCGCGCGCGACATCGTCTTCGAGCGGCACGCCGAAATGCGCTATCTGGGCCAGCGCCACAACATCAAGGTTCCTGTCGGCGCCGCGAACGATCTTGCGGCGGTGCGCGAAGCCTTCGAGCGCGATTACAGCCGGCGGTACGGCCATTCAGACCCGGCGAAGCCGGCGGAGCTGCAGGCGCTGCATCTCTCGGCCTTCGCGCGTCAGGACCGCCCGCGGCTCGATCAATTGCCGCTCGCAGCGCGCGGCGAACGCGCGCAGGGCGCGGAACGGCAGGTTTATTTCACCGAGAGCGGCGGCTTTCTGCCAACCAAAGTGTTTGAGCGCGCCGAGCTGCCGCGCGGTTTCGCCTGCGCCGGCCCCGCCGTCATCGAGGAATATGGCTCGACCACGCTGGTCGGCCCGCAGGACCGTTTCGAAATCGGGCCTCTGCACGAAATCCGCATCTATTGCGACGTCGCGGGCAAGGTCTGACAGGAGCCGACATGGCGGACAAAATGAGACAAGATGACCTCGATCCGATTTCGCTCGCCGTCATTCGCTACGGGCTGATCTCGATTACGAACCAGATCGACGCCAACATCAAGCGAACGGCGTTCAGCCCCTATATCTACGAGTATAATGATTTCGCCGTCGGCCTGACCGACCCTGACGGCCAGCTCGTCGCGCAGTGCACCGGCGGCATGCCGCCCTTCGTCGCAGACAGCGTCGGCGCCGCGGTGCGCGACGGCCTTCAGGTCTATGGACGCGACAAGATGCATCCAGGCGATGTGATCGTCTGCAATCACGCAGCCGTACAGGGCCAGCATCTCAACAACACGGTCATGTACATGCCCATCCACGAAATGGCCGAGGGCGGCGCGCTGATCGGCTTTTTCGCCATCAATGTGCACTGGATCGACATCGGCGGCAGCGTGCCGCGCTCCACCGATATTTTCATGGAAGGGCTGCAATTGCGCTCGATCAAATTATGGTCGCGCGGCAAGCCCGTGGAGGAAGTCTACCGCATCATCGAATGCAACAGCCGCATGCCCACTGAGCTCATGGGCGACATCGCGGCGCAGCTCGCCGGCTGCCTGCTTGGGCGCGACCTCACCCGCGCGCTCGCGCTGCGCTATGGTCTGCCGACCTATTTCAAGGCCATCGGCGCCATTCTCGACCAGTCGGAGGCCGCGGCGCGCGCCGTCATCAAATCCATGCCGGACGGCGTCTATGAGGCCGAAACCTTTCTCGACAATGATCGCACGAGCGACAATCCGCTGCGGCTGAAAGTGAATGTGATCGTCGCGGGCGACGAGCTCACCATCGACTACAGCGAGATCGCCGATCAGGTCGCAGGCCCGATCAACTCGGGCTATTTCGGCGGCGGCCAGACCACGGCGCGCGTCGCCTTCAAATACATTCTCGGCGCCGATGAAATGGCGAACGAAGGCACCTTCCGCCCGCTCAAGCTCATTCTGCCTCCGGGCAAGATCCTGAGCGCGGACGCGACCGCGCCGATGGGGAATTACTCCACCCCATTCCCCAGCGTGATCGACGTGGTCATCCGCGCGCTGGAGCATGCGTTGCCCGGGCGCGTTCCGGGTGGGCATTTCGCGACCCATTCAGGCGTGCGTTTTCATGGCCGGCGCGCGGACGGCGGCTTCTTCGACAGCCACGACAGCGGCCATGGCGGATGGGGCGCCTGCGCGACCCACGACGGCGCGGGCCCGTTCCGCACGATGGCTCACGGCGACACGCGCATCATTCCGCTGGAGCTGCAGGAAGCGAGCCTTCCTATCCGCATCGAAGCATTTTCGCTTCGCCCGGATTCCGGCGGCGCGGGCAAGCATCGCGGCGGGCTGGGTTTCAAAAAGGTCTATCGGGTTCTCGCCTCCTGCCAGCTGCAGACGAATCTCGACCGCACGAAATTTCCGCCGTGGGGCGTGCAGGGCGGCGCGGAAGCGCAGCCGGGCAGATTCCTGCTGCAGCGAGAAGGCGAAGCCCCACGCGACGTAAGCAAAGAGAAAGGCATCCGTCTCATGCCGGGAGATCTGCTGACCGTGGAGACCGGCGGCGGCGGCGGCTACGGCCCGCCTCCGGAGCGCGCGCTTGAGGCGATCCAGAAAGACGTGGACGACGGCTATGTGAGCGCCGCCTCCGCCATGCGCGACTACGGCGTGCGCGTGGACGAAACGGGCCGGGTGCGCCGCGCTTGAGGCGGCGAGGAACGAGGCGAACATGAGCTTGAGGCGAAATACGGCGAGGAAACGAAAGGAGGCGACCATGATGCGCGCAGCGATCTTCTCCTGCTTTGTCGCGGCGATAAGCGCGGCGCCCTGCGCGTGGGCGCAGGCAAGCGATCATTATCAGGGCAAAACAATCGTCATGTACATCGGCACAGGCGAGAGCGCCGGCGCGGTCGGCGCCTATCCGCGCGCGCTCGCGCCCATCGTGCGCAAATACATTCCCGGCAACCCCAATGTCGTCGTCTCGAATATGCCCGGCGCGGGCGGCATCAAGCTCGCCAATTTCATGCAGACGCAGACGGGGCCGGACGGCCTGCACTGGGCGTTCATCACGCGCGGCTTCATGCTTGCGCCGCTTCTGAAAGTGCCGGGCGCGCAATTCGATCCCACCAAATTCCAGTGGATCGGCAGCCCCGCCCGCACGGTCTCCGTCGGCGCCGTGTGGACCGCCAACACCTCCGTGCGCACAATTCAGGAAGCGATGACGCGCGAGGTCGTTCTCGGCGCGACCGCGCCGAACCAGGACACCGCGATCTTCCCCAATGCGCTCAATCGACTCATCGGGTCGAAATTCCGCATCGTGACTGGCTACAGCAGCGTGGGCCAGGTGGACATCGCGATGCAGCGCGGCGAGATCGAAGGCAAGGTTGGCTTCACCTGGGGCTCGCTGATGAGCGGCGCGAGTTCGCAATGGTACAAGGATGGCAAGATCAAGGTGATCGTGCAGCTCGGCATGGAGAAGTCGCCCGACATTCCCGCCGACGTGCCGCTGGCGCTGGATCTCGCCAAAACGCTTGAGGACCGGCAGGTGCTGGAGATTTTGTGCGGCCCCTCCGCGACTGGCTATCCATCCTTCCTCGGCCCTGAAGTGCCGGCGGCGCGTGCGGCGATCATCCGCACGGCCTATGCCGCCGCCCTCGCGGACCCCGAGTTTCAAGACATCGCCCGCAAGCAACAGCTGGAGCTCGATCCGATCTCGGGCGAAGAGATCGCGCGGCTGGTGCGCAATCTCTACGCGCAGCCCCCTGAAGCGGTCGAGCGCACGAAGGCCATCGTTCCGCAAGGATAGACACCCATGAAAACACGCTTTCTGCGTCGCGCCGTCCTCGCCCTGCTCGCAGTCGGGGCGAGCCATGTCGCGCAGGCGCAGGAGAGCCTCGAGAGCTTTTATGGCGGGCGCAGCGTCACCCTTCTGGTGGGTTATCCGCCCGGCGGCGGATACGACGTTTACGCACGGGTTCTCCAGCGCCACATGGGCCGCCACCTGCCCGGCGGCGCAAGCCTTGTGGTGCGCAACGCGCCGGGCGCGGCGAGCCTCACGCTCGCTAACCAGCTTTACGCGGTGGAGGCGCGCGACGGCTCGGTCTTCGGAACCTTCGCGCGCAGCATTCCCATGGATCGCCTGATGGGTCGTCAGGGCGCGTCTTACGATCCCACGCGCTTCGGGTGGATCGGCAGCGCAAACAATGAAGTGAGCATCTGCACGATCAACGGCGCGCTCGGGGTCGCCTCGCTCGCCGATTTCATGTCGCGCCCGCTCACCTTCGGCGCCAACGCGCCGGGTTCTGAATCGCACATGTATCCCACGATTCTGAACAATCTTCTGGGCGCGCGGTTCAAGGTCGTCACCGGCTATCCGGCCGCCAATGACCTCATGCTCGCGATCGAACGCGGCGAGACCGACGGACGCTGCGGCTGGACGATCTCCGCGGCCAAAACCGCCTACGCCGACTGGCTGAAACAGG
>Ga0315906_10001982_pt1 | contig 29485 bp, 25 predicted proteins | sample LakEriMetagenome_4_FD_203526 | JGI IMG/M metagenome (GOLD analysis project Ga0315906, IMG submission 203526) | Freshwater fungal communities from buoy surface, Lake Erie, Ohio, United States - Buoy 2 MA122 | ecosystem: Environmental > Aquatic > Freshwater > Lake > Lake biofilm | place: USA...
TGAGAACCGCGCGCTCTATCGCGAGAAGTTCGCGCGTGTGCTGCCGATACTCGCAGAGTGCTTCGATGTCAGTCTGCCACAAGGCGGCTTTTATCTTTGGCCGCAAGTCGGCCGCGACGATGCCGAGTTCACGCGCGAGCTCTTCGCCGCAACGAACGTGACCGTCGTGCCGGGCTCTTATCTCTCCCGCGGCGCCGCGGGCGCAGGCCGCGTGCGAATCTCGCTCGTGGCGAGCATCGAGGACTGCGTCGAGGCCGCCCACCGTATTGCCCGTTTTGTCAAAGGATCGACCCCATGACCGACCATACCGCCCTCCAGTCCCTCATCGAAGCGGCGTTCGAGCAGCGCGCCGAGATCACCCCGAAGAGCATCTCGCGCGAACTGCGCGTCGGGCTCGATGAAGCCCTCGATCTGCTCGACAGCGGTCGTGCTCGCGTCGCCGAAAAGAAAGACGGCAACTGGGTGGTCAACGATTGGCTGAAGAAAGCCGTGCTGCTGTACTTTCGTGCCTGGGACAACAAGCTCATCGAAGGCGGACACACGCGCTTCTTCGACAAAGTGCCGCTCAAGTATTCGGCCATGGACGAAGCGAGCCTGCGCGCGAGCGGCACACGCGTCGTACCCGATGCCATCGTGCGCAAGGGGTCCTACGTTGGCCCCAACGTTGTGCTCATGCCCTCATTCGTGAACATCGGCGCCTACGTCGACTCCGGCACCATGGTCGACACCTGGGCGACCGTCGGCTCCTGCGCGCAGATCGGCAAGAACGTGCATTTGTCGGGCGGTGTGGGCATCGGCGGAGTACTCGAGCCGCTGCAGGCGGCGCCCACCATCATCGAAGATCACTGCTTCATCGGCGCACGCTCGGAGATCGTCGAGGGTGTGATCGTCGAGGAAGGCGCGGTGATCTCCATGGGCGTGTTCATCGGCCAGAGCACGCGGATTTATGATCGTGAAACGGGGCGCATCACGCAGGGTCGCGTCCCATCCGGCGCCGTCGTCGTGCCGGGCAGCCTGCCGTCAAAAGACGGCAGTCACTCGCTTTACTGTGCGGTGATCGTCAAGCGAGTCGATGCGCAAACACGCGCCAAGACCTCGATCAACGAACTGCTGCGTACGACCGACTGAACCCCAGTCAACGGCGACTCAGAAGCTTGCCGAGATCGAGGCCGAGTAACTGACTTCCCGATCGTAGCGGTTGAAGAACACCTTGTTCGCGCCGCGCTGCTGAAACTCCTCGTACCCGGTGCGCAGGAGGTTGCGCGCCTCGAACTTGAGCTCGACATCGCGACCGAACAGGCTCAAGCCCTGTCGCACCACGAAGTCGACGTTGATGCCCGGCGATTCGACCACATCAGGCAGCCCCGCCGCGCCGCGGCTGAACACCCGATCCGACGCATACGACACCAGCAGCGTCTGCTGCGAGAGGCTCTCGCGATCTTCGAGACCGATCTGCAGGTTGACCAGATGGTTGGACTGACCCGTCAACTGCGAGCCATCGACGAAGAAGTTGCTGGCCGGCTGCGCCGTGGTGCCGAAAACGTTGGTGATGTCACCCGCACCCACCTTGATCGATGAGTCGGACCAGGTGTAGTTCGCAATCAGCACGCCCCGCCGCGAAGCAAAGAAGGCGTTGTCGAACACGAGATCCATATCGACGTACTTCTGCGACTCGAACTCCACGCCGTACAGCGTCGCCTCCGGGGCGTTCGCGAAGCTCGTCACCGGCGAGTTGTCGTTGAAACCGGTGAAGGCCTCGATCGGCTTGTCGATCTGCTTGTAGAAGCCCGCCACCGCGAGGCGCTGCTCGGGGGCGAAGTACCACTCGTAGCGCAGTTCGGCGTTGGTGAACTCGCTGTCGACGAGCAGCGGATTGCCGCGGTAGGCCCGGTTGCTCTCCGGGTCAAAGTACGCCTGGAACATCAACTCTCGAAACTGCGGCCGCGCGATCGTCTTCGAGCCATTCAAACGCAGCTGCATGTCATCGCCAAACTTGTAGGTCAGCGTGACGGCAGGCAACACGTAGTCATTCTCGAGGTTGGTGCCCGCCTGCGAGGTCGAGGCCGTGTTGAACACCTGCAACGGGTTCACGAGCTGCTCAGCCTTCTCATAGCGTGCGCCCGCACTGAGCTCAAGACCGTCGGCGAGCTCCGTCTGCAGTTGCAGATAGGCCGCGTTGGTCTGCATCTCGGCCGCAAACGCCGGATCGGTCTCGGTCGATTCGACCATGCCGATCTTGTAGTACTGGATCACCGCCTTGCCGAGCAGATAATCCGGGCGGAACATCGCCACGCCGCTCGGAAAATCCGACGGTGCGAGCACGAGAAACTCGCGGCGCTCGGATTCGCGCTCGGTCTTGCTGAAATCGTACCCGCCAGAGACGAACGTCGACGGCGTCACTTCCCAGGTCAGATCGAGACCATACGAGAATAGATCTTCGCTGAGGTCGGAGAACGCGACGCGCGCGAAACCCGTCTGACCGTTATCGAGCCGATTGATGAAATACTGGCCGTACGGACTCGCTTCGATATTCGAGCGGGAGTAGCCAAGGCCCATCTCGAACGGCGCCTCGCGCGAGGAGTTGGCGAAGGCGATGCGGGCATCGATCTTCACCGGGTCCAGATTGAAGCCGCCCGTCAGCTGCGTCGACCACAGCTGGCGCTCGTACCAACCCGTTTCCTGCTCGCGGAAGTCAAAAGTCGGACGCTGGTTGTTCTGCTTGCCCTCGGCAAGGCTCGTGCGCTTGAGGGTGTCGCGCACGATCAGATTCGTCCAACGGATGCGGTTGCCCTCACCGTACTCGTACGCGAGACCGGCGAGGCCGTTGATGACGATGCGATTTTCGCTGACTACCTTGCGATAGTCCTTGTCGAGACGCGAGAGATCCGCGCTCGCGGGAGACTGCTCGATGATGTCGCGCGTCTTCCAGTTGTTGCTGTAACCCGCGGTCGCGATGAAGCCAAGATCGCCGTTGTCGAGTGATTTGGACGTGCCGCCCGTGACGTTGCCCGAGAAATTCACCGGCATCTTGTCGATGAGCTGCACGAGACCGTTGCGCGTATTGACGAACTGCGCTGCGATGGCGCCTGAGTCCACCTTGCCCGAACTCAGCCGCTCGCCACTAGCAAAGAATGCCGCAAGCGCAGGCGGCGTATCGCGCAGGCCGCTGTCCATACCGGACGGATCGTACTTGCTGCCGAAGTGCTGGTAGCCGATCTGTCCGGTCGTGGCGCCATCGCCACCGATGCCGAGACCCACCTTGAGGAACGGCTCCTTGGGTACGGCGAGCGTGGTGAGATTGATGAGGCCGCCACCGAACTCGCCGGTCAGATTCGCCGAGTAGCTCTTCTGCACGAGCGAGGAGGCAATGATATCGGTCGGAAAGAGGTCGAGGGGCACTGCCCGACGCAGCGGCTCGGGGCTAGGCAAGGGCGATCCGTTGAGAAACGCCTGCGAGTACCGATCACCGAGACCGCGCACGTAGACGAAACCGCTGCCCGACACGCTGAGACCCGTGACGCGACTCAGCGCTCCCGCGACGTCCCCGTCGCCCGCGCGGGCGATGTCTTCGGCCGAGAGCACCGACACCACCTGCGTCGTCGCCTGCTGGATGTTGCGATCGCGACGACCGACCACCACGATTTCGCCGGCGATCTCGATGTCGACCGCCGGAGGGGTCTCCGGCGCCGACTGGCCGGCCGCGAGCGGCGAGGCGATCGCCATCGCCAGCAACACTGTCTTGGAACTGTTCATCGGTCAGAGCGAGGGCAGCGTCGTGCAGGACTTGCTGGTCGATCCGAAGTTGGCGGTCGCCGAGTTGCAGGTCCAACCCGCGTACCACGTGTCGTTCGCGTCCTTCACCGCACCGATGTACGTCGTCGTGTCGAAGCCGGCATTGACCGTCTTCGGATCCATCGCCGTGCGACCCGTCTCGTTGGCGCCGTTGACGAAGCCACCCGTGAGCGTCGCGGTGAATGTCGAGGTGTTGTTGTTCGCCGCCACGTTGAAGGCATCATTGACCTGCTGAGCCGTGAGGCCGCTCGAGCCCGAGAACGGGGTGGGGCCGCACTGCATCGCCACCGAACGGAACACCGGCGGGCCGACCTTGTCGATCGCCGCGTCGGTGCTCAGCATGTTGGCACCGTCCATGCGCAGACAGGCCATCGGCGAGACCAGCACGCCGTTCAGCATGGTCACATCGGCACCGCCGCGGAAGCGCATCGCGGCACCGTTGCCCGTCGCCGGGTTCTTGTGCACGAGCGTGAAGTTGGCGATCCGCATCCAGGTGCGGGGCGTCTGGTTCTCGAGGGCGTTGGTCGAATCGAGTTCGATCATCGAGTCGGCGTTGCCCGAGGTCTTTTGCACGCCGATGACATACTGAATCAAGCCCTTGTACCCGGTGTCGAGATCGAGCGTGTCGTCGTCAGCACCCGTGATCACGAAACGCTTGGCGTTGTGCGTACCGCCAAAGAACTCGAGACCGTCGTCCGAGCTGTTGTGCGATTGGATGTACTCGAGCACGGTGCCACTGCCGACGCCACCCGTGGTGAGCGCCTGCAACTCGCTGTTGCCCGAGAGCACGTAGCCCGAGTAGCGGATCTGCACGTACTTCATCGTGCCGCTGTTGTCCGTCGGCGTCGCGCCGCCGTAGTACGCGGGGTCCACCGCGCCTTCGGTCTGGCGCTCGCAGTTGACCGAGCCCGGGGTCGCATTCGGCGCCACGGTGCAATCGGTGATGGGCGCGCGACCGAGCAGCACTACGCCGCCCCACTGACCCTGCGAGTCATCGGTGGCAAGGCCGAGCACGTTGTCACGGCTCGTAAACACGATCGGCGAGCTCGCCGTACCGGTGGCGTTGATTCGATGACCGCGATTGACCACGAGCCAGGAGACGCCCGTGGAGCCAAAGATGATCACGCCCGGATCGATGGTCAGAGTAATCGCGGTCTGACCGGGAGCGGCTGCTGCGCCCAGATCCGTACCCACGTCCACGCGACCACCGAGCGAGTACAACAAGCCCGGAATCTTGGTCAATCGGCTCGAGCGAGTGATGCGTGCCGGCAGCTCGCAGTTGCGGTAGGTGCCGGTGGGACCCGTGATCGTGCCGAGATCCTTGAGACCCGCCGGATCATCGATCGTGGGGCAGCCCGCAGCGGGCGTCACCAGCGTCACGGCCGGCGGGGGCGGAGGCGGCGGCGGAGGCGGCGTGTTGTTCGTGATGTTGATGTTGCCACCGCTGCCCGGCGAAGAGATCTCTTCGGCGCCGCAGGCGGTCAATACGGCCACCGAGGCAGCCAGGAACAGAAGATTGCGATGCTTGGATTGCAGGCTCATAACGGGCTCCGTGGAATTCAGAGCGCGACGATAGAGAGACAATGTGACAGCCGAATGAAGCGTATGTGACACCCAGATGAATCGATCGTGAGTCACGGCTCGCGCTATGCTTCGCGCCGCCATGACTGTGCCTTCGCCATTCACCGACGAGCTGCGCCAGTGGGCCGTGAACGAGATCGCGGCGGGTCGCGGGCCCGATGAGGTGCTGCGTGAACTCATCGCCCGCGGCATTCCCGAAGAGTTGGCCGTGGATGAACTCACACGCCTGCTCGAATCGCGGCTCTCGCAACTGAAGCAACAGCGTGTCACGACGACCGAAACGGACGCCTCGGTTGACGAGGGCCCGAACGCCGTGCCGCAGCCGCTGACCGCCGATTCACCGAACACGATCCGCGTCGATGGCCGCGAGATCGGTGTGCTACTGCAACTGAAACATCCGCGCGTGATCGTCTTCGGTAATCTGCTCGGACAGGACGAATGCGACAAACTCGTCGCACTCGCACGGCCGCGCATCACCGCCTCGAGCGTCATCGACATGCAAAGCGGCGGCAACAAGCAGGACGAAGGCCGCACCAGCAGCGGCATGGCCTTTCGGCGCGGCGAGACCAAGCTCATCGAACGGATCGAGCGGCGGATCGCCGCGTTATTGCAGTGGCCCTACGAAAACGGCGAGGCACTGCAGATCCTGCGTTACGCGGTGGGCCAGGAGTACAAGCCCCATTACGACTACGTGGACCCGACTCAGCCTGGTGCCCTGCCCTTCCTCGCGCGCGGTGGCCAGCGCGTGGCCTCACTCGTGATGTACCTGAACACACCGCCGCGCGGTGGGGCTACGAACTTTCCGGACGTGGGGCTTGAGGTCGCGGCCGTGAAGGGCAACGCCGTGTTCTTCAGCTACGACAAGGCGGATCCATCCACCGGCACGCTGCACGGCGGCATGCCGGTGATCGCCGGGGAAAAGTGGGTGGCGACGAAGTGGCTGCGCGTCAGCCGAACCGACCCGTGATGTAGTCCTCGGTCAGCTTCGCCTGCGGATTGGTGAAGATGAGGTTGGTATCGCCCACCTCGACGAGATCGCCCAGATGGAAGTACGCCGTGCGCTGGGAGACGCGTGCCGCCTGCTGCATCGAGTGCGTGACGATGCAGATCGCATAACTCTCGCGCAGTTCGTCGATCAGATCTTCGATGCGTGCGGTCGCAATCGGATCGAGCGCCGAGCAAGGCTCGTCCATCAGGATCACTTCCGGATTCACAGCGATGGTGCGCGCGATGCAGAGGCGCTGCTGCTGACCACCCGAGAGGCTCGTGCCCGGCTGGTTCAATCGATCCTTCACCTCTTCCCATAGCCCCGCGCGCCGCAGACTCTGGTTGACGATCTCATCGAGCTCGCCGCGATTGGCGGCGAGCCCGTGGATGCGCGGCCCATAGGCCACGTTTTCGTAGATCGACTTCGGGAACGGATTCGGCTTCTGGAACACCATGCCGACGCGTGCGCGCAGCTGCACCACATCCTGCCGTTTTTCATGGATGTCCTGTCCGTCGAGCGTGATCGAACCCTCGACGCGGGCACCGACGATGGTGTCGTTCATGCGGTTGAGGCAACGCAGGAAGGTCGACTTGCCGCAGCCCGACGGGCCGATCATGGCCAGCACCTGCTTGCGTCCAATGTCGATATTGACGTTCTTGATGGCGTGTTTGTCGCCGTAGTACACGTTGACGTTGCGACAGGAGAACACAGGCTCCGCAACGGTGATCGTACCGATGGTGGTCTTGGCAGCGTCGTTCATGGCGGTTACCAGCGTTTCTCGAATTTGTTGCGCAGCAGGACGGCCGTGGCGTTCATCACGAGCAGGAACAGCAGCAGCACGATGATGGCGCCCGAGGTGCGCTCGATGAAGCCGCGCTCGGGCAGATCGGACCAGAGGAACACCTGCACCGGCAGCGCCGTGGCAGGATCAAACACGCCCTGCGGCACTTCGACGATGAAGGCCACCATGCCGATCATCAGCAGCGGCGCGCTCTCGCCGAGCGCTCGGGCCATGCCGATGATGGCGCCCGTCAGCATGCCGGGCACCGCGAGCGGCAACACGTGATGCGCCACCATCTGCAGCCGCGAAGCGCCCATGCCGAGCGCCGCTTCACGGATCGACGGCGGCACGGCTTTGAGCGCCGCCCGCGAGGCAATGATGATGGTCGGCAAGGTCAGCAAGGTGAGCACGAAGCCGCCGACGAGCGGCGCCGAGCGCGGCAAGCCGAAAAAGCCGATGAACACCGCAAGGCCCAACAAGCCGAACACGATCGAGGGCACGGCCGCGAGGTTGTTGATGTTCACCTCGATGATGTCGGTCAATCGATTACGCGGCGCGAACTCCTCGAGATACACCGCAGCACCCACACCGATCGGGAAGGACAGCAGCAGCGTGATGAAAAGCGTGAGCATCGAGCCGATGAGCGCCCCGCGCACACCCGCCTGCTCCGGATCGCGCGAGTCACCATTGCTGAAGAACGCCCGGTTGAAGCGCAGCTCCAGCGTACCGTCGCGCTCGAGCGCTGCAATCCAACCGATCTGCTGATCACTCAGACGCCGCTCGTCCTCAGGCGCGGTGCGCGACACGCGCCCCTTAATCAGCATATCGACCGTATCGTCCGCCAGTACCCAGCGCGTCTCGCGCGTGCCGATCGCCGTGGGGTCCGCGGTAATGCGTTGCTGCAACTCGATGGAGGCGGCACTGCTGACAATCCCATAGAGCTCGCGCAGATCGCGTCGACCCTCCACCTGCGGAAAACGTGCCTTCAGTGCCTCGCGTACGAGTGCCTGATAGTCGGCGGTGACGAGATCATCGGGGTTGCGCGTACCCGCGGGGTCGATGATTTCGGGGTCGTAGAAAATCTCGACCTTCACGTAACTCTGCTGAAAGACCGAGAGCCCCTGCGCAAAGATCGTGCCGAAGAGAAACACCACGAACGCGAGCCCCGCCACCACGGCCGAAAGTCCGTAAAAACGGAACCGTCGCTCGGCCCGGTAACGCCGAGCGAGGCTGCGCGTGACGAGCACCTGCGTTTCGGCTGCGGTTCTATTCGTACTGCTCACGGTACTTCCTCACCACATACAGGGCGATCACGTTGAGCACGAGGGTGACGATGAAGAGCACCAGCCCGAGGGCAAAGGCCGCTAGCGTCTTCGGGCTGTCGAACTCCTGATCGCCGACGAGCAGCGTGACGATCTGCACGGTGACCGTGGTCACCGCCTCGAGCGGGTTGGCGGTGAGGTTGGCGGCGAGTCCAGCGGCCATCACGACGATCATGGTTTCACCGATGGCCCGAGAGATGGCGAGCAGCACCCCGCCCACGATGCCGGGCAACGCTGCGCGCAGTACCACCTGCTTGATGGTTTCCGAACGGGTGGCGCCCAGCGCATAGGCCCCATCCCGCAGACTCTGCGGCACCGCGGTGATCATGTCGTCGGCGAGCGAGGAGACGAACGGGATGATCATGATGCCCATGACGAGTCCCGCGGCGAGCGCGCTTTCTCCTGCAACCGTGAGTCCCATGGACTCCCCTGCCGTGCGCAACAAAGGGCCGACCGTCGTCACGGCAAAGAATCCGTACACCACCGTGGGCACACCAGCGAGCACCTCGAGCAAGGGCTTGACGACGCTGCGCACGCGGGAGGGGGCGTATTCGGCGAGATAAATCGCCGAGAAGAGTCCGATGGGCACCGCCACCAGCATCGCAATCGCCGAAATGAGCAGCGTTCCGGCAAAAAGCGGCACCGCACCGAACGCGCCCGAGGAGCCGACCTGATCGGCGCGGATCGCCATCTGCGGACTCCACTTAGTACCGAACAGGAACTCCTGCGCAGGCACGATGCCGAAGAACCGCGTCGCCTCGAACACCACTGACAGCACGATGCCGATGGTCGTGAGCACCGCCACGAGCGAACAGACGAACAACATGCCCTCGAGCACGCGCTCGACTGAGTTACGCGCGCGCAGGTCCGCACGAATGCGACCGCGCACCACAAGAATGGCAATAACACCGATCGAGAACGCGAGCGCTGCAAGCGCCAGCCGCGCCACATCGCGAAGGCGCAAGTACTCGGCCGCCGCAGCCGCAGTCTCCGGGCTCACCTGCGAGGCCGGGATATTGCCCGCCACCACGTTGCGCAGATCGTTGAGAAAGAGCACGAACTGATCGTTACCGAGCGATTGCACGCTCGCGGGCAGCTGCGCCGAGACGAGTGCGATCAGCACCTGGTCCTGCACGGCCACCCACACGGCAACGAGCAACAACGCCGGCAAACCGCACCACAACGCCGTGAGCAGCCCATAGTGCCCAGGCAAAGAATGCAGATTGCGGATCCCCCTCGCCCCACCCACCACGGCCAGCGAACGCGCCTTGCCAAGTTGATAGGCAATGAACGAGAGGAGTACCAGCGCAACGATCAGAATCGAAGGAGTCATGCGGGACCGACAGCGGCTTCCTTGCGACGACCCGGCATTTTACCCACCCCAGGGCCTAGCCGGGCGACTGACACGGAAAATTCATCAAAAGGTCCAGTTGACATCCACCTGCAATCGGTCGTAGTCCCGTCCTCGCACCGTGGCCGGAACCGGAACGGTCACCGCCACCGGCACGTCGAGGTTGGTCTCGGTCATCAAATACGACACGTTCACGCGCGCGTTGGGCGAGAACTGGTACGCCAGCCTGAACGCACTGCCGCCACCATCCGTGCCGCCGGCGGCGAAATCCGAGTCGATCCACTGGCCGAACAGCGCATCCTTCTCGACCTTCTGATACAGGTAGCCGAACTCCCAGCTGCCCGGAATGCTGGCCACCGCACGGCCGTAGTTGAACCCCACGGCGTACGCCGTATCGAGACCCTGAGGCTGGAACTTGGCCGCCGTGTTGCGCGCCAGGTTGGCATAGAGCAAGAGAGGCCGATCGGCGAGCTTGAACTGCCACTCGCCGAGCAGTTCCACCACGTCGAAATCATCGGCGAGACAGGTGCCGGTTGCGCCCACTACCGCTGTCCGGCAGAGCGCCGCGCCCGTGCCCGTGCTGTTGCCGAAGTAACCGCCCGCCGCGCCGGGTTGGATCACGTTGTACCCGCCCACGGCGGAGTGATCGTAATAACTCGCGGCCAGCAGCACGCGACCACCGTCGCCGTACACGTTGCGATAGCCGCCTTGCACGCCCTGCATGCTCGAATCGGCGAAATTCGCCCGCTCCGCGAGGCGTGTGACGAAGGCACTGCCGAAAAAGCCGTTGGCCCCCTGCTGCCAGCTGGCCGCGAAGCCCTCCGGGTTGATGTCATTATCAAAGAAGAAGCTCGAGGTGCGCACCCATGGGTAGCGCATCTTGCCGGCGGTGATGCGCCACTGCTCGGCCGGCATCCACTCCATATAGGCCACATCGAGCTCGATGGGCTTGCGCGAGTTCACATCGCTCAGCGACTGGTTCGAGGAGCGCGCATCGGCGCCCTCGGTGGTCGCAAGCTGCAGCTCCACGCGCATGGTGTCGTTCACACGGGCCATGGCGCCGAAGCGAGCGCGAATGCGATCGCGGTTGCGCACGGCCGTTGTGTACTGCTGATCGATCGTCTCGTTGCGATAGCGGAAATCACCCTTCCACTGCCAACGCGCCACCCAGCCGGAGGCCGCACTCTCACCGAGCGCACGGGCGAGATTATCAGCGCCACGATCAATGGCTTCCTGCTGCTCGGTGCTCGCCAGAGCCAGCGTCTCGGTCTTCTCGGCCGTCTGCTCGAGCTTTTGGACACCAGCTTGCTGCGCCGCTTCGAGTTCCGCGAGCCGCGCCTGCATCGCTGCGAGCTGAGCTTTGAGCGCCTCGAGGTCAGCGGCCAGTGAAGCGGCGGCCGGCGGCGCGACCGAGGCGCCAGCGGGCGCGTTGACGGCGGCGTCGGCATTCGAGGGGGCGGCTGCGGCGGCAAGCGTCAGGGTGAGCGCTGCTACCGCAGCCCCCGTGAGGGGGCTGCGTTGCATGGAGAAACTCCTGATGAACCTGAGAGTGGGTCGGGTCGACTTACGGCGCGAAGTTCTTGAGCGACTTCACGTCCGCGCGGGTCTTCGCGAGATCAGACTTCGGCTGCGGTACGAGACCACGATCGGCGAGATAACCTTCTTCGCCGAGCGCCTTCTCGCTCACGTATTCATTGACGAATTCCTGCAACCCGGGAATCACGCCGATGTGCGCCTTCTTCACGTAGATGAAGAGCGGCCGGGAGGCCGGGAACTTGCCCGAGGCGATGGTCTCGAAGTCGGGCTCCACGCCATCGATCTTGAGGCCGCGCAGCTTATCCATGTTCTCTTCGAGGAAGCTGAAGCCGAAGATGCCGAGCGCCTTCGGGTTGGCCTCGAGCTTTTGCACGATGAGATTGTCGTTCTCGCCGGCCTCGACGTAAGCACCATCCTCACGGATGGTGTGGCAGATCCGCTTGAAGCGCTTCTCGTCCATGCTGCGCAGGTTGTTGATCCAGGGGTAGGTGCGGCAACCGGCTTCCATGTAGAGCTCGTGGAACGAATCGCGCGTGCCCGAGGTCGGCGGCGGGCCCAGCACTTCGATCTTCACCGCCGGCAGGCTCTTGTCGATGTCCTTCCAGTTCTTGTAGGGGTTCGCGATCAGCGTCGTCGGGTTCGCCGGGTCCGGCACCTGCTTGGCGAGCGCGAGGTACACCTGCTTGCGGGTGATCGGGAACGACACGCCGCGCTTGCTCTCCGAGATCGTCAGACCGTCGTAGCCCACGCGCACTTCGAGCACGGCGCCGACGCCGTTCTTTTTGCAGGTCTCGAATTCGTTGGCGTTCATGCGCCGTGAGGCGTTGACCACATCCGGGTGCTGCGGGCCGACGCCATTGCAAAAGAGCTTGATGCCACCGCCCGTACCGGTGCTCTCGACCTTGGGCGTCTTGAAGCGACCCTGCCGCCCGAACTGCTCGGCGACCGCGGTGGTGAACGGATACACCGTCGAGGAACCGACGACGTTGATGAAGTCGCGGGCGGCCTGAGCCTGCGCCGGCGGCGCGCCGGTGGCGGCCACGACCAGGGTAGCCACCGCAGCGGCGGTGCCGAAGAGCGATGCGGCGATCTTGGAGGGCTGGAAGCGTCGATTCACGGTACGGTCTCCTTCAAGTAGTGGCGGCACGATAGGCCGCGTGTGTGACAGATTTGTTACATGTTTGTGACGGGCATCCCTTGCACTCACCGCCCCTCGACTCTATAAGGTGCGCCATGTCGCAGACCCTTGAGCTCACCCAGGACCTGATTGCCCGCAATTCCGTGACCCCGGCCGACGGCGGCTGCCAGCAGGTCATGGCCGATCGTCTCGCAGCCCTCGGCTTCACGATCGAGCACCTGCGCTACGGCAACGTCGAGAACCTCTGGGCCAAGCGCGGCAACGAAGGTCCCGTGCTCTGCTTCGCCGGCCATACCGACGTCGTGCCCACGGGGCCGCTCGAGGAGTGGCGCACCAACCCCTTCGTGCCGAGCATCCGCGATGGCGTGCTCTATGGTCGCGGCGCCGCAGACATGAAAAGCGGCCTCGCCGCCATGGTGACGGCGACCGAAGAATTCGTGCGCGCCCACCCCGATCACCGCGGCAGCATCGCCTTTCTGATCACGAGCGATGAGGAAGGACCCTCGGTCGATGGCACCAAACGCGTGGTCGAGGCGCTCAACGCCCGCAACGAGCGCATCGACTACTGCGTCGTCGGTGAGCCCTCGAGCGATCGCGAGGTGGGCGACACCATCAAGATCGGTCGTCGCGGCTCGCTCTCGGGTCGGCTCACGGTGCACGGCGTGCAGGGTCATGTGGCCTACCCGCAATCGGCCGAGAACCCGGTGCACACCCTCGCGCCGGCGCTCGCCGAACTCACCGCTCGTACCTGGGATGCAGGTAACGAGTTCTTCCAGCCGACCACCTTCCAGATCTCGAACCTCAACGCCGGCACCGGCGCACCGAACGTGATCCCGGGCGAACTGAAGGCGCGTTTCAATTTGCGCTTCTCGCCCGTGCAAACGGTGCCGCAGTTGCGAGAAACGGTCGAGGCCATCCTCAACAAGCACGGCGTGCGCTACACGCTCGAGTGGTACGTATCGGGCGAACCCTTCTATACCGCACCCGGGGCGCTCTCGGCGGCCGCCACTGAAGCCGTGCGCGCCGTCACCGGCAAGGCGCCGGTGCTCTCCACGGGCGGGGGCACCTCGGATGGCCGATTCATCGCGCCGATGGGCGCACAGGTCGTGGAACTTGGTGTCACGAACGCCACGATCCACAAGGTCAATGAGTGCGTGCGCATCGAGGAGATCGACCTGCTGCACGCCATGTACCGCGGCGTACTCGAGCGTCTGCTCGCCTGAGCGAGACGTCAAGCGATGAGCGCATGGCTCGCCGCAGCGAGCAGCCCACCCAGCACGGCACCGGCGAGCACATCGGTCGGATAGTGCAGCCCCAGCACCACGCGCGAGGCGGCCACGAGCAACGCAAACGGCACGAGCACGACCGCGAGCTGCGGCACGTAGCTGATAGCAATGGCGGTGAAGGTCACCGCATGCAGCGTGTGGCCCGACGGGAAACTGTAGCGATCGAGCGGCGGCATCGCACACTCGATGCCGATGAGACCAATGAAGGGACGCTCGCGCACCAACTTCTTTTTCAAGAGTTTATAAAGCAGCAGTCCCGCCGCGCCCGCGAGCAGCATCTGCAGCGAGGCTTGCAGCCCCTCGCGCCAGCGCTCGAGGCCGACGAGCAGCGGCATCGCCGCCATCAACACGTACCACACGACCCCATCGCCTAAGCGACTGACACCGCGAAACAGCGCCCGCACCAGTCGTCGCTGACAGGCGGCGTTGGCAACCATGCACATCCGCCGTTCCGCTTGATCGACCCGCAGGAACCAGGTGCTCATGTGCCGCGAACCTCCTCTTGCGTCGCCACCCTCGCCGGCGCCACCGTCGGCGCGGCCACGCGATCACCGGCCGGGCGTGCCACCAGATCGTCCTCGATCAGCTGCTCGTAGAGCTTCACCAGTCGCTCGGCCATATGCCGCGACGACCAGCGCAGCGCATCCTGCCGCGCGAGTTCACCCAGACTCGCGCGCAGGGTGCGATCCGTCAGCACGCGGGCAACGCCCGTCGCAAAGGCGTCGATCTCCTCGGGCACCACCACAGCGCCCTGCACCCCCGCCAGCACATCGGCCGTACCCATCACCGCAGTGGAGACCACCGGCGTGCCCTGGGCCATGGCCTCGAGCAGCACGAGCCCCTGCGTTTCGGTGCGCGAAGCGAACACGAACGCATCGGCGGCGCGGTAGCAATCGAGCAAGGTGGTGTGCCGATCCATGTAGCCCTGGTAATGCACGTGGGCATCGAGACCACGAGCGGTGACGAGCGCGCGGATGTGCGACTCCGCCGGGCCTTCGCCTGCAATCACGAGCAGCACATTCGGCACGTGGTCACGCAACCGAGCGAGCATCTCGATGAGAAAATCGATGTTCTTCTCGTGCGCCACCCGTCCGACGAACAGCGCCATCGGTCGATCAGGCGTGATGCCCTGCATCGCGCGATACCGAGAGCCATCGCCCTGCTTGAAGCACAGCGGTGGCAAACCCGTCGGCAACACTTCGATCAGCGTCTGCACGCCGTAGGCCCGCAGGGCCTCGGCCATCTGCCGCGAGGGCGACACCACGGCCTGCACGTCGTGGCACTGCGCCACCGTGAAACGACGCGCCACGTAACGGGTGAGCGCCGCAGGCAGCCCCGGCACGTAGTGGTGCAGGTAGTGTTCGAAGTAGGTGTGATAGGTCTCGATCAGCGGTGCACCGAGCCGGCGCGCGAGCCGCACTCCGGCGTAATGCGCCATGAACGGCGTCTGGATGTGCACAAGATCCACATCCTCCGGGCGTAGCGTTTTCAGGTACGCCATCAGCTTGGACCACACGAAGAGCCGATCTTCCGGGTCGCGCGGTACGGGTCGCGACGGAATGCGCACGATCTGCGAATCTGCGCTGGAGGTGGCGGATGCACCCGACGCGCCGTACTCTGGGGCCACCAGCGTCACGCTGTGCCCGAGCGCCTGCAAATCGGCGCGGAAGGTCTGAATCGACGTTGAGACGCCGTTCACCCTCGGGAAGAACACGTCCGACAACATCAAAATTTTCATGCGCGTACGATAAGCCGCGCATATGACAGGTTTATGTCTTGGACGCTAGGTCTTGGACGACGGTCGATTGACGGCGATACCCCACACCGCCAGCGCCAGCACGCAAAGAAATACCCAAGCGGGCATGGAGAGCCCGAGCATCGTCCAATCGATCTTCTGGCACTCGCCGGCACCAAAAAGCACTTTTTTGAGCACCGTGGCGAGCGGGAAGACATCGAGCATGTAATCGAGGCTCGCGCCGCAGGCCGGCACAGACCCTTCCGGCAAGCCCTGGATGTACACGTGCCGCCCCGACACATACAACGGGAAGATCGCGGCAACGGCGAGTAGCCCAAGGTAGAACCGCTGCCAGCCCAACGTGGACGGGGCATGCACCGCGGCCGCCAGAAACACCGCGCCGAGGATCACCACACCCACCCGCTGGAACATGCAGAGCGGACAGGGCTCGAAACCGAGCACGCACTCGGCGTAGAGCGCGTAGCCCATCATCGCGACGCAGGCGAGAAATCCTGCGAGATTGGCGAGGCGCCGCTGCGCCAAGGACAGCGTCAAACCTTGCCCCCGCGCTGCTTCAGTTCGCTCTCCACATCCTCAATTCGCACGTGGCGGATGTCCTTGCCATGCACCATGAACACCACGTACTCGCAGATGTTCTTGGCGTGATCGCCGATGCGCTCGAGCGCCCGTACCACCCACATCACGTCGATGACGCGGCGGATCGCCCGCGGGTCTTCCATCATGAAGGTGATCGACTGACGCTGGATGGCCTCGTATTCCTCATCGACGAGACGATCCTGCCGCGCGACACGCAGCGCCGCCTCCGGGTCCATGCGCGCGAAAGCGTCGAGCGAGTCGTGCACCATGCTCTGCACGACGCGGCCGAGGTGCTTGACCTCGCGGTACTTGTCGGCCGGACGCTCCTCGAGCGCGAGGCGCGAGGCAATGTAGCCGATCTTCTCGCACTCATCGCCCATGCGTTCAAGATCGGTGATGGCCTTGATGATGGCGACGATCAGCCGCAGATCGCTCGCCGCCGGGGCGCGCGTGGCGAGGATGCGCGAGCACTCCTCGTCGATGGACACTTCCATCTTGTTGACCTCGAAGTCATCGCGCGCCACCGTCTCCCCGAGCAGGCTGTCGCCCTCGACCAGCGCCGACACCGCTTTGGCGAGCTGCTGCTCGACGAAGCCACCCATATTAAGCACCTGAGCGCGCACACGCTCGAGATCCTCGTTGAAGCGACGGGAAATGTGTTGCGAAAGATCGGATGTTTCCATGGCGACAACCCCTCGACGTAAATCGACTGCAGCCTGTTACGCAGAATAGCGAGTGTCGTCCGGCAATGCGACAGGCTCGTGTACGAGCCGCAGCGGCGGGAAGTGGCAGCTGAAGGTGCTGCCGCGACCCTCGACACTCTCCACCTTGAGTGTCCCACCGTGCCGCTGCAGCACGTGGCGCACGATGGCGAGGCCCAGCCCCGAGCCACCCGCATCCCGCGCGCGGCCTGCATCCACGCGATAGAAGCGCTCGGTCAAACGCGGCAGATGCTCCTCGGAGATGCCGGGCCCCGTGTCGGTGACAGCGAAGTGGCCACCCTGCTCGTCCGTCCACCAGCGCAGCGTGATGGCCCCGCCCGCCGGGGTGTACTTGATCGCGTTGTCGAGCAGATTCGAGAACGCCGAGTGGATGAGCCCCGGGTCACCCATCAGGCCTTCCGGAGATTCCACGCGCAGGTCGATGGCATGCCGCCCTGCATCGCGCGACACGGCATCCTTGCGCAGCAGCGCGAGCAGCGCCGCCACATCGATCGGATTGCCGACGACCTGCTCGTCCGTCGCCTCGAGACGTGACAACTCCAGTAGATCCGCGATGATGGCCGTCATACGCTCGGCCTGACGGCGCATCTCTAAAAGCGGCGGGCGCAGGTCCGCGGGCAGATCCTCATCGAGTGCGAGCGTCTCGAGATACCCCGCGATCACGGTGAGCGGTGAGCGCAGTTCATGCGAGGCATTGGCCACGAAGTCCTTGCGCATGGTCTCAAGATGCGCCTGCCGCGTGACATCGCGCACGAGTAGGAACATCTGCCCCTCGCCGTACGGTACGCCCTGAAACTCGAGACAGAACGCCTCACCGATGCGCGGATGCACGCGCAGCCCGGCGCTGAAATCGCCCTTTTCGAGATAGCGTGCGAACTCGGGCACGCGCACGAGACTGCCGATCTGCAGACCAAAATCCGTCTTGCGGCGCAGGCCCAGCAGCTCACCCGCCTTGCGATTGAACCAGACGATCTCGCGCAACGGGTTGAGTGCGACCACGCCGTCGGGCATGGAAGCGGTCGAACGGCGAAGTTCACGAAACAGCCGCAGGATGCGCTGCTTGTGAAACTGCTTGCGTCGATGCAGCCGCGAGACCTGCGAGACGAGATCGCCCCACAGCCCGCCGGCATCCGGCGGATCACGCCGATTGCGATTGCGCAGCCAATGATCGAACTGGTGCAGATTGACGAGCTGGCGCGTGAGCTCGACAGCGAGCGCTCCGGCGATGCCCCACCACAGGTGACCAATGAGACCGCCGATCGCCGCCCCGATCGCCACCACGAGCACGAGCCGCCACAGCGCGTAGGCCCAGTCCTCGAAACCGTTATTCAGATCCGCTACTCCACGCGGGTCGAGAAGCGATACCCCGCACCCCGCACAGTTTGCACCATGCGATCGTACCCGAATTCCTCGAGCGCCTTGCGCAGGCGGCGGATGTGTACGTCGATCGTGCGCTCTTCCACGTAGACGTTGCCGCCCCAGATCCGATCGAGCAACTGTTCGCGGGAGTACACCCGATCCGGGTGGCTCATGAAAAATTCGAGCATGCGGTACTCCGTGGGCCCGAGCGTCACGGGCTTACCCTCGGCGAGCACCCGATGCGCGACGGGATCGAGCGCCAGACCATCGAACTCGAGCAGCTCACCTTCGACCTGCGGATCGACACGGCGAAGCACGGCATTGATGCGCGCAGTGAGCTCGCGCGGCGAGAAGGGTTTGGTGACGTAATCGTCCGCGCCGCCCTCGAGTCCTGCGACCTTGTCGCCTTCCTCGGCCCGCGCCGTGAGCATGATGACTGGCAGATCGCGCAGGTTGCTGTCGCGCTTGACCTGCCGCGTGAACTCGAGCCCGGTCATGTCGGGCAGCATCCAGTCGACCAGCATCAGATCGGGCCGCTTGTCGGCGAGCTGCGCCCGGGCGGCGCGGCAATCGGCCGCTTCACGGACTTCGAAGCCCGCGCGACGCAGACCAAAGCTGATCATGTCGCGGATGGGTTTTTCGTCTTCGACGACGAGTATCTGCTTGGGCGCCATCAGAGGGAGTCGGGTGGTCCTTGTTTCAGCCATATTTCACCCGAGCCGTATTGCAAGGCTGTGACAGACCGCGAAATGGGTCATCCCTGCGGCACCCTGGCAACATCGTCGCGCAGATACACGGGCTGCGCCTCGGCGGGTTTCAACAGGCGCCCCGCGGCCCACTCCGCCCGCGCGAGCGGCAGCACCTCGCGGGCCTGCGGCAACACATCGGCAAAGATTTCGGCAAGACCGGGCCGGGCCTCGCCCTGCCCGAGCCCCACCTGTTGCAGCTCGGCCAACTGCGGATACGCGCGAAACCCATGCCCCGCACCCACCCACACACCACTCACCGCAGGCAGCACGACACTCGAGGGCGGGCACACGGCCTCCGGGCCTAGAGGTTCGGGCAAACCGCCCGCGCCGCGCGCAAAGGCCGCGACATACACCTCGCCCATGCGCGCATCGTTGCAGACGAGCACATGCGTGGCCGAAGGCGCACGCTGCAGCGCCTGCAACGCTGAGGCGCGCAGCGTGGAGACCGCGAGCACCGGCAGGCCCGCACCGAAGGCGAGACCCTGGGTCACGGCTGCTGCCAAACGCAGGCCCGTGAAGCTGCCTGGGCCGCGCGCGAAGGCGACGGCGCCGAGGGCACTCAAGCGGAGCCCCGCTTCCGCGAGCAAGCTCTCCACCATCGGCAGGATGAGTTCCGCGTGCCCGCGCGGCGCCTCGGCCGCGCGCGTCAGCACACGCTCGGGTTCACCCGGCAGGCACACGCCGAGCGCCGCGGAGCAGGCTTCAGTCGAGGTGTCGAGGGCTAGCAGATGCATGCAGTGAGATCGTCCCTACCGTTAACGCAAGCGACGCAGGAAGCGCAGCGCCTCCTCGAGTGACTGTGTCGCCGGCATGGGCGGCAGGCTCGCGCGGAACACGCGGCCGTAACTCTTGCCGAGCAGACGCGGATCACAGATCACGATCATGCCACGGTCGGTCTCGCTGCGGATGAGCCGGCCCACGCCCTGCTTGAGCGCGAGCACGGCCTCGGGCAACTGGTAATCACGAAAGGCGTTGCCGCCCTGGCGTTGCAGATACTCGATGCGCGCCTTGGTGAGCGGATCGTCGGGGGAGGCAAAGGGCAACTTCTCGATGATCACGAGGCGCAGCGCCTCGCCCTTCACGTCCACGCCTTCCCAGAAACTCGCCGTACCGAGCAGCACCGCGTTGCCGTGGTCACGAAACTCGCGCAGCAAGCGCTCCCGCGGACCCTCGCCCTGCACGAGAATCGGCACCTCGGCCGCCCCATCCCAGCGCGCCCGCAGCTCCGCCGCGCCCTGCGCGAGCGCGCGGTGACTCGTGAAGAGAATGAACGCCCCGCCCCCTGAGACTTCAAGCAGCGGCAGGCTCGCGCTGATGACGGCCGGCACGAACGCCGGACTCGAAGGCTCAGGCATCGACGCCGGCAGATACAGCATGGCCTGCTGCTCGTAATCGAAGGGGCTCGCGATGCGCAGGCTCCTCGCCTGCTCGAGTCCCAGCCGCGAGGCAAAGTGACTGAAATCATCACTCTCGCCCGAGGGCACGGAGAGCGTCGCTGAGGTGAAGATCCAGGCCGCCGGACGCGCCTCGATCAACCCCCGAAACCGCTCGGCGATATCGAAGGGCAGCAAGCCCAAAGAATACCCACGCCCCGTGAACTCCACCGTGCGCGCACCCTCGTCATCACCGCAGAGCGTGATGCGCTCGAGGGCACTCGCAAGCTCCGTGGCGCGCGTTGCCACCTGCGCCACCGCAGGCTCGCGCGAGGCGTCGGCGAGGGTGGTCGCATAGTCGCGCAGCGCCGCCACCACAGCGAGCTGCGCCGACTCGAGATCCGAGGAGAGTTCTTCCCAGCGCAGTCGGGCACCTGGCCGGGCGCTGCCGGCGAGGGTCGCAAGCACGGCAGAGAGCGCGGCCTCGACAGCGCGACCCGCCGTGCCGATCTCGGCGAGCGAGCCCCCCGCGCGCAGCAACGACGCCCGCCCTTCGGCGAGCGCCGTCTCGACTTGCCGGCTGCTGACCGAGACGCCAAAGAATTGCGTCGCCAGATCGGGCAACTGGTGCGCCTCATCGAGGATCACCGCATCGGCCGTGCCGAGCAGATCCCCGAAGCCGTCCTCTTTGAGCGCGAGATCCGCGAGCAGCAAGTGGTGATTCACGATCACCAGATCCGCGCCCTGCGCCTCGCGCCGCGCCGCCACCACATGGCAGCTGCCGTAGTCGCTGCAGCGCTGCCCGAGGCAGTTCTCGCGCGTGGAGGTGACCTTGGGCCACAGCGCCTGACCCTCGGTGAGCCCCGGCACCTCGGCCAGATCCCCCGTCGCCGTGGTCGCAGCCCAGGTCTCGAGGCGCGCGAGCAGCGGGTCGCGCTTGACGATGCCCTCAAGCGCCCCCTGCGCAAGCTCGCGCTTTAGCCGATACGTGCAGAGATAGTTGGAGCGCCCCTTGAGCAGCGCCACCTTGGCGGGCGCCCCGAGCGCCCCAGCAACGAGGGGGACGTCCTTGGCAAACAGCTGATCCTGCAGCGTGCGCGTACCGGTCGACACCAGCACCCGAGCACCTGCGAGCAGCGCCGGCACCAGATACGCAAACGTCTTACCCGTGCCCGTGCCCGCTTCCACGAGCAACGGTGAGCGCTCAGCGAGCGCCTCAGCCACCGCCTCGGCCATGCGGATCTGCGCCCGACGGGGCACGAACCCCGGCAGATGCCGCGCGAGGGGGCCGTCGGCGCCCAGGATGTCGTCGATCTGCTGCATGGGGGCGGCACGCTACCCCCTCGCGGAGAGGCTGTCGAGCCTTGAATTCATTCGATTTTTCACCCGACTGCCGCATTGCGGCCGGCCTATCTCGCCCCCGCCGCCGGCGCGCCGGGGACGCTATACTTGCCGACTTTCCGTTCAGGACCAGATTCGGGAGCCATGATGGCCACAGCCGCACAAACGATGCCGCCCTTGCCGGGGATCTCCAAACAAGTCACCGACTGGGTCGCCTCCGTGCGCGAACTCACGCAAGCGGACGCCGTGCACTGGTGCGAAGGCTCCGATGAAGAGTATCGGACGCTGCTCGCCCAGCTGCAAAACTCCGGCGAACTGCAGGCGCTCAACGAAGCGCACTACCCGAACTGCTTCCTCGCCCGCTCGCATCCCTCCGACGTCGCGCGCGTCGAGCATCTGACCTTCGTGTGCACCACGAACCCGGAAGATGCCGGTCCGAACAACAACTGGATGGCCCCAAGCGAGGCGCGCGCCAAGATGCGCGAGCTCTTCAAGGGCTGCATGAAGGGCCGCACGCTTTATGTGGTGCCCTACTGCATGGGCCCGATCGACTCGCCGTACTCGCGCTGCGGCGTTGAAATTACCGACAGTGCATACGTCGTCATTAACATGATGCTGATGACCCGCGCCGGCCGCGCTGCGCTCGAGCGCATCGGCCGCGAAGGCAGTTTCGTGAAGGGTCTGCACTCGACGGGCGAGCTCGACCCGAACCGTCGGTTCATCATGCACTTCCCGGAAGATCTCGCCATCGAGAGCTTCGGCAGCGGCTACGGTGGCAACGCGCTGCTCGGCAAGAAGTGCCATGCGCTGCGCATCGCGAGCTACCAGGCCCGCAACGAAGGCTGGCTCGCCGAGCACATGCTCATCGTGGGCCTCACGAACCCGCAAGGCGAGACGCACTACGTCGCGGCCGCCTTCCCCTCCGCCTGCGGCAAGACCAATCTCGCGATGCTCATTCCGCCGGGCTCCATGCCGGGTTGGACGGTCACCACCGTGGGCGATGACATCGCCTGGCTGCACCCGGGTCCCGATGGTCGGCTCTATGCCATCAACCCTGAGGCCGGATATTTCGGTGTGGTCCCGGGCACGAACCCCAAGACCAACCGCAACGCCTTCGAGATGATCCAGCGCGACACGCTCTTCACGAACGTGGCGCTCACCGCCGACAACCAGCCGTGGTGGGAAGGTCTCGAGAGCGGTACGCCCGTGATCGATTGGCAGGGCCGTCCGTACGACCCGGCCAATGGCCCCGCAGCGCAACCGAACTCGCGCTTCACAGTTTCCGCCAAACGCAACCCGAAGTACGCCCCTGAGGCCGATAGCCCGCGTGGCGTGCCGATCTCGGCGATTATCTTTGGCGGTCGCCGTCGTGGCGTCGCCCCGCTCGTCTACGAAGCGCGCGACTGGAGCCACGGCGTGCTGGTCGGCGCCTCGGTGGCCTCCGAGACGACCGCGGCCGCCATCGGTCAGGCAGGCGTGCTGCGCCGCGACCCGATGGCGATGAAGCCCTTCGCCGGCTACAACTACGGCGATTACTGGGCGCACTGGTTCTCGATGGGCAGCAAGCTCAAGCACCCGCCGAAGATTTATCACGTCAACTGGTTCCGCCGCGATGCGCAGGGCAAGTTCCTGTGGCCGGGCTTCGGCGACAACCTGCGCGTGCTCGCCTGGATTCTTGATCGCTGCACCGGCAAGGCCGAAGCGCGCGAGACGCCCATCGGCCACCTGCCGCGGGCGACGGATCTGAACCTCGCGGGTCTCGAGATCGCCGAGGCCGCGCTCGATGAGCTGCTCTCGGTCAATGCCGAGGAGTGGCGCGCGGAAGCTGCGGACATGGAGAAATATCTCGAAGAGTTCGCTGCGCGCACTCCGGCTGCGCTCCGCGCCGAAGTGAAGGCGCTGCAACAGCGGCTCGGTTGAGGCAGTTCGCATGACGCTGCGCGCGCTGTGGGCGGTAGGGATCGCGTCACTCGCGCTCGGCGCGCTGGCGCAGAACGCCGCGCCGCCGGCGGGTGTCGCGGGCGCGCCCGCCGAGGCCGTACCGCCACCGCCGCCACCCATCACGCTGCCGCGTGAGGTGCTGCAGAGCGCCATCGGCCTGCGCGAAGAGGCGCTGCGCTCGAACCTCGCCTACCAACTGCTCGAATCTTTGACGACCGAGGTGGGTCCGCGCCTTGCCGGGACTCCGGGCGATCTCGCTGCAGTCGCCTGGTCGCGTCGCAAGTTCACCGAGCTCGAGTTCAGCAACATCCGCACGCCTGAAGTGATCGTGCCGCAGTGGGTGCGTGGTGAAGCAAGCTTCGATGTGCTCGCGCCCTTCCCGCAAAACATGGTCACGCTCGCCCTCGGCGGCAGCATCGGCACACCGGACGCGGGTATCGTCGCGCCCATCGTCATGGTGCGCGATGTCCCTGCACTGCAAGCGCTCCCTGAGGGCGCAGTGCGCGGCAAGATTGTGTTCTTCAATGGCCGCATGCAGCGCACACGCGATGGCAGCGGCTACGGCAAGGCCGTGCGCTCGCGTACCGAGGGCCCCTCGATCGCGGCTTCGCTCGGCGCGATCGGTGTCGTGATTCGCTCCATCGGCACCAGCAACAATCGCATTGCCCACACCGGCACGCTGTCCTACAACATCAGCGCGCCGCGCATTCCGGCGGTGGCAATCTCCAACCCGGATGCCGACAACCTCGAGCGCCAAGTCGCGCAGCTCAAAAACGGCGCGGCGCGCGAAGTCAGCGTGCGTCTGCGGGTGACCGCGCGCGATCTGCCGCAGGTGCGCTCAGCCAATGTCATCGCCGAGATCCCGGGCACAGATCTCACGCAGGAAATCGTGCTCATCGGTGCCCACCTCGACTCCTGGGATCCCTCGGTCGGCGCCCAGGACGATGGCGCAGGCGTCGCCATCGCCATGGCAGCCGCCAAGCTCGTCGCCAACATGAACCCGAAGCCGCGCCGCACCATTCGCGTGGTGCTGTTTGCGAACGAGGAGTTTGGTTTAAGCGGCGCCAACAGCTACCCGGCCGACGAAGGCGATGCCTCAGTTGATCGGCACGCGTTCGCCCTTGAAGCGGATCTCGGTGATGGTCCGGTGTGGAAACTCTCCGCCCGCGTGCCCGAGCGCTATTGGCCCGTGGTCGACAACGCGCAGAAGCTGGTCAAATCACTCGGCGTGGAACTGGGCGATAACGAAGCGAGCGGCGGTGCGGATCTCGGGCCGCTTCGCCGACGCGGTGTACCCGTGCTCGCGCCGCAGCTCGATGCCACCACGTATTTCGATGTGCATCACACCGTGAACGACACCCTCGCCCAGGTCGACCCCTCGCACCTGCAGCAGTCGGTGGCGGTATTCGCGATTGCGACGTATCTGGCCGCGATGGTGGATGGCCCGATCCCGCGCCTGCCGGTGGATCCGGCGGCGCGCTGATGCCTTCGCTCAGGCGACGCCGATAAACAAGGCAACGGCTCGGGTCACACGAGCCATAGTTTTCTGGTCGACTCGTCCGATATGTTGGCCCAAGCGCGCCCGGCTGACAGTCGATATCTTGTCGATCATGAGTTGCGAAGGTTTGCGCAGACCGGTGGCGGTGTCTGAGTCGTCAATCGACAGCCTAATCAGAGGCGCCTCAATCAAAGTCGAAGTGACCGGCACGACCGTTACCGACGAAAGATCAGCGAACAAGTCCGCTTGCAGGATCAACGCCGGACGCGGCTTGCCCAACTCTGCGGGCAAAACCACGGTAACGATGTCACCTCGCTTCACGTCCAGTCGCCAGTATCGATGACCGACTCCAACTGACGAAGGACTCGGCGATCGGTCGAACTGGCACGCACCAGCAGCGCCTGACGGCGACACTCAGCGGCGAACCCACGACGGTCCACATCGGGCACCCAAATCTGCACGAGCTTGAGGCCCGACTTTCGAAGCTGGTCGCGATGCTTTTTGACCCTGGAATTGACGGGCTGCGCCATATGCTCGTTTTCCATCTTTGTTACATGAAACATGATCATGCTGCTCCATTCGTTCGTTACATGCAACTTTACTGTCAGAGCATTGGACGGTCGAACCGCGTTTCAATGCTAAACGCCACGATTTACCGCTACACTTCGGCTCATGGACTTCCAATCACCTGAATTCTGGATCGCCGTCGGCCAGATCATCATGATCGACATCCTGCTGGGCGGCGACAACGCGGTCGTCATCGCCCTCGCCTCGCGTCGGTTACCCGATGCGCAGCGCAAGCAGGCCATCTTCTGGGGCATGTTCGGCGCGGTCGCACTGCGCGTTATCCTGATTTTCTTCGCACTGCAGCTCTTGAAGGTCCCGTTTCTGAAAATCGTTGGCGGCGTGCTGCTGCTTTACATCGGCATCAAGCTCCTGATGCCGCACAACGAGGAAGGCGGTCACGACATCGATGCCAGCACCCACCTCTTCGGTGCCATCAAGACCATCGTGCTCGCCGATGCCGTGATGAGCCTCGACAATGTGATCGGCATCGCCGGTGCCGCCAAAGACAGTCTTGGGCTTGTGATCTTCGGCCTGCTCTTCAGCATCCCGATCATCGTCTGGGGCAGCCGCTTCGTGCTCACGCTGATGGATCGCTTCCCGCTCGTCATCCTGTTCGGCGCAGCACTACTCGGCTGGATCGGCGGTGGCATGCTCGCGGACGATGTGGTGCTCAAGCCTTGGATGGCCGACTACGGGTCCATCGCCCACTACGCGAGCGCGGCCGTCGGTGCGCTGCTCGTGGTGCTGGTCGGCAAGGCACTCGCCCGCCGAGCTCCGGCACCCGCCTCGACTCAGGCGCCGGTCGATCTCATCGAAAAACCCCAAGACGAAAGGTGATGTCCATGCTCACGCTGCTCATTCCCGTCGATGGTTCCGATTACTCGCGTCTTGCGGTCGAGTACGCCATCCGCCGCGCTGCTGCCACGCGCGACACCACCCGCCTGCACCTGCTCAACGTGCAGGCCCCTATCGTCACGGTGAACGTGAAGCTCTTCGTGAGCCAAGAGAGCCTCGAGACGTACTACCGCGAGGAAGGCACCAAGGCGCTCGCCGACACCCTCGCCCGCGCGAAGGAAGCGGGGCTCGAGACACACCCGCACATCGGCGTCGGCGATGCGGCCCGCGTGATCCTCGACTACGCAGCCGAGAAGGCCGTCGATGAAATCGTCATGGGCAGCCACGGCCGCGGCGCGCTCGCTGGCGCGCTCGTCGGCTCGGTGGCGCAGAAGGTGGTGCACGGGGCCAGCGTACCGGTGGTACTCGTCAAGTAAGCCTTGTTATTACCGACAATCGACATTAGTGTCGATTATAGGTAATATCAATGCATGTGGAACCAGCGCCAAGCCGTCGAAATCTTTCACCTGCACTTTCTGCGGGCGCTCGGGCTGCGTGTCGACAAGCAGCTCATCGCTTTGACAGGCGGCTGCAACCTCAGATTTTTCTTCAAGAGCATTCGCTATTCAGAGGACATGGACCTCGACGCGCACACGATCTCAGTTGGCACGCTGCGTAGTAATGTCAGCCGAATACTCGAAGCGCCGACGTTCCGAAATGGGCTTCAAGTACACCAACTTGAAATCGTTCGTGTATCGGCGCCGAAGCAAACGGAGACCACGCAGCGCTGGAAAATCACTTTGAAGCAGAGCCGGGCGGGCAACGAGCTTCCCACGAAAATTGAGTTCTCACGACGCGACGTCATAGACACGACGCTCGTTGAGCCCGTCGACCCGCTGGTCATTCAATCCTACCGACTGTATCCGGTGCTCATGCGGCACTACACTTTGCAGGCGGCTTTTTCGCAAAAAATCGCCGCCTTGGCCCTGCGGGAACAAATCCAGTCACGTGATGTTTTCGATCTCAAATTGCTCCTCGATGCCGGTGCAGCACAGCAGCCCCTCAACGCCCTGACCAAAGGCCACGTGGAGGCGGCAATCCTGAACGCGATGGCCATCGACTACGACGCATTCGCCGCACAGGTTCTGGCGTTCATTGAGCCTGACTATCAGCAGTTCTACGGTCAGCGTTCGGCGTGGGCCACGCTGCAAGCGCAGGTCGTTGCCAGTCTCGAGCGTCTGCAGTCATGAACCAAATTAACGCATTGCAGCGCCTGCAACAGCTCGGTGTGCCAGTCATTGATTCGCGCGATGCCTCAGCGGTGCTGGATGTGACGGCAAGCAACGCGACAACTATCCTGCGTCGCCTGGCACGAAGTGGCCTGATCACTCACCTGAGTCGCGGACGCTGGCTGCTCGACTCGGATCTCGAACGTTTCGCGCTGCCCGAGGCAATCTCGACTCCCGCGCCCGCCTATGTATCGCTGCAGTCAGCGCTCTTCCACCATGGCCTGATCGAGCAGATTCCGGCGGTGATCTACGCCGTCACGATCATACGTACCCATCGAGTCACAACGCCGTTCGGGACCATTTCATATCACCGTATGCCACCGGAACTCTTTGACGGCTTCGAGCTCTCGCCGCAATCCAGTTCAAAGATTGCCACGGCAGAGAAAGCGCTCTTCGATCTGCTCTACCTCGGACCAGGTCGCTCGCGATTGTTCTCGGGACTGCCGGAACTGAGCCTGCCCCGGCGTTTCCGCTGGCAGACGCTACGCGACTACGCGGCGCGCGTATCCTCACCAGCGCGCCGAGCGTACATCCTGCGACGAATCGCAGAGCTCACCGAGGCACGCTCCACGCAGGCGTCGGCCGGGCGCATTTACGAGGTCGAGCGATCGTCTGGTTCGAGGGCGACGACATTCGAGGAAACGCAAGAAACACCGGCTCTGCAAAAGCTACTTGCGATCGGGAATCAGGATATTGCCGCGGGCAAGATCAAACCCGTAGCCGAGGTGGTTACTCGCCTCCGCGCCAAGCGCACCGGTGAGTGATCACAAGCCCGCCGCCTACTGAGCGGTTGACTCGCAGGAACACCCTGGGGCCAATTCAATTATCGCGACGCAACCGCACCGTTTTATTCCGGGCAGTGAAACCCGACCGCTCATCAATCAAGGCGACAATTCGATTAACGATGGGCTGACCCGCGAATTGCGGCAACGCTTGCACTTGGCGCGCGATGCCTGGCAACTCCCTTGCCATGCGCAGCACGCGATTCTTTGTTTGCGAGCTGGACAGGCCGGCTGCGGTCGCGAATTGCTCCCAGTGGCGAGGCTGTACCTCGTCGAAGCGGTACTTGCTGCCGAGTTTCATCGCCATTTTGGGGGTGAGCTGCGCGTACACCGCCGTCGATAGCACGTCGTAAAGCGGCGCCATCACTGGCACTTTATCAACATAGAGCAAAGAAAAATTCTTGCCGTGAGCGTCGTGGTTGCCGATCAATGTGTTGAAGATTACGGCGTCGAGCAGTCGTAGCACCTGCGGTGCACTGGGCCGCGTAGCGCGGCGCAACAACTCGAAGCACAATTGAAAGTCGGGCCCACCTTCGTTTTGGTACTTCGACTCGGGCGCCACGCCCAAGGCTTGGCAGAAGTCCTCTTGATGGATGCGCGCCGGTGGTCCAGCATCATTCGGGCGGCGATCGTAGCGCTCTACAAGCAACACGTGGCGATCCACCACCTGGAGAATGTGTGAGGGTGCCGTAGCCAGGCCAAGCGTCTGCGCCAGCGCGAGGCAATAGCCCTCATTCCAGACGCTGTCCTCCACCGACGCGATGGCGGGCTTGAGGATGTGCGTGCTCGGCTGGCCTCCCTTCGGCAAACCGACGCGGCGACCGTCGAATACCACCGGCAGCTTGTCTTGCGCACCCGCGAGGGATAACCGAATGCCATCGCGCCCGGCCAACATGGGGCGTTGCGGCAACTCATCGAGCAGA
>Ga0315906_10001984_pt1 | contig 29475 bp, 26 predicted proteins | sample LakEriMetagenome_4_FD_203526 | JGI IMG/M metagenome (GOLD analysis project Ga0315906, IMG submission 203526) | Freshwater fungal communities from buoy surface, Lake Erie, Ohio, United States - Buoy 2 MA122 | ecosystem: Environmental > Aquatic > Freshwater > Lake > Lake biofilm | place: USA...
AGTATTTTTTATTACATCATTATTAAAGTTTTCAATTTTAATATCAATATTTGAAGTCATATATAATATTATTTTCAAATTATATCATTTTTTATTTAAGGATTATTTAGAGGTTTCTTTAAATAAAAATACAAAAATAATTAATGAATTCTTAAACTATTTTCTATTATTTTTAATACTATTATAATTACAAATACTATTATTATAATAAATATACAATTACAATTCGATTGATGATTTTCATTTTTAATTTTATTAAATTCTATTATTAAAGGATCTTTATTATCCAATAAATTTTTTATAATTTCTTGATTTGATAAATTTAAATCAATATCAATTAATAATTGTTTAAATTTATTGCGATATAATGACATTTGCTGACATGAAATAAATAAACTATTAGGACGTCTTCTATTATTAATTCTTAATGTATTAAGAATATTCAAATCTCTTAATATAGAATTAATTTTTTCAGTTTTTATATAATCAGATGATTTTATTAATAATATATTTATAATTTCATTATTTGACAAATTGATAAAATCAATTTTCTTATTTATTATTATATCTCTAATATCAATATTACAAATTCTTATTAATGTAGGTGAAGAAATAGAAATACAACTATCATTAATTTTCAATAAATCTATTAATAATTCTTCAAATTTATTATTAATATATTTTATTTGTTTTTCCAATTCTATATCATTATTTATAATTGCTATTATAAATTTAATATGTTTCTTATCATCCATATTTATTAAACATCTTTTTATTTTAGTTTTAATATCTTCAGCGTCTTCAATTATTTCATCAATTCTTATTTCAATTTCTGTTGTCATTGATAATAATATCATTTTCAAATTATATCATTTTTTATTTAAGGATTATTTAGAGGTTTCTTTAAATACCTAAAAAATCTTTTGTTTTAAAATTTAAAGTATTAAACATTTCAATTAATAATATAACATCTTCTTTTGCTCTATGTAATTGAATTGCATCTTTTTTACAAATATTATTATATAATTCTATTAATCTATTAGAACCTGAATAATTATCAATATATAATCTAAATAAATATAATGTATCTATAATTTTAAAGTCATTATTATTTTTATTTAAAATATTATGATATTCTAATATTGGAAAATCAAATCGTTTCCCATTATGTGCTACAAAAATAGGATTATCACAATATTTAAATAAATTATTAATATCTTCTTTAAAATTTGAATATGTATTATCAGCATTTAATAAATCTTTTTCATAAATATGTGTTATATGTGAAGTTGTTAATTTATGTTTATTTTTAATTAGTCCATTTGATATACTAGAATTAAAATTATATTCATGAACATATCTATCAATAATTTCTGTATTATTTGGCATTGTAAAATCTTCATCTGTATTTATAGTATTTGTTTCAATATCTAATATAAATATATTATTATTCATTTTAACATTAAGAATATCACATAAAAAACAATTAAAATCCCATAAATCATTATTAAAACTAATAATATATTTAATACCTTTTTTTAAATTATATATTTCCATTTTGTTTTTAAAGAAATAATTATTATTATATAATAATACTTGTAATATATGATTGATATTAATATTATTTGAAAATTTAAGTTCAATTATATTTTCATTATTATCTAATATATCTATTATTCCATTTAAGTTAATATAATCATTTGAATTATAAACTTGAAATTTATAATTAGGTTTATTAATTGTTAAATTATTAATTTTATCAAAGTAATGTTTAATTGAATTATAATGTTTATCAAAATCAAAATCTAATATTCTTAAACATTCGTTTTCTATTTGATAAAAATATATAATAATATTAAATAATGTTTTTTCAGGTTCAATATTATCTAATAAATTATTATATAATATAATCAATTTAGATTTATTATATTCACATGTATATAAGGAAACGATAATTTTTATAACTTCGTTATTATCATAAATATTATCACGACAATATCTAATAAATTCATTTTCTGTTGATGTTAATTTATCTTTGTTTATATTATTAATATGTAAAGAATTATCACTTGATATAATACCTTGTTTTTTTAAACTTATAATAGCTTTACTATATTTTTCATATTGTTTTAATGTATTTATAATAACTATATTTTCTAATTTTAAAATTTTATAGTTAATATAATCTTCAATTAATTTATTATTTTTATACCAATAAAATGTAAATAATTCTTCAAAAAAACTGCCATATAATTTTGAATATTCATTGAATTCATATATTTCATCATTTTCATCATTATCAAATAATTTTGTTTCTATTAAATTATATTTATAAGATGTTTCAAATCTATATAAATTATCTTCATTAAAATATTTATTATTATTAATAGTATCTACAATTGGGAAAAATAATTGGTCTGTTTCGTCAGCAAATTCTTTTATTATTTCAATTGAATTATTATTAGGATTTATTAAATCATAATAATCATTTGGTACATCTGTAATAGCTGGAAAAATATCTTTTGTTTCATCAACATATATAATAAGTGATTCCATTGCTCTAGTAAATGCAACATACCACATATATTTAAATTGATTATAAACAGTTTTAGTTGGTCTTCTACTAAAACTAGTTAAATGATAATTAATGACTAATACTTTTTTGAATTCTAATCCTTTTGAACTATGACAAGTTAAAATATTTATATAACCTGGTTTTGTTTCTATTTTTTCATTATTATCAAAATTAATATTATTATCATCTTTAAAATATTTGATATAATTTATTTTATTTTCATGTAAAATATTACATATTGATTGTAAGCCTATACTACTATTATTTCTTGATAGTTTAACAGAACCAATTATTGCTATTTCATGTAATTTATAATCATTTTTATTAATTTCATTTAATATATGTTGATAAATATTATCTAATGAATTTATATATATTAATGGTTTATTATTATCTTTATTATTTTTACATATCATTAATGGTAAATCATTATGAGGTCTTAAATAATTACAAAAATCTATAATTTGATTTGTAGATCTATAATTATTAACTAAAATATATTTATTATTAGAATGATTTAATAAAAATTTATCAGATCCTCCTTGAAATTGATAAATATTTTGATTAGGATCTCCAACTAATATTAATGGTATATTTAATTTATTAGAAATCAATTTAACAAGATTATATTGATTATTATTAATGTCTTGTGCTTCATCAATAATAATATATTTACATTTTTTTAAACATGAAACAATGCGAATATCTTTATCAATTATAGTTTTAAAAGTTGCTAATATTATAGTATTTATATTATTACATGTTTTATTAAATAATTTATTTAATATTGTTGCTGCTAATGAATGAATTGTTTTAATATTATATATATTAAAAATTGATGCTATATTTTTTCCTTTATTAATTAAATCTATTTGTGCTTTTTTTGAAAATGTTAATATTAAAAATTCATTTGATTTTGAAGAATTATTTAAAATAAAATCTATAATTGTTTTAGTTTTTCCACATCCTGGATTACCTAATAATATTGAACTTTCTATATTTTTATTATTGATAAATTTTAATTGATGTTCATCAGCCATAAATTTTTATTACTACCAATATTTATATATTTGATTATTGTTGTCTTTAAATTTGTTTATTAAAATATTTGTATTATTTTTTAAATATTTATTAAAAATATGAATATACTTATATTATAAATGTTTTCATATCAATATTTGAAGTGAAGCTTTAATTTTGATATCAACAACAATGATCAGCATTTCTAAAAATCTGTTTAAATTGATGATTGATACTATTTGTTTCCTTATTTCTATGCTTATTTATTGTTTGAAGATTATTTTGAAATCGGAAAATATAGATTTAACATCTATTATTGAAGATAATGCTGCAACTATCTTGAAATTAAAAAAGCACTTAAAAAATGAGAAATTCATTAATGCTAAAATAAAAGCTGAATTGAATTTGGAAAAAAAGAAATTATTAGATCTTAAATTGCAAAACATAAGAAACAATGTTGATCATGAGATTATATTGAGAGCTGCGAAAGGTCAAAATATTAAATTGCGCGTTGAATTGGAAAAAATAGATGTTGAAAAAATGAACATTCAAAAATGTTTAATTTTGAAGGAACTGAAATTTACAATTGACAATTTATTATCAATTGGAATTAACAAAAATGACTATAGTATTAAATACTATAATGCTAAATTTAAAGCAATATATAGTTACTGTTCAATTTGTCAAGAAAACATAACGTCAATTTATTGCGATCCATGTGGTCATACTTATTGTAATAAATGTATAAAAACTAATTACAATTGTAATGATTGTAAAAGTGTTCTGCGGTTATGTGATATATAATCTAAAGATTATCTCAAAAAAGGACAAAATTTATTTTTGTTCTTTAAATTACATATTCATCATATAATTTTTTAATATCTTTCATATCTATTTTTGTTTTATTGAAAAGTTTGCTATAATATTTTAATCTATTTAATTTTTCTGGATTATCCTTAAATTTTATTGGTAATACATTATTTATTTTTAAAAGTAATTGTTTTTTCAAAAGTTCAAAACAATTATTTAACGAACATTCAATAAAATTCATATTCTCTTCCGTTTTTTTAAATGTATTATTTATTTTTCTTTCCTGTATGTCATATTCTTCTTTTGTTATTTTTTTTTCTTGAAATTTCTTATATAAATTATCTAAATTAATATCTTTTTCACGTTTAATTTTTTTAAAAAGTGTTAGTTCTTTGTCACATTTTTTAACGCTACATATAGAAAGTTTAATTGTATTATCAATAATTTCATTAAATTTTTCATCAGGAAGTTTTAAATAAACATCATCAATAAGTTTGCGTGGCATTATTTCTAATTATTAGAAATATATTTAAAGAAAATGTTGAATTGTTTTTAAGTATATTTACAAATATTATTTAGAAATTATTTAAATTTTTTAATAAAATCATACATATTTTTTGTTCCCATACTTGAATTGCAATTTTGGCAAATAGGCTTTAAATTTGATAGAATTGTTTCACCTCCATTTGCTTCTGCAATTACATGACCACAATTAAATGACATTTGAGTTATATCAGTAAATTTACAGCATAAACATTTAGCTTTTCCAATAGCTTCGCCTATATTAATATTCCAAACAAGTCTTTTAAGAGTTGCTGAAATAGATTGCTTTTTCTTTTTAGTATTATTATTATTATTATTATTAATATTATTAATATTAATATTATTGTTATTAATAATAGCTTGTTGAATTTTATTATTTAAAATAGTTTTTGCAGTACAATTAATATATTTAATATGATAACTTTTACTTGAACGATGTGAAAATAATTTCATACATTTAGGACATTGTAATGTAGATAATCCATCACAATTATTTAAATGCTTAATAAAATATTTTTGTGTTTTATATTTTTTACCACATTTTAAACAATTAAAAATTATATTTTCATCTTCTTGTTTTTCTACTTCTGCTACTTCTTCTTTTTCTTCATTTATTAAAGGTTGAGTTTTATTTAAATGCTTAGTTTTGCTATGTCTAATTACGTTATATTTTCTAGCACTTGAATAACTGCAAAATTCACAAAAATAAATTACATCTGCCATTATATCCTATTGTTAAATATTTTTTATAGTATAATTAAAATTATTCATTTTTTTTGATATTTGAAGCAATTAAAATAGTATTCTTTATTATTAATACTAATAATTAACATTTTCAAAATAGTTAAAAATAAGTTTAAGTTAAGTTATTATTAATGATGTATATTTTAATAATTATTTAATTAATATATTATTGAGTAAAAAAAAATATATTATATAAATAGCTTATAGAAAAATATTTGATTTATTTCTATTTTTTTTCCATAAAGATATAAACAAAAATAATTAAATTTAAAATTAATTGATGATATATAATATTTTACATTTTTTTTATTTAAGGTTTATTTATAGATGTCTTTAAATATATTTTGATATTTTTATTAGTTCATATAATTTTTAATTTTGATAATATATATTAAATTATTTTATTTAAACTTTTTAAAATAAATATTTTATGGATATTATCAAATTATCCTTTTTAATATAAAAATGATTAATAAGATTATTCATATATTAATATAAATGGAAGACAAATTGATATTTTATTTTCATAAATTATTTTAAATAATTAAACTTTAAATTAATTATTATTTGAACATAATATAAATTTTATGGAAATCTCCTTTATCATGATTTTCACCAGCACCTCCTGTATTTTGAATATTTAAACATTTTTTACCATATTTTTCTTTTAATTTTTTAATTAAATATGTTTCAGCATCTTTAATATATTTTTTATCATTTTCATTAGTAGTTTTATATACTTTTCTAATTTGCATACCTTTAAATTTTGGATGATTTTTTATATGTTGATTTTTTCTTTTTTCTAATGTTTCTTCAGTTTGACCACCATAAACAGAATTAATAATAAATTTATCATATTTATTGATAGCATTATCAATTTGTTGTTTATAAAAAAGATTTACTGTATTAGTCATAAATAAAAAATTGATTTAATAATATTGATTAATATTCATATTATTAAATGGATTATAAAAAATTAACCGATGATGAAATTATTGAATTATGTAAAGAAAAAGGAATTGAATATTATAATTCTAAAACTAAAAAGAATTTCGCAAAATCAACATTAATATCACGACTTAATAAAATTATTTCTAAACCAACAACAGAAATAGAAACAGCAGAAGAAGAACCAAATATTGAATATAAAAATAAAATCGTATGGACATTATCAGACGAAGATAAAAAAAATAATGATGATTATAAAGAAATTGAAAGTAAATTGCTTAATTGTATTAAATCATGTCATGACTATTTATATAGTAATGGTTCAATTGTAGGATTAAAAGCTAGTACTGATATCATTAGAATTATTATATTTAGGTTATTTAATATTATTTATAAAAATGATGATATTAAAATTCAAATAAGCAATAAAATTTCAGCAGAAAATTTAGATAAATATGAAAAATATTTAATTAATATTAAAGAATTTAATAAAAGTACAAATATTGATAATGATATTAAAATGTTTATCTATAAAATTATTATTCCTATTTTACCTAATATTTTTAATAGTGATGATATGATATTTAATATGAGAAATTATCCAAAAAATTATACTACTATTATTAACAAAATATCAGAATTAATTGATATTGATAATTCAGAATTATTTATAAAATTATTTGCTGATACTGGAGGTAATATTTATGAATATTTTACTAATTCTTATGGTAAAGGTAGTACTTCTAAAGAACTTGGGCAATTTTTCACACCATTTAAATTAATTAATATTCTTTTAATTAATATTAAAGATTATATTTCTATTGATGATAATTATTCTATTTATGATCCTTGTTGTGGTTCAGGTGGTCTTTTAAATAGAACATCTTCTTTTCTCAATATAAATAAAAATAATATTTATGGTTGTGAAATTGAAAAAGATACAATTAAATATGCTTTAGCTTCATTATTATTTAATAATAATAATTCATTTAAAATTAATATTATTAATAAATGTTCTTTAAGTAATAATAATTATATATTTGAAAATAAAAAATTTAATTTAATTTTAACAAATCCTCCATTTGGAATTAAAATGACTTATAAAGATTTAAAATCTAAATTTGAAGAATATAGAGATTATAATTTTAAATCGTCAGATATTAAATTTGAAGATGTTTATCCAATTAATACAAATAATGCTCCTTCATTATTCTTACAACATGTTATATATATATTAGAAGATAATGGAATATGTGGAATTGTATTACCAGATGGATCAGAATTATCTAATAAAAGTTATTATAATATGAGAAAATATTTAATTAATAATTGTAAAATTCTTAAAGTTATTAATGTTAGCGGTGGTGCTTTTAATTCAACTGGTGTTAAAACAAAAATATTAATTTTTAAGAAACAAAAAGGAATTGATAATCATAAAAATATAGAATTCTTTGAAATTAATAAAGATTGCAACGAAGTTAAATTAATTGCTATTGCTGATTTAGATAAAAATTATAGCTTTAAATTAAAAGTAAATCAAGAAAATATTATTTCTAAATATAAAGATAAACAAGATATTCAACTAATCGAATTTGGTCAAATGTTTAATTTAATTGAAGGATCTATTCAATCTTCAAAAGTTGTTGAAGACCCTGATGGAGATAGTGTATTTATTAATTTAAGTAAAAATAAAGATTTTAAAAAAATTAAAAATTTTGAATTACATAATGAAAATATATTTATTAGTAATGTATCACCATTGGGTTTAATTCAATATTATAATGGTAAATGTTGTTATAGTAATTTATTATATCATATTAAAATTAAAAATGATTATATTGATAAAATTAATATTAAATATATTTATTATTATTTATTAAATAAACAAGAATATATTGAAGAAAATTATCAATTAGGATGTGCAAATAAAAAATTAGATATAGAAGAATTTAATTTAATGAAAATTCCAATTCCTCCAATTGAAATTCAAAATAAAAAAGTTGAAGAAATTGATAAATTAGAACAATCAATACAAACAATGAAAATTAGAATTTCACAAATCAAATATGAACAAGAATACATTCTCTCAATTAAATTAAGAGAATGTACTAATATTATATATAAATCATTGGGTGAAATTACAAAATATAAAAGTGGTAAAAGATTACCAGAAGGACATATTTTATATGATGAAAAAACACCATATCCTTATATTAGAATAAAAGATATTGAAAATAATTCTATTTCATTAAAAAATATAAAATATATTTCACAAGAAACAAAAAATATTATTGATAAATATATAATTACAATAAATGATATATTTATTACAATTGCAGGAACAACTGGATTAATTGGAATTATACCTATAGAATTAAATAATGCTAATTTAACTGAAAATGCTATAAGAATATCTATTATTGATAATAATGAAATATTACAAAAATATTTAGTATATAATATATTATATACTAAACAAGAAGAATTAAAAATAAATACATTAGGAACAACAATTCCAAAATTATCAATTGAAAGATTAATGACTTTAACAATAGAAATTCCTCCTATTGAAGTTCAAAAAGAAATAGTTAAAATTTTAGATGATATTAATGATAGAATGAATTATGATATTAAACATATTCAATTATTACAATCCTTATGCAATAATATTATTGAAAAAAATGATTAAGGAATTAATAATATCTTTTATTAATAATAATGAAATTAGATGATTTAAAAATTATATTAAAAGGTGCTATTGGTTCTATGACATTTGGAGCATATCATATGTATCTTACAACAAATATGATTAATGAAAATAATAGAAATAATCAATTAAGAATTGATGAAAATAATAGAAATAATCAATTTAGAATTGATGAAAATAATAGAAATAATCAAATAAGATTTGATGAATTATTTAAAAAAATAGAAAGATTAGAAAAAATAAATTATTAATCAATAAAATAATCATTTCTTTTTCCTCCATAAAAATACCATAAGCTAATATTAGGTATTTTTTTGTCAATTGAATTTAAATATATTATTTTATCATTATCATCTACTATATCATTTATGATAAAATAATCTTCATTCTTTTTAATAATATCTATACATTCATTTTTATTATAATAATATGGGCATTCTTCTTCATTAATATATGTATCTCTAAAATTGAAATTCTGAAATTCTAATAATTCATTTATATCAGGTAAATTAATATTTTTATTCAAATCTCTATAAATATTATAATCTTCTATATTATGAATATTATTAAATTTTAATTGGTTTATTATTTTTGCTGTTGTCCATTGATTGGCTTTGATGATAATATCGTGTTTCATCGTATTTATATTAGATTTTTCGTTTGTATCTTCAATTATTTCAGATATTTCATAATCATCTATTTTTATCAATGATTTATTTAATTTATAACATTTGATTTTATCATATTCCAATTCAATATCTAATAAAAGATATTTAAGGACATTTTCAATTTTCTTATATTCATTTTCAACATCATTATTATAATTTGTTGGTAAAATTACACGTAAATATTTATCATTACAAATTCTAGTGCCTCTTCCAATTGATTGAATAATATCTTTTGAAGACAATTTATAATCAGTGAAATATATAATATCAATATTTTTATTATCATATCCCATAGAATATTTAGCAACTACATATCCAACAGATTTCTGACATCTTCCAATTTCTAATTCAAATTCTTTAATATCATTATAATAAATAATATTCTTTCCTAATTCTTTTTTAATTTTATTAATAGTTTTCAAATTTTGTTTAGTTTGTTGTTCATCTATTTCATCATCACTTTCATCATCATTTTCATATTTTTTAATAAAATCATTATTGATTAATATATAGGGTTTGATATCAATTTCACCTTTAATAAATGATTTAAGATGATGTAAATAATAACAATAAGCACTATTACAACTATTATGAAAACTTAATCCCTGTTTTCTTTCTTGTTTAGGTTTATTGAAAGTATTGAAAAATAAATTATTGAATTCTATATTATTTTTATTTATTTCTTTGTCAAATATTTCAACATAAATATCTGCTAAAAATCCTTTTTCTTGTAATTCCTTAAATTTTATAGGTTCATATAATTCACCAAATGTTGTTTTATTAGTTAAAATAAATTTTTTATTTGGACTAGCAGTTGTAAATAATCTATATTTAATATAAATATTATCATTCATAAAGAATTGTTTAATTTTATTTTCTTTATTGATAGTCCAATTATCCAAAGTCCAATGAGCTTCATCAAACCAAATGAATATCTCTTTAATATCATTTTTAATAATTAAATCATAAACATTTTTATAAGATTGATAACAATAATTATAAATATTTGATGGATATTCAAATAAATATTTATTATTTTGATTTTTAATAGCAATTCTTGGTGAAAATATTAAGATATTTGATGGTTTAATTTTAGTAAATACATTATAAGCAATTTGAGTTTTACCAGCACCAGTAGCTAAACATAAATAAATTTTATTAGTTTTAATTAATTCTTTTTCAATATAATCAATAGCTGTTATTTGATAATCTCTTAATATTATTTTTTCTTTTTCTTTTTGCAAAATAAGAATATTTTTAACTAATTTTAAATAATTATTAATAATGATAAATTCATTATTTTCTCTATTAATTCTGGATAATTCATCTTCATTTTTAGAAATGAATTTAATATTATTTTCAATAAAAAAAGGTTCAATTTCATTAATAATTATTCTATTATAAAATTCTAAACCTCCATCATAATAAATATTATAATGTTTGAATTCATCTTTTAATAATTTATCAATCAAATGTAATTGATGTTTATTAATATTTAATTCATAAATTTTAACATAAACTCCTCTATATAATTCACCAGTAATATAAGTATTGGCTCTATCTTTTATAGAAATAGTAATGCCAACTTTATAAACATTTGATTGTTTGAACCATTCATTATCTCTAATATAAATATAAGCCTTGTCAATTATAGACATAATTAACCTTAAATATTATTTTGTATTTAAATAATCAATTTTTATTTAAAAATTCTCAAAATTATCTTTCCAATTATTATAAGAAAATGAAAAGTTATTATCAATTATTAAATAAATGTCGTATGAAAAAATGTAAAGAAGAAAACGAGATAATAGAAAAAATCAGAAATAAAAGATTAAATGATATATCAACCCTTTTTGATGAATTACGTAATAAAAAAATTACTAAAACACAATTTATTCTTAAATATAAAAAAATAGATGACAATTATTATAAATCAATTAAAACAATTGATTTATTAAAATGTGAATTAGATAAATGTTATGAATATGTAAAATATATTATACATGAATTATCAAATAAAATAAATTATACTAAAAAAGATATCTATAATATTAAAGAATATATTAATATATTGAAAAAACATAGCTATTATAATTCAACATTAGTTGAATTTATTTAAAGACATCATATAATTATCCTTAAATTGATATTTTTATCTTAGTATAAAAATAATATAGATAAATGTCATCATCATCAAAAACAAGAATTACTAAACAATTATCTTCATTACAACCATATATGACAAAAAGAATTGATAAAAAAGGCTTAAATTTAAATATTTCAATTATACCAAATCAAACTGTATTATATCAAGGAACTGATTTTGATTTTAATAAATATAAAATATCGGTAAATGAAAGTAAAACAAAAGCAAGTTCATTAGGATCTCATAAGTCAAGTATTGATAATATAGAATCAATTGATGATATAATTTCTAACGCATATTATAATTATTATGATGCTAGACATAATGGAAGTTATTTTTTATCATCACAAAAAACGGCAAATATATATGGAATAGATAAAGATTATTCAACTATAATTTATTCAACAATACCTGATTTAAAAGAAATAAATAGTCCTAATAATCAAATAAAATATATTTATCCATTATATTATATTGCAAAAAGAGGTTTTACAATAAAATATGAAACTACTAAAGATTTATTTTTAATTGATATTGGTAATTTACATAATATTCAAAAATTATTTGATATTATTGATTTATTAGATGTTAATAAACGTATCAAAGATGATTATAAATATTATTTACATACAACATGTGCATTTCGTGATGATGATGATTATGATTTTGATAATAAACCTACATCTATAAATAGAAATTCAGATGCAACTGGTGATGATATATTAGTTGAATTATTTAAATCAGTAAGTAAATTTCTATATGAAAACAGAATAGCAAATATTGATGGATGGATACATTATAAGACAGATAAATTTCATGATGAAATATTAATAATTACAAATGAAGCATTAAAAATTAAAAAAATATCTACACGCAGATTACCAATAGTTACTCACGGAATTCCATCATATAATAAATATATGAAAATAAATGAAAATAAAAAAATTAAATATTTACAAAAAAATAAAAGAAATAATATTTTACATAATTATATTATTCCAGATGTTAAAAAATAAATTTATTTAAAGACATTACCTAATTATCCTTAAATAAAACTGATATTAAATTTTTATCTTACTATAAAAAATGATAAATAATTATTTTCATAACAACCATATATAAATAAAATGAATTAAATAAACATAAATAATGTTCATATCCAATTGATTTATATATATCATTCTAAATACTGCTATTAAGAGATAAAACAACTACTCTATTTTTAATAATTAATATATTTTTTATTTTTATTTAAAGATTATTTATAAATATTCTTAAATTAATACATCTTTAATACCATCTTCTAATTCTATTGATGATTTCCAACCAAGAATATTAAAACTTTTATCTGGTGATTGATTTATATGTTTTATATCTCCCGGTCTTTCATCAATATATTCTATAGGACATTCAAAAAACTTCGCAGCATAATTTAATTCAATACTTTTACCTGTACATAAATCAATAATTCCACAATAATCATTAAACATAGCTAATAAATTACCACTTACAATGTCATTAACATGTGTATAATTTCGCGTTTGTGTTCCATCACCTGTTATTAATAATTTTCCTAATTCTTTTTTACTTTTTCGTAATGATGCAAATACATTTGGTGAATACCCTTCTTCACTTTGTCTTTTTCCATAAACATTTGAATATCTTAATGTTATTATTGACATATTATACATTTTATTATATGATTGTCCTAACCCTTCTAATGCTTCTTTTGATGTTCTATATGGTGTAAATGCAGCATATACTACATTAGATGAAGATAAAACAACTCTTTTAATATTTTTTTTTCTTACTATTTCTAATATATTTAATGTTCCTATTACATTTATATTATAACATAATATAGGATTTTCTATACAATATTGAGTTCTTTCTATAGCAGCAAAATGAAATATACCATCTACATCATATTTATTAATTGTAGTTTCAAGTAAAGTATAATTTGTAATATCAACATTTTCAAATATAGCATTATTATTTAAATTATCAATATTTCCAGATAATAAATTATCAATAACTATTACTTTATAATTTAATGAAATAAGTTTATCTACCATATGTGAACCTATAAAACCACATCCGCCCGTTACTATAAAAGTTTTATTTTTATATTTATTATATAAATAATTATATAATTTATTATTAATATTAATTAATTGTAATCCACTTTCTACTTTTTGATTATTTATTTCAAGGATTTTATCTTTTGTATATTTATGCTGATAACCTCTTCCATTATTTATATCACTATCAGGAACATTTTGACCTATCTGTAATTTTCTTTTTAATAATTGTTCATTTAAAGGATAATATCCAAACCATAATACATATACTTTATCTACTGTATAACATTGATTATGTGTATAATGTCTTCCAATATGATAATTTCCATTTGGATAATTATGTAAAATTCTATAATATCTATCATAATGATAAACAATATCATTATTTAATAAATTATTAAATAATTCATAACAATTACTAATATTATAAGTATTTTTTGAATATGGAGTATGAACCATAAATCCATATGATATTTCAATTCCATCATCAAATAATTCTTTAATTGGAATTTCAGATATTAAAAATTCAGTTGTATTTAAAACAATTTTTATTCCTTCAATAGAATTTTCAATATCCATAAATTCTTTATCAATAGATTCAGCTTCAAAACAATTATTACGAGTTGTAATTATTTTGCAATTGGGACAAATACTTTTACATATGTTCAGGGAATTATCAGTACTATGATAATCAATAATTATTATATCATCAAACATATTTTTATGATGATGTAACCAAAAAGGTAATAAATATTCTTCATTAAAAATATTAGTTAATAATGTTGTTTTCATTAAATTTTATATAAATATTTTAAATATTATCCTTAAATTAAAAATTAATTTATCAATAAATAAAAATCCAGATGCTATTGAATTATTAGAAGATAATATAAATGATAATAATTTCCAATTATTATTTAGTGAAAATGCTATTGAACTTCTTAAAGTTAATAAAAATAAATATATGTTATCATTAAATCTCTCAATTTTCAATATAATTATTTATTTAAAAAATTATATCTTTTATTTTTGTGTATATAAATAAAAAATGATTTAACTATAATAATTAAAATGATACAACAAATGACAACTAAAGAAGAATTATCATCATCTATAACTAATAAAAATGCTTTAAAAGATAAGATACATGAAATTCATAATTTTATTAGAAATTCAGGTGCTGGTTATGGAACTACTGCTCTAAAGATTTTTAATTTAATATATGGATTAAAAAGAATTGAAGAATTTAATTTAATTGATAAATTAAATCTTAAACGTCCAGAATGTGAATTTTCATATTTAGTTAATATGGCAAAATCAAAAGATCCAAAAAAAGATGAAATTATTTTAGGTTTATTATTAGGTGTTATTTTAGATAGTATTTCTAGTAGTGCTATTAATCATATATTATTTTATGAAATTCCAAAAAATATTAAAGGTTGTATTTTTGTTATTTAAGAATAATTTAATGTTAATTTATAATTTTATTATATATAAATTTAAAAATATAATTATTACTATGGTAAGAGGTGCATCATCAAGTTATAAAGGTTATACATATCAAAGAGCAAGATTATTAAATTTAATTATTGTTGAAAATTTATTTCAAAATAATGACCAAATGTCTATAAAACAATTAATTAATATAGTTAAAAACAAATATATAAATGGTATTAAAGATGAAGATAAAATTAAAATTGTTATACATACTATAAATTATTTTATTGATAAAGATAATTATAATGATTTAAATGATATAGTTTTATTCTCAAATAATTATTTAATAAATTTTATTATTAATAATAAAATATCAATAAGTACATTTATAAAAAAAATTAATATAGATAGTAATAATACTAATATAGCAAATTTAATACGAAATATTATATATGAAATTTGCTTAATTAAAAAATATAAATATACTGATGATAAAAAATTAATAAGTTTTCTTAATAGAACATATAAAAAATATAAAATTCACAGGAAATTATTATAAATCACTCAAAAATATAGATAATTTAATTGCAAAATAAATAAGTCTTTAAATAATCAATCAAAAAAAATGAATTTATCATTAATTAACTTATAATTATTATGGATAATCAAGAAAAAGGAATATTATATGAAAATCAAGTTAAATATTTTATTATTAAAAATACTAATAAAAATGCATATTTATGGAATGAATGTCCTGAGGAAATATTAATTAAAAATAATCTTATTTCTTCACATAATCAAAATAGACTTATCCGAAAAGATATTAAGGATGGTTTTATTCATAATCATAAGGATATTGGTATTGACATAATTCAAATTAATAATGATAATACATGTGCAGCTATTATTCAATGTAAAAACGGTTATAAAAATGGTATTTGTATTAATGATATTGCAGGTATAATGATACGTAGTGCTTTAAATAAATCTTTAACAACATGTATATATTATACAAATATATTATCAAGAAATATTAAATATATAACAAGTTTAAGTGCAAATTCAATTTTAATAGATAGTTCTAATGATTTAAATGAATTTAATAATATTAATTATCAATTAAATAATATTTATTTTATTAAATTACCATTTATTAATAACTATAATAATCAAGAAACTTCTAAAATTATTCCATATAATTATCAATTAGAAGCAGTTAAAAAATTTAATGAATATTTTAAAGATAATAATAGAGGCATTTTATCTATTCCTTGTGGATGTGGTAAAACATATATAAGTTATTTAATTTCAAATAATTATAATAATATTGTTATAATTTCTCTTTTAAGAGAATTTGCATTACAAAATTTAAATAAATTTATTGAATATGGATATAATAAAAATAAAAGTATTTTAATTGATTGTGATGGAATTCGTGATAATTTAATAATTGAAAATATAATAAAAACTAATGAAAAAATTTTAATATCAACAACATATAAATCAATGGATATTATTGCAAAATTTTTAAATTTATTTAAAAATACTTTATTTATAGTTGATGAATTTCATAATTTATCTAAATCAAATATTTCAAATAATGATGATAATATTTATAAATTACTAATATCTAATCATAAAATAATGTTTATGTCTGCTACACCTCGTATATATGATATTGAAAAAATAAATGATGATGAATTATTAATTAATTATGAAAATAATTTTAATGATTTATTTGGAAAAATTGTTTATAATATAAGTTTTACAAATGCTATAATTAATAAATATATAACTGATTATAAAATTTGGCTACCTGCTATTAATGAAAGTAATGATGAATTAAATAAAGAAATTTCAATTTATAAATTAGATAATCAATTAAAAAATAGATGTATATTCTTATATTCATGTATTTTAAACAATGGTTCAAGAAAAATAATTATTTATTGTAAGGATACATATGATATGAAAAATATGATTAATACTATTAAAAATCTTAATGATTTTTACATACTTGATATTAATATAAATAGTATTTCATGTGAAAATACAGACAAAGAAAGAAAAGAAGTTTTAAAAATATTTGCAGAAAATAATAATACAATACAATTATTATTTAATATTAGAATATTAAATGAATGTATTGATATTCCAACATGTGATAGTATCTATATAAGTTATCCACCTAAAAATAAAATAACAACAATTCAAAGAATTAATAGAGCTACAAGAATAGATAATAAAAATCCATTTAAAATAGCTAATATTTATATTTGGTGTGATGAATATGAAGATATATTAGAAACATTATCAAGTATTAAAGAATATGATGAAACTTTTAAAGATAAAATTAAAATTAATATTAATAATTTCTATAATAATCAAAGTGAAAAAGACATAATATTTATTGAAAAAAATATTAAAACAATAGAAACATATAAAATAAGTGTTAAAGAATTTAAAATACTTACTTGGGATGAAAAATTAAAATTAGTAGAAGATTATATTATAAAAAATAACAGATTACCTTCTTTAAAATATGATAAAAATATTAATAAAATATTAATTAAATGGATTTATGGGCAAAAAAAATATATTAATAATAATTTATCAAATGATAAATATAAAATTATAAAATGGAATAATTTTATTGATAAATATAAAACATTATTTTTAGATATAAATTTAAATTGGTTAAATAATCTTGAAAAAGTTGAAGAATATATTAAGGAACATAAAAAATTACCTTCTCAAATAAATAAAGATAAAACTATTAGTAGTATTGGAACTTGGCTTGTAGATCAGAAAAAAAATATTAAATCTAATAAAGGTTATATACAAAAAGAAGAAATAAAATTATTATGGGTAGATTTTACAAATAGGCATAATAATTTATTTATAACAAATCAGCAAAAATGGAATAATAATTTAAAAATATTAGAAGAATTTATTGAAAAAAATAAAAAATTACCAATTGAAAATAAAAACGATAAAAATTCGTATTATTTAAAAAAATGGATATATCATAATATTTCTAATTATAAAAATAATAGTAAATGTATGAAAAATATAGAAATTAAAACAGAATGGGAAAAATTTGTAAATAAATATAAAGAATTATTTTAATTTGAAATTAGTATTTAAACAAAAAATGATTTTTTATTTTTATATTAGAAGTTTATTATTATGACAACTAAAGAAGAATTATCATTATCTATAACTAATAGATATGGATTAAAGGAAAAAATACATGAAATTCATAATTTTATTAGAAATTCAGGTGCTGGTTATGGTTTTACAGCATTAAAATTATTTAATTTATTATATGGATTACAAAGAATAGAACAATTTAATTTACTTGATAAATTTAATCTTAAACGTCCACAATGTGAATTTTCATATTTATATAAATTAGCAATTTCTAATGAAACTGGTAAAGATGAAAAAATTTATGAATTATTGACAATTGATATATTAGATAGTATTAATGAAAGCGCTATTAAATCTATATTATTTTATGAAATACCTAAAACAGTTGTAGCAAATGTATATACACAATTAATAATTGAAATACAATCAATAGCTAATATTGAAAAAACTTGTAATGTTTTACTTTCTGGAAAAATATATGAATATTTTATTGGAAGAGATAGAACTGCTATTAGTGAATTAGGTGCATATTTTACAGATCGTTGGATTACAAAATTTATATTTGATAAACTAAAAATTAATAAATCAGGAACTATGATTGATCCATTTGGAGGAAGTGGTGGTTTTACAACTGAATATATTAATTATATAAATAGAGTTAATCCAGATATTGATTGGAGTGAAGAAATTAATAATATATATCATTATGATATTAATGAAGATGTTATTAAATCAGCTGGATTAGAATTATTCTGTTTATCAAATGGAAATATTATTTCTAATTTAAATTTAAAAGTTGAAAATTCTTTCAAAAATGAATTTTCAAATAAAAAATTTAATTATATAATAACAAATCCACCATATGGTTCTACTAGTATTAAAACACAAGATAAAATTAAAAGAGATAAAATTAAAAATTATATTAAAGAACTTCTTAAACAAGAAACCAATAGTGATATTAAAGCTAAAAGAAATAAACAATTAAAAGAAATTGAAGAATTGAATAAAATTGATAAAATAAGAAATGATAAAATGCAAGTTAATAAAGATAATTGTTCTAATAGAATTCGCACATTTTGTAGAAATTATAGTTTAGATGCTAAAGACAAAGAGGCATGCTCTCTAATCCTTTTAATGGATTTAGTAGATGTTGATGGCATTTGTTGTGGTGTTCTTAAAGAAGGTGTATTCTTTGATAGTAAATATTCAAAATTAAGAGAAGTATTGATTAATAATTTTAATGTAACTGATGTAATCAGTGTTCCAGCTGATCAATTTGAAAATACAACAACAAAGACTTCAATAATCATATTCAAAAATACTGAAGAAAAAACAACAGAAATAACATTCAGTCAGTTGATTGTCAATAAATTTGAAGATGATAAATTTGAAGAAGATGAAAATGGAAATATTATTATAAGTGAATATAAAGATGATATTCATTCTATCTCTAATCCAATTATATCTAATGTTAGTATTGATGAAATCAAAGAAAAATTATATTCTCTAAATTATAAAGATTATGACAAAAAAGAATTAGTATGTGGAGATGATTATAAAATTGTCAAATTAGGTGATATATGTGAATATTTACCCAAAAGCAAACGACCAGCATCATTTGCAAGTGAAGATGGAATTTATAATTTCTATACTTCAAGTGAAGTAATAAAAAAATGTAATGAAGCTGATTATAATGAAGAAGTTATTTTAATTGGTGATGGAGGTGAAAGTTGCATTCATTATATTAATAATAAATATAGTTGTTCTTCTCATATGTTTAGAATTATTTATAAAAACAATAATACAAAATATTTATATTTTATTTTAACAAATCTTTGGAATAATATAATATCTAAAATGACAGGTTCAACTATTAAAAATATTTCAAAAGAATTATTATCAAATATTCAAATACCTATTCCAAAAATTGAAGATAAACTTAATGAAATTGTTAATAAAATTTCAATTCCATTTGATGAAAAAAGAAATAATGAGGAAAAATTAAAAGAATTGAAAGAAACTATTAAAAATAAGATTATTCATATTACTGAGAATGAAGAATGCGAAGAAGTAGAATTGGGTAGTATATGTGAAATCAATCAAGGAATTAATTTAACAAAAACTAATATAATTAATGGTATATATGATATTATAGGTGGTGGAAATAAAATTATAGGTAAACATAAAGAAAAAAATAGAAATGGAAATGAAATTATATTTACAAGAGTTGGAAATTTAAATATATCATATCAAATTAAACCATATTATTTAACAGATAATGCTTTTTCAATAAAATCAAGTAATATATTTATAAATAAATATATATATATTTATCTTAATAATAATTATGATAATATTAAAAATAAATTTGATGGTTCATGCCAAAAAGTAATATCAAAAACAACTTTAATGAAATTAAAAATTAAAATTCCAAAAGATAAATCTTTAATAATTCAATTAGAACCTTTATTTAATGAAATTGAGAAATTAGAAGAATTAATTGAAAATGATGAAAAATTATTCAAGGAATATTTAGAAGAATTAGCAAAAGATGCTATTATTTCAAATGATACTCCTAAAATAACTAATAATGAAATTGAAGAAAAACAATCAATAAAAGAAGAAAAAGAATTATCAAAAATGACAATTCAAGAACTCAAAAATAAATGTAAAGAACTTAATATTAAAGGATATAGCAAATTTAAAAAAGAAGAATTAATTGAAGCTATATCAAAAAATTAGATATATTTAATAATTTTTCATTAAATATAGTATTAATATAATTATTAATATTATCTTTTATCTCATTTTGATTTATATTTTTATAAATAATTTATTTTGTATTTTTAAACATAATATTAAATTGTTTTTCATCTTCACATATTAAAATTCTATCACATAATTTAGTATTTTTCAAATCAATATAATGATGTATATTTTATGTTCTTATACTATATACATATTTAAACATAAATAAATTATCTGTTTTTCTAATAAATTCAGGATAATGTTTTCTGTTTAATTTTTCAGTATTATAATAAATTATATCATCATTATTAGCAAATAATATTCCAGTATCTAAATTATAATTTTTTTTCAAATAATAATTATCAACAATTCGTTCTTTTAAAGTATTTTTAATTACTGTTATTCCATTATATCTCCTTTCTATTGTTTTAAATATTATTTTTTTTGCAATTCAATATCTCCTAATAATATTGAAAATGAAACATCTTTATCATTTTCAAATTTATTTTTATATTCGTTTATATTATTATAAATATTAACTGGAAAATGTTTTTTAATTTTTTTAGGCTTATTATTATATGGAAATATTTTTATAATTTAATAATATGTGTTAAATTATAAAAATATTTTTCATAATTATCAATAATTTTTTTATAATATTTATATCTTCTATTTATTATTTTTTTGTCTGTATTATTCATTATATATATAAATAATAATTATCGTCTTCGTTTAAATAATTCTAATTCATTTTGAATATTTGAAAAGTTTATGTAAAATTCTTCTGGTATTTCTGGCAATTCTTCGTTTTCTTTTTGTTTCTTATAATAATCTTCAATTGATGTTATTTTAAGTTCTGTGCATCTTTTTTTCCAGTCTTCTTTTGTTTTTATGATATTATCAGTATTTATTGATAAGAATTCATACCATGATTTCCATAATCCATATTTATCAAAATATTCATTTGGATTTTCCATAAAATTTGGATGAATAGTTTTAGAATTATAATAATCTTCTTTAGATTTATAATTAAATTCTTTATTTAACTTAATCATATCATTATATTCATCTTGTTCCTTATAAAATAATCTTGATTTCAATTTAAATTTAATTCTCATTAATTCGCCATTATCTTCGGTTAAATCAAAATTATTCAAATTATTTGAAATTATTGGATCATTTAAAATATCTTTTTTATAAATTTCTTTAAAATTTAATAATTGTATTCTTTGTTTAATTCCATCATCTGATAATCCTATATCTGTTATTACTCGTTTAATTTTCATATTAAAATCAGCTTCATCATCAATATAAGGAAGCATTATAGTAGCTTTTTTATCAGGATTATTAGGATCAAGTCTATTTGGTCTAAGTGCGTATTGAGTTATTCTTATTTCACTTGTCATTGTTTCAGCAATACAAACAGAATTCAATTTTGGTAAATTGAAACCTTCACCAAATAAATAAACACAATTTATTATTGAATAATTACTTTTAATGAATTCATCAATTTCATTATTAATATCTTTACAATTTTTAGAGTGTAAAGATTTATTATAAATATTTTCTTTATTAATTCCATTAATAATATTTTTAGATATAATAATATCTATATATTTTTTAATAATATTAGCACTATCAATAGTATTTGTATAAATCAATGTATGTGTTATTTTCATTTCAATTTTTTCAAACATTTTAAGAACCATAAATGCCGACATGAATAAATTAATATGATTTTCATCTATTTCCAATTTTTTAATAATAAATAATAAATCATCTCTTGTATTTTTAATTAAACATAAATTATAATCTGTTATTTTCTTATTATCAATAGCCCATTTAATTGTTTTTTCATCAATTAATTCTCCAAATTGATTTATATTATCCATTGAATACACATGATTAGAACCATTATTAATTATTTTTTCTGTAGCAGTCATAAATAATGTTTTTTTTGATATTATTTTATGAAATTCAATAAATTTTATACTTTCGTCAGTATTATCCGAACCAACTAAATGATGGGCTTCATCTCCAATTTTAAAATCAAATTGAATAGATTTTAATTTATAACAAGAATGATAAGTTGATATAATAAATATTATTTCATCAATTGTAGACTTTTTAATATAATCTTTAATAAAAGTAATATTATTATTAACATAAATAACAATAGAATTATCTATAATTCTCTTTATTTCTTTTGAAAATTGATATTTTAATTGTATTGAAGGAACACCAATTAAATTTAATTTATATCCAAGTTTTTTAATTATAAATATCGCTGTTATTGTTTTACCTAATCCACATGAATGAATAAGTTTTCCAATATTATTTTTCATATAAAAATCATCAATATTCATCAATATTTTCTCTTGATAATCAAATGGTTTTATAATAATATCATTATCATTATCATTATCATTATCATTAAATAATTTATTTTGATAATTCAAACTATGATAAGAATAATAATGAATGATTGAATTAATTTTGATTACATCATTAATATCTAATTGTTTTATAATAATACCAATTAATTTAAAATCTTCCAATAATATTTTTATAAATAAATCTAATCCAGATTTATAAATAAATTCTTCTCCAGCATTGATATCATTATTAACTAAATATTTTTTAAGTTCAATAATATTTGAAATATCTTTTAATTTTTGAATATGTTTTCTTAATAATATACTAAATATTTTATCAATAGATTTATAATTAAATTTAATGAAATAAATTGGTTCTAATTTAATAATTTCAAAAATATATAAATAATTAAATTTATATGATGAACTTTCTTTAAAATCATTTAATCGTTTATATAAATCTTGAGTTACTCCGTATTTAACTTTTTCTTCATAATCCCAATCCTTATTTGTTTTAATATAAATATATTTTTTGTTTAATATAAACATTAGTTATTCTCAATAATAAATTTATCATTTTTTTATTTAAGGACATCGCCTAATTATCCTTAAATCAAATTATTATGACATCGCATTTCTATCATTATAAAAATTTATAATATCTTTATGATTTATTATTGGTTGTTTAAATAAATTTTGATAATGATTTAATATGACTTTAATTTTTTTATTCTTAATATTTTTTAATCCATCATCAATAATATATAGCAAAGCATTTCTAATATTATCATTACAATTATTTATTTTACATTTAATTGATTCTATATTACTTTTGTGATTATTAATTTTAGTTATTATTTTTTTAGTTTCTTTATTATATTTATCTTTTGATATTTTATTTAATCTAATTTTATGAAATAATGTTTCTAATTTCGTATAACCTTCATCCTTTAATTTACTTATTTTTTCTATTTCCTTATTACATTTATCTAATGAACAATTCGTCAATTTTAATATATCTTTAAATGATGGTTCATCTTTTTCAGTCATCTAATATATTAAAAGAACAAAAATTATGAAATCATTTCTAAATCGTTATAAAAATTAATAATATCTTTATGATTTATTATTGATTGTTTAAATTTATTTAGATAATTATTTAACATGACTTTAGATTTCTTATCTTTTTTTATTTTTAATACTTTATTTACAGTATAAATTAAAACATTTCTAATATTATCATTACAATTCTTTATTTTACATTTGATAAATTCAATATTATCTTTATGCTTATTGATTTCAATTACTATTTTTTTAGTTTCTTTATGATATTCATCATTTGATATTTTATTTAATCTAACTTTATTTAATAAATCTGCTAATTTAATATAACTTTCATCTTGTAATTTATATACTTTTTCCATATTTTTATTACATTTACTAACCGAACAATTTATCATTTTTAATACATAATCTAATGATGGTTCTTTTTCTGTCATCTAATATATTAAAAGAACAAAAATTATGAAATCAAATCTAAATCATTATAAAATTTTATGGCATCTTTATATTTTATTATTGGTTGTTTAAATAAATTTTGATAATGATTTAACATTACTTTAGATTTCTTATCTTTTCTTACATTTAACGCATTACTAATGGTAATTAATAAAACATTTCTAATATTATCATTACAATTCTTTATTTTACATTTGATAAATTTAATATTATCTTTATGATTATTTATTTCATTTACTATTTTTTTAGTTTCTTTTTGATATTTATCTTTTGGCATTTTAGTTAATTCAGCTTTATTAAATAATACTGCTAATTTCATATAACTTTCATATTTTAATGTATCTATTTTTTCCAGTTCCTTTTTACATTTATCTAATGAACAATACGTTAATTTTAATACATTATCTAATGATGGTTCGTTGTTTTTAGTCATCTATTATAAATGATTTAAAAATAATTTATAAATGTCTTTAAATCATATTTATTATGAATAAATAGTACCTAATTCATTATAATAGTTTTTAACATCATTCGGATTTATTGTATCTTTATTAAATAATTTCAAATATTTATTTAACATAGTCTTAGATTTTTTATCCTTTTTATATTCTAATTGAAAATTGATACCAAATATTAATGTATTTCTAATATAATTATTACAATTAGTTATTCTACATTTAATTAATTTTAAATTTTCTTCATGATTATTAATTTCATTTGTAATTCTTTTTCTTTCTTTATTAAAATTATCTATTAATTTTTTATTTTTTGATTCCTTTTGTTGTTTAAATAATATTGCCAATTTTTGATAATTTTTTTTTTTATAATTATTAAAATCCTCCATATCTTTATTACATTGTTTAGATGAACATTTGAGCAATTCTACTACATCCATTACGGAAGGTTCTTTTGCAGCCATCTCTATATATTAGAAAATATATTATTTCATTTTAACATATTTATTACCTACACTTATCCATAATACAATACTTATTATAAATCCTATAATCATTCCATAAATAATGCCTGTTTTTGATTTATTCATCAATAAATATCCAATATATGGAAATATGAAAAATGTTAATAGAGCATAGAAAAACATAATTGAAAATATAATAAATAATTGAGACATTATCTTATTCTATTTAAATATTTTATTAAAGAACTTTAAATACTCATATTATTTGATTAATATACCATTTATCCTATAATTATTATAGAATATGTATAAAAAATGATTAATTTTATTATTATCATTATTATGATTGCTTCTATAATTATTATTCAAAAATATGTTAGAAGATGGTTAATTATGAAAAAAATTTTAATTCCATCTTCTTATTATCAAACTAAAATATGGAGATTGAATAGATATTGGTATAAAAATGGTAAATTTAATGAATGTGAAAAATATCAATTAAATATGCTTGAAAAAATATTAAAAATAAAAATATTGAAAACTCAATATAGATTAAATATTGAAACTCTTGAATTATCTAATATAATTAAACCATTAAATTTAGATAATGGTTATGAATATACAGAAAATTTTGATGGCGTATATAATAATATATATTTTAATTTAAAAATGGTTTGTGATAATGGAGGACATCAAACAAGAACTTTAAGAGAAGTATATCATTTTATAAAAAGTCAATTTGAATTTTTACTTAAAACAAAACAAAAAATATTTTTTATTAATATATTAGAAGGTGATACATGTTATAATAATATGAATAAATTTAATTATTTAAAAAATAATATAAAATATAAAGAAATTATTAAACAAGTTTTTATTGGAGATTTGAAATTATTTCAATGTCATTTTCAAGAATATATTCAACTATAGAATATATTAATTCAAATGATATTCTTTTTCTTCCATATTCTCTATAATTTGTTAAAAACAATGAATTATATTTCTCACGATTTGTATTTAGAAATATATTAAATTTTTCTACCAATTTTTTTTGAATATCAATATTTATTTCTGGTTTAATTATTAATGTAGCATATGTTCGGGCTGATTGATTTTGTGTATTATCTACAAATATTGATTTTTCATTTACAATAGATAAATTTATTTTATTATTTATATTATCATCTATACATTTTGCTAATATATTTGTATTTTTATCATTTATATTTTTACTTGTTAATCTTGTTATAGTATATTTATTATTTAGATTTAAATTATAAATATCACCACCTATCATATAATTATTTTTTATATTTAAATTAATTAATAAATTTATTTTATTAGGATAACAATTTATAGTTATATCATTATTTTCATTATTTTTTTTTAATTCAAATTGCATTGAACATATTGTATATGTTGTATCATTAAATACCTGTTCTTCAAATATATTGATAGTTAATATATTATATTTTTCTAAAAATTTTTTTCTTAAAGAAATATCACTTATTCTTATAGATGAAAAGAAATTCAAAGGAATAATAATTATACCTCCTAAACAACAATTTGTTAATAATTCAATTAAAAAACATTTATATAAATCATTTGTTTTATATTTATCAAATAATTCTTTATTTGATGATTTATTTCTTGCTAAATATGGTGGATTTGTTATAATATATTTATCATTATATATTGGAGGATCTAATATAGTATCTTTTTTTATAATAAAATCTTTCTTTGGATCTATATCATAACATTCAATTTTATATTTATCATTATCTATAAATTTTAATAAATCTCCATTTCCTGTAAATGGTTCTATTATTATTTTATTTGAAATATAATCAGGTATTAACATATTTTGTAATATATATTTATAATTTGTTGTATAAAATTGGCCTAAACTTTTTTTTGTAGTCATATTTAAATAATTCTTTATTTAAATATCATTTTTTATTATTAAAATCAATTTAAAGAACTTTCAAAATTATCCTTAAATCATTAATTATATTGAAACTTTTTATAAAATAAAGGTTTTTCTTTGTGATTATGTTAAAAATTATTTAGATATATTTAATGATTTATTTATCTTAGTATATTATCATTATTCGAATAATGAAATTAATAGGAAAATATTAAATAAAATATATATCATTATTTAAAAAATAATAATAAATTAATGAATAGGAAAATCATAATAAAAAAAATATGAAAATGAAAATTTGTATATTATTTTAGAAAAATAATTTTATTTTATTTATAATATTTGTTCTACAAATAAAACATTCATTACTATTATTTATACATATTTCACAATAACAATGACCACAAGGATTTAAACACATATTAATTTCATTTTCAAAACAAATAGGGCATTTATTTAATTCTTTTATTTCTTCTTCTTTTTCTAATTTAATATGTATTACTTTATTATATAAAATAGATGCAACATAAGATAAAGTTTTTAAAAATATCTTTATAAACCGTATATTTAAAATAAGTAAAATATTATATAAAATAGATACAATATACGATAAAGCTTTTAAAAATATCTTTATAATATATATTATTATAAACCGTATATTTAAAATAAGTAAAATATTATTTTGTTCTATAATTAAGTCCAATGATTTAGTTAATATAGCCTCATATTCAATTGATTTATTAAAATCATCTTCCATATGTCTATTAACAGATAATATTTCACCTCTATATCTATTTTGAAAAGATAAATCAGATGATAATTGACGATAATATATTTCTCTTTTTTCATTTAATTCAGAAATAGTAGAATTTAATTTATTACAAATATTATTTTTATTAATATTATTTTTATATTCTGTCATTTTAATATAAAATCCTTTCATCATTTCATTATAACGATCTTGCGGATGCATGTTAATTTAAATTAATCATTAATATAATCATTTTTTATTTAAAGATAATTTAGAACTGTCTTTAAATACCAAAAATCAGTTATGTTTAAAGTAATAATATTAAATCCTTTTATTATTTCATTATAAATAAAAACTATTTCAAGTTATATTAAAAATCATTTAAAGATATTTAAAAATTAT
>Ga0315906_10001986_pt1 | contig 29459 bp, 27 predicted proteins | sample LakEriMetagenome_4_FD_203526 | JGI IMG/M metagenome (GOLD analysis project Ga0315906, IMG submission 203526) | Freshwater fungal communities from buoy surface, Lake Erie, Ohio, United States - Buoy 2 MA122 | ecosystem: Environmental > Aquatic > Freshwater > Lake > Lake biofilm | place: USA...
AATCATCGCACGGTAGCCAAAGATCGGCTTGCGCGAGTTGGTCGCAATCACCTCTGACGTGATGCCGAGGGCTGGCAAAAGAATGATGTACACCTCAGGGTGGCCAAGGAACCAGAACAGGTGCTCGAACAGGATCGGGCTTCCGCCTTGGTTGCTCAGCAACTCGCCGGCGACCATAATGTCGCTTAAGTAGAACGACGTACCCATCGAACGGTCAAACAGGAGCAGCAACGCGGCACTCAGAAGCACCGGGAACGAAAGCACACCCAGAATGGCCGTCACCAAGAACGCCCAAATCGTAAGCGGAAGGCGGGTCATCGACATGCCCTTCGTGCGAAGGTTGATCACGGTAACGATGTAGTTCAGCGAACCGATCAACGAACCCGCGATGAACAAGGTCATCGACACCAGCCAAAGCGTCATACCGGCACCAGAGCCAGGCATCGCTTGAGGAAGTGCGCTCAACGGCGGGTACACCGTCCAACCGCCTGAGGCAGGACCCGTTTCAACGAACAGCGAAACGACCATCACCACCGAAGACGCGGCAAACAGCCAGTACGAAATCATGTTCAGGAAGCCTGAAGCCATGTCGCGTGCACCGATTTGCAACGGAATAAGGAGGTTCGAGAAGGTTCCGCTCAAGCCGGCCGTTAAAACGAAGAACACCATGATGGTACCGTGGATCGTCACCAAAGCCAGGTACATGTTGGGATCCATCACCCCGTCGGGAGCCCATTTGCCGAGAAACGTCTCTAAAATGGGGAAGCTCTCGCCCGGCCATGCCAATTGAAGGCGAAAGAGCATCGACATAAATACCCCGATGATGCCCATGAACATACCGGTAACGAGGAACTGCTTCGCGATCATCTTGTGGTCGATCGAGAAGACGTACTTCGTCCAGAAATTGTCTACATGGTGCTCGTGGTCGTGGTGGTCGTCGTGAGCGTGGTCGTGATCGTGTGCGTGGTCAGCCATAATGTGGAGATCTTAAATCAAGGATTACAACGTTTCTGCTACCGTCTTTTGTTCAGCAAGCCATTTGGCGTACTCTTCTTCAGACTCAACAACAATATTCATCTGCATGTTGTAGTGCGCTGATCCACAGATCTTGTTGCACAGCAGAATGTAGTCGTAGGCGTAGCTTTCCAAGCCCTTTTCGGTGCGGATTTGGTTAATGCGCGCAACCTTCGCCTGAACGTCGGCGTCTTGGCGCATCTCAGCCGTCGTGACGGTGGGCGTAAATTGGAACTGCGTAGTCATGCCCGGAACACAGTTCATCTGCGCACGGAAGTGGGGGAAGTACGCCGAGTGAATGACGTCTTGGGAGCGGAACTTGAACAGCACCGGACGGCCCACGGGCAGGTGAATTTCGGTTGTGATTTTGTCGTCGGATCCCTTCGCGTCGAGGGTATCAACCCCGATTACGTTGGCGTCCTTGATCAGGCGCACGTTCGCAAAGCCGAGCTGGTTGTCTTGTCCGGCGTAGCGCGCCGTCCACTTGAACTGCTGTGCGTACACTTCGATTACAAGGGGTTCCTGCTCGTTCTTCGGATTCATCACTTTGGACCACGTAGTCATGCCGTAGATGATGAGCACCGCGAGCACAAGGGCCGGTACGATCGTCCAAATGAACTCAAGGCGGTTGTTGTGTTCGTAGTAAGTAGCCTTGCGGTCTTTAGCGCCACGGTACTTCCATGCAAAGTAGAACAGGATGGGCTGTACGATGACAAACATCGCAATGATGACCATCATCGAGATCGACATCAGGTTGTCGTAGTCTGCACCGTGCTCCGAGGCAGGTTTCGGCAGGGTTACCGGAAGCCACGTGTACAGCATCCAAAAGAAGGACCCAATGAGGCCGATGCCAAATAGGAGCATCAACCATCCCTGGTTGTTGTTGTCGCGATCTGTAACCTCGTACTCGGCAGTCTTGCGCGCCTTTGAGGACAGCTCAAAAATTCGCATGAGCTGCAGGGCGGTGAGCACCGCGAGCACAAGAACGATAAGGGTCATAATTCCAGACATAAACGATTCGAATTAATACTTCGGATTATTGGTGGAAGTGCTCGCTTTCGGTGAGCATCGGGTGGTTCTTAAGCTTGAGCGGCGCTTTGGCAAGTTGACTTAGGGTGACCCAAAGGAACAAGCCGGCGTAGAAGAGAATTCCGCCCAATTCAGCAAAGCCAAAACCGTAGTCGTAGCCCACAGCGCCTGGCATAATCATGATGTAGTGGTCCATCCAGTGTCCGGCCAACACAAACACGGCAGCCAAACCGATGAAGCCAAAGATGCGCTTGGCATCGCGCGACATCAGCACGAGGATCGGGAAGATGAAGTTCATGGCCACCATCATCACAAACAGGGGCTTGTACTCGCCCTTGAAGCGCGGCAGGTAGTAGGTGACTTCTTCAGGAATGTTGGAGTACCAAATGAGCATGTACTGGCTGAACCAGAGGTAGGTCCAGAATACGCTGAAGGCAAACATAAACTTACCCAAATCGTGCTGGTGGTTGGCGTTGATCCACGGCAGGTGGTTGTTCAGGCGCAGGTACATCACGAGCAGGTTCAATACGGTCATGGCCGTCACAAACATTCCCGCAAAGGTGTACCAGCCGAACAGAGTTGAGAACCAGTGCGTGTCAATCGACATAACCCAGTCCCAGGCGCTCGTTGACGACGTTACGGCGTACAGCACGATGAACGTGGCAGCCAGTTTGCGCTGGGTAAAGAACATGTTTTGTCCCTTGGGTAGGGCGTCCTCTTTCATGCTGTTGCGGCGTAGCAGGTAGGCGGCACCAGCCCATATCACCAGGTAGGCCAACGTGCGGACGGTGAAGAATGGAACGTTCAAGTAGGCCTCCTTGCCGGCAATAATCGGATCGTAGTTGGCGCTAGCCGGATCCATGATGCCTTCGGCCATCCAGTGCCACAGGTGGTGCATGTGCATTCCTCCGGTCACCGCCAAGAACAAGATTCCGAGGAGGGGAATACCCACGAACATCGAAACGGCCTCGAATACGCGAATCAAGCCCGCTGACCAGCCTACTTGAGCGGCGTACTGAATCGCCAAGAAGAACAGCGTGCCGATGCCGATGCCCAAAAAGAAGATACTGTTCACCAAGAACGCTGCCCAAGGGCGGTTCGCGCTCAAATCGTGGGTAGCGCCGTGGCCTTCTTCAGCGTGCGCTGCAGCGGCATGGGCGTCGTGTGCCTCGGTAGCGTGGGCGTCGGCAGCAGGTGCCTCTTCGGTCGCAGCCTCGGTAGCGTGGGCCGCGTCGACGTGGGCCTCTTCGCTGTGGGACTCTTCGGCAGCACCCTCTGTGGCGTGGGCTTCTTGAACGTCTACCCCTTCAGGAACTACCATCGTAGCATGGGCTTCGTCGGCGGATGCCTCGTGAGCCGGCGCTTCTACCGCGTGGGCCTCTTCAGCGTGGGCCTCTTCAGCGTGGGCTGCAACTGCGTGGCCGTCGTGGCCCTCTGCAGCGTGCGACGAGTAATCCGTGTTAAAGCCAATCAGCAGAAACACCAGGCCCACCAAGGTCAGCGACCCGGCGAGCAATTTCATTTTGGACGTAAATACAAACATGTCTTCTGGGGCAGTTTTATTAAGCAGCAGGTTGGGCCGTGGTCGTGTCGGCAGCGGCAGGAGCGGCACCGGGAACTTGATCCATGCGGAGCTTCCACACGTACTTGATGATTTTCCAGCGCTCGTCGTAGTTCAGCTGCGACGCATGGCTACCCATGTTGTTCTTGCCGTACATGATTACGTGGTAAATGCTTCCCGGAGTGATGTCCGGAAGCTTGTCTGCGCCGTAGCCCGGGATACCCAAGATCTTTTCGCGCTGCATCAAAATACCGTTTCCGTCGCCCTTTTCGCCGTGGCAGTGCGAGCAAAACTGCGTATACAGCTGCTTACCTGCTTCGGCATCCAAGGTCTCGTAGAAGGCCGGAACCTCGGTATTGGCCCGCGATGCCGCGTAGCCCTCGTTGGTATTCGGAATCGTGTAAGGCACGTAGCCGCGCGGAACACTGCCCTCGGCGGGCTCCTTCGCTGTACCGGGCTCGTAGGTTTGGTGGGCCGGAGAACGGTACATGTCGTCCATGTAGGAGTAGCCCGGAGTGGTCTTGTCCCAGTTGCACGAGCTCAATGCTACCGCACTGCCCGCAACCCAAAGAATAGTCTTGATACGCATTTCGCTTAGGCTTCAGCAATTTCTACAGCACCCGATTTCTTCAGTACGTCTACCAGGCCATCTGCCGCAGGCAGTTCCACCATGAAGTAGTCATCTGTGGTGCGCGGATCCGGATTTTGGGCGTCCGCGCCAGGGTACAATCCATTAATAATCAAGTAGGTCCACACCATCAAGTGGGCGGCAAAAAAGACCGTCAGCTCAAACAAAATTGGCACAAACGCCGGCATGTTCATGCCCCAATTGAGGTTGGGCTTTCCGCCGATGTTTTGTGGCCAGTCACTGATCATCATGTACCAGGTCAACGTAACCGCAACCGTAAGTCCAAGAAGACCGTACATGAAGGCTGCCATGGCGATTCGGGTCTCTTTAAGACCCATCGCTTTATCGAGTCCGTGCACCGGGAAGGGCGTGTAGACTTCAGAGATTTTGAATCCAGCCGCGCGGATTTCCTTTACGGCCGACATAAGCACGTCGTCATCGTGGTACAACGCGCGAACAACTGGGGTATGCTCAGTGGTGTGCGCCATGGTCGCTGTGGTGTTTTTTCTGGGCTTCGCCCGAAGTTTTCAAAATGGTCTTGAGTTCAGCCTGCGCGATGACCGGGAAGGTGCGCGCGTAAAGCAAGAAGAGCACGAAGAAGAAGCCAATCGTACCCACGAAGATGCCCACGTCGACAAACGACGGTGAGAACATCGACCAGCTCGAGGGCAGGTAGTCGCGGTGCAGTGACGTCACGATGATCACAAAGCGCTCGAACCACATGCCGATGTTTACGACGATTGAGATTATGAACGTGAACACCAGGTTGGTGCGCAGCTTCTTAAACCACATGAACTGTGGGCTGAACACGTTGCATGTCATCATCGACCAGTAGGCCCACCAGTAGGGACCGGTTGCGCGGTTGAGGAAGGCGTACTGCTCGTATTCCACCCCACTGTACCAGGCAATGAAGAGCTCGGTGATGTAGGCAACACCTACAATCGATCCCGTCACCATGATGACGATGTTCATCATTTCGATGTGCTGGATCGTGATGTAGTCCTCCATTTTAAACACCTTGCGCACAATCAGCAAGAGGGTCTGCACCATCGCAAAACCAGAGAAAATTGCTCCCGCAACGAAGTACGGAGGGAAGATGGTCGTGTGCCAACCCGGAATCACTGACGTGGCGAAGTCCATCGATACGATCGTGTGAACCGAAAGAACCAGCGGCGTAGCAAGACCCGCAAGGACCAGCGATACCTCTTCGAAGCGCTGCCACGCCTTGGCTTTGCCGCCCCATCCGAAGGAAAGCACCTTGTAGATGTGCTTCTGCACCGGGTTGACGGCGCGGTCACGGACCATGGCGAAGTCTGGAATAAGTCCGACGTACCAGAAGACCACCGAAACGGTCAAGTAGGTTGAAATCGCGAACACGTCCCAAAGAAGGGGCGAGTTGAAGTTCACCCAAAGTGAGCCGAACTGGTTTGGAATCGGGAGTACCCAATATGCCATCCAAACTCGACCCATGTGGAATACCGGAAAAAGACCCGCTTGAATTACCGAGAAGATCGTCATCGCTTCCGCCGAACGGTTAATGGCCATGCGCCAGCGTTGGCGGAATAGCAGCAGTACGGCAGAGATCAAGGTTCCGGCGTGGCCAATACCTACCCACCACACGAAGTTGGTGATGTCCCATGCCCAGCCCACGGTTTTGTTCAAGCCCCATACTCCGATGCCGGTGCCGACGGTGTAGGCCAACGAGCCCACGCCCCAGAGGAACATAACCAAGGCGATGCTGAATACGGTCCACCACGAGCGCGGTGCCGGATTTTCAATCGGACGTACAACGTCTTCAGTGATCTGGTTGTAGCTCTTATCACCTAGGATAAGTGGCTGACGTACAGGTGATTCGTAGTGCATAACTGATTAGGCGTTGCGGACTTTAGTCAGGTAGAATACCGAGGGTTGTGTTCCCACTTCCTCGAGAAGGTGGTAGGCACGTGCGTCGGCCTTGGCGGTACGTACTGCGCTCTTCGCGTTGTTGACGTCGCCAAAGGTGATGGCACCCGCGTCGCAAGCTTCGGCACAGGCCGTGGTGAAGGCTCCGTCGGCCAAAGGCTGTCCGGCCTTCTTGGCTTCGAGCTTGGCGTACTGTACGCGCTGAATGCACATCGTGCACTTTTCCATGACACCGCGCGAACGAACCGTCACGTCGGGGTTGAGGACCATGCGGCCGTAGTCGTCTTGCGAAGGGTTGACGTCGGCGAACTGCTCGTTGGCCATGTAGTTGAACCAGTTAAAGCGGCGAACCTTGTACGGGCAGTTGTTGGCGCAGTAGCGCGTACCAATGCATCGGTTGTAGGCCATGTGGTTCAGGCCCTCGCGCGAGTGCACGGTTGCACCCACCGGGCACACCGTCTCGCACGGAGCGTGGTTGCAGTGCTGGCACATGACAGGCTGGAACACCACTGAAGGCGACTCTGAAGGCTCCTCCATTTTGGCGTACATCTCGATTCCGCCAATGTTCTCGTCTTCAGCGCGCTCTTTGCTCATGTCGCTGCTGTAGTAGCGGTCAATGCGCAACCAGTGCATGTCGCGCAGGTTGCGGATTTCTTGCTTGCCCACAACCGGAACGTTGTTCTCAATATGGCAGGCTACGACACAGGCGCCACAGCCGGTACAGCTGTTGAGGTCAATGCTCATGTTCCACATGTGCATGGTCTCGTGGTCGTGGTTGGCCCAAAGATTCGATTCTTCAGCGGTCTTGTGTCCGTCGATCGTGTGGAAGGTCGGCTTCTCGTTCCAGCTTGATCCGCTCGGATCGGCGATGAAGTCGGCCAAGGTCACCTCGTTGACGATGCGGCGACCCATCATGGTGTGTCCGAGCTGTACGGTTGCAAACTCGTGCATGCCCTCAGCCTTGGTGATTTCCACTACCGCTGCGCCCGTCGTCGCGCCGAGTGCGTAGGCGTTAACGCCCATTTCGTCGGCAACTTTACCCGCAGAGCTGCGTCCGTAGCCGTAGGCAAGGCCCACCGTTCCGGCGGTTTGACCCGGTTGAATGAAGACCGGAACGTTTTCGAGCACGCGCTTGCCCACTTTCACTGTGGCATAGCTTCCGTCGAGCGAACCGTCGCTGTTGGTTTCGTTTTCAAAACCAAGTGCAAGGGCGTCGGCCGCGGCAATGGTGAGGTAGTTGTCCCACGTGAGGCGCGTTACCGGATCAGGTAACTCGTGCAGCCATGGGTTGTTCGCTTGGTGGCCTGCGCCAACTGCGTTTTCGTACAACGCCAACTCCATACCTGAAGCGGGCTTGGCGACTTTGGCGGTTGCCGCTAAGGCTGCCGCAGCGCCTGCAGAGGCCGCGGGGGCGGCTCCGGCGGTCACCGCCGCTCCGCCGTCGTGTACTGTTTGGTTCCAGTTCAGGCCAAACGAGGAAGCCACAGCAGCGACTTGGTCCTTTGCGCTTCGGGCGTCGCCTGAAAGTGCGCCCAATACTTCGAGAACAGACTTGCTGTTGAACAAGTTTTTAATGGTCGGCTGCGCCACGGTGTACTCGCCGGCCACCGGACGGAAGTCCGCCCAAGCCTCCAAGTAGTGGGGCAACGGAGCCGCCGCCGAGCAAAGGACCGCCGTTTCGTCCATGCGGTCGGTCAAGCTCATCGAGAACTTGGCATTTTTGATCGCCTTCTCAAAGTCGGGGCGGAAGTACACGGGATTGGTGCCGGCCACCAGGAGCGCACCAACGCGCTTGGCGTTCAAGTCGGCAAGCAGGTTGGCCACACGCGCTTCGTTTCCGCGGCGGATGTAAACCGGCTTGTCGGTGCGAACGGTGGTTCCGAATGCGCCCACAAGCGCGTTGAGGGCCGCAGCAAGCTTGGCCACGTTGGCGTCGTCGCCACCTACCAGCACAACCGCTTTGCCGTTAGCACTCTTGAGCTCACCCGCAACCGACTTCAGCGCTTTGGTCAAGTCGCCGCGAAGGGCCACTTTGGCCGCAGATCCGCCCAATTCGTTCACCAGGAAGGCGAGCGCACCGGCCACCTCAGAAGGCTTGATTTTCACCCGCTTGTCTGCGTTCGAACCCGTGAGCGAAAGGTTGCTTTCGAATTCAACGTGCCGGAGCATGCCGCTGCCCGGCTTGCGGCGGGCCGCGTAGTCTGAAGCGAGTTGCTGTGCCGTAGCGCCTGAAAGGAAGTCGCTACCAAACGAAAGCACCAACTTCGCGGCGGTAAGGTCAACTGAGGGAAGGGCGCGAACGCCGGTCAGGGCCTCCCACACGTCGAGGGTGTTCGACTGCGAAATGGCATCAAACTCAACGTGCTGGAAGTTGGCGTAGCTCTGGCGAAGGCGCTCAATAGCCGCCTGAAGCGAGGGGCTGAACACGCTCGAGGTCACGAGCACGAACTGCGATCCTTGGGCAAGGGCGGCGTCAGCTGCCTTCTTCAAGGCTGATTCTACCGTAGCCCAGTCGCTGTCTTTGCCGTTGAGCAGCGGTCCGCGCAGGCGGGCAGAATCGTACAGCGAAAGCACGCTGGCTTGGGCACGCGCGTTGGTACCGCGGTTGAAGCGGCCCGCGTCGCCCGGCTCCACCTTGATGGGACGACCTTCGCGGGTCTTCACCAGTACCGAGGCGTAATCTTGGCCGTCGGTGTAGGCAGTAGCGTAAAACGAAGGAACACCCGGCGTGAGGCTGTCGGGCTTCACTACATAGGGTACGCTTTCAATGATGGGTTGCTCGCACGCGGCCAGGGTGGCGGCGGCGGTGCTGAATCCCAAAAACTTGAGGAAGTCACGGCGGCTCGTCTGAGCTTCCATGCTGCGCTCGTCGGCTAAGAATACATCCGCGGGGATGTCTTGCGCGAATTCGTTTTCGGCCAACCGCTGCGAAACCTCGGTGTTCGCGAGCTGGTCGAAGCTCTTCCAGTACACTTTATTGCTTGCCATAGAATTGTTCGCTTAGTAGTGGCACTTGCCGCATTCGAGGCCGCCGATGCTAGCAGCCGTGATTTTTTCGCTGTGGAAGCGCTCGACGAGTCGGTCGCTAATTGAGGCAGAACCGTCAATGGAGCCGGCATAGTACCCGTTGTCGCCCTTGATTTCGGTTTCGCGGTGGCAGTTAATGCACCATCCCATCGTGAGTTCGCTGAATTGGTACACCTCTTCCATTTCTTGTACCGGACCGTGGCAGGTCTGGCACTCGACTTGGCCCGCCGTTACGTGCTGAGCGTGGTTGAAGTAGGCCAGGTCTGGCAGGTTGTGGATGCGAATCCATTGGATCGGCTTTTGCTCGTAGCCTTCGATGTAGGTGCGGGCCTCCGGATCCCAACCAATCGCGGCGTAGATCTTTTGGATTTCAGGTGAACGCTCGCCACCGTACTTCGGATTGCCTGCGGCGTCTACAATTTCAGATCCGTCGATGTACATGTGGCAGTTCATGCACACGTTCGCCGAGGGAATACCCGAGTGCTTGCTGTGGCGCGCACTGCTGTGGCAGTAGTTACAGTCCACCCCGTTTTCGCCCGCGTGAATCTTGTGGCTGAACGCGATCGGCTGCACCGGCTGGTAGTTTTGCTCCACGCCGATGCCCATCAAGTAGGAGTAGGTTGCGTAGAGGAAGCCCAGGGTCAGCACGACCGTCAAAAAGGTCATGAAGCGCTTGTTGGCAACCAAGATTTTGGTGACAATGTCGAGGTCCTCGAGGAGGCTCGTCGGATTTTCACCGTTGAGCTGCTTGAGTGTGTTGCGCACGCGGAGCAACAGTACCAAATTGATCAACAGGAATCCGCCCAAGACGTACATGAGCCAAGGAGAACTCGCCGACTCGGCTGGAGCCGCAGCCGCCGTAGCCGCCGCGTCAGCACCCGGTGCGGGAGCCGCCTTCTTGTCGCCTTCCACCGTGTAGGCCAGGATGCTCTTAATGTCGTCGTCGGTCAATGCCGGGAAGGCCTGCATCACCGAACCGCCGTACTCCTCAAAGATGGCGTTGGCGTCTTTGTCGCCCGAAGCACGGAATTCCGCATTGTTGCGAATCCATTTGAGCAACCACTCTTCGGAACGACGCTGGGTCACGTCGCCAAGCGCCGGTCCTACGAGTTTCTTATCGAGTTTGTGGCAGCTCGCACAATTCGCTTTAAAGAGCTTTTTGCCGGCTTCGGCGCTGACCTCCGCAGAGGCAGAAATGCTTAATACGCTGATTGACAGGAACGTTAAAAACGCACGTCGAAGCAGCGAGGCATAGGTTGTAAAACGCATACGCATACAGAGTGGTGAACTTGTGCTTTTCAAGGCCTCGCAAAAGTACAACAGAACAACCTCGGGCATATTTCAAACTGACCAAGGCATTTTTAATTTAAAATCATTCTAAAGAAGGCATTTGACCCTCTTCCATGTTTGGCCCAAAAAATGCATCTACCTTTGTGGCATGTTCGCACTCCTTCTCGCAATCGCACTACCCTTTTCGGCCGACACGGTTGTTTTGGGTACCGGTGCAGCGATTGATGAAGCAGTGCGCAGTACCGTGGCGAGCAGTGCGCACCAGGCCAAGCAAAGCGTAGACCCGGGCGCAGAACGCTACACTGTTCAAGTATTTGCTGGACGCCGTCAGGAAGCGAACGCCGTCTTCGTCCACCTGACTGATTCGATTGGCGCAAGTCTGCCCGTAGCGATTCACTTTGACGAGCCTCAGTTCAAGGTCTTCGTGGGCATCTACGGGAGTCGGCTCGAGGCAGAGTACGCCCTGCGCAAGTGGCGCTGGCGCTACCCGACCGCCTTCGCCGTGTTAGCACCAAATCAGCGATTCAAGAAGGGCTCGAGCGCACGCTGAAGCGCGGGCGCTGGCTGCACGCCCGACTGCCGCCACACAATGCTTCCGTTTTGGAACAACGCCAGGGTCGGAACCCCCTGCACCTGATAGGTTTGAGCCACCGCCGGATTGCGGTCGACGTCAATTTTAATAATTCGTAGCCGTCCGCCCATGCGCTGATGGAGGTCGACTAAAATGGGCGCCATGCTCTTGCACGGACCGCACCATTCTGCGAAAAAATCCACGAGTACGGGCTCAGGACCGCCCACCAGTTCGTTGAACTTGGCGTTCATTTTTTGACCGTTGGCTTGCGGGCAGCGGTCCACGCGCCAATTCCGCCCTGAAGGTGGTAGACTTTGGTAAACCCCGCGGCCTTGAGGCGCGCGATGGCCTGGCCGCTGCGGCCGCCACTTCGGCAGTACATGTAAATGGGCTTGTCTTTGCCCAAGGCCGTCATCTTGGCCATAAAGTCGGCGCTGTAAAAGTCGATGTGCTTCGCGCCCGCAATCGTGCCTTGAGCAACCTCTTCAGGGGTTCGGATGTCTACTAATATCCCTTTTTTCGATTCGCGCTCAAACGCAGCTACGTCGAGGTTTTGCGCAGACAAAAGTCCGCTTGACGCAAGCATCATCAGGCCGGCCATCCACACCCTAAGGCGGGTCCAAGGACCGGCGTTCAGCACGTGGGTGTATCCTTTTTGGTTCAAAATCGATTTAGCCATTCCCGAGCGGTTGCCCGAGGCACAGCAAAGTACAAATTCCTTGTTTTTATCCTTGAATTTTTTCGGAACACTGCTGGCAAATTGATCCAGCGGAATATTGACTGCGCCCGGAGCATGGCCCGAGGCAAATTCGCCCGGACTGCGCACGTCGATGATTTTTGCTCCGCGCGCTACCCAAACTTTGGGATCTTCGGCAGGCTTGAACAAGTTTTTGAGGAATCCAAACATGGCCGCTTACATTTTGTGAATTTGAACCTGGCCCCAGCCGCCGCCGTTGAACAGGCCGTCCAGACCCTGAGCTTGGAGGTACATCAGCGCTTGGCCGCTGCGGTTGCCCGAGGCACAGCAGAGCACGATCGGACGCGGCATGGCTTTGATGGCTTCCACCTCGTCGGGTACGGTTTGCAAGGGAATATTGACGGCGCCCGCTACGTGGCCGCCGGCGAACTCGCCTTCGCTGCGCACGTCAATGATCGTGGCTTGGGGGTGGTTGATCGCTTCGTTGATGGTCATGGCTTTGAGTTTTCGTGGGGCAAAATTCCGCCACCGCCCCCGAAGCCCGCGTGACTGCGGTCACCGTTGAGTGGTTAACCAGCCATCGTGTGGTAGACGGCCTGCACGTCTTCGTCTTCCTCGATTTTTTCGAGGAGTTTTTCGACGTCGGCTTGCTGCTCGGGCGTCACCGTTTTGGTGTCCATCGGAATGCGCTCAAAACCAGAGGTAAGAATCTCTATTCCCCGTTCTTCGAGGGCCTTGGTGATGGCTCCGTACTCGCTGAAGGGCGCGTACATAAAAATCGTGTCAACGTTTTTTTCTTCATCGTGCTCAATGAAGAGCTCTTCAACTCCGAAGTCGATCATTTCGAACTCGAACTCCTCAAGGTCGATGCTGCCTTTGGGGATTTTGAAGTTGCACTTGCGCTCAAACATGAATTCCACCGACCCGCTTGTGCCCAAGCTGCCGTTGTATTTGTTGAAGTAGGAGCGCACGTTGCCCACCGTCCGCGTGGCGTTGTCGGTGGCTGTTTCGACCAAAATCGCGATGCCGTGGGGGCCATAGCCCTCGTACACCATTTCCTTGTAGTCGGCCTGGTCCTTGCTGGTGGCGCGTTTGATGGCCCGCTCCACGTTGTCTTTGGGCATGTTGGCGTCGCGCGCATTCTGCATCAAGGCCTTGAGGCGCGAGTTGGCTTCAGGGTTCGGGCCGCTCTCCTTGACAGCCATGATGATGTCCTTGCTGATGCGGGTAAAAACCTTGGCCATCGACGACCAGCGCTTCATCTTGCGAGCCTTGCGGTATTCAAATGCGCGTCCCATGCGAATGTGTGTTTGTTGTTCGGAATTCGGTCTGCAAACCTACGGCAGCCGCGCCCTATTCCACGGTCCAGGTGCGGCCCGAGTGCAGTACCTCGTGCAGGCTGCGCATGCCTGCGGGGTGCGCAGCAGCAAACACCGGACGTTCTGCCGCGTACAGCACGCCGAAGGGACGCACGGGTCCTTCGAGTTCGGCCAGAGCAAAGGCCTTGAGGCGGTCGGCGGGGTCGTGCACCCAAGCGTCGGCCAAGCCAAAATCTGCGCCGAGTTCGCGGACCTCGGGGCGCCCACCGTTCCACGCCAAGGCGTGGGTGGGCTCGGTTCCGCCCCAGGCAATGGGCATACCGGCTTCGAGGAAGATGGCGTGCAGGGCCTGGCTGGACTTGTCGGTCCATGCCTCAAAGGCGCCGTCGTGAAAGACGTTGCAGTTTTGGTAGATTTCCAGCAGCGCGGAACCCTGATGGGCCTGGCTCGCCGCGAGCTGGTCGCGAAGGTGGGCCGGATTGCGGTCCATGCTTCGGCCAACCCAGGTTGCCCCGGCGCCCAGTGCGAGCGTGAGGGGGTTGAGCGGGTGGTCCACACTGCCGCGCGGCGTGGATTTGGTCACCTGGCCCTCACGACTCGTGGGTGAAAACTGCCCCTTGGTGAGGCCGTAGATCTCGTTGTTGAACAGCAAGATGGGCACGTTCAGGTTGCGGCGCAGGGCATGAATCAAGTGGTTTCCGCCGATGCTTAGGGCGTCGCCGTCGCCCGTAATGATCCACACGTCCAGCTCGGGGTTGGCCAATTTGATGCCGGTAGCCACCGCGGGGGCGCGACCGTGCAGCGAGTGAATGCCGTAAGTGTCCACGTAGTAGGGCAGGCGGCTGCTGCAGCCGATGCCGCTGACCACGACGGTGCGGTTGGGGTCGGCGCCAGTGCTCGCCAACACCTCGGTGAACTGCTTGAGGATGCTGTAGTCCCCGCAGCCCGGGCACCAGCGAACTTCTTCGGGACTTTGAAAGTCTTTAGCGCTCAGTTCCATAGCATGGCAAGTTCGTCGGTGGTAAAGGGCTGTCCGGTGGTTTTGCAGACCGACTCCACGGGGCGGGCCCAAAGGCCCTGCAGGTGGTGTGCGAGCTGACCTTCGTTCATTTCGATGACGACCACGCGGCGGTAGCGTTCGGTCGTCGCTTTGAGTTCAGGGTGCAGCGGATGCAGGTGGCGCAAGTGGATGTAGTCCACGTTTTGGCCGGCTTGTGCGCGGCGTTCGACGTCGCTGCGCACCGCGCCGTAGGTCGAACCCCAGGCCAGCACCAAGGTGTCAGCCCCCGGGCAGGATTGCACTTTTTCAAGGGGTCCGTAAAAGCGAGAGGCCGCATCGACCTTGGTGGCGCGAGCCCGCACCATAGCTTGGTGGTTGGCGGGTTCGTAGCTGATGCGGCCGCTTCCCTCCTCGCCTTCAAGTCCCCCAATGCGGTGGGCTCCACCAGGCGTTCCAGGGGCAACCCATGGGCGTACGCCGTGGGCGTCGCGGCCGTAGGGTTGGTCGTTCGCCTCGCCCCTTGGCGGGGTAATCTTCGGAAGCTCGTCGAGCGCGGGAATGCGCCACGGTTGGGCGCTTCCGGCGATGTAGGCGTCCGAGAGCACGATGACCGGAGTCATGCACTCCACGGCGATTTTGGCGGCCAACAGGGTGGTGTCAAAGGCGTCTGCGGCGGTTCGAGCGGCGAGCACGGGCAGCGGCGCTTCGCCGTGGCGTCCGTGCAGGGCCTGCGCCAGGTCGCTTTGTTCGGTTTTGGTCGGAAGCCCTGTGGAGGGTCCGCCACGCTGCACGTCGATGAGCACTAATGGCAATTCCGTCATTACCGCCAAACCAAGGCCCTCGGCCTTGAGGCTAAGTCCGGGGCCTGACGAGGCCGTAACGCCCAGTCCGCCAGCAAACGACGCGCCCAACGCCGAGGTCACCGCGGCAATCTCGTCTTCGGCCTGGAGCACCGTGACGTGCTCGGGCTGGAGTTTGGCCAATTCATGCAAAATATCAGAAGCGGGCGTAATCGGATAGCTCGAGTACAGCATTGGGCGACCGAGCTGGTGCGCCGCGGCGGCCAATCCCAACGCCACCGCTTGGGAGCCGTTAATGGTTTTGAACGTACCGCGCGCTACCTCGTGGCGATCTACCGCGACGCGGTAGTCCTGCACTTCAAGCGTTTCACCAAAGTTCACGCCCGCTTTGAACACCTTGAGGTTGGTGTCGTCGCCGCGGAAGAGCTGTGCCAATTCCGCAGCCACTACGTCCACCGGCATGCCGTACATCCAAACGAGCAAGCCCAAAACCAGCATGTTTCGCGAACGCATTTTGTCGCGCTGCCCGAGCGATACGTCAGACAACGCGCCAAGGGTCAGGTCTTTAACCGAAACGTCCAGCACGCGAAACCGGGAACGGGCATCGGCCAACGGATCAGCGTCAGAAGGCAGCTTGGCCAACGCAAGGCTGCGCGCGTCAAAACCCTCTTGGGCCGCAATTAACAGCCCGCCCGGCTTGAGCCGGCCTGAGTACTTGGTGTAGGCTGCTGCGTTGAACGCGACCAGGCAGTCCGCCTGGGCCCCAGGGTCATGTATGGCGTCTGACGCAATGCGAAACTGAAAGCCCGAAACCCCGCTGACGGTGCCCTGCGGCGCCCGGATTTCGGCGGGAAAGTCCGAAAGCGTGCGCACGTCGCGGCCCGATTGGGCCGCAGCGCGGACGATTTGGCCGCCGAGCAGCTGGATGCCGTCTCCGGAATCCCCCGCGAGCAGAACGACGATACTAGGCTTCATGGTCCAAAGCAACGACCTCTTCGATTTCGGGAGCGTGACTTCGCACACTGTTCTCGACGCCGAGCTTGAGGGTAGTTTGGTTCACACTGCAACCGTGGCAGGCGCCGAGTAGCCGCACGTACACACGCGGCACATCGACGCGCACCAATTCAATGCCGCCGCCGTCGCTTTCCAGGTAGGGCCGCACCTCAGCTAAGGCCCGTTCGATGCGCTCCTCGAGCGTCATACCTCGCGTTTTTTGGTTTTGCAGCCCGCCATGGTGGTAATGCGCACGGCTTCCGTAGGCGGAAGGTTGGTCACGCGGTCGGCCAAAGCCGATACTACGTTTCGGGCCATATCGGTAAAAGCCTCGCGCACCGCACCGTCTTGCTGGAGGGCCGCAGGGCGTCCGACATCGCCCGCTTCCCGAATGGTTTGCACCAACGGAAGCTCGCCCAAGAAGGGCACGTCGAGCTGCTCCGCAAGGTTGCGCGCGCCGTGGCGTCCAAAAATGTGGTACTGCTCGTCGGGGTGCGCCGGCGGCGTGAAGTAGGCCATGTTCTCGACGATTCCCAGCACTGGAATTTGAATGGCGTCCATGCGGAACATACCCACCCCTTTGCGGGCGTCAGCCAGCGCGACGGCCTGGGGCGTGCTCACCACCACCGCGCCGGTCACGGGAAGAGCCTGTACGAGGCTGAGGTGAATGTCGCCAGTGCCCGGAGGCAGGTCGACCAGCAAAAAGTCAAGCTCGCCCCAATGGGTTTCTTGCAGCATTTGGTTGAGGGCCTTCGTCGCCATCGGGCCGCGCCAAACCACGGCCTGGTCGGTTCCGGCAAAAAATCCAATCGACATGATTTTGACCCCGTAGGCCTCGACCGGGTCCATCTTGCGCACGCCGTTAACTTCGATTCCGCCCGGATTCGAACGCTGCACGTCAAACATAATGGGCATGCTTGGCCCGTAAATGTCGGCATCGACCACGCCCACTTTGAAGCCCATTTCGGCCAGGGACACGGCGAGGTTGGCGGTTACCGTAGACTTGCCCACACCGCCCTTTCCCGAGGCGACGGCGACCACGTGTTCCACGCCCGGAATCGCTTTGCCGCGCAGCACATTGGCATTTTCTGCTGGCGCAGGCGTGCGCACTTCCATGTTAATCTTGACCTGGGCCTTCGGATCGACGCGGTGAACGGCCTTGAGCAGGTCCACTTCGAGGCGCTTTTTTTGGGCCAGTGCTGCGCTGTCGCTCACCACGTCGAGCTCCACTTCGCCCCCGAAGATTTGCACGTTTTTGATGTGGCCTGATTCGGCCAAGCTTCCGTTGCCGCTGGCGTTCGCCACATGGTGAAGCGCTTCAAGCACTGCTGATTTCGTCATAGCCACAAAGGTAGTACCCACGGCTCCGCGCCGAGGGTGATTTTAGTCAATAAGGCTAAGTTCGGCGGGGAGCTTTTTGTTCGCCAACTGACCGCAGGCAGCGTCAATATCCTTACCTCGAGAATGGCGGACTTTGGCCACCACCCCCACGCGGGCCAAACCGTCAACGTAGGCCTGCAGCGCTTCGGGCGATGCCTGACGGAAGCGCTCGTCGCCAATGGCGTTGTATTCAATCAGGTTGACCTTGCAGGGAACGCGCTTAGCGAGCTCCACCAGCGCCTGAACGTCTACGGGTTGGTCGTTTACGTCGCGCCAAACGACGTACTCAAACGTGACCTTGCGTTTCGTGGCCGAATACCAGTATTCCAAGCTGGCCCTAAGGTCGGCGATCGGAGCCACGTCGTTCACCGGCATGATTTGGGCCCGCACCTCGTCGCGCGCGGAGTGCAACGAAACCGCCAAATTGAACTTCACCCCGTCGTCGGCCAACTTGCGAATCATTTTAGGCAGGCCCACGGTACTAAGGGTGATGCGCTTTGGCGACATCCCCAAGCCCTTGGGCGAGGTGATTCGGTCGATGGCCTCGAGTGTGTTTTTGTAGTTCATCAGTGGCTCGCCCATGCCCATGAACACAATGTTGGTAAGCGGACGACCAAACTCCGTTTGGCCCTGCTCGTGGATGGCCCGCACCTGGTCATAAATCTCGTCGGGCTCGAGGTTGCGCATGCGCTTGAGGCGGGCGGTCGCACAGAATGCGCAGCCCATGGCGCAGCCCACCTGGCTCGACACACAGGCGGTAATCCGCTTGTCCGTCGGAATAAGCACACTCTCAACGACGAGGCCGTCGTGAAGCCGTACGGCGTTTTTCAACGTTCCATCGCTGGACCGCTGAACCGATTCAATGCGCTGAGGGCGGAATTCAAATGCCTCGGCAAGCTTCGCGCGCAGCTCCTTGGGTAGGTTCGACATTTCGTCAAAACCCTGAGCTCCCTTGGACCAAAGCCAATCGTAGACCTGGTCTGCTCGGTAGCTCGGCTCCCCCCAGGCAGCAAAATGCGCGCGTACTTCCTCGCGCCGCAGGCTTCGAAAATCGGGTTTTTCGGCCATTAGTTGCGCTCCGGACGTAGGCTCATAAATACCCACTTGCCGCGCTTCAAGCCCGGTACCACGGCTTCACCCGGCAAGCCGAGGTAGGTTTGTCCGCGGCGCGGAATGAGCACTGCCTTCTCTTTGCGGTTGTCAACCAACGGGACATAATCAAGCGTTCCGTCGGGCTTCAAGGTGACCTGAACGAGTACCGCGCGGCTTGGCTTGTTCATGATGCGCGGAGCCTGCTGCTGGGCCCATCGCTTGTCGTTGCCCTTGGTGTCGTTAAACAAAAAGTTGAAGTTGGCCCCGTCGCGAGCGACCAAAAATCCCGAGCGGTAGCCTCCGTCGTTGACCGAGTACTGCTGCTTTGGTATCACGGTTACGCGCTCAATTTCACCTTCCGCGTCGACCATCATCGCCCAAATATTGTCGTAGTAGTAATAGTAAGTCGTCACGGTCCCGTTGCGGGTTTGGGTGGTAACTACCACCATGTCGTAGTCTTCCATCAGCACCAAACTGCCGCCGCCCTCACGGGGCATCATGCCTCGGAATACGTATGTTTCGTTGGACATCCCTCTCCGGCGGTCGCGTGCCGTTCCGTCGCGGCGGCCGCTATTGAGGTAATCAAATTCACTCAAGTTTTTGAAGTCCGACGTCGTCAGTTCCAGTGTTTTTTGATCCAACGTCAAGTAGAACATTCCGCTCGTGGAGCCGTAGCGCTTGTCGGAATACATTCCGCTGACGGCCACTTTTCCCTGAACTTGATCTGCCTCCACGCCGATTCCGCCAACGACGAACTTATCCTTCATACCGAGGTCGACCTCTTGAAATTCTTCGTCGTTCGGGTTGGCGTGCAGAATGAAAAATTCCCGGTTTGGCGCAAAAAGCTTCATTTTTTCGTTCTTTTCGCGGTCGGGAACCCTTGAAGCCAGCACGTACACGTCGCCATTCAGCGCGTAGTCTACGTCAGCCAAACTGACCTTGCGCGACTGATGGTCCAGCTGCACCGAAGCTCCGCCGACGGGATTCCCTTCGCGGTCAAAGCGCTTCACCTCGACCCGTAAATCTTCCTTGCGGCTCTCTTCAGGGAAGCTAACTACCGCAAAACTCGTCGCATGCAGGTTCCATGAAACGCGGAATCCGCCCGAATTCCACCGTTTAGCCGAAATGCGCACGAGCTCGTTGAAATCAGAGATATTGCCCTCGGTATCAATGGTGCGCATCAGCACATAGCGCAGGTCGTCGGCGCGGGAGTAGGCCTCATAAAAAACATAGGTCGTGGGGCCGTAGGTAACCATGCTGTGGAACCACATCGGGGCGTCGCGGTACTTGTCAATCACCTCCTCGACTTGCCAAACCTGCGTCATGGATTCGCGGTCGTAGCGAGCATAGAAGTACTTAGGTTTTCGAAAAAGCGACGGGCGGGTACTGCCGTAGGTCATGAAGTAGGCAGAATCCAAGCTTGTCACGTAGTCGAGCTGGATTTCGCGGTTTTTGTAGCCTCGGCTCCAACGCACTTCAAGGGTTTGGGCATCTTGGGCCAGCGTCGGCACACTCAGGGCCGCACTAAGGAACAGCAGAATAATTCGCTTCATAATTCAAAAGTACAGCTTTTAGGATGGCAAGAATTTTGCCACGTCCCGCTACAAGTATATTTACCCCATGAACGCACGCCTCTTTTTTGCCGCGCTCGGCCTCTCACTCGCCGTGACGGCCTCGGCCCAAGTAACGGTCAAGCGCTACAGTGTCGACGGTTCCAATACGACCCGGTCCACCGAATCGGAGCGCACTCGCCAGCGCAAAATCAATCGGTACCCGATTGCCCTCAAGTACAATGTGGCCCCTTTCTTCGCGGGCCATTATCCGTTCTCCGCGGAATACCGGATAAGTCCCTATGTTACCATTGAGGGCGGACTTGGACTCACCACCAACAACAGCCTGGATGCGTTCGTGAACGAGGCCATTGTTTGGGACTACAATGCATTCTATACGGCCGACAGCAAGGTCCGCCCCGGCGCTAGCCAAACGGCGAACGTGAAAATTTTCCCAGGCGGAGACTCCTACGACGACGGTTTTTATATTGGTTTTTTCATCCAAAACCGGCAGTACAATAAACTATTCACGGGCGTAGATGAGAATTTTATCAGCTTTAAGCAGAACTTCGACCAAGGCTTAATGATTGGCACCCAGCTCCGCTCAAGCGACCGTGTTATGGTCGACCTCAGCATGGGCCTCTCGAACCGCTACGTCCACTTCCCGGTGCTCCTCGAAGACTACAGCATTGACCCGGTCACTGGACAAGAGCGCTACTTCGCACGCCTCGACGAAACCCAAGACGGCCGCAGCCAAAACATCGGATTTTTCGTTGGGGTTAAACTGGGCTACTTAATCGCCGGAGGTCGTTAAGCGCTGCACGTTACCCAACAAAAAAGGCCAACCTTTTTGGGTTGGCCTTTTTACGTTTCACTGGTATTCTTAGACAAACAGCAGTGCGTCGCCGTAGCTCAAGAAGCGGTAGCCTTCCTTTACTGCGGTATTGTACACGTCCATGGTCAACTCGTAGCCGGCGAAGGCTGCGGTTAGCATGAGCATCGTTGACTGCGGCGCATGGAAGTTGGTGATCATGCTGTTGGCCACGGTGAACTCGTGGGGAGGGAAGATGAACTTGGACGTCCAGCCGTTACCTGCCTTGATGCGGTGGTCGGTGATTGTCGAGGATTCCAGAGAGCGAATCACACTGGTTCCCACGGCGCAGACGCGGCGCTTCTCGGCCTTGGCTTGGTTCACGCGTTCGGCAGTTTCGGGGTAAAGCCAGAACTGCTCCGATTCCATTTTGTGCTTGCTTAGGTCCTCCACTTCAACTTGACGGAAGGTTCCCAAGCCCACGTGCATAGTCATTTCGACCGTGTCAATTCCCTTGATTTCGAGCTTCTTCATCAAGTTTTTGCTGAAGTGCAGCGACGCAACCGGCGCCGCCACCGCGCCCTCTACCTTGGCGAAAATGCTCTGGTAGCGCTCTTCGTCGGCCGGCTCCAATGGGCGGGTAATGTACTTGGGGAGCGGCGTCTCGCCCATCTCTTTGAGCTTTTGGCGGAATTCCTCATAGCTGCCGTCGAAGAGAAAGCGTAGGGTACGTCCGCGCGACGTCGTGTTGTCAATCACTTCAGCCACAAGGCTGTCGTCGTCGCCGAAGTAGAGTTTGTTGCCGATGCGAATCTTGCGGGCCGGGTCCACCAGCACGTCCCAAAGGCGGCTTTCGGCGTTGAGTTCGCGGAGCAAGAACACTTCAATGAGTGCGCCCGTTTTTTCTTTGTTGCCCCACATGCGGGCCGGGAACACCTTGGTATTGTTGATCACCAAAAGGTCGCGCGGATCAAAAAAATTGGCTAGGTCGCGAAAGTAATGGTGTTCCATGCTTCCCGTTTCGCGGTTGACCACCATCAGGCGAGCGTCGTCACGGAAGTCAACAGGGTGCTGGGCGATCTGCGCTTCGGGCAAATCGTAGCTAAAGTGGGAAAGCTTCATTTTCATAGGGTGCAAAGGTACCCTTTAGAACTAGGCCTTGTCAAGTGCGAACCCGAATTGCCCTTGATGTGTTACTTTGAGACTATGGGAACGGACTTAGAACACGTACTGCTCAAGCGCAGCACTGGGGACGGTGCGGCGTGGGAACAATGGTTGGCCGAAGACAGCGCGCAGCGAGCCAAATTAAGTGAAACCTTTCAGCGCGAGGGCCAGCTTCCGCTCGACGCCATGAACCGGGACCGAATCGTGCACGAACGCCACCTTCAGGCGATGTGTATTGCCTATCGGCTTCGGTTTTTGGACGCCAACCACTTTACAGGGCAAATTCCCTACGAGGCGGTAGCCGAGATGGAACGCTTGGACCGTGCCGCCGGCACCCGGTTGAATGGCTATAAAATCGTGGCTCCGGCTTCGATGTTCCAATTGAGCTACCAAGACAAAGATCCCTTGCTCCTTATTGACTTAGGCGGAGGTTATTACTACCTCGTCCACAAATGGGGCGGTGAAGTCAATCCTTTTCGCAGGCTAATGATGTACCCGCTTCGCTCGTTCCCGGCAATGCTTCGCAGTGTTGTGGGATTTTGTGCCGTTGTTGCCGCATTAGTTCCCGAATCGGTTTTGGGCGAGCACCCTGGCTTTGTGCGCATTATTTTCTTTTTCTACCTGCTCTTCGCTACCTCAGCGATGACGGCTTTGTACGGATTTTCGCGAGCGAAAAACTTCAGCGAAAACCTTTGGACGTCGCGCTACGACGACTGAATGGCCGCCAAAACGGCCTCCACGCTGTGCATTTCGGTGAACGGCGCCACCTCGGTGCGGCGAAGTGCGGTGAGGTAGGCTCCGCAGCCCACATGCTGGCCGATGTCGTGGCCCAGTGATCGAATGTAGGTGCCTTTGCCGCAGCGCACGCTCAATTCCCAGTGCGTTTCATCGATTGCGCGCAGGCTTAGGTCATCAATTTGGACCGGGCGGGCCTTGACCTCAGCCACTTTGCCGGATCGGGCCATGTCGTAGGCGCGTTTTCCGTCGACTTTCACCGCGCTGAACTGCGGCGGAACCTGCATCACCGTGCCCGTGAACACCCGAAGTAGTTCGGTGGCGAGCGCTGGAGTCAGTGCGGGGATAGCACATCCCGTGGGCTGCTCCGGAGTTTCCGCGTCGTAGCTCGCGGTCGTAGCGCCCAGCTTAAGCGTTGCCGAGTAGACTTTGGCCCCCGCCATGACTGATTCAATTTCTTTGGTTTTCTGGCCCACGGCCAGGACAAGCATCCCCGTGGCCAATGGATCTAGGGTTCCGGCATGGCCAATTTTAATTCGGGTTCCGTAGCGCCGCTTTAGCGCGTTGCGCACCTTGGCCACCACATCAAACGAGGTCCAGCCCAAGGGCTTGTCGACCGAAATCCAGAACCCGGCCCTTGCTTCGTCAAGGGTTGACGGAAGGATTAGGCTAGTGCCGTCCACAAACTCGCAATGGCCCCTACCGCGAAGCAGTAGTAGGCAAAGTACTTGAGCTTCGCACGCTTCACCAGCTGAATCATGGTTCGGCACGCCCACAGTCCCGTGATGAATGCAGCGACAAAACCAACCATTAGGGGCATGAGCATCGTATCTGAGGCAGACTCAGGGTTCGAGGTCATGTCTACGACGTCCAGAAGCATCTTGCCGAGGATCACCGGAACCACCATCAAGAAGGAAAAGCGCGCCGCTTTTTCACGGTCAATTCCGAGCAGCACACTGGCGGAAATGGTGGCGCCACTGCGCGAAATTCCAGGGAGAATAGCGATGGCCTGAGCAATGCCCACAGCAAAAGCGTCGCCAAGCGAGACTTTTTTATGGGTCTTCTTGGCCTGGTCCGCCAGCAGCAGCAGCAGCCCCGTAACCAGCAGCATCAAGCCCACAAGCAGCGTTGAACCTTCAAAAAGCCCTTCGATGGCGTCCTCAAACAGCAGCCCGATGACGCCAGCCGGAATCATGGATACCAAGATGGCGCCGGCAAACTTGCGGTCTTCCTCGTGGCCTTTAAAAATTCCGCCGAGAATCGACACAATGTCTTTGTAAAACACCACGATCGTCGAAAGCGCGGTGCCCGCGTGAACCGTGATGGTGAACAGCAAGCCAGTTTCACCCGACATTTCGAGCCCGAGCAAGGACCGACCAAGCTCGAGATGGCCTGAGGAACTAACGGGTAAAAACTCGGCCAACCCCTGAATGATGCCGAGGATGAGTGCGCTGAGCCAATCCATTGGTTAGGCCTTGGTCGTACGCATGATGGCCCACACCTCCACGGCAAAGCCTACCACGATGAAAAACGGCGCCACTACGATGCGGCGGGCGCTGAAGAGTTCTGGATTGTAGACATTGGGGTCTTCTGAACCTCCGCCCGACATCAAGATGAATCCGAGTACGATGAGGGCCAAGCCCGCGAGCATCAAGATGTAGTTGCCGCGCTCAAAAAGGAACGTCGTTTTCATTATTCGTAGAGTTGGTGGGTTTTAAGTGCAAGGTAGCGGTGAACCGACAGGGCGGTCGAAGCGGTAGTCAGGGCGATGCCCACAAAAAGCTGTCCGGCGGCGAGCGCAATCCAAAGCGACCAGGTAAGGCTCACGGCCAGGCGAGGCCACTCGTTTATCAGTACTGCGTAGGTGGTAGCGAGGAGTACCGCAGCGAGGAGTCCGCCCAGCGCGCCAAGAATGAGGCCCTCTTTCAAAAACGGCTTGTGAATAAAGGACTTGGTGGCGCCAACCAACTGCATCGTCTTCAGGGTGAAGCGGCGCGCGTAGATCGCTAGGCGAAGCGCATTGTTGATCAGCATCAAGCTCACCAAGAGCAGCACGGCTACCGCGGCCAGCATGGCCGAATTGATTTTGCCTACGTTTTGGTGAATGACCGACACCAAATCGCGGTCGTAGGCCATGTTTTCGATAATGGACGACTTGGCGAAGCGCTCTTGGAGCTTCGCAAGCTGCTCTGGGCTCACATAGTCGGCCTTCAGCTTCACGTCGATGGCGTCGCTAAGCGGATTAAATCCAAGGAAATCCACAAAGTCTTCGCCCAAATCTTTTTGGAACTGAACGGCGGCTTCGTCCTTACCCACAAAGCGCAGGCTGCGGATCTCGGCTTCGTCGGACCATTCCTTGATGAACGCATCAGCTTGGTCCTGACTGGTCTCGGGCTTCAGAAACAACGTAAACGTAAAATTCTCTTTGAGGTCGTCGGTCAGTACCTGGGATTGGTAGGCCAGCGTAGCCATAATCCCAGTTAAAAACAGCACGAGTCCGATGCTGAGCACCACCCCGGCGTACGAAAAGCGCACGCGGCGCTTGTTGAAGGCTTCTTCTCCTTGTGCTTTGGCCATACCACAAATCTACGCGAAATCCGAGGCACGGGGCTACTTTTGCGGCCATGGAATACCGACCGACCGAATGGGATGCTCGCGCGCAGCAATTATGGCGCACTTTAAACGTGTACCGCGCGGAATTTCCGTCGGATCGGAAGCCGTTTTATGTGCTCGACATGTTTCCCTACCCTTCGGGCGCCGGACTCCACGTCGGCCACCCGCTTGGGTACATCGCCAGCGACATCGTTAGCCGCTTTAAGCGCCACCAAGGCTTTAACGTACTGCATCCCATGGGCTTTGACGCCTTCGGACTCCCCGCGGAGCAGTACGCCATCCAAACAGGTCAACACCCCGCCGTCACCACCGAAACCAACATCGAGCGATACCGAGAGCAGCTCAACCGCCTCGGACTTGGATTTGACTGGAGCCGTGAAGTGCAAACCTGCGACCCCGACTACTACCGCTGGACGCAGTGGATCTTTTTGCAGCTTTTTGGCGCTTGGTACAACAAGGCGGTTGAGCGCGCGGAGCCGATCGAAACGCTTCTGGCGCACCTGACCGCACGGGGCACCGAAGGCTTGAATGCCGCTTGCCACGGCGAACCCGCCTGCACGGCAGCCGAATGGGCGGCGATGAACGCGGCGCAGCGTGAAGCCTTGCTGCAGCACTACCGCCTCGCCTACCGCAGCGAATCGCTCGTGAACTGGTGCCCTGCCCTGGGTACGGTGCTGGCCAACGACGAAGTGGTCAACGGACTGAGCGAACGCGGCGGACACCCGGTCATCCAAAAGCCCATGCTTCAGTGGTCGATGCGCATCAGTGCCTTTGCCCAGCGTTTGCTCGACGGACTCGATGAGCTCAACTGGAGCGATAGCATCAAGGAATCGCAGCGCCACTGGATCGGCCGCAGCCAAGGAGCACGCATTCGGTTTAAGGTGCTCGCCGGCGAAGCCCGCGAGGCAACTAGTAACCAGCAACTGGTTGCAGGCGGAGCGGGTGAAGCCCGCGAAGCCGAAGTGCTCGAAGTGTTTTCGACGCGTCCCGACACGATTTTTGGCGCCACGTTTATGGTGGTCGCCCCCGAGCACCCGCTGCTCGGGGCGTGGACGACCGAGGTCCAGCGGGCCGAAGTGGAGGCCTACTGCGAGCGGGCGGCACGCCGGAGCGAGCGCGACCGCCAAGCCGACACGAAGACGGTGAGCGGCGTGTTTACGGGAACTTACGTGGAGCATCCGTTCACCGGTGCGCCGATTCCGGTGTGGACCAGCGACTACGTGCTGATGGGCTACGGAACGGGGGCCGTGATGGCGGTTCCGGGCCACGACAGCCGCGACCATGCGCTGGCCAAGGCCATGGGCTTGCCGATTGTGCAGGTGGTGGCGTCGAACGAGCCCGTGGACGTGCAAGCCGAAGCCTACGAGGCCAAGTCGGGCCGCGCCATGGCGTCGGACTTTTTGGACGGACTTTCGACGTTAGAGGCGATCGATCGCGTCGTCGCCGAGCTGGAACAACGCGGGCTGGGCGAGCGCACGGTGCAGTACCGACTAAGGGACGCCGTGTTTGGCCGCCAGCGCTACTGGGGTGAACCCATTCCGATTGCGTACCGCGACGGGGTGCCCGAGGGGCTTCCGGTGGAGGAGCTTCCGCTGAAGCTGCCCGCGGTCGACAAGTATTTGCCTACCGAAGACGGGGAGCCGCCGCTTGCGCGCGCGGAGCGCTGGGTTTCGGCCGAAGGCCTTCCGCTCGAGACGACGACCATGCCCGGTTGGGCCGGAAGTTCCTGGTACTTCCTGAGGTACATGGATTCCGCCAACGGTTCCGCGCCCGTGGATCGCGCCGCCGCCGACTACTGGGGCCAAGTGGACCTTTATGTAGGCGGAAGCGAGCACGCCACCGGCCACCTTTTGTACAGCCGTTTTTGGACGCACGCCCTTCACGACCTGGGCCACATTGGGTTCCGCGAGCCGTTTAAGCGTTTGGTAAACCAAGGCATGATTCAGGGCATCAGTGCCTTTGTGCACCGCATTGAGGGAACCCAGACCGTGGTTAGCGCCGAGCTCGCTGGGCAGTACGCCACCCAAAAGCTGCACGTCGACGTCAGCTTGGTCAACGAGCGCAACGAAGTGGACCGCGACGCCCTCAAGGCGTGGATGCCAAGCTGGGCGCAAACGGAGTTTATTCCGGCCGACGGTCCAATCAAGGTCGAGCGCGAGGTCGAGAAGATGTCCAAGTCCAAGTACAACGTCGTGAACCCCGACGCGTTGGCCGACCAGTACGGCGCCGACGCCGTGCGCCTATTTGAAATGTTTCTGGGCCCCATCGAGCAGAGCAAGCCCTGGGATACCCAAGGAATGTCGGGCGTGGTGGGCTTTTTGAAAAAGTCCGTTCGCCTCATGGAAAAACGCCATGGGGGCGAGGCCAGCGCCGAGGAACTGCGCACCCTGCACGGCCTGATCGACAAGCTGCAACGCGACGTAGAAACGCTGTCGTTCAACACGTCGGTCAGCGCCATGATGATTGCGGTCAATGCGTGGAGTGCCCTGCCGCAACTAGCCGAAACAACCTTGCGCGATTTCGCCGTGCTCCTAGAGCCTTTTGCGCCGCACACGGCGGAGGCCCTTTGGGCGGAATTGGGCGGCGAAGGCAGCGTGGTGCTGGCCGCCTACCCGGTGCTCAAGCCGGAATACTTGGTCAAGGACAGCGTGAACTACCCGGTTCAGTTCAATGGAAAGACGCGCTTCCAGCTGGAGCTGCCGGCGTCGGCCACCGCGGCCGAGGTCGAGGCCGAGGTCATGGCCCACGAAAAAACGGCCCACTTCCTCGAGGGACGCCAGCCCAAAAAGGTCATTGTGGTACCGGGGCGGATTGTGAACGTAGTGGGGTAAGCCCTCTAGGGGTTTTTCACGTAGTTAATGCGATAAAACGCATTGGACAGGGCAAGCATGAGCACCCCAAAGGCTACCCCGATCAAAATGAGCACTTGAGAAATTCCCGATTCCGCAGCAAACGAGAACTTGAGCAATATGGTAGATACCACAAAGCTTGAGTTGCGAATAATGGTGGGGAAGTCATCACTGTAAAGCAAGGAAAGTAGCAGAATCAGTACGTCGCTCATGATGAGCACCGTATAGAACTGATCAAAAAAGATTGCGTTAAGGTCGAGAACCGATGAAGCCCCAACTTCATCTCCAGCCCACCAGTCGGCTAAGCTGTACATCGATAACGCGGTAAGAAATACTAACAGAATTAGTGCTAGTGCATTTTTAGCGCGAACAAACCGGCGAAGCGCTCCAGACTCAAGAGGCTGATCCGCTTCGAGACGGTCTTTACTTTGGAAGTAGCCTGAAATCCGGTAAAACATAAATATCAGCGCGTACACAGCTACGACCGTAAATAAGTCCAATGCTAAATCCCAATTTGCCCCTTTGAGGAATCCAGCTTGGGTGAGATCCAAGTGGGTCATATCCTTGAAGATTCCGCGGATGAGAATGAGCGCCATTATTTCGTACTGCTTTCCGATATAGATCGTGGTAGATCGCCGTAAGTAGTACACAAGGAGGTATACCTCAAACACCAATAAAATCGAAAATGGCGTGTAAATCGCATTGATTGGGCTAGCAAACAACGGACTGCTCGTCAACTCTGGGATCCACGGTTTGAGTGCAAAAAGCAGAAGGTGGACCACAAAAAAGGCAATCGCCGCAAAGAGGGTCATTCGCCCTAATGCGCTACGAAATTCGCTTCCAAAAAACCAACTTGACCAGCGGGCAATTACCATTATACTACATTGATATTCAATGCAATATAATGAATTAAGTACTATGCCTCAGCTAAGGAATCTAAAATAGCCTTTCGCGGCTTCATTCCCGATTCGAAGTCGCTCCAAAGTGAGCGCGGCAACGGATCTGCTCGCTGAATAGGCTCCTTAAGGGGGTCTACCTGCTTGCCGTTTTTCCAGAAGCGGTAGCACACGTGGGGGCCCGTGGCTAATCCAGTGGAGCCCACGTACCCAATAACTTGGCCTTGTTCGACACGCGAACCGCTCCGCACCCCTTTACCGATGCGGCTCATGTGAAGGTACTGGGTAGTGTAGGTGCCGTTGTGCTTGATCTTCACGTAGTTGCCGTTGGCAGAATTGTAGGCTGCGGCAATGACGGTTCCGCTCGCCGTGGCGAGAATGGGCGTGCCCGACGGCGCAGCATAGTCCGTGCCCAAGTGCGCCTTCCAGCGCTTCTGAACCGGGTGAAAGCGGTTCATGGTGTAGCGCGAAGTGATGCGCGCAAACTCCAACGGCGCCTTCAAGAACATGCGCTTCATGCCCTCGCCTTCGTGGTCGT
>Ga0315906_10001987_pt1 | contig 29450 bp, 46 predicted proteins | sample LakEriMetagenome_4_FD_203526 | JGI IMG/M metagenome (GOLD analysis project Ga0315906, IMG submission 203526) | Freshwater fungal communities from buoy surface, Lake Erie, Ohio, United States - Buoy 2 MA122 | ecosystem: Environmental > Aquatic > Freshwater > Lake > Lake biofilm | place: USA...
TGCGGTTTGCCATTCTTGTTCAGAGTATTTTCCACTCCATTGCCCTACTCTATAACCGACTTTAGCAGTAAGAGTTTGCTCATCTGGTGCAATTGTACGACGACGGGCGCGAGAAATACCACGTGCTTTAAAGTAATTAAAGAATTCTCGTACACTTCCCTCAAGCCCAAAGAATAATAGTTCTTCAAGGGCTGAACGCATACCGTTACGTGGGAATAATGTAAAGAAACCCCAGTGATTGTTGGCTTGGTCTAGTGCGTTTCCAACAGCAGTGCCGTTTGGTACAAATGGTAACTTAGAATTAAAGTTTTTAGCAGTGCGGTCCCATTCAGCCAAGTCAACATTAGCAATAACTGGTTTATTCTGAAACCATTGCGGTGCAAATGATGCACCAGCACGTTCACCTGGGCGGTAAAATCCACCATTTTGTTTAATTTTATCTAAACTTTCAGATAAAGTATTAGCAATAGGAACTAAAGTTTCTTCTTTATATCGAATTTTAGGAGCATACTGTCCACCAAATTGAACTTCTAATTGTTTCGCTAAAAACTCACGGCCTTCACGGGTATCAGTTAAGCCCATACTCTGAGCCATCTGAATATAAATACCTTTAAGCATTAAGAAACGGCCGTATGGGTCAGTCTTCTCCCATTGGTCACGGACACCATTGGCATGCCAACGTGGTAAATAAGTGCGAACCATTTGGAAAACAAGTTCACTAGACTGTGCGTAGTCATCACCAATGTTAACTGTTGGAAATATTGGGTAGCGAGAAGCAAGTCTTTCTACTTTACCAATAACACCGCGACGCTTTTTAGTTTCTTTTATTACGTCTGCTCCGCCTTGCAATAAATCATAGTCACGTGTTTCTAATTTTGCTAGTTGCTCAGCGTTAGCAACAATATTATCAATAGTACCAATTGCTTCTAATTCATCATTTTCGCCTCGGATAGCAGCCAAGGTAGCAGAACGTAATTTACTTTTAATACTTCTGCTAACTTTCCAAGCAGGCATTACAGCCTTATTAACTTTGGCTAAGCCCATACCATTCATTAAGTTATGGACATTATCGGCTTCCATAAAGAAACCTTTAGCAGATTCAGCATTAACAACTTTAGCACTACGAAGAACTTCTTTAAATTCATCGCTAACTTCTGGAAAAGTTTCTTTAATTTTATTAGCAGCAGCAACTCGAGTTACTTTATCTTTGCTATTTAAATCATTAATTAAAGTACCAACTTTATCCCAATATTCATTAACACCACGTGAACGAAATATTTTTTCTAATTTAGTAGTATAAGCATTTGGGTCATCAGATGCTTCAAGCAAAGCCTTTAAACTACGGCTACCTTCGATAACAGTTTTACCAAATAGACGAACGCCAGTACCTACACCAAGGGTAGCATAAGTTAATGGGTCAGCAAAAATCTGATAACCTAAATCAGCAACACCAGACGCACGGTCATAAATCCAACGTTGTGCACCATGTGTGCCAGCACCTGGCTGTAACCAGTTAAACATCCTGCGACCAAAAGAAACCTTTGCATCATCAAATTCTCTTACAGCACGGTCAAACTCTTCATCGCCATCCATCATTCTTTCGAATGCTGCAAACTCTTCTTCAGTGTTTAACTCTAATAAAATTTCACCAGGACGTTTGCCTGCTGCAATCATTCTAGAAATTTTACCTACAGTAGCACCATAAAAGTTTTCTATTTTTGCTGCGCGTTCACGGTCAAAGTATGCTTCGCCATTGTAGGTTTCATCCCAACTATCACCAGTTTGGCGAAGGGCTGCATCAGCCTGACGAAATGGATTACTGATTACAGTTTCAGTATAATCACGTAAACCTTCAAATAACGCACCAACAGGACGAGTAACAATCTTTCCAACAGTATTTAAAAACGTTGAGTTTTGTTCTTTACCTTCTGCATAATTTGTATCAAACAATTCATTCATTGCTGTTTGAATGTCTGGATGTAATCTAGTAAATTGGTCAGAAGCATCTTTAGGATTTAACTTTAGTAAGTCGTTATGTTTTTTAGCAAACCATGCAAATTTGTTAATTTCATTTGCATCTTCTTTAGTTAAATATGTTTGCTTGGCAGCAACATACGCAGATGGCATTGTATCAAAAACAATACTACTTAATTTGCTGCCTTCGGCCACTAGAATCCTCGTTGTTGTAAATACTGATAAATTAGATTTGCTTCATTGGTTGGGTCATTCGCTGCAATTTGAGCAAATACTTCTGACAACCTTTTAGGTTGTGGGGTAGATAAAATATCTGGGCCAGGACCAGCACCAAATGGATTACCAGTTGTTAATGGTTCATCTGGCCGTTCCGTTGGTGCCATTAATGGCGTAATTGGTACAGGTGCAACGTTTCTTGGTGCAGCCATACGTTGCTTTGGTTGTGCTGCCATAGGGGCACCCTGTTGCAACCCCATCATTTCTTGACCTTCCCCATAGGACCCGCCACGCATATAGCGGGCTCCTTGGGTTGGTCCACCATCAGTGCGTTTTGATAACGCACCTGGACCAGAAACTGGGGCGGGTCTAGCAGGCCTGCGTAGTCCACCTTGTTCTGACATTATTTCTTCTTACCTCTTGTAATTTTTAGGGCTTTTGTTTTTGGCATAGAGCCACCACGGGCAGCCATTGCCTTATCTTTGTTAAGCATAGCCTTGCCCTTTGCTGCGCCTTGAGTAAAACGTTTGGCAGAGACATCTGTACGCTTAGCAGCATCTTTAATTGCTTTACGCCTTAAAATAGCAAGTGGGGTTTTACGCTCTGATTTAAGAGCATACTTTACACCCATCTTTTCTTCTTGGGTCATCCCTTTTTTATTAGTATGCTTTGGCATAATTATTTTTTCTTGCCCATCTTTTTCATTTTCATTTTCATGGCTTTGGCATCTTTCTTGCCTTTTGCTGTGTATGGGAATTCTTTCTTTCCTACTTTTGGCATGTTATCTCCTTGATGATTGTTTTACTATTTGAACTACGCCACCACTGTTGATGTCGTACCTTATTGCTATTTGTACAGCGGTTTCTATATCTACACCCGCTTCGAGTGCACCTACGGCGTAGTTGCCACCACTACCTGCTCCGTAGAATCCGTTCTCATCACGTAGTACTGTAAAGTCAGAAGCAATTGAGAACAGTTGTCCTTTGATTGCAATGATAGCATCTATGCCACTATCATCTTTTGTATCAGATGAGTCTTTCCATCCGTTATCAAATAATGCTTTACGCATAGACGGAATAACTTTTGATACCATAAAGCCATACAAGTCACCAGATACATTTACTTTTGGAGGTTTCCAAGCGTGACTTAAGATATCTGCTGCTCTGCCGTCACCAGCAACTGCAATTAGATATCCATTCTTTTCAACAATCTTATCTACACCAAACGAATTAAATGGTCTTTCGCCCCAAGTTGTCTGCGAATCAGCAGCCATTACACAACCTGTTTTATGTTGTACGCCAACAATGGTTGTCATACTACGCTCCTAATTGTGCCAACAATCCTGCTATGTCGCCACCACCACCAGGTGCAGCCATAGGCATTCCTGCTTCAGGTCCTGGAGGAGGAGCAGGTTGTTCTGGCTGTCCTGGTTCTGGTGTTTCTGGTACGATTGGTTTAAATACATCTAGCACAGCATCTTCAATGGCTTTGCCATTACGACGTGCATCAATAACTTTAGCAATTTTTTCAATCATTGGAGTTGGGTCTGCGCCCTGTGATGCCATTGCTGGGATTGCTTGGGATAGTGCACCAATTGCTGCGTTTAAAGCATCACGATTCTTTTCGATATCAATGCGCTCTTGTTCTTTAGATACGTTCATTGACCATGGTAGTTCACGCATTACGAAGTCTTTAGATACAAGACCTGCGCCTAGTGCCTGCAAAGAGAAGATAAGGGCACGGTTAGGGTCAAGCCCAGACATCAAGCCATAACGTACTTCGACGCTATGGTCGCCCTTGATGTCTTTACTTGGGCGATACTTAATTTCGTAAGGAGCACCTTGGTGCAAGCCCCTTACTGTTTTATCAAAATCAAATAATGATTCATCGACTTTGAAGCACAGGGCGATTACGTCTTCTAGTGTGTCGGCAAGTACTTGCTGTCCCGCTTTAATTTGCGTGTCGAATCCGCCCATTAAAGCCTGTACACCTGAACCAGTAATGATACTGGCATCTAGATTACCTGTGCGTCCTTCTGGGTAGCGAGCACCAAGGCGCATTTCCTGTTGCAACAGGGCCTGTTCGGTAAACGCACCTGTTGGCAATTCTAGGCCAACACGGCGGATACCTTGAGGATTCTGGCTACGAAGCACTGCATCTGGACCGAACGCAAACTCCTGAACATCGCTTGGAACAGCGAGCGGGGCCTGCACGGATTTTTCTGCGGCTTCCATAGCCAGAAGGCTAAAGCGAGCACGGGCCAGTTGAACCCACATAATGTCGTCAAACTGGCCACGTGGCTCGTCGTCAATACCAGGCTTAAAGGCCACACGTATTAGAATTTCTTTTAACGGATTTTCAATCCGTCGTAAAAGTAAATTACTACGTGCGGGTACAAATAGAACCTCTTGGTCTTTATCACGATAGCGGACTAACTCTACAAGAGAGTTGTAGTCAGACATATCGCGGCCTTGTCGGCCAACAAGTTGAGATTCATACTCTGGGAAATCTACAACTAATTCGCCTAGTGTCTTGACATATCGTTTGGTGAAGGATACGCATCTGTTATAGCGGTCAAATTCAGGGTAAGAACCCATTGGATTTTCTACACGGATGCGTGGTAACCCAGAATCCGTATCTGGCTCCACCACTATGGGCAAGAACCCATAGGTTAAGTACCAGTCTGCACCCTGATACATTTGGGTTTGCAGCCTGGAATTCTGTATATAGTTATTTGCAATCAATGTACGCTTATCAGCGAATTGCTTTGCTTTGTCAGAAGTAATGTTGGTTGTAGAACAGTTTAGTGATGGCAATGGTGCCAATACCTCTGCTAAGTCACGGGCAGCGACATCAACAAAGTTAGCAATCATTGGCTGAGACATGCCTTCTGGGAACATATCTGGTGCTATTGCAGCCATCTGTCCTTTACGAACAGCAGTGATATCACCCATACGAGCATCTCGCCCAGCGTTGCGTGCTTTAAGCCCAGCAACTTTTTGGGCAATCTGTTCTACTGATAGCATTCTTTTCCTAAATTATCATTGGTTGGAATTGTGAAGCATATTCTTCATCTAGGTTTACCACAGCCTGTTGGGCTCTACGATATCTAGATGAGAAGCGATTACTTAAGTGACTAACATTAAACGAAGACTGCTGTAGCCACTCACGGATTCGTAGTTCACAAAACCACAAAGCCATTACGCAGTCGGTAGGTTGGCGCTTTGGAGCATCTGGTCGCCAGGTTATTAACTGGTTGACTAGAGCCTTAACACCTTCTGAGTTGGTAGTAGATGGAAGTTCCAGTAGGTTGTCCTTCTGGTGCTCGCCATCCTTTACTGTACCAAACAGGGCTGACATAGCAGCCACACCAAAGCCTGTGTCCCACTTATTGTTGCCAGTAAAGTGCTCACGTAGCGGAACACCCATATTGGCTAAGAAGGTTACTAGGCTTTCATCCCTAGTTAAATAGGTTTGGAAAGCGTTTTTCTCTACACGTAGTTCATGAGGGCGGTACTTTTGTACCCACTCACTAATTAAATCGCGAATTTTTTGGGGGGTAGGGTCTGTCATGTTGTGGACATCTAGGATGTAGCGTTTGCTAGTTTCCATATCCACAGCCATTACTACCGCTGCGGTAGCACCAACCATAGCAGGGTCAATACCCATGACTACTCGCATACTAGGGTCTAGTATCTTAGTAGTACCAGCACGTCTGCCTGCATTGATAGAGCCTACCACAGCAGCAGGGGGGAAGATTGAGTCTTCCTGTACGTCCTGCTGTTGGTAAACCATAGCCCATGTACCAGGGCCTACTTCGCCTCTGCGCTTGTAGAGTTGCGGTCCGTCCCATTTAGCCCATAGGCCTCGCTCATTAGGTGGCTCTTCTTCGTCGCCTTCCCATGGCCTATCTGATTCAGGCCAGAGCGTTACCCAGTCTTCGGGTTTGTTTGCAAACTCCAGCACGGCTGGCATTGCTAAATAAGTAAACGGCGACTTACCGTGACTCCAGTGGTCTGGGTTACGAATTTCGCGGTATAGGTCATTGGGGGCTACGCGAGTACCCATGATAAGCAACTTACCATTTTTGCCCAGACGGGTGATTACCATCTTCTGGAGCCAGTTGAGTTGCTTCTGCCACTCGTGTGCATTCTCAGTGGTTACAATATCATCGAGAATGATTAAGTCGGCACGTGCGCCGTAAATCTGTCCTCCAACACCTAGGGCTTGGAGGGTTGGGTCTTTTGCCTCTGAGTCTCTGGAGCCTTGCCCAAGGTATACCGTGTCGACTTTCCAAGTCGCGGCGTCCTCTTTCCATCCTCCGTCAGGACCATATACAGCCTGTAACTTTTCGTAGCGCGGATGGCTAAGTCGTTCTTTGATACCATAGACGAACTCCCTTGCTTTTTCTCGAGTCTTAGAGACTATAATGATTTTGACGTTGGGGTTCGTCGCTATGCGGTAGGTGGCATAGTTGATGGTGACCGTGGTAGACTTGGCGTGCTCAGGGGGTACGTTGACTAGAAGGCGGTTAGGGTCGCCTGTGTCATAGGCTATGCTTTCATGAAGCCAGCGGGGCTGCCTACCCTCTAGTACGTCTATCCAGTCTAACTGGTGGGGGAACAATGCGATGTTTAAAAAATTTTTTGAAAATGACTCAAAGTCTATTTTGCGGGCATCGTCTAATTCTGGGCCTCTAGCCTGTGCGCCCTCTGCCAATGCTCGCTCTAAGGATAGGGCAAACTTGGGGGTCTTCATCCAGGCTTTGAGGGTATCTGGTTTCTTGCCCATATCGGAGATGACCTTCATAGGGTCAGCACCTGCTGAGACTAATTCTAATAACTTGGCTTGGTCTTCTAGCCTTTGCTGGACGAGATGGTGTTTATCGCCTTTGCTAGCGACCATTTGGTTTCCCCCTTCGGGCTCACTGTCGTTCGCCCTACCCCCTTCGGTAGAGCCTCTCCCTAAGAGAGGCTCTTATTACCCCTCCCCCGCTCGCAAGCCGTAGGCTTGCTCGCTACCCCCTCCCCAAAAAAAAAACAACCCCTACTATTATTAATCCGTTCAGAAGGCAAAACCGAACAACCAACTATTGCTTTTTTAGAATATTCTCAGGTAGCATAGGAAAAAACCCATTGCCTTGTGGGGGTATCTACCAAATAACCCCCTGGGATATATGTTGGGACTACCCACTTATCTATGCTTGGCGTACTTAATAACCCTGGGTCAAACGATACGGAGCAAGCGGTGGTACGACTATCTCCTGTGCACTTTGTTGCAGGCAGGCAGGCCATTCCTGTAGCCAATGTGGTCGAGGTTTGTCCCAGCCCAATGCTATATGAGAGGACATTAATTAAGTAGCCCTCCGTTCGCGAACGGCTCGTGCCGTTCGGGGTACGCCCTGTTCAGCCCAGTGCGTTAATTCGCCTTCGGCGGTCTCCCGACGGGCCGCTGCGCGCGGGCACCGCAAGCAATCATCTCAAGCCAGTCAAATCGACACACGGGATAATGCCACGCAAGACGCGGAATCCCCGCGTCAAGCGTGTCAAAACAGCGTCGCACGCGACGCCATCTCGAGTGTCGATTGTGACAGGCTTGAGGTTGTTAAAGTGTTTTTAAAGCAAAAGGCTTTAGAAACATATACAATAGGAGATAACATGACTGCGGTCGAATACACGGATACTAATAAAACAATAATCGCTCTAAATAACGTATTCCTAGAAAATGTAACTACCTCTACGACTAAGGCTGGTGATACCTTTGCAAAGGGTAAATTAGTGCAAATGACGGGTACCGAGGAACGCCAATGGAGTGTTCTATTCAGTGCTTGGGATTATGTGCAAGAAGTAATAGAAATGGGCAATAACCCTAAAGAAAGATACCGAGTTCGTGGTTATCTCCGTAACCAGAAGTCGAAATCAGATGATAAATGGTATACTAACTTCGTAATCACTAATGTAAATTAGTACCTTGAGTGAGCAGGGCTGAGTGCGCTCAGTCCTGCTTACTCTTTTTTTGATAGGCTTCCCTCAATACTTTGGGAAGTATCGCGTTCTAAACTATGAAAGGAAATATCATGATGTTCTACAACGGGTTCAATCTACTCATCGATATGGTCATCGTGTCACTCGCTGCCATCTACTTCAGAAAAATGGGTAGAGATGACTACACCTATGATGTTGAAAAAGAACTCTCATTTCATTACAATGAGGGTTGGGAAGCAGGTTATGAAACTGCTATCTACGACAAAGAAAGAAAGACAGTGTTCGGCCCATTACAAAAAGAAAGGATATAAGTATGTCTATGCGTGGCATACCAACATCTGCTTGTCCCCTGTGTGGTGACAAGTGGTTGTTAATCCCAGTACAGTTCGATGATGATACATATGAAGTTAGTGCGTGGGGCACTGACGCCGTATGTTACTCTTGCGGTATTGCAGTTACCGCACCAACACCATTAGACCATCCAAACTATGAGGAGAATTGGATATGAAACATAACTTCAGTCAAATGTGGGTAAGCAACAATGGTACTCACAACATTATGTGTAGTTGCTTTGAAATCTTTACACATAAAAGAGTTGGTACTACAGTACGCATGTACACAGAACACCTAGTAAAGGAGGTACAACATGCTTAATACAATAGAACCAATAGATAACGCTTCGCAAAATGACTACATTAAAATGGTTAGTCTTTACAATGATTTGGTTGAATCATACAATCATCAAGAAAAAGTAATAGAAAAGAAAGATGAAACCATATCAGATATTACCGATACATATCGAAGTAGACTAGAAAGTGAACAAGAAATAGTCAGAAATATGCATGGGATAGTAAAAGAAATGCGAAATGAGTTATCAAGTCAATTCAGAAAAAAGAATATCCATACCATCAATTGGTTCAATGAAATACTAAAAAAGTATTATAGTCTTGGTGGTTACATCGACCCAATCAGAGCGGATGAAATGTATTCCGCTAAGGCTATCATTACATTTGATGGTAACTATCGGCATCCCGACCGCAGCATAAATAGTATCAAGGCTGCAATCGTAGATGCTATTGAAAGTACCAGAGGTTTCTCAGATGTAGTAAGCATCCAACAAATATTAATTGAGGATGTTTATGATGTCGAGGAATTATCAGATAGTAAAGAAGGATAACAATGACAGAACCAGAAATAGAAATCAGTTATTGCGATTGGTGTCCAAATGAATTTGACCCAGTTGATGCTGAAGAAATGGGTAATGTATGTTCAGATTCATTATGTCGCGATTGCCAAGACAATGCTACATTTTGCTATGATTGCAATACTGTAACGCATTATGATGATATCTCTTCAATTTCATCTGGTGAAAGTGTCTGCAACCGATGCATCAGTAGATATTATAATTGGTGTCAAGGTTGTGAGGAATACTATCATAATAATGACGGATGTGAACAACATTACTATGGTGATGACAGAACCATTCACGACTACAGTTACCAACCAAGTCCTAAATGGTTTGTTAGAGAAATAGAAACCAATAGGATAGTCGTCACTAATAGACCAAATCTCATAACTGAAACTCCCTTTATGGGTTTTGAGTTAGAGATAGAATGTCCTGATGGTGACAGATATCAAGTCGCAGAAAAACTAATGAGTCAACACAAAGACTGGTTGTACTGTAAACATGATGGTTCGCTTGAGGATGGCTTTGAAATAGTAAGTCATCCTCATACTTTAGCCGCCTTCAACCTACGCAGTTGGAGATGGATACAAGAACTAGCAGATGATGGTGCTAACTCTTGGGACTCAGGTACTTGTGGTTTGCATGTGCATATCAACAAGTCTGCGTTCAAGAACAATGGCCACATCTGGAGGTTCACTAACTTGGTTCTGTACAATCGGAATCAAGCCGCTCGTTTGGCTGGTCGCAATAGCCATCAATGGGCATCGTTCCACAAAGAATACAAAAGAGTTGGTAAGATACTCAAAGGTGATGAAAGTCCTGATAGATACACCGCTGTAAATCTTACCAATTATCGCACTATCGAAGTACGCATGTTCCGTGGTTCCTTACATGAACCTAGAGTACGGGCTGCATTGGAGTTCGTGAACGCCAACTTCGAATACACTAAAGATATAAACTCGCATGATGTACTTAAGAATGACGCCATGAGTTGGTGGACATTCACCAAGTGGGTTCAAGAAAATGAATCCACATATCCACACCTAACAAAATATCTAAACAAAATAAAAGAAAGGTCAGACCGTGTGTCTACTATGCTTTAGTCCTGCGGGCACAATGCCTCGCCGAGAGGACATTGAAATGGCTTGCGCCAACAATTCAGATGGCTTTGGTTTTGCCATTCGTATTAACGACGGTATCATTACTAGTCGTGGACTCAATGCCAAAAAAGTAATCGACAAGTTCTTCGCCATTAGAGAAGCACATCCTGATAGCGACGCTATGTTCCACGCTAGATTAGCAACGCATGGCACAGTTACTAATGAGAACTGTCACCCATTCCGAGTAGCAGGCGACCCTCGCTTGGTGCTCGGTCATAACGGAATACTACCTATGCAAGTACCGATAGATAGTAATCGTTCCGACACTCGTATCTTCGCAGATGATATTCTACCTGCGATGGGTATCGAGATTCTAGATAGTTATGCTGACCGAACCTCGCTAGAGGACTGGCTTGGTAGTAACAAGTTAGTAATTATGTCTACGCATCCAGCGTTGAAAGATAATTACTATATTCTCAATGAACATCATGGAGTTTATGATGGTGGTGTATGGTACTCCAACTGTTCATATCGTCCTTACATTTACAAACCAATATACAATTACAGTAGCAAATATATACTTGATTCGTCCAAGTATATAAATGATACTACATCATGGGGAAATCATTGGGATGATACAGGCTGTCAAACATGTGGTAATATACTAAACGAGCGTGACTTCTATGAAGGTTACTGCTTGGTATGTGAAACTTGCTTAGACTGCATGTCAACATTCGATGAGTGTTTATGCTACAGTATGTCTAAGTCAGAGAGAGCATATGAAACTAGTAAACATTGGTAATGTAACTGTAGATACTAAACTCAATGATACTATTGAGTTTAGAGATGCGCTGTGTAAATACACAGACCCAGAGATATTCTTTCCTGCAACAAGAAATAATAACAAGGATGAATGTCTTAATGAAAATAATAAAACTGCCATAGAAATATGTAAAAAATGTAATCACGAAATAGATTGTGCTGCGTATGCTATCATAAGACCAAACTTATATGGTATATGGGGCGGTCTAACTAACACAGACAGACAAAGGATAAGAAAAAAGTATGGCATCACAGGACTTACAGATACTTCTCTTAGTGACGATGATATCAATAGCAATTAACATCTGGCTCTATCGAGTCAATGTGAAACTAACGCATGACAAAAAGATTTTACATGCGTTAAATGCTCGTCATCAAGAGTATCAAGAAGGTTGGTTCAGGTAAAACCAAAGAGGAGACTAGTGGACATAAAATCCACTAGTTTCCTCTTTTTTTTAGTACAAATCTTTTACTCTTTGAGAACTATCGCGTGTGGTATACTCTCGTCTACAAATTGCGACACGCCGTGTGTGTTTGTGTTGACAAAAGAAAAACCCCTGTATTATAATTCCCTATGTGGAAGGGATTAAGGATGATTAGTATTAACGGGTACGAGTTACCCGCTCACGTATCATACAGTTCAATGACGACGTTCTTAGACTGTGGTCACCTATACTTTCTGACCCGTGTGGTGGGGCTTGAAGAGCCCCCTGCTTGGTGGTTTATTGGTGGCAGTGCCGTACACGAAGCGACGGAGGAATATGACAAACAATCTGTTTGAGAAATATTTCACTAAGTATTCGGAGGGAAAGTCTCCCGATGAAATCCGTGCTGGTGGTAGGTCTACCAAGGAGTATCCTAATAAAGAGGATGCTAGTTGGTGGTTAAAGCACGGACCAGAGATGGTAGACAGGTGGATAGACTGGCGTTCTAATTCAGGGTGGAGTATCTGGCGAGCACCAGATGGTACACCAGCAATTGAGTTAGGACTTATGGTAGACATGGCTGATGTCCCAGTAAAGATGGGCATCGACCGCGTTATGGTTACTCCCGAAGGTGAGATAGTGGTACTGGACATAAAGTCTGGGGCAAGAACACCACAGTCTGACTTACAACTGGCGTTTTATGCAGCAGGATTGGACATAGCCTATGGCATTAGGCCTAAGTTCGGTACCTATTGGATGGCACGCACTGGCATAACTAGTAGTTTCATTGACCTTGATTTAATGCCAACACATAAAATAGTAGACATGGTTAAAATATTTGATGCGACACGCCGAGCAGGTTTGTTTACACCTAACTTTAAACATTGTACACTATGTGCATTCACGCAAATATGCGAATGGAGGAAACCGTGACAGAAGCAAACTTCTCGTTCACAACAAAGATAGGCAGTGACTTGTTCACTGTACGTGGTGCCACTATAGATGAGTTCAAAGAGAACTTAGTCTCTAGTGTAGTAACAGAAATAGTTGACCACATCAAGGGACTACAAGAGTCCGTTGGCGGTACAGTCAGCATGCAATCAGCAGTAGATACGGCTTCTAAATATTTAGGAGCAGTGGCTACGGGAAAAGCACAACCATCTCCAGCACCAACAGTCAATTCAAAATCGGGGGGCCCAGTATGCAAACATGGCCCGATGACTGGCAGGAGTGGTAATGGGGCAAAGGGACCTTGGAAAGCATGGATGTGTCCATCTCCAAAGGGAACTGCAGACCAATGCGAACCGCAGTGGGTACGCCGTGACACACCTGATTGGGCACTCATAAGTTGAGACGACTAGACCGTGCTGTGCGACGCTCTGAGGCAGGCGGGGAACCACTCCCGCCTGTCTTCAAAGCCTTAGAAGCAATGAAGATAGTGTTACGTAGGTCAGAAATCACAATGATTGCTGGACAACCAGGCGCAGGTAAAAGCACGCTAGCCTTAGCGTTGGCTCTGCGAATGCGCGTACCTACTCTTTACTTCTCGGCTGACACAGGTGCTCACACAATGGGTATGCGCTGTTTGTCTATGCTGTCTAACAAGACACAAGAACAATCAGAGGTAGCCTTACAAAAAGAACCAGCATGGTCTAACAAAGTGTTGCAAGATACTCGCCACATCATGTGGTCGTTTGATTCTAGCCCAACACTTGAAGATATGGACACAGAGGTCAAAGCCTTTGAGGAACTATGGGGTGCTGCTCCAAGTCTCATTGTCGTAGACAATCTCATTGACATATCCGATGGTGGTGGTGAAGAGTTTTCCCAAATGCGACAGACAATGAAAGAGTTAAAGTATCTAGCACGCATGACTAATGCTGCGGTCTTAGTGTTGCATCACACCAGTGAAGCGTACGATGGTAACCCATGTCCGCCTCGCTCAGCAATTCAAGGAAAGGTAAGTCAATTGCCAGGATTAATTTGTTCAGTGGCGCAGACTGCTACGGGCGATTTAGCAGTAGCACCATTGAAGAATCGGTATGGTAAGGCTGACCCATCGGGCAGCACTGCTACCTTCTTAGTATTTAATGGCGAGAGTATGCTGTTAGCAGACCGAATATGAGTACACCACAGAAACGCAAAGGCTCCGAAGCCGAACGTCAAGTTGCAAAATACCTGATAAAACAGGGATGGAAGCACGCTGAACGTAGAGTAGCAGGGGCTACCCTTGACAAGGGTGACATCTATGGCGTGCTGGGTTGTGTCGTTGAGGTGAAGAACCAAAAGCGTACTGACCTAGCAGGCTGGGTAGAAGAACTTAAAGTCGAGATGAAGAATGCAAAAGTAGATATGGGTGTAGTAGTACACAAGCGACCACGTGTAACAGATGTGGGAGAATGGTATGCTACACTACCGATGTCAGTATTCGTAGAGTTGCTAAAGAAGGCAGGGTTTCAGTGAAGCCATCCATCTCTAAAGTGCTAGAGCATTACGGTGCTCGCTGTAACACTAGGGGTGGATGGCAGAAACTCAAGTGTCCATTCCATAATGACCGACACGCAAGTTCAGGTTACAATGAAGACAAAGGATACTTTAAATGTTTTACTTGTGATGTAGCAGGTGACGCATACGATATCATTATGAAACAGGAAGGGGTAGGATTCGTAGATGCCAAGCGTAGAGCAGAAGAAATCACTGGAACGAGCAGTGGTTCACTATCAACAGTTTCTAAGCGAAGCGGATTCATACCTAACCGCCAGGGGAATACCTCGAACGATGGCGGAAAGTTTTCGTTTAGGGGTAGTGAAGGAGCCGTTAACAGGTCATGAACACTTACATGGAAGGTTGGTTATTCCTTACCTTACTATTACTGGAGTTGTCGATATTCGCTTTCGTTCTATGGATAGCACGGACCCCAAGTACCTCGGTCTTCCAGGGGCCAAGACTCATTTATTTAATGTATCATCGGTACTTATTAGCGATAGCAAGATTGCGGTTACAGAAGGTGAAGTTGACACTATCACCCTTGCGACTATGGGTATACACGCCGTTGGAGTACCAGGTGTATCCAATTGGAAACCCCACTACAGTCGCATACTACAAGATTTCGAGGAAGTATTGGTGTTTGCCGATGGTGACCAAGCAGGTCGTGACTTCTCGAAAAGACTGGCACGGGATTTGGACAGCGTTACAATCATCAACTGCCCTGAAGGAGAGGATGTAAATAGTGTCTACACCAAGTTCGGGTCGGAGTGGTTCATGGAGAAGGTCAATGAGTGATATCTTTGAACACGTAGAAGAACACGGAAAGATTCCAGTAGTCTTACTGCCACTACCTGATGGTAAGATGATTGATGTTTGGACTTTTCTTGCTGCTTTGTATGAGGTAGTGGATGGTGAAGACATGCAATCTGCATCCGATATGATTCAATGGTTGGGTACTATCATCTTTGAAGCAATGGATGCAGTACCCATGCCAGAGAAACCTAATCAAAAAACCATAGCACAAATCTTTAGGAAAGAAACTGAAAACTTTGATGAGAAGTTTGAGAAGTTTCTTAAATCGTTGGAAGGAGAAACCGATGGGAAAGCCGACTAACATAATTAACTTTGAAGTTGTGGCGTCAACTTACTTCAATCAATTAAAACATGTTCTTGCTTCTAAGCAACGTGACTATGGACCAAGTAACATAGCCAACGCACCAGGCGGACCGCTCAATGGTTTACGTGTGCGTATCTATGATAAAGTGTCACGCATAAATAACCTGATAGAAACTGGTGCCACACCCGATAACGAATCGTTACACGATTCTTTCTTAGACCTAGCCAACTACTCAGTCATTGCACTTATGGTACTTGACAATGTATGGCCAGACCCAAAGAGGTGGGATGTTGATGGTATTGAATGATGGCTTTGCGAAGTACATACTCGATGGCTATGCAGGTTTGGTAAAGCAGATATCCAATGAGTACCATAGTAAATACCCAATGGTACCAAGGGAAGACATCGCTCAGGAACTATGGCTATGGTTCTGGGAGCACCCGAACAAAACAATAGATTGGATAAAGTTAGATGACAAAGATGCTGACTCGCTATTTGCTAGGTCTTTACGTAATCAGGCTACTGGTTTCTGCGCTAAAGAAAAAGCGAAAGCACTCGGCTATGAAACCATCGACAACTTCTACTACCATAAAGATTTAGTAGAACAGTTCCTTCCCCTTGTGATAGAGGATAGGTTCGAACAGCCTGTTGATTATGGTGAATCAATAGGTAAGATATTTACTACATCAGAACCTAGTACTGGTGGCAACTGGATGTCCTACTTAGCAGATGTTTATGTGGGATTCAAGAAACTAACAGCAGACCAAAGGGCAATCCTTGTCATGAAGTATGGACCACAACAGTTAACTCATGACCAGATAGCAACTGAATATAGTATATCAACTGATAACGCTCGCATGAGAGTTAACAGGGCTCTACGCTCTATCATCTTTAAACTAGGTGCTAGTGCGCCATACACAGATGAAGACTACCCAGAAACATCTGTCCCTAAAGAGGAGATACATGGCTCAATCGACCAAGAAGAGGAGTGACTTCGACTTAGACTTCGCCAATGGCAAAGAAGGCGAAACTCTAGTAGGAGAGTTACTTACTGGCGGTCGCACCGTCGAAGTTAAAAGAGACTTACGATGGCGTGAGACTGGCAATCTATTTATTGAAACTGAATGTTTCTACATTGCCAAAAAAGGCTGGGCTCCATCTGGCTTATCAGTTACGAAGGCTGACTATTGGGCATTTGTAATAGGTGAAAGTACATTCATTGTACCTACTCAAATATTACAAGACTCAGTAGTTAAATATGGTAGGCGAATTGAAAACCGCACACCACCTAATCAAAGCAAAGGTTATCTTATTACACCTGCTGACTTGGTGGAGATGACAAAGGATAAAGCAAATGCACAGCAAGAATGAAACAGTAGCCGTAGGCTGGTGTGATAATGGTATGGTAGATGGCAAGTTTGCAGAGGGCTTGATGTTTACCCAACTACATAATAAGAATCTAATTGTTGACACGATTAGAGCACAAGGTAATCAGATAGGTAGACAGCGACAGGTATTACTTGACGCTTGGTATGACCAAAAGAATACTGACTGGTTACTGTGGGTTGACTCAGACATTGTGCTAACCCCACAAGTATTCAAGATGCTATGGGATGTGGCTGACAAGGCCACCCATCCAGTAGTTACTGGTGTTTACTTCATCTCTAAAGAGAATGAGCAGTCAATGATGCAACCATTCCCTTGCCTGTTTATGGATACAGATGATGAGCACAACATCGCATACGTACACCCACTACCTGATAACAAGATACTCAAGGTTGACTGTGCTGGTATGGGCTTGGTGCTAATGCACCGAGACGTAGTAACTAAGTTACGTAAAGAGTTCCCTGGTCAGTCTGTCTTCGCAGAGATAGAAGGACTAGGTACTAAGTTTATTAGTGAAGACATTGTCTTCTTCCGTAAACTAAAAGCAGCAGGGGTGCCAGTACACGCACACACTGGTGCAAGGGTAAAGCATATGAAACGCTTTGCACTAGATGAAAACTACTATCACAATTACTGGAGCATACACGCTATGGTAATGGAAGAGAAAAAGAAAAATGAGCGAGTATCCAAACTGGTTTGAGATGACAGCCGAGAATAACTTCAAGAACTATCTGCTGCCGTATGCAGGTAGGTCTAATCTAAACTTCTTACAGGTAGGTGCCTACACAGGCGATGCTAGTAAGTGGTTACTAGACAACGTACTTACAGGTGAGGGTTCCAAACTAACTGACGTAGATACGTGGCGTGGTTCTGATGAAGCATCTCACAAAGATATGGATTGGTCTGATATAGAAGCAGTCTATGATGAAAGGGTTAAAAGATATGGGGACAAAGTTATTAAGGTCAAGTCTGACAGTGTTGAGTTCCTTCGTACGCAACCATTTTTTATATACGATTTTATATATATTGATGGTGACCACACCGCTCTTGGTGCTTTTGCTGACGCCGTAGGTTCTTGGCCCTTACTAAAGCCAATGGGCATTATGGCCTTCGATGATTACACTTGGACAAGTGGCATCTCACCTGAGCACGAACCTAAGAAGGGCATTGATATGTTCTTAAAGGTAGCCGAAGGTTCATACAATCTAATCATAAAGAACAGTCAACTGTGGGTACGCAATACCCTGCAATTTCCAGAGGACTGACATGCCGACATATGAATACTCTTGTGTTCCGTGCGAACACGATGTAGCATTAAGTCGTGACATAGATAACAGAGATGACTTTGTACTCTGTGAATATTGTGGCGCAAGAATGATACGAGTCTGGACCCCACCAGGGATAACCTTTAACGGGCCAGGCTTCTACAAAACAGGTGGATAATGAGCACTGATAGTTTATTATTATTTATGATGGGTTATGTACTAATTGGAGTTCCGTTAGGATTGATACTTGCTAATCTTATGTTGGCACGAAGATATGATATTAAAGTAGCGAAGCCCTCTAAAAACAAAAATAAGCCCCTATCCTCTAGGTAGGGTGGGTACCTGGAAGATAGGGGCAACTTGCCTGAGATTCAATCTCAGACGTTTTTAGAGGCTAGTCTTGGACTTCCTCAAAGGTAGGGGTAGCGAGGGCTTCATCCCATAGGTCGTTCTCTTTGCGCTGGGCAAACTCACCTAGGCCGAGGGCTGATAGCACGAAGGCTACGGCTGCTTCGGTAGGGATTTCAGGGAACAGGAATGACACTACCAAGGCTACAGTTGCAGACACGAAGGCTGCGATACGAGTTGGATTATCTTTAATGAATGTCTTCATTGTTATCTTTCTTTTGAATTAACATGTAATATATCTGGTCAACCTTGCCCTCTAGTTTACGGACACGGTCATTAATACTGGAGCCAGAGTTTGGCTTGAGTTCATATAGGTAGTGCTTAACTAAGAATCTAACTGTTGCTCCAAACGCTGCTATGATTGTAATTATAGAGACAATAATTGCTGTCCATTCGTATGCAGTCATCATACTGCCTTCATCGCTATCAGTACTAACGGGTCAACAAAGCAAGCAGGTGCGTATCTGAAAGGAGCGACACGTACTTCAAAGTGCAAGTGTGGACCACTAGAGTTACCTGTGTTACCTGCTTCGCCGATGTGCTGGCCAGTCTTAATCTTCTGGCCCTTCTTGACCAGTGCCTTAGATAAGTGTGCATAGATGGCACGGAATCCGTTACCGTGGTCTACGACTATGGCTATGCCATAGGATGGTCCCCACGATACGCTGCCAACTTCTAACACCTTTCCATCATAGGCTGCACAAATGTCAGTATTAACTGGACACTTGTAGTCTACGCCTGTGTGGAATCCAAACTTCCACATCTTACCTTTTTGTTTGTAAGGTGTGGTTATCTTTTTTCCAGGTACTGGACTTGTCATTATAGTTTCCTTATCACTACATTGAGTATCCCACCAAAGCCAGAGAATCTTCTGTCAGGTGGGCTTATTTTTCTAAACGATATCTCTTCAATAACACAACCGAACTGCTCGTTTGTGGTAAAGTCTTGGAATACTACCTCGTCACCAGTTTCCTCTAGGGTTTCTAGGTCAACGATTCTTTCAAAGGCTCTGCCTTGATAACCATTCTCATTATTAAATCTATCTTGCTCCACATCAAAGCAGAACAAAGGTAGTTGCACTAGCCTCTGGCGTGTGCTGGCAGGTAGTGATTTAATCTGATAGCCCTCAAAGTCTGGGCCTTTAGTTGTATCAGCACCATCACGGTTCAAGTCAAAGCGATACTGCAAGAACTCTAGTGGCCCTTGAGGTACGTTAGTTGTAACCTCTGGTGTGCCAACAGTGCTGTCGTAAGTAATGATATCGTAGACTGCACCAGCCACATCTACTGTATTAAGAATGATAGAACCAAAGTCAACATCAGCCTTAGCAATAAGACGCTTGTAGTTCTTAGGCTCTAGTGTTGCGTAACGGATGCGACCAGTTTGTAGGAAGCCAGTAGAGATAAGCGTACTGGCTGATTCTACATAACTATAACCTTCTGCTGTAGCAAATATAACTCTGTCAGTGTCACCAATAAAGGATGCTGCTGTGGTTATCTTGCCAGTTACATTAGGTACATACACATCGTTTGCATAAGCAAACACCAATGGACTAATCTGTTCTGATAGGTCAATGCGGATAAGGCCAGGCTCACCTGATACACCAGTGGTAGCCCAAGCAAATCTATCTCTAGTTGCAAATGCGTACACTGGTTGAGTAGTCTCCACAATTAGTGGACCATAAGTTAGTGAGCCATCATCTGCTACTTGTGCTACACGCACACCCTTGCTAGTACCAATTAGCATATAGCCTAGGTAGTAGTGTATTGCTTGCACTATTTCACCAGTTGGTAACTCGGCTGCAGTAATTGCAGACGATATGGTAGGCATAGTACCAGTGGCAGATAGTACAAACTTCTCAATAGTTGACTGGATACCGTTGTAGCCAGCCAAGTAGATAGCAGTACCAGATGCTGTAATGCTGGTGTACACGTGACCAGCAGAAGGATTACTGTACACTGCGGTAGGTAATGAAGTTGCAGCAGCAGAGAACTCATACACTTTATTATCAGCAGCCATTACAATACGATTCTTTACGTACTCCATAACAGCGTTAGTAATTTCAAAGTTGCTATCAAACATCTGTGTTCCAGATGTAGAAGCGTCAAGGCTTAGTAACTTCTTGTAAACTGTAACTTTATCTGAGCCACCACTGGTAACGTTAGTTACCCAGAAACCATTTGTTCCGTCATCACATATAGCATAAACAGGAAAGTCTGAACCACTATTGTAATCAACAAAGTGAATAATTTCACTGGTTGCTGTACCTACAGGGGATACGGCAGTAGATACTACGTCTGCTGCTGTCTTAGCATAAGTAAACGTTGTAGTAGTTGGCACTGTAGTAATGCGATAAGTACCATTAAAGGTAGCATCTACACCAGTTACTACAACTTGCATACCCACACATAGGCCGTGAACGGCAGTTGTGGTAAGGGTTGCTACGTTAGATGTTAAGGCTTTGTTATTAACAGATGCAGTAATCTTAGGAAAGATTTTATCTACATCGTATTCGTCCAACATCAAGGCACCTTGATAGGTGTTGCTAATGCTAGTTGTACTAGCAGTAGTCCACTCAATAGAACGTAAGTGTTGTTGGGTTACACCATTGTCAGCAATATCGCCAGTAGTTTCGTGGCTTTGTACTACCTCACGAAGTAAAGTTACTTCTCCTGGAGTCCATACATCTACACCTTTGCTGGTTTCATAGCGATGTTCTACTTCCTCACCTGCTGATGGGTCATAGAACTTTAGTCCAGCACCACGATGGAAGGATGATTGAGAACGAATCCACCAACCAGTGAGCGACTGCTCACCTGGCTGTTGGCTGTTATCAAACTGTTGCTTACGATACGGAGCAGTTGCTCTTTCGTATGGTCGCTCTTCACTTGTTGCATAGATGAATGGTTGTCCACCAATAGCAACATCGTATGCTGTGTCTGTGTTAAACCAGATGTTAGAAGGTAAAGTAGGCTGGCCTACGTTTAACGGTATATCATCGGTTATATCTCTACCAGCCACTTAATCTCCTATGAAAGTAATAGTTTTGCTTCGTCTTCTGTGATGCCTAGTTTTGCTAGTAATGCTGTTTTTGCTTCTGCCTTGGCTATTGCTTCAGCCTCACGCTCTGCTTGCTCTGCAGCAAACGCTTCTGCGTCTGCTTCTCTTTGAGCGATTTCCTCAGCAGTTAATTCTACCTCGGTCTGCTCACCTGTTGAGCAATCTACGATTATTTTGGTTGGCATTGTTTTCCTTTTCTATGAGTTCTTAATACCGTAAAGTTGTGCGGTAGTTCCAGTTACATAACTACCTGCAGCAGTTGATAGTTTAATGCTAGTTACTGCGCTAGTGCTAGGCCAAGCACCAGCAACTATACCTACTTGTTGGTCTGCTCCATTATTTTCTGTACCAAAATCTACAATATAAGATTTTGTAAAATTAGTATTGGCATAAGATGGTAGATAAAGTTCCCAAACTCCAAAAGTATTTGCTGTGGCTGTTGCACCTGTTACATAACCATTTAACTGTCCAGCGGATTCTGTAAATCCTCCAACTGTATCTCCATTCCAACGCATTGTTGAAAGTTGTTTGGTGCTACCTGAATTATTAAAATCAAGAAGTTGTTGTTTAATAGTATCATTAAAAACATCATGTCTTGCTGATAATTTAAGAACTAAATCTGTGTAAGTACCAGGAATAGAAGTAAATTCAATACTAGCAACTGATGTAGTAGCAGTAGTTTTAGAAATTAACTCATAAGTATTTGCCATTATTCTGCCTTTATTCCATAAATTGTAAAAACACTATTTGCTGAATAAGTTCCATTCATAAAAGTGATAGATGTAATTGCTGCTGTATTACGCCACTCTCCTAAATGTCCAGCAACATAATCTCCTTGCGCCCAAGAACTTCTACCAATAACATATTTTCTTAAATTTGTATCTTTGTAGTTAAAAATATGAGCAATAAACATGCTTGTTGTTGTTCCAATAATTGAAACAGGTATATGATTTTGGTCAGAAGCAGCATCGGTATTTGCCACACCATCTCCATAAACTCTAACATAGCCATAGTTGTTACCACTATCGGAATTAAATCTGAGTCCTCCCCCTACACCAGCAGAAGTTGAGCCATGAAATACACAAACAAGATGAGTATAAGTTGAAGGAATATCAGAAAAAGTAATTGCTGTTGAAGAAGTAGTAAGAGTTGTAGTTGCAATTGGTTCATAAGTTCCTGTCATAATTAATCCCTAATTCCATAAAGTGAAAAGTGCGAATATTGAGAAAAATTACCAGCAAAAGATGTTCTAACATCAAAAGTTATTGAAGTAATTGCACTTGTGCTTCGCCATAAACCTGAACCAAAATCAAATTCATCAGCAACTCCAGATGTATTAATAAAATAACCACCTATTGCTCTTAAAGTTTTGAAGTTGCTCGTATTAGCATAATTAAAAATGTCTATTAATACAGGAGCAAAAACTCCAGTTCTACCACTTTCTGTAATTTGTGTTAAATAAAGATAATTAGCAGAAGTTTCCGTGTAACCAGTAATGTTATAAAATTGATGCATTGCATAATTTGAATCAGTATCACTATTAAATCTCAAAACTAATGCTCTAGCATCAGTTCCTGCTCCGTTATCTTGAGCAACTGCACGAATTTGTAAATGTTTATAATCTGCTGGAATTGAACTAAAAGTTATTGAACTTGCACCACCAGAACCAACTTCAACAGTAGCAATAGATTCGAAGCCGCTTGGAAGTACAGTGACTCTATCCCAGAAACTATCTGAGTCCTTAAAACTTCTAATAGTCACTAGACTCGCTCAATCCAGTTCAGTGAATCCTCATCCCAATCCCATAGACCTTCACCTTCTGGTCTTGGCACTGGTGAATCCCATAGACAAGTATCTTCATTTAGTATCCAAGATGGGTATGGCTTAGGAGGAATAAAAGCATCTCTTACACTGTCAAAGGTGTAACCAATGCCAGCATAGTTCTTGCGATAGTTGCCATTGTAACTAGTACGCTTGCAGAGTTGTCCTCTGAAGTTACCGTACCAAGTTTCCCAAGCCTCAGATGACCCACCGACATCTGTGCCGTCTAGGTCTGTTTGAGTAATGTATTCATCAACACCCACTATTACTTCAGTGACTATGTTGTTTCCGTCTAAAAACGCGTAGTGTGCCATTTATTCTCCTTAGTTAAGCCCAACTGACATTACCAGTGCCAGCAGTAATTGTCGCTACTTTGTATCCACCACTAGGGCTTCCTTCACTACCAGTGAGTCCTGCTCCAATAGTAATAGTTACACTATCAGGATATTTCAAAATCACTGTTCCAGAACCACCAGAACCTGTTGTGTCGTTTGCAACTCCAGGTTGGCGACCACCGCCACCTCCACCACTACCTGTGTTTACTGTTCCATTCTTAACACCTGATGTAGTAACAAATGCAGAGCCGTTCCAATAAGTTCCTGAACCTCCACCACCAGTTCCGCCAAGTCCTGCTTGAGTTCCTGGGTCTTTGCTAATTGCACCACCACCACCACCTGCTCTTGTAACTGATGAGCCTGTAATAGATGAAGCAGAACCGTTACCTCCAGCAGCAGGAACCGTAGAGGCATTTGCGCCTACTGCTCCAGCACCACCACCACCAGCACCGATTGAATCACCGCTACCTGAAGCAAGTCTATCTCCACCAGCGTTACCTTGACCAGAAGGGGAAGCAGCACCACCAGATTTCAAACTACTATTATCGCCACTCCCGCCGCCACCTGAGCCACCAGCATTACCATTACCACCACTTCCTCCAGCACCACCACCAGTAGAAGTTACAGTTGAAAATACAGAGTTACTACCATTGTTATTTACAGAAGTGCTTCCTGCACCTCCACCACCAACGGTCACTGTGTAATTTGTAGACTTGCTTAATCCAGTAAGTGTTGCAGTTTTGTATCCTCCTGCACCACCACCGCCTCCACCAGTGTGTCCACCAGAGCCACCACCTGCTACTACAAGGTACTCAATATCCAATGGAATTACAGTGTTATTACTATTAAACCTAACACCAGCATCTCTTAGTCTATTCACTGTCATTATGCCCAACTCACATTTCCAGTACCAGCAGTAAATTTCTTGTAACTAAAATCACCATCAGTGCCAGTGGCATCTGCGGTTAGTCCTGCACCTACAGTGAGTGTGCCAGCAGATGTAGGCCAACGAAGTATCACTACACCTGAGCCACCAGCACCTGCTGTTCCTGAGCCACTCCAAGCACCACCACCGCCACCTGTGTTCACTGTTCCTGCAGTGCTTGCATTACCCCCACCACCAGTTCCACCAACAGCACCAGCATTGTAAGAAGCACCGCCACCAGCATAATTGACTGAAGAACCTGTAATTGAAACTGCTACACCATCTCCGCCGTGTGCTTGACCGTCAGTGTTGCCAGCCTCACCTGCTCCACCGCCACCGCCACCTGAAGTTACACCTCCAGAGCCAGTGCCACCATTAAATCCTTGATTTGCTGTTCCAGTACCTACAGAACTAGAACTATCACCACCACCACCACCAGAGCCACCATTAGAAGCATTTACACTGTTTTTACCACCACCGCCACCTTTAGTGGAAGTAATAGTAGAAAATACTGAATCAGACCCTGAAACTCCAGCACCATTTGTGCCACCACTTGCACCACCAGCACCGACAGTGACTGTGTAGTTAGTTGATTTTGTAATACCTAAAATAGTTTCTAAAGAACCGCCACCGCCAGTTGCTGTAATTGTTGAGCGAAGGCCACCAGCACCGCCACCGCCACCGCCAACAGCACCGCCTCCACCTCCGCCAGCAACTACTAAGTAATCAACAAGTACAGTGACTTGGTCCCAGAACTTACCTTTATTTCCCTTTAATCGAGAAACAGTCATAGTTACGCAATCTCTGAGCCGAATAGGCTAAATGACAAGTTGGTATCTGAACCTAGCACATACAACTTATCAGAAGCGTTCATCGTAATACCTAGTGTTAGGGCTACTGAATCGTTTGCTGCTAAGGGAGTATCAAAAGCAATGTAGTGCTTGTCTGCCAGTGTTTCATCATCTGGTCTTAAAATAATTTTATATGTCTTTGCAGCAGCAGCACGGTTGCATACTACTAATGTAGATACGATTGTCTGTGTTGCTGCTGGACAGGTATATAGTGCAACGGCTGAGGTTGTGCTAGCCAATTGTCCTAATACTTTATATGTTGTTGCCATTTATTCTTCCTTTACATTCCGCCAAATAGTAGGGCTGTTGCGGTTGGGTCTGTCGTAATTGTATCCCACGAAGCGGATGTTCCGTTTGTGGTTAGGTACTTACCTGAGTTGCCAGTCTGAGAAGGTAGAGCATCTACCACACCCCAACTAGATGTTGTGCCGTCTGTAGTTAGATACTTGCCACTGTTACCAGTCTGACTTGGTACTACATATTGTATCGAATCTGTAGCAACCAAAGTCTTACTGGAAGGTATGGTAGTTCCATTAACACTTGTAGCCGTGGCTACTCCAATATCTGGAGTTACCAAGGTTGGGCTAGTATTCATTACAAATGTAGAACCTGTACCTGTCTGAGAAGCAACAGCAGTAGCAGAACCTACAGATGTAATTGGACCAGTTAAATTGCTAGGAGCAACTACTACGTTATCCACATAGTACTTAGTTGCAGCATCTTGATTAGAGGTTGGGTTACCCATACCTGTAATCTTGTTGGTGCTCATAGCCAAGGCACCTGTTAGGGTGCCACCACCTAGTGCTAAATAAGAACCACTTAAACTAACTGCACCAGTTGCACCATCTACTGACAGTACGGTATCTGTTGGAGTTAATAACTCTTGCCAGTTACCTAAGGTAGAGGCAGGACTAGCAGTTAAAATGAACGTCTTGTTAAGGTCTGTTCTAACTGCCACATCTCCAGCCTCTGCGGTTAGCGCAAGCATAGCAACTTGAGATGTTACCACATCAGTTTTAGTAATTGCAAGAGGTGGCAACTGAGAGTTAGGGATTAACCCTGAACCATCAAGTGAGGCTATACCACTAACTGCACCCTTCTGGTCATTTAGATACTTGAGAGTAACAGCATCCTGGTTAGCAGTTGGGTCTGCTACGTTTACTAACTTCTGGCTATTGATAGATAGAGAAGTGTTAGGAGCAGTCATCTGGTCTAGGCGAGATGTACGCACCTGTGTATCAAAGTCTGAGATAGTAGAAGCAGCCTGGGTACCAGTGTGGTTAGCCCTAGCCAATGGGTCTACTGCTAACTTGCTTAGAGCAATAGCAGCAGAGGCATTAATGTCATCGTTAACAATACTGTTAGCAGCGATGGCTGCAGTAATAGAAGCATTAGCAGTTCCATCAAAGGAGCCAGAGGTACCGCTTACATCTCCTGTAAGGGAGATGGTCCTGCCTGTGGCTAGTGCTGTAGCAGAAGATGCTAGGGTAGCAGTAGCAGCATTACCAGTCACGTTGCCAGTTATAGGACCGACAAAGGCTGCTGAGGTTACTGTGCCACTAGCATTGATGTTAACCGCTGCGACTGTACCTGTAAGGGTAGGGGAGCCAGCGAATACGTTAGCACCTGTTCCTGTCTCATCGGTCAATGCAGAGGCTAGATTGGCACTAGAAGGCGTTGCAAGGAAGGTTGCTACTCCACTACCCAAACCACTGATTCCTGACGTTACAGGCAATCCTGTGGCGTTTGTGAGGGTACCAGAGGCTGGTGTACCCAGCACTGGTGCGGTAAGGGTTGGAGAGGTTAGAGTCTTATTGGTTAGGGTCTGGGTATCTGTGGTGCCCACTACAGCACTGGTTGATGCAATCCCGTGAACCCCACCACTTGCGTTGCGGTGTTCTTCCGCTAGACGGAAGTCTTGACCGATAGCCATATGGCGAATCTTGGCACCAGTGGAGTGTGCCTTGATTGTTGTGGAATCCTGAGCACGGGTAATGGTTATCGCATTACCAGCAACTGAGGTTGCTGAAACGATTTCCTCATTGGCTGTATCTGGGTCTACAACTAGGGTAAAGGTATCACCACTTGATAAGGTAACACCACCCATAAGGTTAGCAGCAGACTGTACGTTTACCGTTAAAGAACTGGTGCTCGCAGTTAAGTCTGCGGTAAGTGTAGTCTCTTGAGAGATACTGGAATATTGACGTGCCATTTATTACCTAACGTGTGTAGTGGATTCGAACAGGGTACTTGCCGAGCAAACGACCTGCTTCTTCTTGCAACCGTTGCTGATAAAGCGAGAATATAAAACGAGCAGCATTGGAACCAGAACCGATTGGTTTAGTGCGGTCTGCTTCATCTGCTTCTGCAGATGTGTATGTGAGACGAGATGGGTCAATGAAGGAGATAAGTCTGTATGCTGCACCGTAGATAATTACATCCTTGGTGGATAGTGGTAAACCAGTTACTGTAGTAAAGACATCACTGTTGTTAACCATAGCAGTAGCCTCTTTACTGTAGGTTACTTGTACGGTACGTCCTGGCTCCACTCCTGAATAAATAGTAATAGTATTACCACTAGTAAATGAACCTGTGTTAGCCATTGGGTCATGACGCCAACCTTTAATTGGATACCATTCTTTAGTTGGACCAGTGGTTGAGAAAGATACTGCTATAATACCTTCTGCTTCACTAGGAAGTGAATATGTACTTTGGGCTGGGGAGAAAGTAAAAGTAGTATTTCCAATACCCCATAATTGTGGATAGACTGCTTTAACCGTATCGTTAATTGCTCTCTTAACTGCAACTCTTGGGAAGGTAGGGGCAATGGTTACCTTTGCATTTAGAGCGTGAGTAGCAGGAGTGGTACCTTGGTAGCCACGACCAAATGGAGCAATTACTAAACTGCTTGCTGGTCTGTTTACAGAATCAACAAAGAGTAACTCTTCGTCAATTTCAATAAGACCACGTGCTACGTTATCTACAGAAGCAATGGTTGCAGATACAGCACTTGTGCTGGTTAATGCTGCTGTTAGATAGGTAAGTCTATCCTGTCGCATTGTGTAGCCAGCAAGGTTCAATAGAACCTCGTCAACCATATCGTTAAATGTTGTCATACGTCTATGCTCCTAAGTGCAGGAATAGCCTCTAGTCCTGTTGTACCTGCAATCTCATTACAGACTGCATTAAGTCCTTTGAAATCTTTAGGGCTTCTGCCAGGAGAAGCCTTCTCATTAAGAGCACCAAGTAAAGCAAGACCAGTAGTACCAGCCCATACGTTTGCAGCACCCTGCTCATCTTGAAATTGTTTAATATCAGTGATACCAGCAAGACGATTTAACTCGCCTACTAATGTACTACCTGCTACACCTGTTGCCATTATCTGTACCTTGCTGTCTTCTTAGCAACTTCTTTAGGTTGCTTACTGAACTGTTTTCCTTTACGTGTATCTTCACGTTTCTTACGGCTAGTGGCTGCATACTCAGATGCAGACAAAGACTCCCTGGCTTTCTTAGGTAGATACCTTTCGCCAGTAGCCTTCTTGCCCTGTGTTGATGGCTTACCAGACTTAGTGCCCCACTCTTCTTTTGTCCATTTAGACAAACTACCTTGGGCTTTAGTCTTAGGACCAGAATATCCACCGCCAGCCTTTTCATAGGCTTGGGCTAATAGTTGCGCTTTACGTGCAGACCACTGGCCTGGCTTACCGCCTTTAGAACCAGACTTAATCCGATTCTTAATGCGCTCTCTCATTTCTGGTTTAGTGTATGCCATTACTTCTTCTTTGCCTTGCCCTTAACTTTCTTTAAGTTAGGATTCTTTTTCTTTGCTGCAGGAGAAGCCTTGCGAGCACCTGCTGCTAGGATTGCACCAGCACGCTCCATTGGAATACCTTGCTTCTTAGCAATATTCTTTTGGGCTGCTTTAAAACCCATTCCTTTTTTAGTCTTCATATTATCCCTACTTTATTTGTTCTATTAAACCGCCACCACCAGTGAGCATGACTCCACCTCTCATGACTCCGCCTTTAGGTGTTGGTTTTTTAGTAACGATTGATTTAGAAACTTCTTTAGGCATAGCCTTCCAAA
>Ga0315906_10001988_pt1 | contig 29449 bp, 23 predicted proteins | sample LakEriMetagenome_4_FD_203526 | JGI IMG/M metagenome (GOLD analysis project Ga0315906, IMG submission 203526) | Freshwater fungal communities from buoy surface, Lake Erie, Ohio, United States - Buoy 2 MA122 | ecosystem: Environmental > Aquatic > Freshwater > Lake > Lake biofilm | place: USA...
ATTCTGGTTGTGGCACCGGGGCAACGTCTTTCCTGGCAGTATCATTTCAGAAGGGCTGAAATATGGAGAGTAGTAGAAGGAGAGGTGGGTGTGGTCACCAGTGATACAGATGAAGAAACAACGCCGGGGCATTATGAGCCGGGTGATCAGATTATTCTTACCAAAGGACAGCGCCATCGACTGGTGGGTTTAGAGGATTGGGGTGTTATTGCCGAGATATGGCAGCATACAGAACCGGAAAATCCATCGGATGAAGATGATATTGTCAGACTCCAGGATGACTACGGACGCTGATCTAAAGGCTTGTTTAAACCTTTACTAAGGGTTAATATTTATTTAGCTGAAGTACTTCTGAAAAACCTTGCTGTGGATGATTCCTCTATGTAGATTTGTATTGTCAAACGAAGCAAAGAAAGAAATCCAATTAACTCTGAAACCACATTTGAATCCAATCCTGTAAAAGATCAATGGCTTCCTTATCCATGAAACCATTAAAAAGATAAGCAAGTTGAAGCCACATAAAGAGCCCTCCGATACATCGGAGGGTTTTTTGTTATGAAGGAAAATTGTTAATAAAAAATCCCGCTTAAAAGCGGGATTTTATTTGTACCACGTACGGGATTCGAACCCGTGATTTCTCCGTGAAAGGGAGACGTCTTAACCCCTTGACCAACGCGGCATTAATTTTGGGAGTGCAAAGATAGACAGGAGAGGGAATTAAACCAAAAAAAAACTCAGCATCCTGTTGAAATAACTTATCATGAAGTACATTTGCAGCGCTTTTTGATTATTTATTTCAAATCCAACAAACATGAACAAAGTAAAAGTAGCTATCAATGGTTTCGGAAGAATCGGTCGTCTCGTTTATCGTCAGATTTATAAAATGGAAGGCATCGATGTGGTAGCCATCAATGATTTGACCTCTCCTAAAGTGCTTGCTCATTTGCTGAAATATGATACGGCTCAGGGCAGATTTACGGAGGAAGTTACTTCTACGGAAAATGCTATTGTGGTCAATGGAGAAACCATCAATATATATGCGCAGAAAGATCCGGCTCAGATTCCCTGGAAGAATCATGATGTGGATGTGGTGCTGGAATGTACCGGTTTCTTTACCGATAAAGCAAAAGCTGAATCTCATCTGGCAGCCGGTGCCAAAAAAGTGGTTATTTCTGCTCCGGCAACAGGTGATTTAAAAACTATTGTGTTTAATGTGAATCATAATATTCTTGATGGAAGTGAAACAGTCATCAGCTGTGCTTCCTGTACGACGAACTGTCTGGCTCCGATGGCGCAGGTACTGGAAGATAAATTTGGTATAGTGAATGGATTGATGACAACAGTACACGCTTATACCAATGACCAAAATACACAGGACGCCCCTCATCCGAAAGGAGATCTTCGCAGAGCAAGAGCGGCCGCTCAGAATATTGTTCCCAACAGTACCGGCGCAGCCAAAGCAATTGGTCTGGTATTACCTTCTTTGAAGGGTAAATTGGATGGAAGTGCTCAGCGTGTACCAACGCTTACAGGTTCATTGACAGAATTGACCGTCTTATTGGGTAAAAAAGTAACGGTTGAAGAAGTGAATGCCGCCATGAAAGCAGCTGCTAATGAAAGCTTCGGTTATACGGAAGATGAAATCGTGAGCAGCGATATCATCGGTACATCCTATGGTTCATTGTTTGATGGTACACAAACACGTGTACAGAATGTAGGAGATTCTCAGTTAGTACGTACTGTAAGCTGGTATGATAATGAAATGAGCTATGTGAGTCAGCTGGTAAGAACCCTGCATTATTTTGCGAAGCTGATTAAATAATATTTAAGTCAAAGGGCAAAGGTCAAAACCAAAAATTGTTGATCGTAATTCGATGTTCGTTTTTCGAGACTCTTCATCTTTGGGTTTTGACTTTTTACTTTTGACCTATTAACGGGATGTAGCGCAGCCCGGTAGCGCGCTTCGTTCGGGACGAAGAGGCCGCTGGTTCGAATCCAGTCATCCCGACGAATGATCTGAAAACCTCGGCATAGCCGGGGTTTTGCTTTTGTAAGCTGCTCAAGCTTGCCTGATGCAGCGAGACAAAAAGCAAAACCAACGCTCGCGCAACGAGCGAGGTTTTTAGACCATTCAGCTCCCCTAAAGTATCACCGAGCGAAACGAGGTAATCTAGTATTGAGCAATCAATGCTATTTTTTTATGCAATCATTTGCAGATAAGGATTTTACATTCAAGTGTGTAATGGATTGGAACACAGGAGTGATAGTTGGTGTTTGAACTGAAACAAAGCCACTTCGTAAATGGAGTGGCTTTTGTTATTGAATCAAATAAATTCTAATCTTTTATGCAGCGGACAGATTGACCATTTGCCTTTTGATTGCCGTTCCTATACAAATTAATATGAAAGTAATCAATGCTGCGTCCCCAAGCACCTTCAGAATAAAACTCTGTAGTACTCCACCACAACCCGTCATTACCGCTGCCTCTGAACGTGCCATCTTCGTCAAAACGAAAACCTCCAGGAAGCCCCGAGAATCCGGAGCTATTACTAGCTCCATCATTCGGACTTTGCCAATATTGCGTGCCCACAATCTTCATCTTGCCACCTGCAGTTAAACTTTGGATACCGTTTATATTTGGAGTATAAGATGGGTCTAAATATCCAATAAGAACATTCCACTCCGCATCCGTTGGTACATGCCAGCCAATAGGACAAATATTTTTATTACCATTGGTAGCTGGATTGATTGCATACCAATTATATAATGCGCCAAATTTATTAGCAGTATAGGTTGCCTGGTCGTTATTATACCAGCACATCATCGGCTGTCGCAATGGATTACCTTCACTACTTTTATTTATCCACTGATTGTTATTTGTTATAATGGTAATATCACTACCATCTCTGTACTTGGTTGTACGCAAATTCTCCGCCATCCATACCTGTGTACCAATGGTGACTGTTGGATAGGTATTACCGGAAGCGTCCGTTACCGATTCGGGATTAACAGTAATTTGAGAAGTGGTAAAAATCAACTGATTTCCATAAGCCGTACCGGCGGTATTGATAGCATAAGCCCGTACATAGTAGATGGTATTCGCAGCAAGTCCGGTGAGGTTGGCTGTAAAACTTCCAGTGCCGGTTCCGGCAACAGCAGTATTATTTGCCGTGGTAGGATTTTGAGTGGTTGCCCAGCAGATACCACGCTGCGTAACCGGTGAGCCGCCATCATTGGTGATGCTGCCACCGCTCGTAGCACTATTGGTCGTGATATTGCCAATGGCAAGTGTAGTCAGCGTTGCCGGGTTACCCGGATTACTATTGGAATATGTGATACTATCAATGGTACTGATGGGTATTTGTAATACCGTGCCATTACTTTGATGAATACGCATGATGGTTTGGCTTTGTGCTGCTGCACAGAGTATCATCATAGCAGAGAGAAGTAGATGTTTCATTATATAAAGTTGAAAGTTGAAAGTTAAAAGTAGAAAGTAAATACATGTTATTCCATCACCATCATTTTACTCACCGATCCTTTGGTAGTGGTAATGCGACAGATATAAGTGCCTGCCGGGATTGCCTTACCGCCGTTATCGCCGGTCTGCCACAGCAGTTCATGCGTACCTGCGGATTTTTGAATTTGCGGCCAACTGCGGATGGTTCTTCCCTGCATATCCAAAATATCGACGGCTACTTTATCTGCCACAGGCAGTTCATAGCGGATGCGTACTGCTCCTTTAAATGGATTGGGATAGATTTTCACTTCGGCATTATTGATGCGTTCCGCATCGGTGATGGAAGTAGTCGCATCAAAACGGTAGTTACCGATGGTGCTGGCATTCCAGCTGACTGTTGTGCCGTCTTTTTTTAACAGCACCATTTCATTACCACTGAAAGTAAACTTTCGTATTTCATCAGTCGTATAGGTTGCCGACGTGCCATCTGTGAATTTAAAATACAGATTTTGCGCATAGATACTTTCGGCTAATATTAATAAGCCGAAAGCCATTAAAATAGATTTAGGTAGCATGGGAGTTTTTGGTTTTGATAGGTAAAGATAATTTTACAAATCACTATTTTCAAACTTTATTCTTTTGCTCAAATGAAGACAATATTGATCTGACATCCTCTATAAAGTTCGGAATCTCGGTCATTATCCCGACGAATGATATAAAAACCTCGGCGTAGCCGGGGTTTTGCTTTTATAAACTATCAAAGCATACTTACATAGTATGTTGCTGAAAATGCAAATCATACAAACCACCTTGATGCTATCAGTTTCATTAAAAAGAAAATAGTAAGCGGTGAAGTAAAATTAATCTGATGGATTTTTATAGATCGCATTTGTAATAAAAATTCAAGCAGGGCTGATTAAAAGAAAACCCGGCATTGCCGGGTTTTTTATTTGAAAGAGAGATGAGAGATTGGTAAGTATAGATTAAATATCAATCGCTTCCCCGTAAGCGGCAGCCGTCGCTTCCTTCACAGCTTCACTCATGGTAGGATGGGGGTGAACTCCGTTCAGGATCTCGTGATAGGTTGTTTCCAGTTTTCTAGCAACCACCACTTCAGCAATCATTTCCGTTACATTACTTCCGATCATATGTGCACCTAAAAACTCACCGTATTTCGCATCGAAAATAACTTTCACAAAGCCGTCTGTATTACCAGCCGCAGAAGCTTTTCCGCTGGCCACAAAGGGGAACTTACCCACTTTTACCTCATAACCGGCTTCCTTCGCAGCTTTTTCGGTGTAACCAACACTGGCAATTTCAGGTGTACAGTATGTGCAACCCGGAATATTATTATAATCCATCGGATCGGGTGTATGATGATATTTCTTCTCTAAATATCCAATGTGTTCTGCGGCATTGATACCTTCCTTAGCAGCCACGTGTGCCAGCGCCTGTCCGGGAGCCACATCACCAATGGCATAGATGCCGGCAACCGAAGTCTGCTGATATTTATCCACCACAATTCTGCCTTTATCTGTCTTAATACCACTGGCTTCCAGTCCGATATTTTCAATATTGGCCACCACACCGGCCGCACTCAGTAAGATATCGCCTTCCAGTATCACTTCTCCATTGGCCGTTTTTACTTTGGCTTTCACACCGGCACCGGATGTATCGACTGAAGTAACTTCTGCACTGGTCATAATGTCAATGCCTTTCTTCTTGAATTGCTTCTCCAGTTCTTTAGAGATATCTTCATCTTCCACAGGCACGATACGAGGCATGAATTCAACGATGGTTACTTTCGTTCCCATACTGTTGTAAAAATCGGCAAACTCAGAGCCAATCGCACCACTGCCCACAATGATCATGCTTTTGGGTTGGGAAGGAAGTACCATCGCTTCTCTGTAACCGATGATTTTCTTACCATCCTGCGGCATGCTGGGCAATACACGACTGCGACCTCCGGTAGCGATGACAATATATTTACCTTCAACTATTTTAGCTACCCCATCAGCACCCGTCACTTCCACTTTTCCTTTGCCTGCCACTTTACCATAACCCATGATCACATCGATCTTATTTTTCTTCATCAGAAACTGAACGCCCTTGCTCATTTTATCCGCTACACCGCGACTTCTTTTCACCACCGCACCGAAATCATGCTGCACGCCGGTCGCATTGATGCCATAGCTCGCACTGTGTTTCATATATTCATATACCTGTGCACTTTTCAATAATGCTTTGGTGGGAATACAACCCCAGTTGAGACAAACACCACCCAGACTTTCTTTTTCTACAATTGCCACTTTAAAACCTAACTGAGAGGCTCTGATAGCGGCCGGGTAACCGCCGGGACCACTTCCTAAAACAATAACATCGTATGCCATATGAATTAATTAAAGTTTATCAAAATTTGACGAGTGCGAAGGTACTTTAACCACGGGAATTGACAAAGAAACATCAGCTGTCTTAGCGGCTGTCTGCATCATTCATTCGTATGCTTCTGCCTTTGAACTTTTTGCCATTGATGGAGGCGATCATTTTGGATGCTGCTTTCTTTTCCACTTCCACCCAGCTGTTCAGCTCACGCATATCGATCCTGCCCAGTGATTCTTTTTTAAGATCGCTCATATCCAGAATAAACTGCAAGAAGCTGGCTTTGTAAAAACCGTCCTTCGTTCCCAGATTCACGAATAAACGACTAAACTGATCGCCGCCTTTGAAGGAGCGTCCCTGTGTATCCCGGAACTGTCCTCTCTCTCTGCCCTGATCTCTTCCTCGTTGCGGTCGATCCTCCCGGGTGAATTTATCAAAATTCCGGCTTCGCTCTCTGACATTCAGATCTTCCGCCGTTTCATAATATTTGAGAAAACGATCAAACTCCATGGCTGCCACTCTTTTTAAAATCTCCTCTTTGGTCATATCGGCAAATTTTTCCAGAAGAAGAGGAACATACGCCTCATACGATTCATCATTGATCTGCGTATGAATGATCTTATCCATAAAGGAGAAAAATTGTTTACGGCAGACATCTTTACCGCTGGGCACTTCCAGTTTGTGCATCGGCACTTTGATGATCCGCTCAATCTGACGGAGTTTGCCGATCTCGCGCGAATGGGCGATGCTCATACACACACCCGTTTTACCGGCTCTTCCCGTTCTTCCGCTGCGATGGGTATAGACTTCCGTATCATCCGGCAATTCATAATTGATGACATGCGTAATATCTTTCACATCAATTCCTCTGGCAGCCACATCGGTGGCAATCAGCAACTGTAATGTTTTATCACGAAATTGTCCCATAACCGTATCCCGCTGTTGCTGGGAGAGGTCGCCATGCAGGGCATCGATATCATATCCCTCACGGGTTAATTTTTCCGCAATATTCTGGGCATCTGCCTTGGTTCGGGTAAAAATGATTCCGTAAATACCCGGATTGAAATCGATCAGTCGTTTCAATGCTTCATACCGATGATGAGAAGAAACCACAAAATACTGATGATCGATATTGACATTGGCAGTATTCACTTGTCCAACAGTCACTTCCAGCGGCTCATGCATGTATTTTTTGCTCACCTTTCTGATTTCAGGCGGCATCGTGGCGCTGAACAGCCAGGTGCTTTCTTTTTTGGGCGTGTTTTGCAGGATGAATTCAATATCTTCCTGAAATCCCATATTCAGCATTTCATCTGCTTCATCAAGCACCACATATTTAATCTCATTCAGATTGATGGCTTTTCGTTCGATCAGATCGATCAAACGACCGGGTGTTGCTACTACGATCTGTACACCTCGTTTAATGGTTCGTATCTGCATACTAATGGATGATCCGCCGTATACAGCCACTACTTCCATTCCTTTTTTGTATTTTTTAAATTTTTCGATCTCTGTCACAATCTGCAGGCAGAGTTCACGGGTAGGGCATACGATCAATGCCTGCGGAAAATGGTCATGAATTTTTAACAATTGCAGTAAAGGCAAACCAAAAGCAGCTGTTTTACCGGTGCCGGTTTGTGCCAGTCCGATAAAATCCTTGGTGCCGCTTAAAAGGGTAGGGATGGATTTTTCCTGAATGGGAGTGGGACTTGTATAGCCCAGTTCCGTGATGGCTTTCATAAGGTTTTCATCCAGCCCGAGGGCGTCAAATTGAAGCATAATAATTCTTTATATTTTCGCAAAGGTAAGCTTTTATATGCCGTTGTCCGTCTCGTCTTGCATCAGGCAAGACGAGACGGTTGTCTTGTTGTCGGCGTGCATGGCGACATCGCGACACCATGATACCATGACAACCTTTTTTATCTTCGCTCAAAATCTGCACATGCGCAAGCTATCCATGGATGAGTTGAACAGGAAATCGACGGATGAATTTAAAATTGCAGCCAAACAAAAGATCATTGTTGTGCTCGAGAATATTCGCAGCATGCAAAATGTGGGCAGTGTATTCCGGACGGCCGATGCTTTTTTGATCGAAGAAATATTCCTGATCGGGTATACTCCTCAACCACCTCACCGGGATATTCATAAAACCGCTTTGGGCGCAACAGAAACAGTTCAATGGAACTATTTCAATACGACGCGAGAGGCCATCGAAAGCATCGCTGATAAACTATACAAAGTATATGCAGTGGAACAGACCACCAACAGCATATCACTACAAAAACTCTCGGATTCGGTTGATAACGATGGCATAGTACTTGTCTTCGGCAATGAAGTCTCAGGAGTAGAAGAAGACACACTCAGTTTATGTCATGGCTGTATTGAAATACCTCAGTTGGGCATGAAGCACTCACTCAACGTGTCGGTTGCAGCTGGCATCGTGCTATGGGAATGCACACGCAGGACATTAATCATTTAAGCATTATGCTTTTGCCATATCCGGAATGGCTTCAACCTTATAGGCCCCTGCATCCAGTTTAGCTTTGGTTTCCGTGAATGCTTTCAATGTTTCTTCAATATCTGATTCAGTATGAGCTGCAGATGGGATTAAACGATAAATGATATGTCCTTTGGGTATAACCGGATATACAACAATGGAGCAGAATATGTGATAATTCTCACGCAGATCCATCACCATCGCCGTCGCTTCTTCCACACCGCCTTTCATATAGACGGGAGTCACCGGACTATTGGTCTTGCCGATATCAAATCCTCTTTCTTTTAATCCGCTTTGTAATTTTCTGGCATTGCTCCAAAGTTTCTCACGAAGCTCCGGCATGTTGCGCAGCATCTCCAGTCGTTTAAGGTTGCCAATCACGATCGCCATTGGCAGACTTTTCGCAAAGATCTGTGAGCGGATGTTATAGCGGATATAATCAATGATTACGCGCGGACCTGCAAGGAAAGCTCCAATAGAGGCCATCGATTTAGCAAAGGTGCTGAAATAAAGATCGATATCATCCTGACAATCCTGTTCTTCACCTGCCCCGGCGCCGGTTTTACCAAGCGTACCGAAACCATGTGCATCATCCACCAGTAAACGGAACTGATATTTCTTTTTGAGTTCAGCGATCTCTTTCAGCTTACCTTGATCACCGGCCATTCCAAATACCCCTTCTGAAATCACCAGAATACCACCGGTTCCTTGTTTTTCTATGAGTGCCGTAGCACGTTGTAATTGTTTTTCGCAATCTTCGATATCATTATGCTTGAAAACATATCGGTGTCCCGGATGAAGACGGAGACCATCGATGATACAGGCATGACTTTCCGCATCATAAACAATCACATCATGTCGTCCGCAGATGGCATCAATGGTACTCATGATGCCCTGATATCCAAAGTTCAATAAGATGGCATCTTCTTTTTTCTCAAATTCAGCCAGTTCTTTTTCTAATTGTTCGTGCTGATTGGAATTGCCGCTCATCATACGGGCACCCATCGGATAGGCCATGCCGTACTGAGCCGCTGCATCTGCATCAATTTTTCTGATCTCCGGGTGATTGGCAAGACCCAGGTAATTATTTAAACTCCAGACAATTTTCTTTTTTCCGCGAAAAAGCATACTGCTGCTGATCTCACCTTCCAGTTTGGGGAATGCAAAATAGCCGTGCGCTCTTTCTCTGTGCTGTCCGATGGGACCATAATTCTTGATCAGTTTTTCAAAAATATCTGCCATTGTAAAACAATTGAAATTAAAAGTATGCAAATGTAAGAATTAATGAATATGACAACATTCGGACATATCAAATTATCTTTGAAACAAATATCATCCGATGAAATATTTTCTGTTTTTTTTACTGACAATTCCATACGGACTTTTAGCTCAACAGAAACGAACCGGAGAAGGCAATTTACGGACAGATCAGCCAAAGCTGGTCATTGGTATCGTTGTCGATCAGATGCGCTGGGATTTCCTTTATCGGTATCAGTACAAATATGCAAAAGACGGGGGCTTCAACCGTTTACTGAAGAAGGGTTTTTCATTTGACCAAACATTTATCCCTTACACGCCCAGCGTCACGGGTTGCGGACATGCTACAGTATTTACGGGCACCGTGCCGGGTGTACATGGTATAACCGGTAATGTATGGTGGGATAAACATAAGAACCGGCAGGTATATTGCTCGGAAGATAAGCAGGTGAAAACGGTCGGGGGAATTACTGCCGCCGGTGAAATGAGTCCGAGAAATATGCTCACAACTTCTGTCTGTGACGAGCTGAAACTGGCTACTAATTTCAAATCAAAAGTGATTGGGATTGCCATGAAAGACAGAGGAAGTATTCTGCCGGCCGGTCACAGTGCCGATGCGGCTTACTGGTATGAATCCAAATCAGGCAACTGGATTACTTCCAGTTATTATATGGACAGTCTGCCAAACTGGGTGCAGGCATTCAATAGCCAAAAATATCAGGATAAACTTTATGAACAGGGATGGTCTTTGAGAGATCCTGCCGATACTTATCAACAGAGTACCAAAGATCAAAATTCATATGAATCCACACCATTAGGGAAAGATCAGAAAGGATTTCCATACAACCTTAGTCAATTCGTCGGGAAAAATTATGAAGCCATTCTGAGTACTCCTCAGGGAAATACATTCACATTTTCGTTTGCAAAAACGGCGATTGATGCAGAAGGATTAGGAGCTGATAACATCGCCGATTTTCTGACGATCAGTTTTTCATCTCCTGATTACACCGGGCATTCATTCGGTCCGAACAGTCTGGAAACAGAAGATAATTACATTCGTTTTGATAATGAGCTTGGACAATTCATGGATTATCTGGATGAGAAAGTGGGAAAGAATAATTATATGCTGTTTTTAACAGCCGACCATGGGGTGGCCCATGTCCCTGCCTTTTTGAAGGAGCATAAAATTCCTGCAGGTGTGGTGGATGATAAGAAGATCATGGATTCGCTCAACATGTTTTTGAATAATAAATATGCTCAAGGAGCTTTGGTTCTTCACGCCAAAAATTATCAGTTGGGACTTGACCATAAAAAGATAGATAGCCTGGATTTATCCAAAGAAGATATCATCGAAGATATTATTTCGTTTGTGGAGACATTCGATGGAGTGGATCGGGTGATTGATTTACACGAGATCATGGAACTACCGCTGCATAGAAAGATCAGGGAAATGATTGCCAACGGCTGGCATCCTTCCCGAAGCGGTGATTTGCAGATCGTTTTCAGGTCTGGGTGGATCGATGGCATGAAGACAGGTACAACCCATGGTCTATGGAATCCTTATGACACCCATATTCCGCTATTGTGGTATGGATGGAAGATACCTTCCGGTTCTGCTTCCGAAGAAGCTGATATGACGGATATCGCTGCCACGGTGGCTGACCTGCTGCATATTCAGATGCCCAGCGGATGTACCGGTAAATCGCTTTTGCCTTATATGCGTAAAAAGTAACTGCTTATATTTCACATCTGTTTGAATGGCACTAAACTTGCTTTAATATCACAGGATACATTTACGTTTTAAAAATTAAAACAGACTGACAAATTGTCCGCCATTACTATATGAATACGAATAATATGTTTTTGAGTTCGCAGGAAGAGGAGATGGATTTTTTACCGATTATTCCGCTCAACGATAATGAAAATGAAAAGGAAGAGATTGACACGAATAAAGATATCCCTGTTCTTCCTTTAAGAAATACCGTTTTGTTTCCTGGAGTTGTATTGCCGATTACCGTTGGAAGAGACAAGAGCATCCAGGCAGTGAATGAGGCGTACAAATCAGATAAATTAGTAGGTGTCATTGCACAAAAAGACAGTAATCTGGAAGATCCCGGCGTGAGTGATCTGCAAAAGGTAGGCACCATTGCCAAAGTGGTGAAATTGATTAAAATGCCGGATGGCGGTACCACCGTCATCATTCAGGGTAAGAAAAGATTTGAAATAACGCAGATCACTTCGGAAGATCCATTTTTTAAAGCCAGGGTACAGATCTTAAATGACGAGGAAATCACAGATCCTGTCAATTTTGAAGCACAGGCCGGCTCCATCAAAGATCTGGCATCCCAGATTATTCAGCTTTCTCCTAATCTGCCGAGTGAAGCAGCCATCATTCTGAAGAACATCGAGAACCCGGCTTTCCTGATACATTTTGTCAGCAATAATCTGAATGCTGACCTGGCTGAAAAACAGAAATTGCTCGAAACACAGAATCTTTCTCAAAGAGCAGAACTCTTGCTGACTTTATTACAAAGAGAGTTGCAGTATGCAGAACTGAAAAATAAAGTCACCAGTAAAACCAGAACGGAATTAGACAAACAGCAGCGCGAGTATTTTCTGCAGCAGCAGATGAAAAGTATCAAAGAAGAATTGGGCGGAGATTCCAATGATCTCGAGATACAGGAGATGAAGAAGAAAGCGGAAACAAAAAAATGGTCCAAAGCTGCTGCTGAGATGTTTAAGAAGGGTATCGAGAAGCTGGAGAGAATGCATCCTTCCACACCGGATTATTCCGTTGTGTATAATCATATGGATCTCCTGCTGGATTTGCCCTGGGATGAATATACCGACGATCAGTATGATCTCAAGAAAGCCAAGAAAGTGCTGGATCATGATCATTATGGTATTGATAAAGTGAAAGACCGCATCCTGGAATACCTGGCAGTACTGAAATTAAAGGGAGATATGAAGAGTCCGATCCTTTGCTTTTTCGGCCCTCCCGGTATTGGTAAAACATCTTTAGGGAAAAGTATTGCAGCCGCTCTTGGCAGAAAATATGTACGTATTAGTTTGGGTGGTTTGCATGATGAAAGTGAGATCAGAGGTCATCGTAAAACCTATATCGGAGCCATGCCCGGAAGGATTATTCAGTCCCTCCGAAAAGTGAAATCGGGTAATCCGGTGGTGATCCTGGATGAAATAGATAAAGTGGGTACGGATTTCAGAGGCGATCCATCGAGTGCTTTACTGGAATTACTGGATCCTGAACAGAATCATACGTTTTATGATAATTATCTGGAACTTGAATATGATTTGTCAAAAGTTTTATTCATCGCAACTGCCAATAATATTGCCTCCATTCAGCCGGCCTTAAGAGATCGGCTGGAGATCGTTGATCTGTCGGGTTATGCCGTGGAAGAAAAAATTGAAATTGCTAAAAGACATCTGATCCCCAAACAGAAATCGGCACATGGACTGGATAAATATAATTTTTCGATCAAAGATCCGGTCCTTAGAAAGCTGATTGAGGATTATACCCGCGAAAGCGGTGTGCGTGAACTCGATCGTATGCTTGCATCCGTAATGCGCTCTCAGGCGAAAGAGCTGGCTTTGAAAGGAAAATTAAAAGCACAGATAACACCAAAGGATCTTGAAAGAATTCTGGGGAAATCACGCTACTCGAATGAAATATATAAAACCTCTCAAATAGCCGGCGTGGCAGTCGGTTTGGCATGGACCGCCGTAGGGGGAGATATTCTGTTTATTGAATCAATGTTAACAGATGGGAAGGGGGAGTTGAAATTAACAGGTAATCTGGGTAACGTAATGAAGGAAAGTGCGGTTACGGCACTCAGCTATTTACAGGCGAATGCCAAGAAATGGGGGATCGATCCGAAGGATTTTACGACGCATAATATCCATATTCATGTGCCGGAAGGAGCTGTGCCCAAGGATGGTCCAAGTGCAGGGATTACCATGCTCAGTTCGATGGCGAGTGCATTCACCGGAAGAAAAATAAAACCCTATCTGGGTATGACCGGAGAGATTACACTCAGGGGTGTTGTGTTACCCGTAGGTGGCATAAAAGAAAAAATTCTGGCAGCCAAACGAGCAGGCATCCGAGAAATTATTTTATGCTGGCAGAACGAGAAAGATGTCAACGAGATCAATGCATCCTATATCAAAGGAATGCAGTTTCATTACGTAAAAAACATGCAGCAGGTGGTTGATCTGGCTTTACAGTAATTCATAAAACTGCCGTAACTTTCGCCACGTAATTGTTCCATGACAATCAAAAATTATTTATGCCTGCTGATCGGGCTGATTCCTTTCATGTCAGAGGCACAAACCCTCGGAGGGAAATCGGCCTTTTCCTTTGTGAGGATGCCGGTCTCACCTCAGGTCACCGCACTCGGAGGAATTAATATTTCCAACCGGTCGGATGATGTGAGTATAGCTTTCGCCAACCCGGCTTTATTGTCGGCATCGATGCACAGTAATCTGGCGCTGAATTTCAATAGTCTATATGATGGAATATCCCAGTACGGATTGATGCAGGCTTATACGCACCCACGACTTAAAACCAATTTTGCGGTTGGGATTAATTATCTGAATTACGGTAATATCACCGAAGCAGATCCTTCCGGAATGATCCTGGGAGCATTCAGACCCAGAGATTACAGTATTCAAGTCAGTGCGAGCAGAAAATATCTGAATAAGTGGACCTATGGCTCAACCATCAAGCTCATTCATTCCAATTATGGCATATACCGGTCTTCGGCAATTGCGGCAGATGTAGGGCTTCTATACGCCGATACAGCCAAGTTTTTGCAGATTAGTGTGGTCGCTAAAAATATGGGCGCCATCCTGCGAAAATATCAGTCAGGAGTGGAGGAGGAGCTGCCTTTCGATCTTGTACTAGGCATTTCCAAGAAGCTTGAAAAAGCGCCTGTACAATTTTCACTTACGGCCCATCATTTACATCGTTTTGATATTTTGTATGATGATACGTTGTTTAATAACAGCATCGGTGCGCCCAATGGATCATCCCGAAAGTTTACAATGGAAAAACTGTTTCAGCATCTGGTTTTTTCCACGCAGATTATGATAGGAAAATATATTGAAGTCAATGCCGGATATAATTTTTTAAGAAGAAGAGAGTTGAGGATTTTCAATGTGCCAAGTGGCCTGGTAGGATTCAGTTTAGGTGCCGGGGTGATTTTCCCTAAACTACAAATACGCTATGCCCGATCCTATTTGCAGAATACTACGGCCTTTAATCAACTGGGCATTAATCTCCCACTCAATAAATATATCGGCTTCGGCAAATGGGGCGAGAAGAGCGGCTGGTAAATTTTAAGGTGTATTGATTAATCGGCCTCCGCCAACGAATCTTTTTTTGTAATAAGGAAATTCTAGCTGATCGATGGTCACTCCCTTCTGGGTGCTGGCATGAGCAAAACGACCATTTCCAAGATATATGCCAACATGCGATATTCTTCTGTTGCCTGTTTTAAAGAAAACGAGATCACCCTCCGTTAATTCATCCGTGTTGACAGGGTAGCTGATATTATATTGTTCCAGAGAGGTTCTCGGCAGGGTTGATCCGTAAAGATCTTTATAAAGCATGCCACTGAATGAAGAACAGTCGATGCCTTCTTTATTGTTGCCTCCAAAGTGATATGGTACACCCATCCATTCGTCCAGCAGGTAATACAATTTGTCATTGCTGATCGATTCGGCTGTTGTATCAAGCATGATGGCATATTTGAAATGTATCGGGGAGAGTTCTTCAATATTTGGTTGTGTATGGGTTCTGATCAGATTTTGGGTAATTTGTCCGGTTGTATCTGATGTCATCGGATATGATGGAAAAGAAAGGGCATAGGATGACGTTATCATTAAAAAAATCGTATTCAGTAAATATGTTTTATTTAGATGATGCATGTTCCAATGGCATGTAAAAATCAGTTAAATATCATCATTTAAGCTTAAATAGATGATGACAATCTGTAATTATTGTTATTTTTATCTTTTAATGTGATGTCAAAATTATTCAAATTCATGTTTACAAAGAAAAGTCTGGGTATCCTGTTATTACTTACGATCGGCGGAGGTGTTTTTTATGCTGTCAGATCATCTTCTACCAAAGTAAATCCAAATGAAAAATATGAAAAGATTATGCAGCTCGTGGGAGAAATGCTGGAAGATGCTCACTATTCTCCACGCAGCATCAATGACCGGTTTTCAAGGGATGTTCTGAAAAAATATTTAAAAAGACTCGATCCTGAAAAAATATATTTTCTGGCTTCCGATCTTGAGAGATTCAAAGCTATTGAGACTAATATTGATGATGAGATCAAAGGTGCTGAACTGAAATCGTTTTTTATGATCAATGAGGTCTTTAAAAAACGAGTTACTGAGGTTTCTGCTAGTTATAAAGTTATTTTAAATAAACCCTTCGACTTTTCCATCGATGAAAAATATGTGGAAGTGACAGAACAGACGCCATATCCGAAAAGTTCAGAGATGAGACAGGAGCAATGGAGAAAAAAGTTAAAATATCAAGTGCTGGACAAGTATGTTGAATTAGTCGAGATGCAGGAAAAAAGACCGGATACATCAACGGCACCATTGAAATCTCCTAAAGAACTGGAGAAGGAAGCCAGGGCTAAAGTTGAAAAAGTGTATAACCGGATCTTTGAGCGTTTCAAGAACAGGCTTAAAGATGATGATCGCTTCCACTGGCTGGTAGATGATATTGCCATGACGATGGATCCGCATACGAATTATTATGCTCCCATTGAAAAAAGATCCTTTGATGAGCAGATGAGCGGCGAATTTTATGGGATTGGCGCATCGCTGCAGGAAGAAGATGGAAATATAAAAATTGCTACGATTGTAACCGGAAGTCCGGCTCAGAAATCGGGAGAGATTCAGATCGGGGATTTTATTTTAAAAGTTGCCCAGGGTGATCAGGAACCACAGGATCTGACCGGTTTTGATGTGACGGATGCCGTGAGGATCATCAGAGGAAAAAAAGACACGGAAGTGCGGCTGACGATAAAAAAACCAGATGGTACTGTTAAAACCATTCGGTTGATACGGGAAAAGATCAATCTGGATGATACCTACGCGAAAAGTGCTGTGATAAATACAGATGACGGCACGCGGATCGGCTATATTTATCTCCCTGAATTTTATGCCAATTTTCAGGATCCCAATGGTGCCAGATGCGCACCCGATGTGGCTAAAGAAATCAAAAAACTGAAAGAAGAAAATATTTCCGGCATCATTCTTGATCTGAGAAACAACGGCGGGGGCTCTCTCATGGATGTGGTCCAAATGGTTGGTTTTTTTATTGACGAGGGGCCTGTTGTTCAGGTGAAAAGTAAAGATGAAACGCCCACTATTTTAAGAGACAGGGAAAAAGGAACGCTTTGGGATGGTCCTTTAACCGTTATGGTCAATGAGTTCAGTGCTTCTGCCTCTGAAATATTTGCGGCGGCCATACAGGACTATCAGCGGGGTATTGTCATTGGAAGTACATCGACTTACGGTAAAGGTACTGTTCAGCGAAATATGGAATTGGATAAAACCGGATGGCTTACGGGTAATCCGCAAGATCTGGGCAGTGTTAAAATGACCATTCAGAAATTTTATCGTATTAATGGGGGGAGTACCCAATTGAGAGGCGTTGTGCCGGATATTATCATGCCCGATCAGTATGAATACCTTAAAATGAGGGAAAAGGACGAAATGTTTGCCATGGAGTGGGATGAGATCACGCCGGCTTTTTACACTAAATGGAAGTCGGATTATGATTTAGATAAAATTATAAAAAAGAGTCGGACTCGTCTCGCTGACAATCCTAATATGAATGAGATGAAGAAACACATAAAAAATCTCGAAGTTTTTTCTGACAATAAATATTATACTTTAAAACTTGCTTCTTATAAATCGGAGAAGAAGATGATGGCTGAGACGGTCAAGGCAATTGATACTTTACTAAAACTGAATGAGCCATTAAAAATTGTCAATCTGACAAAAGATATGACAAGGATTAATGCAGACTCTATGAAAATTGAACGGAATACGCAGTTTTTAAAATTCAGAAAATCGGATGTTCATTTGGGTGAAACGGTTCAGATCATGAGGGATATGATCCAGGATACCCGGATGGCTGCCCGGAAAAGAAAAGAATAGCGCGTCGACAATTGGCTGAATTTCAATTAATTGCAAGATTTATCTTGTGTTCATTTATTGAGTGGATAAATTCATTTCATTCTATCCAACATTCAGTGTCTTTTTTCGTTTAATTTATGTGATAAGCTAATTTATCCGAACAATGTTATGAAATGCGAAAATCGCATATTAAATTTGCAACAGGTTCAGGAAATTTCGTCGAAATTTCAAATTCCTTTCAATATTCCTTTGATTTTTTTCATCCTTTAAACAAGCATCTTTGATATGAGGCAGCTTAAAATTGCAACACAGATCACCAACCGTGACTCCCAGGCGGTTGAGAAGTACCTTCAGGAAATTTCCAAAATACCTATGATTACCCCAGAAGAAGAAACAACGCTTGCTCAAAGGATTAAAATGGGCGACCAGCGGGCTTTAGATAAACTGGTTCAGTCTAACCTTCGTTTCGTGGTTTCGGTAGCGAAACAATATCAGCATCAGGGTTTATCCTTGAGCGATTTGATTAATGAGGGAAACCTGGGTCTGATCAAAGCGGCTCAGCGTTTTGATGAAACAAAAGGTTTTAAATTTATTTCTTATGCAGTTTGGTGGATTCGTCAGTCGATCTTACAGGCTTTGGCTGAGCAAGGCCGTCTGGTGAGATTACCACAGAATAAAATTGGCACCTATAATAAAGCTAATAAAGCCTATATGGCTTTTGAACAGGAGCATGAGCGTGAGCCGTCTACGGAAGAGCTGGCTGATATTCTTGAAATGAGCGAGACGGAGATCAATAACATTTTCCAAAGTAATACCCGTCATACTTCTCTGGATGCTCCTGTGCATGAGGCAGAAGATGTGGCCATGGGCGATTTGCTGGAAGGAAGTGATGATACGGACGAAGATGTCATGAAAGATTCGCTTCGTAATGAGATTCGTCGTGTGCTGAAATCACTCAGTCCGCGAGAAGCTGAAATTGTCAATGCGTATTTTGGTCTGGATGGTGAAAATGGAGTTACCATTGAGCAGATCGGACAAAAATATGATCTGACCAAAGAGCGAATCCGTCAGATCAAAGAGAGAGCCATCAAACGTTTGCAAAAAGCACGTTTCAGTAATTCCTTAAAAAGTTATCTTGGAAATTAAACATTGAGTCGTTGTAAGTACCTCGATCCCTCCTTTGCCGGAGGGATTTTTTTGTGCAGTATTTGATGGCATAATTAACTTTGTATCGTGAGACATATTCTGACATACTTCTGTGCGCTAGCCTTTATCCTCACTTCCTGTGAAAAAAGGATTGATTTGCCATTAAAAGAGAATAGTCAGCTGCTCAGTGTTGATGCTTCTATAGAGAATGGGTCATTTCCCATCGTGATCCTCACCAAAACGATCCCTTATTTTTCAACTATCACTCCGGAGATGCTGAGTTCCTCGCTGGTAGAAGATGCGGATATTCGGATAACTAACAGAAATAGAACGATTCAGCTTAAAAAAATAACAATTCCGCTGACGGCAACTTTGAAATACGTCTATTATTCCTGTGATCCGAATGATCCCAATAATCAGCTGATCGGTCAGGAGGGAGAAAAATATACGTTAACCATTGAGCGGGAAAGTCAAACTTATACCGCGGTCACCACGATACCGGTTATACGCAAAACCCTTGACAGCTTATGGTGGGTCAAAGCACCGCTTACTCCGGACACCAGTACCAAAATTGTTCTGAAAGGAAAATTTACGGATCCGCCAGAGTTTGGGGATTATGTAAGGTATTTTACGAAAGTCAACAATGAACCTTTTTATCCCGGACTCACGTCAGCTTTTGATGATTTGTTTGTCAATGGTACCACCTATGAAATTGATATTCCAAGAGGAGTGGATAAAAATTTAGTGACTGAACTACTGGAAGAACCATTTTTCAGAAGAGGTGACACCATCGAGGTTAAATTATCTTCCATTGATAAGGCGACCTATGATTTCTGGCGAACGGCTGAGTTCAGTTATCAGAGTGTGGGTAATCCATTTTCCTCTCCTGTAAAAATTATTGGGAATATCTCCAACGGAGCATTGGGATATTTTGGGGGATATGCGAGTCAGGTTAAAAAAATCATTATCCCCCCATTATAAACAGCTTCAAATTACCTGAATAATTTTAATTAATACACAGTATTTTCGCTTCCCTTATTTATTTCACAGAAGACTGATTTTATGGAGAAAGAAAAAGTGCATTGCCTGATTATAGGTTCCGGGCCGGCGGGATATACAGCCGCTATTTACGCAGCGCGTGCAAATATGAAACCCGTCTTATATCAGGGTATTCAGCCGGGCGGACAACTAACGATTACCACCGAAGTGGAGAACTATCCGGGTTATCCGGATGGTATACAGGGACCGGAAATGATGGTGCATTTTGAAAAACAGGCTGCCCGTATGGGAGCGGATATCCGTTATGGAATAGCAACAAAGGTTGATTTTTCAGGGGAAAGACATCTGGTTTGGATTGATGATGAAAAACTGATTGAGGCAGATGCGGTCATTATTTCAACGGGTGCCAGTGCCAAATGGCTGGGGCTCGAGAGTGAGCAACGTCTGAATGGTTATGGGGTGAGTGCCTGTGCCGTTTGTGACGGATTCTTTTTCAGAGGAAAAGAAGTTGCGATTGTCGGAGCAGGAGATACCGCCGCAGAAGAAGCTTTATATCTCAGTAAACTTTGCACTAAAGTGCATATGCTGATCAGAAGAGATGCCATGAGAGCCAGCAAGGTGATGCAGGATCGTGTAAAGGCAACACCGAATATTCAGATCTACTGGAATACCGATACCCTGGAAGTGCTGGGAGAGAATAAAGTAGATGGAATGAAAATTAAGAACAATCAGACCGGCGAAGAAACGATTGTGCCCATACAGGGTTTCTTTGTTGCCATTGGTCACCAGCCCAATTCCGCTATCTTCAAAGATTTTATCAATATGGATGAGGCCGGATATATCCTCACCATTCCGGGAAGTTCAAAAACCAATGTGCCGGGCGTTTTTGCTGCCGGCGATGTACAGGATAAAACCTATCGTCAGGCAGTGACCGCAGCAGGTAGTGGCTGTATGGCCGCATTGGATGCCGAACGTTATCTGACTGCCAATGGCTTTGTTTAATCAACCCTTCTAATGATTTACTCAGTCTATCTAAAAAATGTACAGTTCTTTGCTTATCATGGTCTGTATCCGGAAGAGGCACTGAACGGAAATATTTTTGAAGTAGATTTAACTGTTCGCTACTCAAAGCAAGAAGTCATAACATGTATAGAAGATACCATTGATTATGCAGCTTTATTCGATATTTTAAAGGCTCAGATGCAGAAGCGAAGAGATTTGCTGGAAACCCTGGGCAGAGAAATTTGTGATGACATCAAGGATCGATTTCCTCAAATGAGTTCCATAGAAATTGATATCCGAAAGCAAAATCCCCCCATACCTGATTTTAACGGCAAAGCTGGTTTCTCCCTAAGTATTAAGTATTAATTACTAATTACCAATTATCCCCTCATTTTTTTCAATAAATCGTCATTTTGTTTAAAAATATTTCAAACAAAATATGGTTGTTACACTAACGATCGTTACATTGCGTCACTTAAATCTCATTGCATGAAAAAGATTTTATTATTTGTACAGGTGATATTTCTCCATCAAGTTTTGTTTGCGCAGGACCGCGAGATTGCCCGATGTGGCAATGAATTCAGCACACAGGAAATTCCTGTCGCTGAATTACTGCAAAACAACAGAACTACTTCAACCAATGGTGTTGTCTACAAAATTCCGGTAGTATTTCATGTGTTGACCGACCAGCCAACAGGTGTTTCCAATATTTCAGAATGTATAATTCAAAATCAGATACAGATATTAAATAATTGTTTCAGAAGAAAAACCGGTGCTCCGAATACCAATGCTGCCGGTGCCGATGCGGAAATTGAATTTTATCTCGCCAGAAAAAATCCCAGTGGAGGTGCAACCAATGGGATAAATAGAGTAACTACTTCAAACTGTAATTATACAACACAAGGAAGTTCAACTCAGTTAAATTCTTTTAGAGCCGCTGCTAAATGGCCGGTTGATATGTATTTAAATATATGGGTTCTTAAAACAATGCCAACCAGTGGCGGCATTGCAAATGGCGTAAGAGGCGAGGCTTTTAAAGGTGGTACAGCTACTTTTGGCAGTCAGGATATTGGAATCTTTGTTCACTATTCTTATGTTGGGTCAAAAAATTCCGGTTGTACAAACATTACATATTTAGATGCGACCGGTTTTAAGGCATATGATCAGGGCATGACCTTAGTTCATGAAGTTGGACATTATTTAAACTTAGCGCATACTTATGGTACTTGTGGTACTAATATAGATGGTTGTGATGATACTCCTTCCGTAACAGGATTACCCAATGCTTTTTGTGGTACGAATAATAATACGAAAGGTTTGTGTTCGGGTGCTACTAGAAGACAGTGGGAGAATTATATGGACTATACGGATGATGCCTGTATGGATCGATTTACCACTTGTCAGGTTACAAGAATGCGCACTCAACTTACAACAATTGCTTTCTACAAGAATCTGATTACTTCAGGTAACTTCACCGCCACAGGAGGAGATATCGCCACATCTGTCAGTGAGGCATCCTATACGCAAGCAGGCGAACTTAAAATATACCCGAATCCCATTTCGGACAGACTGACCATTGTATCAGAAAAAAGTCTCTCAACAAAAGATCCGTATCGTATTGTAAACATATACGGCCAATCCATCAAAACAGGATTCATTCTTTCCAATGCTCAATCAGTAAATATGACAGATCTGCCTGCCGGCATTTATTTTTTAGAACATAATAAACAGTCATACAGATTCATTAAACAATAATATTTTCTTTAAGGTATATTTTAGCCCCGGTTTTACAATATGACCGGGTTTTCTTTTTGAATTAATTTTTGTAATTTTAAATATGAAATTATCTAATCGGTTACCCGTATTGCTGCTATTTCTCGCAGCCCAGTTTATATTCTTTCATTCGTTGGCACAATCTCCCAAAAGACATCGTTGCGGCACGCAGTTTGTCATCGAGGAACAATATAAAAAGAATCCGGATCTCAAACGAATTGTTGCTGCGGAAAGATCGCGTCTCGCAGCGGCGGCCTTACAAGAGAAGTCAGTGATTCGTGCAAGAAGCAACTCAACACTCACGGTGCCGGTGGTTGTACACATCGTTCTCCCAAACCCGACCATTATTTCTGATGCACAGGTTCAATCACAGATAGACATTTTAAATACAGACTATGCCGGCCTCAATGGGGATAGTACCCGTATTCCCGCCGCCTTCAAACCTTTTTTTGGCAAAGGAAGAATTCGTTTTTGTCTGGCCAAGCGTACACCCTCCGGAGAGTCAACAAATGGTATTATACGTAAAGTATCATCGACTAAATCGGACCCCGGTATAGGTGATCCCATCAAGTATTCAGCGCAGGGAGGCAGTGATGCCTGGGATCCCACTCAATATCTGAATGTATGGGTTGGGGATGATTTGACTTCCTCTTTTCTGGGCTATTCCTTTACACCCTCTCTGCCGTTAAGTATTGTTCCTTTGGTTGAAAGAGGATTTGTCAACCAGTATCAATGCTTTGGCAAAGGTGGTACTACCCAGGCACCTTATAATCTGGGACGTACTGCGGTGCACGAGATCGGACATTATTTTAACTTGGAACATATATGGGGGCCTACCAATTGTGATGGCAATGATGTTTGCTCCGATGATGACGGGATAGGAGATACGCCCAAACAAGAAGGTTGTAATTATGGCAATCCGGTTGGCGTACTTACTGATAATTGTACCGCAACCGATCCTGGTATCATGTGGATGAATTACATGGATTATGTGAATGATCTTTCCATGGTGATGTACACCCCCCAGCAATATGCCCGGATGGAAGCAAATTTTGTGAATGTAGTTTGGATGCAAAATCTCGCAAATTCTAATGGATGTACACCCCCTCAATCCGTGGCAAGAGATGTCCGCCTGGTTAGTCTGAATAATACCATCACGGGATCAAATTCTTCCTTTCTCTACGCTTGCAATAACAGTTATCAACCCAACATCACTGTTCGTAATCTTGGAACGGCTTCTGTCAATGCAATGCGCATTGAAGTTAAAATTAATGGGGGTAGTGCGGTCATTACAAACTGGTCCGGAACATTAAATACCGCTTCTGAAATATCTATTAATCTGAATCCGATTACACTTAATAACGGTACCAATAATAATTTCCTTATTGAAATAACGCAGGTCAATGGTCAGGATGATCAGAATACGATCAATAATGCATATTCTGCTCCTGGTATCATTTATCCATTCGTACTAACACAACCATTAACAGAAGGGTTTGAACAGGTGATTTTTCCCCCGAGTAACTGGCGTCTGCTGAACCCCGATAATAATTTCACCTGGCAGCGAACAACAGATGCAGCCAGAACTGGTACTGCTTCCATGGTGTTTGATAATTTCAATTCTGAGGAAAATGATTTGCTCGACTGGATGATATCTCCGCTTATTCCTGCCAAGGGAAGGGATTCCATCTTTCTGACCTTCCAGATAGCTGCTGCAACCTTTATCAAACCTTCCACGATTACCGCACTTGCTGATACGTTAGAGATTATGGTAAGTTCAAATTGTGGTACCAGCTTTACATCCCGTTATAAAAAGGGGGGCATAGGTTTGGTAACCACCGGCGATGTTGCTATTGAAACTTATTTTATTCCTACAACTTCTCAGTGGCGAAAAGACTCAGTATTTATTGGTTTCTATGATAATAACGGACCTGATAATATTCAGATAGCCTTTAAACATACGACTAACTGGGAGAATAATATTTATATCGATGATATCAGTATTTTCAACAGACAAAGAAATACAAATACCGGTATCAATGATTTATATAACGATATTTTATCAAATATCAGAATATACCCTAATCCGGTGAATACTCAGCTTACTATTGATCAGTTAAATACTGGCAAGAACATGCCATATCGTATTGTGAATATTTTTGGTCAGCAGGTAATGTCTGGTATTCTGCAGAATCAGAAGTCTGTCATTGATATCAGCCGTTTGTCTTCCGGTGTATATTTCTTTCATATGAAGGAAGGCGCTATTAAGCTGATCAAAAATTAAGAGGGATAAATTACATGCGGTAATTCATCCATTGGCGTGAACGCATATAGAAGTAAGAACCGGCCAGTATAACTGACCAATAAATCATTTCTGATGCCCAAGCCCATACCAGATCCATTTTCCAGACCTCAATGATGACATAGATATAGGCGCCGTAAAAAATTATAGCAACCAACTCAATCATCAGATTGATGCCTGTTTTTCCGGTGCCCGTTACTGCATTCAGCCAGATGACAGAGATGCTTTGAAGGAGAATAGCACTGCTCACCATCCGAATAACCGGAATGCCGGCTTGAATAAATGAAGAAGAATCACCAAATAAAGAAAGTAATCCATAAGCATTCACGTTCATGAATATAAAAAGGACCGCTGTAAAAGAAAAGCTTAAAATAACGATGTGTTGAACGATTTGCATCACATCTTCTGATCGGTTTTGCCCAATAGCTGTACTTACCATTGTATTCGTGGTGGAAGCAAATGCCCAAATAAAAATCCCCGTAAAGCTGAACAGATTCCGCATCAGATTGGATATGGCAAGGGACTGTTCACCCTGATGCTCTATAAGTAGATAAAAAAACAACCAGCTAGTCAGACTGATCGCATACTGACCTTTTAAAGGAAGAGCTGTTTTAATGATAAGTTTCAATGTTTTTGTCTGTATCTGAAACGGACTCCACAAATAAAACTGCTCTGCATACTTCTTTCTGAAAATGATAAATATGACAACCAGCATTCCGGCTACTTCAGATAAAACGGAAGCCACGGCCGCACCATTAAAACCCAAGGCCGGCATGCCTAGTTTACCAAAGATCAAGCCATAATCCAGTACAATATTCAAGCCGGCTTGCACGACTGTTCCATACATCAAAAACCGGGTGTTGCCTGTTCCCATAAAGAAGGAATTCACCAACTGAAATACATACAAAAAAGGCAACCCCCAGACCCTTATAAAAATAAATTCCTCCGAAAGAGTTTGTACATGCTCATGATGCAAAAACCATTTAAAAAAGATCGGCGTAAAGAGGATGCTGAAAAGAATATATATGAATGATAATCCAAGGCTTACTACAAAACCATTTGAGAAGGTAATTCCGATGGCCTTTTTATTATCCTCTCCCGATCTGCGGGCAATGATCGTCTGAACAGCACTGCTTAATCCGTTCCCCAGCATGGCCATCAGCAAATAGTAAACCCCGGTAATACCGGCTGTTCCCATCTCTTTTTCGCCGAGATCACTGAGAAAAAAATTATTGACTGTAATATTTAGAAAGGGTATCAGCAATGCCAGACTTATTGGAAAAGATATCCGCAGAATAGATTTATATATGGTAAGATTTTTGATCAATGGGATAGTATACGACCAAGCTAACTGATGAAGATGGCGAAATTATCATTATTATTGCATAGTTAATATCCGGATTTGAAAAAGTATTTTGAGATAAAAGAAACCAACGCTGCAGGGAATTCCGATACTGCCCGCATCATTATTCTATATCATCCGGAAGTCTTCGGTTATTTACTCTATTCGCCTTCCGTTCATCAAATACTGAAAGCCAATCTTTGGGAAGGCGCCATTCATCCCGATGGTTTTCCCGCAATCGTACAAACAATAAAACAATCGTTACCGGTATCTGTCCATGTCGAATCTGCAACCATCCTGACTTTCCCGGATGCGGAGATCATGCTGCCGGGTGAGATATATGATGCGGATTACATTCATAAGTGGATGGAATTATCCTTTGGTAAAGATCCCGATGTCGTTTATATCACAGAAAATAAGGGTGATAATGATGTCGTAGTGGTCAAAGCCATCAATAAACAGAATCGTGACACGCTGCTTGCTGAATTCAGTGATGTCAGCTTTCATTCACTGAGAACATCTTTCTTTCAGAGAATTTCAGGTGATCATGATGAAATACGGGTACTGTTCTACGGCAGGAATATCTATGTAGCTTTATATCATCAGCGTACTTTACAATGCCTGAATTCTTTTCCATTCCATACACCGGAAGATGTGTTGTATGTTTTATTGAATCTTTGTGATAAATATCAAATCAATAAAGAAAATCTGACGATCATTTCGGAGGGTTTCATTGATCCGGAGTCATCCGTGATCCAGCTTTTGGATCAATATTTTCTCCATATTCAATGGCCTGATAATACAACAGAAAGAACATATATCATGCCGCAGGAGATACCTGCACAGACAGCTCAATTATTAGAAAGGATCATTTCATGCGTATCATAAGCGGAAAACTGGGAGGGAGGGTATTTCAGCCACCGGCCAATATGCCCTATACAAGACCAACAACGGATATAGCCAAATCAGGCTTGTTCAATATACTGGAGCACAATATTGACCTTCAGGATTTAAAAACGCTGGATCTTTTTGGCGGTACGGGTAGCATCAGTTATGAACTGGCCAGCCGGGGTGCAGGTCATCAGACCATTGTTGAAAAAGATACACAGATGGCCGCCTATATCAAACAAACGGCTCAAAAACTAGGATTATCGCTGCATCTGATCAAAATGGATGTCTTTAAGTATATTAGTCAGTGTACAGAGAAATTTGATTTGATATTTGCCGGACCGCCCTATGCACTGACAGAAATCGATCAGCTTCCCGACCTCATCATGCAAAAAGAAATGCTACAGGAAGGTGGCTGGTTTATTCTTGAGCATACCCCCCGGAATTCTTATGTTGATCATCCCTTATTCAAGACGGAAAGACATTACGGCACAACGGTTTTTTCTATCTTTATCAACAGCCGGCAAACTCCCGCCGGAAATGAGGAAACCAGCGAATGAAAAAAGCAGATATACGACAAATTTACCGGGCAAAAAGAGCGGCAATTGATCCGGATACAGTTGCTTTTAATAACCAATGTATCTTGAAACATTTTACCTCACTGAGGTGGCCGGCCATTGATTATCTGCATCGATATCTGCCAGTGATCAATCAGCATGAAATACCTAATCATGAGCTGGTAAACTTTTTAGAATCATTGAATCCTTCACTCATACAGATTGTACCTTATATGTCCGGTGATGATATGCTATCTACGATATATCATAAAAAAAGTGAATTGAAAAAAAATAAATGGGGGATTGATGAGCCTGTTAACAAAATCCCTGTTGACAATACGCTCATAGATGGTGTGATTGTACCCTTGCTTGCCTTTGATCTGTCCGGTAATCGGGTGGGATACGGGAAAGGATGTTATGATCGATTTCTCTCCTCATGTCGACCGGAAGTATTAAAAGTTGGTCTTTCTTATTTTGCTCCGTTGCAACGCATCACAGATACTGACGAATTTGATATACCTTTAAACCTTTGCATCACTCCGGAGAAAATATATGAATTTGGCTAATTTGACATTGCAGTCGTTTCGGATCGTTTTATTGCCTGTCAGTATTTTATACGGGGTAATTATTCATATTCGGAATATTCTGTTTGATAAACAATGGCTCAAATCAGCTTCATTCAATATCCCGGTTATTTGTGTCGGTAACCTGAGTGTTGGGGGGACAGGCAAATCTCCATTGATTGAATTACTGATCAATCATTTAATCCTAAAATATAAGCCGGCCGTTCTGAGCAGAGGGTATAAACGTAAAACACATGGCTATGTTTTAGCCAATGAAACATCTACTGCCCTGGATATCGGAGATGAACCCATGCAGTTTTTTCAGAAATATCCAAACCTGACTGTTGCCGTATCAGAAAGCCGGGTAGTCGGCATTCCGCATTTACTACAGGACAGGCCTGAAACTGATGTTATTTTGCTGGATGATGCATTTCAGCATCGGTCCATACAACCCGGATTATCTTTACTGCTAACGGATTATTCCGATCTGTTTACGCGTGATTTCTTTTTGCCGACCGGTAATCTGAGGGATGAGAAAAAAAGCTATAAACGAGCAGATATTATTCTGGTTACAAAGTGTGAGGCCGATCTGACAACTTCAAAAAGGGAAGTTCTCATTAAAGAGATCAATCCGCTTCCACATCAGCAAATATTCTTTACATCACTTCATTATGCAACTCCGTATCACATCATGAATCATGCGTTGAAAAAATCTTTTAATCAACATACCGATGTATTATTAGTGACCGGTATTGCCAATATCCGACCTATCAAAAAAATACTGAATGAACAAACGAACTCCTATGAACAACTAACTTTCAGTGATCATCACATCTACACGCTAGATGATTTGAAAGATATTGAAAAAAGATTCAATAAACTGAAGGGACCTGATACGATGATCCTTACAACAGAAAAAGATGCGGTCAGACTGATCAAATTTAAAGATCAGCTGGATAAATTGCCGGTATATGTTTTGCCGGTACAGCATCAGATATTATTTAACGAAGAATCAATCTTGCTGGAAAAAATAACCGGCTTTATTGAATCATTTCAAAAACAGCAATAAAAACGTGAAGAAAAAAAAATCAGGTTCCGCA